>JAABUX010004770.1_pt1 | contig 16970 bp, 14 predicted proteins | sample 5561851 | NCBI WGS metagenome assembly JAABUX01 (sample SAMN10711883, study PRJNA513361) | rock metagenome | isolation source: Antarctica rocks | place: Antarctica: Victoria Land, Richard Nunatak red sandstone | collected 2016-01-03 | reverse complement strand
CTCCACCCCCACCTTCCGGCGACGATACCCGCGGGGTCCCACCCGTTCCCATCCCGAACACGGCCGTTAAGCCCGCGGGGCCCATGATAGTGCCCCTGGCGCGAAAGTCGGTCATCGCCGGATCTTCCACTCGAACCCCCACCGCCCCCACAACCTCAATGAAGAAGTTGCGGGGGCGGTGGGGGTTCGAAGTCGAAGTCCTTGGTCTTTCTTCGACCGTTTTGATAACATTTGCCGCTGCACAAGATGACCCTTCGTTGTAGCTACCTGTTCAGGTTCTCATGCAACCCGTCGATTTCTTCATCGTTGTCCTGTATATCATCGGTTGCACCGCAATTGGTGCTTATATCGGGTCGGGCACACGCGAGTTGAAGGGGTATTTCCTCGGGGAGCGGAACATCCCCGCATGGGCGGTTATGATCTCGATCGTGGCGACGGAGACCAGCACCGCCACCTTTTTGAGTGTGCCCGGGATCGCCTACAAAGGGGATTTCACCTTCTTGCAGCTCCCTCTGGGTTACCTGCTGGGCCGAGTCATCGTCGCGATGGTCCTGCTCCCGGCCTACTTTCGAGGGCAGATCTTCACGGCATATCAAGTATTGAACGAACGGTTTGGCGGGGCGACGCGGACGACTGCATCCGTCCTGTTTCTCGCGACGCGAGTGATGGCGGACGGGCTCCGGTTGTTCCTTGCAGCCGCGGTTCTCCAAGTCATTACGGAATGGCGGATCGAATCGGCCATCATTGCGGTGGGGTTGACGACTATCGTCTACACGTTCCTGGGCGGGATGAAAGCGGTCATTTGGATTGATGTGATTCAGTTCCATATTTACATCATCGGGGCGATCGTCTCGTTGCTGATCCTCGTCCAGAAATTGCCGGGCGGTTGGGCCGAGATCTGGCAGCAGGCCGAGGTGGCGCACAAGTTCCGGGTCTTTGATTTCCGGTTTGACCTCAGCCTCGACTACACGTTCTGGTCGGGCTTGATCGGGGGGATGGTCCTGAACACGGCGACCCATGGCGCGGACCAATTGATGGTCCAACGCTATCTCGCGGCCCGGTCGGAGCGGCAAGCGGCCGGGGCGTTGATCGCGAGTGGTTTCGTGGTCCTGGCCCAATTCGCTTTGTTCCTGTTCATCGGCGTCGCCTTGTTCGTGTTTTACCGCGATTTCCCGCCGCCGGACCCCGCGGTCTCGATCCCGCGGGACCGCGAGTTCGCTTACTTCATCATCCATTACCTGCCGACCGGCCTACTCGGGGTCGTGGTGGCGGCCATCTTCTCGGCGGCCATGGGAACGCTTTCGGGGTCGCTCAACGCGTCGGCCTCGACGACGATCAACGACTTGTACCGGCCGATCCGACCCCAGGCCGACGAGCGGCACTTGCTCCGGATGTCGAAGGGCTTGACGATCTTCTGGGGCTTGGCCCAGATGGGAATGGCGTTCGTCGCGACCCAGTTGCAGCAGAATGTCGTCCGGAATGCCCTGGCAATCGCCTCGTTCACGACCGGGATCGTCCTCGGGCTGTTTCTGCTGGGAATCTTCACCAAGGTCACCCAGCGGGCCGCGCTGTCGGGCTTGATCGCGGGGCTGGGGGCGGTCTCGTTTGCGAAGTCTCAGACGTCGCTCGCCTTCCCCTGGCTCGCCCTGGTCGGGTCGTCCACCGTATTCGGGGTGGGCGTTCTCGTGGGGTCGATCTTGCCGAAAACCGAGCGACCCGCGCCGACCTTGTCTCCTCCCGATTCCCTTTGAGCTGAGAGCGAGATCCCTCGTGATCCGACCGACCGTCGCGTTCTTCACCTTGATCCTGCTGTCCGGGGTTTGGTCGGCCAGCACGGATGCGCATCTACCTGCGGCCAAGCCCGAAACGGTGGGGCTCGATCCGGCGAAACTGGCGACGATCGACGGCGCCATCGCCCGGTCGATCGAGCGGCACGATGTCCCCGGGGCGGTTGTCCTGGTCGGCCGGCGTGGCCGGATCGTCTACCAGGCCGCCGTCGGGCGCCGGTCGGTCGTTCCTCACGCAGAGGCCATGACCCGCGACACGATTTTTGACCTCGCGTCGCTGACCAAGCCGGTCGCCACCGCCGCTTCGATCCTGGTTTTAAAGGATCAAGGCAAGATCCGCCTTGAAGACCCGGTCGGGAAGTACTGGCCGGAGTTCGCCAACAACGGAAAAGAGGCGATCACGATCGAGCAACTGCTCCGGCATCGGTCGGGTCTGATCGCCGACAACGCACTCGCCGACTACGCCGACGGGCCGGATCAAGCCTGGGACCGGATCGCTCGCCTCGGGCTCATCGGGCCGCCCGGCGAGAAGTTCGTTTACAGCGACGTCAATTTTCTTGTCCTGGGCAAGCTCGTCGAGCGGATCGCGGGGCAACCGCTCGACCAGTTCGCCCGCGAAAAGGTGTTCGAGCCGATGGGGATCGCGGCGAGCTACAAACCCGCCCCGTCCGACCAGATCGCGCCGACGGAACGGGAAGGGGAGACGATCCTCCGAGGGGTCGTGCATGACCCCCGGGCGCGGGCCTTGGGGGGAGTGGCGGGGCATGCCGGGTTGTTCGGAACCGCCGACGACCTAGCGATCTTCGCTCAGACCTGGCTCGATCAGGGCGTCGCCGCAAACGGTCGGCGAATTCTCGAAGCGTCAACCGTGGCGCAGGCAATCGACCCGGGTCAGACCCCGGCCAAGCAGCGGCGCGGGCTGGGCTGGGATGTCGACACCCCATTTAGCGGCGGACCGAAGGGGACCGGGTTTGGCCCCCGGAGCTTCGGCCACACCGGCTTCACCGGGACGAGCGTCTGGATCGATCCCGACTCGGCGATGTTTGTGGTCGTGCTGAGTAGCCGGCTCCACCCCGACGGCAAGGCCCCGTCGCCCACTCGACTCCGGAGCGAGGTGGCGACGATCGCGGCGGGGGCGATCGTGGATTCACCACCGACGGCCGAGTCGCCCGTCGCTTGCGGGATTGATGTGCTGGCTCGGGAAGGGTTCCGACGGCTCGAAGGGAAGCGAGTCGGCCTGGTGACGAACCAGACCGGGCGGACCGGGACTGGAACCGCGACGATCGACGCCTTGTCTCAGGCGCCCAACGTCAAGCTCGTCGCGCTGTTCAGCCCCGAGCATGGCATCCGGGGGTTGGTCGATGCCGAGGTCGCCGACAGCCGCGACGAGTCGACCGGCTTGCCGATCCACAGCCTCTACGGCAAGACCAGGAAGCCGTCGGCCGAGAGCCTGGCGGGGGTGGATCTTCTGGTCTACGACATCCAGGATATCGGCACGAGGTTCTACACCTATATCAGCACAATGGGCCTGGTCCTCGAAGCCGCCAAGGAGCGAGGGATCGGCGTGGTTGTCCTCGATCGCCCCAACCCGATCGGTGGTCTGGCGGTGGCGGGACCGGTTCGCGACCCCGGCTTCGAGTCGTTCATCGCGCACCACGCCATCCCGGTCCGGCACGGGATGACGGTGGGCGAATTGGCCCTGCTGTTCAATGCCGAGCGGAACATCCATGCCGACCTGACCGTGGTTGCCTGCGAAGGCTGGCGTCGGGGCGACCTGTTCGATCAAACGGGTCTGCTCTGGGTCAACCCGTCGCCGAACATGCGGAGCTTGACCGCGGCCCTGATCTATCCGGGGGTCGGCTTGCTGGAGATGAGCAACCTCGCCACGGGCCGGGGCACCGACACCCCGTTTGAACGCTTCGGGGCACCGTGGATTGATCCGGTGGCGTTCGCGCTGGAACTCAACCGCCAAGATCTCCCCGGCGTCCGGTTCACGCCGATCCGGTTCGCGCCGAAGGAGCGGCAGTACGCCGGGCAAGGGTGCGGCGGGGTCCAGGTGGCCATCACCGACCGTGCCCGGTTCGAGCCGGTCGGGATGGGACTGGCGATCGCCCTGTCGCTCCGGAAACTGCACCGCGACGAGTGGAAGCCGGAGGGGTTCGGCCGGATGGTCGCCGACCAGGCGACATCCGAGGCGGTCCTCGCAGGGCGGAGCCTGGCCGAGGTCGAAGCGCTCTGGCGGGCCGAACTCGATGCGTTCCGGGCGATCCGAGCCAAATACTTGCTTTACCCCGAAGGTTCCTGAGATGGCGATCGAAGACGGACTCACCACGGAGGCGCGAAACCCCGCCTCGGAGGACCTCGACCAGCTCGACCCTCGGGGGATCGTGGCCCTCATGAACGCCGAGGACGCGCAGGTCGTCGCGGCGGTCGGGGCCGAATTGGATGCCATCGCCGAGGCGATCGCCTGGACGGCCGACCGGTTCCGCCAAGGGGGGCGGCTGATCTACCTCGGGGCGGGGACTTCGGGGCGGCTCGGGGTCCTCGACGCTTCGGAGTGCCCGCCGACGTTCGGGACCGACCCGGGCCTGGTCGTCGGCCTGATCGCGGGAGGCTCGGCCGCCTTGACCCGCGCCGTCGAAGGGGCCGAGGATGACGCCGAGCAAGGAGCCGGCGACCTGGCCGACTTAAACCCGACCGCGCGCGACCTGGTCGTGGGGATCGCCACCTCGGGGCGGACCCCTTACGTTCTGGGGGCGATCCTGTTCGCCAAGGAACGAGGGGTCGCCACGGTCGGGATCGCCTGCAACCGGCCGAGCTTGCTCGGCGAACTGGTCGACCTGGAGATCGCCCCCGAGGTCGGCCCCGAGATCCTGGCGGGGTCAACCCGGCTCAAGGCGGGGACGGCGACCAAGATGATCCTCAACATGATCACCACCGGGGCGATGGTCCGGGTGGGCAAATCGCTCGGAAACCGGATGGTCGACCTCCGACCGACCAACGAGAAGCTCCGGATCAGGGCGAAGCGGATGCTCCGCGACCTGGCGGGGATCGACGACGACCGGGCGGGGCGACACCTGGTCGAGGCGGAATGGCACCTGAAGCGAGCGCTGGTGGCGGCGCTGGCGGGAGTTGAACCGGCGGACGCCCAGCGCTGGCTCGACCAGGCGGGGGGGCAGGTCCGGGGCGCGGTGGCGGCGGCGACCGCGGTGAAACCGCGATGAATGCCGCCGACGGGGATCAACGGTTGTTGCTCGGGATCGACGGCGGTGGGACCAGCACCGTGGCTTGCCTCGCCGACGCCGCGGGTCAGGTGCTCGGTCGAGGGACCGCCGGAGCGTCGAACCCGAAGGCGATCGGCTTCGAGGCGGCGTTCGACGCCCTCGAAGCGGCCACCCAGGCGGCGTTCGATTCGGCGGACCGGCCCAAGGTACCGGTCGAGGTGGCCTGCCTCGGTCTGGCGGGGTTTGCGCAGGTCGAGGATCGCCGGCGCCTCGATGCTTGGTCGGCGAGGTGGGGACTCTGCCGGACGTTGCTCCTCGTCAGCGACGGCGACTTGGTCCTGGCGGCGGGGACTCCCGAAGGGTGGGGCGTCGCGGTCATCGCCGGGACCGGGTCGATCGCCGTCGGGGCGGATCAGGCTGGGGTAACCGCGCGGTCGGGGGGCTGGGGATACTTGTTCGGTGACGAAGGCTCGGCGTACCATGTCGTCCTGGCGGCCCTGAGGCGATCCGCCCGGCGGGCCGACGCGCGCGAATGCTCGATCGAGGGCGACCCGCTGACGGCGGCGCTCTTGACCGCTCTGGATGTCACCGAACCGGCGGATCTGGTCTCGGCGGTGTACGCTCCGATGATGACCCGGACCCGGATCGCGGCGCTGGCGCCGGTGGTGATCGACGCGGCCCGGGTCGATCCGTCGATTGTCAGCGACCTCCTCGAACCGGCGGGCGTGGATCTTGGTCTCATGGTCGCGGCGGTGGCCCGGTCGCTGGGGTGGGCTGGGGGGCAACTACCGCTCGCGCTGGCTGGTGGCTTCCTGCTGCGGGCCGACCCGGTCCGCCGGAGCTTGCTGGACTTTCTGAATCGCCAGGGTTACGACCCGGAACCCGCCGTCGTGACTGACCCCGTGGCGGGAGCCGTGGTGCTCGCCAGTCGCGGTTTAGCCATCCCTTGAGTGGCAAAACTCGCCACACCCGGACAAATTTTGGATGGAGGGTTGCGATCCGGCGCGGGTTGCCGTATCTTGACAAACCTCTTGTTTTTATTTTACCGGCCGTCGCATCGTTAAAACGACTGTTGGAACTCCGCCTAAATCCGCGAGCCCGTTCCCGAACCGTGAGTGAACCGCGATGAAAATTCGATCAAGCGTGAAGCGGATCTGCGATAGCTGCAAAATTGTCCGCCGGCGTGGCAAAGTGTTCGTGATCTGCGACAATCCTCGACACAAACAACGCCAGGGTTGATTTGATCTTGGGGCAGGCTGCCCGATGGAGACGATGAATGCCGCGTATTCTTGGTGTGGACATCCCGAACGATAAGCGAACGATCATTTCGCTCCGATACATTTATGGGATCGGCCCGTTCCTCGCGCAGCAGCTTTGCGACCGAGCGACCGTCGACCCCGACAAGCGAGCCCGCGAACTGACCGAAGACGAGTTGGCCCGGCTCGCCAACCTGCTCGACAACGAGTTCACCGTCGAAGGGCAATTGCGGCGGCAGGTCCAGCAGAACATCGCGCGGTTGCGCGACATCGGCTGCTACCGTGGCCTCCGGCACCGCAAAGGCTTGCCCGTCAACGGCCAGCGGACCCGGACCAATGCCCGGACCCGGAAAGGACCGCGCAAGACGGTCGCCGGCAAGAAGGGTGTCAAGGAAATGCGTTGAGTGCCCAGCCCGGCGCGGTACGCCGGGCTGGTGGCTCGCGCCTGACCTCGCCTTGCAATCCTTTCCCGTGATTCCTCATGCGATGCCGCGGTAGATTTCCCTCAGGAGTGCTGATTCAGTGGCTAAGGCGAAGAAGCGGAAGACTCGCAGAAATGTGAGTCGGGCGGTGGTTCACATCAAGGCGACGTTCAACAATACCACGGTGACGATCACCGACCCCAACGGCGACGCTTTGTGCTGGGCCTCCTCGGGGACGGTCGGCTTCAAGGGGAGCCGCAAGAGCACCCCGTTCGCCGCTCAGCGCGCGGCCGAGACCGCCGCTTCGACGGCGACGAAGTACGGGGTCAAGGAAGTGGAAGTCAAGGTCAAGGGTCCCGGTTCGGGCCGGGAAAGCGCGATCACCGCGCTCCAGGCTTCGGGGCTGTCGATCAAGGCGATCGAGGACGTGACGCCGTTGCCGCACAACGGTTGTCGCCCGCCCAAGAAGCGCCGGGTCTGACGGGCGGTGGGATGGATTGATTGGGTGGGGGCGGGCCGATCCTCGGTCAGCAACAAGCCGATCGAGTGGAACATTGTTGACAGGGTCGCGAGTTTCGGGCGGATTGCCGACATCATGCCGGCAGCCCCATCACCGAGGAATTCCGAGAAATCATGGGACGTCATATTGGTCCGGTTTGCCGGCTTTGCCGCCGCGAAGGTTTGAAGTTGTTCTTGAAGGGGACGCGCTGCGATACCCCGAAGTGCGCGGTGGACCGTCGAGAAGGGGTGCCGGGGATGCACCAGTTCCGCCGGAGCAAAGCGAGCGAGTATTCGATCCGGCTCCGCGAGAAGCAGAAGGTCAAACGGTACTACGGGATCTTCGAGCGGCAGTTCCGCAAGTACTTCGAGCTGGCGAGCCGGCGGCCAGGCAACACCGGTGACGCTTTGATGTCGCTCCTCGAACGGCGGCTCGACAACGTGGTGACCCGGTTGGGCTTCGCCACCAGCCGCCCGCAGGCCCGGCAGATGATTACCCACGGCCACTTGCTCGTCAACGGCAAGAAGCTCGACATCCCGAGCTATCTGGTCCGCCCGGGGGACCAAATCAAGATCAAGAACCGCGAGCACTCGCAGACGATGGCGGGCAGCAACCTCGCCACCGAGGGGATGCCGCCGGTCCCCGACTGGCTCGACCGGAGCACGACCGAGCAGCCTGAAGGGCGCGTCGCGCGGTTGCCGGCCACCCAGGATATCTCGCTGCCCGTGACCCCGCAGTTGATCGTCGAGTTGCTCAGCCGCTAGTTTGGCTCCCCGCGAATCGTCGTCAGCTTCATCGCCTCGGATCAGCCCGGTGACGGCTTCTGGCCAGTCTCGGGCTGTTCAGCGTTGGTTACTCCTCCTGGCTTGCTTCTTTTGGAGAATTGGCGCGATGCGCATTCGTTGGCGTGGCCTCGAACTCCCGAGCCGGGTGATCTGCGATCGCGAGCACCTGTCCGACACGTATGGCGAGTTCCATGTCGAACCGTTCGAGCGTGGGTTCGGTCATACCGTCGGCAACAGCCTCCGGCGGATCTTGCTGTCGAGCCTGGAAGGTAGCGCGGTCACGAAGATCAAGATCCAAGGCATCCAGCACGAGTTTTCGTCGATCTCCGGGATGGTCGAGGACATCACCGACCTCGTCCTGAACCTCAAGGGGTTGGTGGTCAAGAATCACTCCGAGCAGAACCGGACGATCCGGATCGACCGCGACCGCCGGGGGGTCGTCACCGCCGCCGACATCCTCCATGACGAGTCGATCGAGATCATCAACCCCGACCACATCCTCTGCACCTTGACCGACGACGTCCCGTTCGTCCTCGAGATGACGGTCGAGAACGGCCGAGGCTACCGCCCCGCCGCCGAAGGGCACAACGACGAACTCGAAGTCGGCGCCATCCCGATCGACGCCATCTTCAGCCCGGTCATCCGGGTCGAGTACAAGGTCGAAAACACCCGGGTCGGTCAGCGGACCAACTACGACAAGCTGATCCTCAAGCTCTGGACCACCGGCACGCTCGGCCCCGAGATGGCCGTCGTCGAGGCGGCAAAGATCATGCGGAAGCACCTCAACCCGTTCGTCCAATATTACGAGCCTGGCCCCGGCTTGGCGGCCGAACCGGGGAGCTACGACGGCTTCCGCGACGCCCCGCTCGACGCCGAATTGGAGCGGAAGCTCGGGATGAGCCTGGCCGAGTTGGAATTGTCGGTTCGGGCGACCAACTGCCTCGAATCCGAGGGGATCACCACGGTCCGCGACCTCGTCAGCCGAAACGAAGATCAGCTCCTCACCGTGCGGAACTTTGGGGAAACGACCTTGAAAGAAGTCAAAGCCAAGCTCCAAGAGATTGGCCTCGACCTCGGGATGGACGTGGTCGCGTCCTAAGCTTACCTGTCCTCAACCTCCACTGATGGGTCGACGGTGAACCGGCATCCGACCGCTGGTCCGGACGATCTCCCTGCTCAAGCGGAAGAACCATGCGTCACCGTAATGCCGGCCGTAAATTCAAGCGAACTCCGTCGCACCGGAAGATGCTGCTCCGGAACCTGGCCACCGCGCTCCTGGAGCATGGCCGGATCGAAACCACCCTGGCCAAGGCCAAGGAGCTGCAACCCTACGTCGAGAAGTTGATCACCCTGGCCAAGGACGGCTTCGAGCTGAACAGCTTCCGCAAGGTTCTGGCCGTCCTGACGATCAAGCAGGTCGCTTTTGACCTGTTCCACGAAGTCGGCCCCCGGTTCAAGGGGCGATCGGGCGGTTACACCCGGATCTACAAGCTCGCCAAGCTCCGCCAGGGGGACGCCGCGCCGATGGCGGTCATCGCCCTCCTTGGTGAGAAAGAGCAGATCAAGGCCCCAGCCGCCCGGCCCGAAGTCGCCACGGCCAACGCCTGAGTGGAAAACTCGGCCACGGATTAGCACAGATCGAAACACGGATCGGACAAGAATTCTCCTTTTCCATCCGTGTTCTCTCGGTGTCGATCCGTGGCTCCAATGTGGTTGATCGAGCCGAGGTGGAGATGCCGACCAACTGTTTGTTCTGCCGGATCGTCGCCGGTGAGATCCCGGCGTCGAAGGTGTTCGAGGATGATGAGGTGGTCGCCTTCCTCGACCTCCACCCGGTCAACTTCGGGCATTCGTTGATCGTCCCCAAGGCGCACCACGCGACGCTGACCGATCTGCCCGACGCACTGGCGATGGCGGTGGCCCGGCAGGTCCCGCGCTTGACCCGGGCAATCCTGACGGCGACGGCGGCCCCCGGGTTGAATCTGGTCGTCAACAACGGGGCGGTCGCCGGGCAGACGATCGACCACGTCCACTGGCACCTGATCCCCCGGTTCGAGGGGGACGCGGTCGACTGGCCCTGGCCGCATCTGAGCTATCCCGAGTTGGGACTTGAAGCGATGCGGGGGCGGATTGTCGCCCGGTTGGCTGGCGACTCGAGGCCCGGGGAAAGTCGCGGTTGACGCGAATCGTGATCGGCTCTAAACTCCGCACCTTGGGTCCCATTTTTGGGGCAGGTTCGCGTCCCGCGGGCCTCGTCTCCGGCCGCGGAAAGGATTCCGCCCCATGTCTCGCAAGCTGACGCCCTCCGCCGCAATGGCTTTGCTGGCCCTGGTGGGGTGCAACCCGGCCCGGAGCGACATCCGGCAACGAGCCGACCAGGTCGTGGCGACGGTCTTCAACTCCAACAATAGCTCGCGGTCGGGTGATCGGGTCGAGCCGAAGTTTTGCAAGCTCGACTCGGCGATCATCTCGCGACCGGCGGGCACCCCGCTCGTCGAAACGTCGCTCTGGGGGGTGACCGACGAGCAGGCGATCCCCCACGCCACTCGGCAGTCACTCGAAGCCAACGGGTTACGGGTCGGGATCGTCACCGGCGACCTCCCCGCCGACGTGACCGAGGCGTTCCGCTCAAAGCCGCCGCAAGTCGAGACCCAATGGGTCCACATCGCCTTGCCCGACGGCGAGCATACGCCGATCGTCCTGGGCGACCCGGTCGAGGCGGTCACGCTCTTGCTCAACCACGGCGGCAAGGTGGACGGGCGGAACTACCAGGATGCCCTGGGCCGCTTGATCGTGACCCCGAGCCAGGCGGGCCAGCACGACGTCGAGGTCCGGATCGTCCCGCAGATCCAGCACGGGGCCAAACGGCGGACCATCGGCGCCCTCGAAGGGACCGGCGCGTTCGCCCCGCAGGAGTTCGCCATCAAGGACGCCCAGCAAGAGGAAATCCTCCGCGAGCTGGCGACGACCATCGCCCTCAAGCCCGGGCAAACCTTGGTCATCGGCTGCCGGTCGGAGCAAGCCCGGAGCCTGGGGACGTTCTTGTTCCTCCAGCCCGAGCCGAAAAGCGACCGAATCCTCCAGTCGATCCTCTTGATTCAGGCGAGCCGGAACAACAACGGGAACGCCCCGCCCAAGCTGGTCGAGGAAGTGGCGGGCGACCCGGCGAACCCGGCAGCGGTCATCGCCCCCGGTGGGACGTCGATCCTGTCCAAAGTGACCCGCCCGTTCGACGAGAAGACGCGCTGAGGTGGATTTTTAAGATCGTCGGCTCAGCTTCACCAAATTGATGCAAACCGGGCGGGGGACGTCGTTGGTCCCGAACCGCCGGACTTTTTCCCGCGTTCCCGATGGCTGGGGGCTTGCCGATGGATTGGCACCTGCGATCAACCGACCGAACCAACACCCCGTCCGCCGCGTCGACGAAACGGTGGGTCCGCCATGCCCGGCACGAGACCGGGCTCCGACCGCACCACGAAGTCGCTGACCACGGCGAGGCTTGGAACCGAGGACTTGGCTTGGCTCACGCACCCGCCGACAAAATGATCGACCTCGATGGGTCCGCCGGCGAAGGGGGGGGCCAGATCCTCCGGTCCGCCTTGACCCTATCGATCCTGACCGGTCAGCCGTTCCGGATCACCCAGATCCGGGCCAACCGCGACAAGCCCGGCCTCCGCCCGCAACATCTGACCGCCGTCGAAGCGGCGGCCCTGGTCTGCGGCGCCGAGGTGGCCGGCGGCGCGATCGGCTCGACCGACCTCACGTTCCGGCCTGGTCCGGTGCATGCCCGCGACTTGACCATCGACATCGGGACAGCCGGCGCGACGGCTTTGGTCCTGCAAACGATCGCCTTGCCGCTAGCTTTGCGCGCCGAGTCGGGGGTCCGGGTCAGCCTGATTGGTGGGACGTTCAACACCTCGGCCCCCTCGTTTCCGTTCCTGGAATCGACCTGGCGGCGGACCTTGCAAAGCCTCGGGATGCCGATCGTCCTGGCCATGCCGCAAGCCGGCTACTACCCCGCGGGCGGCGGCCGGCTCGAAGCCTGGATCGAACCAGCCCAGCTCAGGCCCTTGATCCTCGAAGATCGGGGGGCGTTGCGGCAAATCCACGGCGTCGCCGAGACGACCAGGCTCGGGATCGGGATCGCCAACCGGATGCGCGACCATGCCGCTCGGGCTTTGGCCGAACTGGGGTATGCGGCGGCAATCACCAGCACCGAACGCCCCGGAGTTGGCCCGGGGGCGGCGATCAGCCTGGTCGCCGAGTTTGAGCATGGCCCGCCCGCCACGTTCGTCGGGCTTGGCAAGCGCGGCAAGTCGGCCGAACTGGTCGCCGACGATGCGGTCGCCGAACTGGTCGCCCACCTCGACGCGACCGGCGGGGCTTTGGACCGCCACAACGCCGACCAGATCCTCTTGCCGCTCGCCTTCGCCGAGGGGCGGAGCGTCTACACCGTGACCGAGGTCACCGAGCACCTCCGGACCAACATCGCCACGATCCAGGCTTTCCTCGACCGGCCGATCCGGCTCGAAGAAGCCGCCGACTCGTCCGAGGGGCGGGTGATCGTCGGCTGATCCGAGTCCAACCAGCGCGAACTTAACGACGACCGGACCCTCAAGCCAGGTGAGAGTCCGGTCGCTTTTTTGCGCTCTGACTCAGGTCGACCGGGCGGTACGGCGGCATGATCGGTGATCATTTGACTCGAAATCCTTATGGTTGGCCACCTGATTCCCCTCGATGGTTGGAACGCCGGTTGCCGAGCGTGCTAAAATTCCGCTGCGGCCCTTCCGACCGAAGCGGCCAGGCGTGCAATCCTTTTGGTGGATCGAGGTGGGTGGCGATGTCCAGCGTGAATGATCTGACCAGCGATCGATTCGCTTCGACCACGGAATATTCCACTTCGGGCAAGCAGGTTTTCGGCGAGGATCGCCGGGTCGACGAGTTCCCTCGGGGGCGGGTTGCTCCGGCTCCTCGACCGGACGACGAGAAGGGGAAGAAGGGGAAGCCGGAGCGGGTCGACCGCCCGATGGATTCGCAGGTCGTCGCCGACGCGCAGGGGACCCGAATGGCCGAGGAAGGGCACCCGGCGGTCCCCAAGCCCGAGCGGAAGAATCGACATTGGGTCCGACGGATCGTCATCTTCTCGCTGATCGCCGCTGTGATCGGCGCGGCGGTCTACTGGGGAGTACCGGCGATCCGCTGGGCCTTGGCGACCACCTCGACCGACGACGCTTTCGTTTCGGGGCATACCACCTACGTCAGTCCGCGGATCGAAGGGCTGGTCACCGAGGTCATGGTCGACCAGAACGACCGGGTCGAGCCGGGGACCATCCTGGTTCGGATCGACCGCGAGCCGTTCGTCATCGCGCTCGAGCAGATGGAAGCATCGTTGATCCAGGCCCGAGCGAACCTGGCTCTGTCCAAGGCGTCGGTCAAATCGCAGTTGGCCTCGGCCCGCGGGGCGTTCTTTCAGCGCAAAAGTCAGCAGGAGCAGCTTTCTCGACAAATCCGGTCGCTCGAAGCTCAGGTCGCATCGCTCCGGGCCAGCCAGTCGGCGCAACACCTGGCCGAGTTGGATCAACGCCGGCTCAACAACCTCGTGACCCGCGGCTCGGCGTCGCAATCGGAACTGGACACACGCAACAACACGCTCGACCAAGCCAACCAACAAGTCACGGAAGCCTGGACCGCGATCCAGCAGACCCGGGCCTCGCTGGGCTTGGAACCCAATTACGAGCATCCTTCGGACGTTCCCAAGGACCTGCTGGAGCGGTATTCGTCGGTGGAGAACGCGGTTTCGAGCATCGCATCGTCGCTGGCGCAGATCGGGATCGACTTCGACGCGAGCAAGATGAAGCCGGGGGAAGCGTTTGAAAACATCCTGCACATGAACACGAGCCAAGGACTGGAAGAGGCATTCGGCCACGTCGTCGACCAAGCTCCGGCGGTCAAGGTGGCGCAGGCGGGGTTGACCAAGGCCGAGCGCGACGTCGAGAACGCCAAGCTCAACCTGAGCTGGACCGAGATCCGCTCCGAGGTGAAGGGGTACGTCCAGGACCGGTCGACCATGCCCGGCAATCGGGTCGAGCCGGGGACGTCGCTGTTGTCGATCCGGCCCGACTACGTCTGGGTCGCCGCCAATTACAAGGAAACGCAGATCCACCACATCAAGATCGGGATGCCGGTCGACATGTACGTCGACGCCTATCCCGGCAAGTTGTTCAAGGGCCGGGTTGCCGGGTTCAGCACGGGGACCGGCTTGTCGGAGTCGCTCCTGCCGCCCGAGAACGCCACGGGAAACTACATCAAGGTGACCCAGCGGTTGCCGGTCCGGATCGAACTGGTCGAGCCGAACCCCGTGGATACCCCCTTGTTCATCGGCCTGTCGGTCGTCCCTTACGTCAAGCACGAGGAGTCGGCCAGCGGGGCCGATGCCGGCAAGCGGCTCCACCTCGATAAGAACTACCGCCAGCACCCCGACGCGGGCGGCGGACCGGCGGGTCGCCAACTTCAGAACCGGGTCGAAGCGGATGCCGAGCAGGTGGGTGACAAACCGAGCCAGGAAGGCGAGCGACCGTGAGTCAAGACAACACGAGTGGCGATTCGTCCGGCGGCGGGCAACCCAAGATCAAAGCTCCGGTCAACCACTGGATCGTGGCCTTGACGGTGACGCTGGCGACCTTCATGGAGGTGCTCGATACCTCGATCGCCAACGTCGCCTTGCCGTACATCGCCGGTGGCCTGAGCGTCGGTAAGAGCCAGAGCGATTGGGTGTTGACCAGCTATCTGGTCTCCAACGCCATCGTCTTGCCGTTGTCGGGCTGGTTTGTTGGCCTGCTCGGGCGCAAGCGATATTACATGACGTGCGTCTTCTTATTCACCGTCGCCTCAGCGTGTTGCGGCGCGGCACCCAGCATTGAGTTGTTGATCCTGGCGCGACTGATTCAAGGCTTCGCCGGCGGCGGACTGCAACCTTCCGAACAAGGGATTCTCGTCGATACGTTCCCCAAAGCGCAGTTGGGGATGGCGCTGGCGATCTACGGCGTCGCGGTGGTGGTGGCGCCGATCCTGGGTCCTACTCTCGGCGGCTGGATCACGGATAATTATTCGTGGCGATGGATCTTCTATATCAATGTTCCCGTGGGCATCCTGTCGCTCACCTTGACCTACTTCGTCGTCGAAGACCCGCCCGAGATGGCGGCAGTGGTCCGCAAGGGCCGAGCGCGGATCGGCCAGATCGACTACATCGGCTTGAGTCTGGTGACTCTCGGTCTCGGCTCGTGGGAGGTGATCCTCGCCAAGGGGCAGGAGTGGGACTGGTACAACGACCCCTTCTGGCGCGCCCAGTTCTTCATGGTGGGCGCGGCGATCGGTTTGACGGCGTTCTTCCTCTGGGAGTATTTCCACCCCCATCCGATCGTCAACGTCCGTCTTTTGGGGGATCGCAACTTCCTGGCTTGCGGGATCATCGTCTTCCTCGCGTTCGCGGTCATCTACGGCGTCAATATCGTCTTGCCGCAGATGCTCCAAGAATTGTTCGGCTACGATGCGTTTCGGTCGGGCCTCGTGATGTCGCCCGCGGCGATCTTCACGCTGGCGATGATGCCGGTCTCCGGTTTCCTGATGGCAAAGGGAGTCGGCGCGCGTTGGATCTTGCCGGTCGGTTTCACCTCAATGGTCATTGGAGCGTTTTGGACGGCATCCGGCACGTTGGATACCTCACCCTTGGCGATCATCTTGCCGCGTTGCCTCATTTTTTTTGGGATGGGCTTCGTCTTCGTTCCGCTCAACAACACGGTCTACAACTACGTCCCCAAAAATCAGATCGACAACGCGACTGGGTTGTTCAACATGCTCCGCAACGAGGGGAGCAGCTTCGGCATCGGGATCGTGACGATCATGGTCGACCGTCGAGGTCAATACCATCAGTCGCGCCTCGCCGAGACCGTGGTGCCCACCAACCCGGCGGTTGACCGATGGCTCGACTACTACGAGAACCTGCGGATGAACCAAGGAGTCAGTGAGGTGATGGCGCAAGACCAGGCGATGGGGCTGCTTCAGCAAATGGTCTATGGCCAGGCGCGGTTCTGGGGTTACATGGATATCTTCGTGATCTTCGGCGTCGTGGCGTTCATCGCGCTGCCGTTCATCTTCTTGATCAAGAAAGCGGTTCCCGGTCAAGGTCCCGTCGCGGCCTAGCATCGAGCGGCGCGACCGAAGCGACCAAGGCGTCGACTTGGGTCGATCCGTGGGTTACAACCGAAAGGGCCGGGTGCGAGGCGTTGCCTCCGCTACCGCCGCGCAACTTAGCCCTTTCAAGTTTTGCTTCCCCGGCACCGTTGAGTTTTCTCGCCATGATTCGTCGCCGACGGTTGGTCACCTTGGTTTTGTACGTTGGGATGCTTGGCCTGGTCCCGGTCGCCTCCGGCGCCGACCGCTGGTCGCCCGAGAAGGCGAATGTCTGGGCGAAGTCGACTCCCTGGGCGGTCGGGAGCAACTTCCTCCCGAGCACCGCGATCAACCAGCTCGAGATGTGGCGGGCCGACTCGTTCGACGTGGCCACGATTGATCGCGAACTCGGCTGGGCGGAAGGGCTTGGGTTCACGTCGATGCGGGTCTTTCTCCATGATCTGCTCTGGACCGAGAATCCCAACGCCTTCCTCGACCGGATCGACCGGTTCCTGGCGATTGCCGCCAAGCACAAGATCCGGCCGATGTTCGTCTTCTTCGACTCGTGCTGGGACCCAAACCCCCAGCTCGGGCCGCAGCGATCACCCAGGCCCGGTCTTCACAACTCGGGCTGGGTGCAAAGTCCGGGCAAGGTGATGCTGACCGACCCAAGCAAACAAGGGCACCTCGAAGGGTATGTCAAAGGGGTCATCACCCGGTTCAAGGACGACCCGCGCGTCCTGGTCTGGGACCTCTGGAACGAACCCGATAACACCAACGGCTCGAGCTACGGCAAGGACGAACCGCAAGACAAGGTTGAGCTGACCC
>JAABUX010004768.1_pt1 | contig 16971 bp, 11 predicted proteins | sample 5561851 | NCBI WGS metagenome assembly JAABUX01 (sample SAMN10711883, study PRJNA513361) | rock metagenome | isolation source: Antarctica rocks | place: Antarctica: Victoria Land, Richard Nunatak red sandstone | collected 2016-01-03 | reverse complement strand
AAGCATGGCGATACCGGCCTCCCTTGCCGCGCTCGACCACGATCAGCATGCGCTCGCTGTCGATGTCGCCGACCTTGAGCGAGGCGACCTCGGCCACCCGCAGCCCGGCCCCATAGGCGACGCAGAGTGGCTCTGCTAGCGAATTTTGGCCCAGAGTGCTGACGGATTTTGGCCCACCCTCCGTCCCTCAACCTACGGTCTTCCTGGTTTTGCCGGGGGGCTTGGAGTGGATTGGAACGCCAGAGTGGATTTGTTTGAGCAGCTCCGTCAGGAGCACGAGTTTGGTGTCGGAACGATCGCCGGAGTGGCGGCGAAGTTCGGCGTTCACCGCCGGATGGTGCGGCAGGCGATCGCCGGGTCGTTGCCGCCCGCGCACCGCTATACGGCTCGGGTCAAGCCCAAGATGGACGCGATTGCGGCGTTCATCGACCAGGTTCTGGATGAGGACCGGCGTGCACCACGCAAGCAGCGGCACACGGCGCGGCGGATCTACCGCCGTATCTTGACGGAGTTTCCGGACGCTGGTGTCGCTGAGTCGACGGTGCGCAACCACGTCCGGAACCGCAGGCGCGCGATGGGCCTGGTGCAACGCGAGACGTTCGTGCCGCAGAGCTACGCGTTGGGCCACGAGGCGCAGGTGGACTGGTATGAGGCCTGGGCCGATCTCGGCGGCGAGCGAACCCGCGTGCAGGTGTTCGCGATGCGATCGATGGCGAGCGGGGCGGCGTTTCACCGGGGCTACCTGCACGCGACACAGCAGGCGTTCCTGGAGGCACACGAGCACGCGTTCGCCTATTTCGGCGGGGTGTTCCGGCTGCTGCGCTACGACAACCTAGCCAGCGCGGTGCGCAAGATCCTGCGCGGTCACCGGCGTGAGGAGACGGTGCGGTTCGTGGCGTTCCGCTCGCACTGGCGGTTCACGGCGGAGTTCTGCACGCCGGGCGAGGGTCACGAGAAGGGCGGCGTCGAGGGTGAAGGTGGCTATTTCCGGCGCAACCATCTCGTCCCGGTCCCGAGTGTGGTCGACCTTGATGCGCTGAATGCATTGCTGCTGGCTGGATGCCGTGCCGACGAGGCGCGCGTCCTGGACGGGCGCACGGAGCCGGTTGGCGCGGCGTTGGTGGCCGAACGTGAGCATCTGCTGGCCCGCGCCTCCGAGGGGTTCGACCTTGCGGACGTGACGTTCCCGTTGGTGGACAAGCAGGGCTGCGCGATGGTCAAGACCAACGCCTATTCGGCGCCGGTCAAGGCGGGCAGCCGGGTGGAAGCGCGTGCCTACCCGTTGCACGTCGAGCTTTGGCATGCGAGCCGCCGGGTGGCACGGCACGAGCGCTGTCATCAGCGCCGTCAGCACGTGCTGGACCTGGAGCATTACCTCGACGTGCTGGGCCACAAGCCTGGTGCGTTTGCCGGGTCCAAGCCGCTGGCGCAGTGGCGCGAGGCGGGTCGCTGGCCACCCTGCTACGACGAGCTCTGGGATCGGCTACGGACCCGGCACGGCAAGCAGAACGGCACGCGGGCGATGGTGGCGGTCGTGACGTTGGGGCGGGAGTTTGGCCACGACAAGCTGCGCGCGGCGGTCACGACGGCGGTGTCGCTCGGTGCCTGCGACGTTTCGGCGGTGCGCTATTTGCTGACCGAGCCCGCGCTGCACAAAGGCCAGCCGCACGTGATCGATGTCGGCGAGTTAGCCCGTTACGACCGGCCGATGCCGACGATGGCCGAGTATGACGTTCTGCTGTCTGGCCCGTGCGCAGGCAGGGCATGATGGCCGACCTGCAGGACCAAGCCATCCGGCAGCAGTGCAAGGCGTTGCGCATGCCGACGATCGGCGGCCAGTTCGCGCGGCTGGCCGACGCGGCGGTTCGCGAGGGCCAGACCCACGTCGGCTACCTCGAGGCACTGCTGGCGGCCGAGATGGAGGAGCGCGAGAGCCGCGCAATCTCGCGCCTGCTGCACGAGGCGCGGTTGCCGCGGATGAAGACGCTGGACGACTTCGAGTTCGACCGGTCCGGTGTCGCGGCCGCCCAGCTCCGGACGCTGGCCGAGGGCGACTACGTGGCGAAGGCCGAGCCGATCCTGCTGGTCGGCGAAGCTGGCACCGGCAAGACCCATCTCGCGACGGGCTTGTGCGTCGCCGCCTGCCGCCAGCGCCGTCGGGTCCGGTTCACGACGGCCACCGGGCTGATCAACGAACTGGTGGAGGCGGCGCACGCCAACCAGCTCAGCCGTGCGCTCGGACGATGGGAGCGGCTGGACCTGATCTGCATCGACGAGCTGGGCTACGTGCCGTTGGCCGAGACCGCCTGCGAGCTGATGTTCCAGGTGATCGCCGACCGGGCGGAGAAGGCGGCGGTGATCGTGACCACCAACCTGCCGTTCTCGGAGTGGTCGCAGGTGATCCCCAACCCGCGGCTGTGCAAGGCGCTGATCGACCGGCTGACGGACCGTGCGCACATCATCACCACGGGGACGGATTCCTATCGGTTCCGTCGGACGACGGCTCAGCGCAAGGCGGCCAAACCATGACGGAGGGGAACACGAGCAAGAGGCTAACAACGGGTGCGGGCCCGCGGTCCATACCAGATGATCAACGACCGGAGGGTGGGCCAGATTTCATCAGCACAGATGGGCCGAATTTCATTGTCATTGCCAGCCGGTTGCGGGAGAGATAATCTGTCGACAGCTCGTCAGGTTGGCGGATGAGGCGAAAGCCAACCACTTCCTAACTGCCCGCCGTGCTCCCGGTCAGGGTGTGTCCGCGCAATTCGGCCGGCAAGGATTGAGGCTGGAGAACGTGGGGCTGCTTGTTCATAAGCACGTCCATCGTTCAACAAATTCATTGTCCGCTTTTCCGGGCCGTCTTCTGGGGATCAGACAATCCGCTCTCGGCCAGGAGCTCGAGCTTACGAGCATTATCTCGGCTCGCCGACACCGGGCGCTCGCCATCCGTACGGTCTTGAGTGCGCCACTCGCCGCGATCGCGTGTCGCAGCGGGTTGCGCGACTGATCCGACCGCCGCGCGTTGACCAATGCCAATCACCGGAGACGACCATGAAGCTCTATTATGCACCGGGCGCTTGCAGCCTGGCCGACCACATCGCGCTGCACGAGGCGGGCCTATCCTTCGATCACGAGAAGGTCGACCTCAAGGCCAAGCGCACCGAAGCCAACGTCGACTTCTCGACGATCAATCCGAAGGGTTACGTACCGGCGCTGACGCTCGATACGGGCGAGACGCTCAGCGAGAACATCGCGATCCTGGACTGGATCGCGCATCAGGACAGCAAGCTCGCGCCGTCGGGGCCGATGGGGCACACGCACCTGCTGGAAGCGCTCGCGTTCATCTCGACCGAGATCCACAAGAGCTTCAAACCCTTCTTCGCGGGAGCGGGCGACACCGACAAGGCAAAAGCTGGCGAGATGATCGGCAAGCGCATGGGGTATTTGGCCGACACCATGAAAGGCGATTACCTGTTCGGCTCCACCGTCGGCGTGGCCGACTTCTACCTGTTCGTTATGTTGCTCTGGGCGAAGAAGTTCGGCGTCGAGCCACCCGCACCACTGGTTGCCTTTCGCGAGCGTATGATGACGCTCCCCTCCGTCAAGAAAGCGATGAAACACGAGGGACTTAGCTAGCAACTCGACGACGAGTCGACTGCGGACCGCCGCTGTCGACCCGTTTCATTCAGCACAATCCCCTTTGCGGCCGGGGGATGGCTGAGGATGCCGCGACAGGCGCGGCAGCTGCAGCCTAGGTCCGCTTTCCGCATTGCCTGCTCCAGACCGGACGGTTCGCTCTCGGCCAGCCTGGCCAAGGTTGAGCGTACTATGGTGGGAGGCGGAAGGTCCGCTCTGAGCTTGAGGATTAAAGAGCGACGTTTACGACGGTTGCGAACGCATGATGGCTCGCGACGGCTTGGGTGAAGGTTCGGTTAGCCGGAGCGAGCGGCCATGAGGGACAGGATGCGCCCGGCTGTTTCAAGGGTGACAGGGTTGTAGACGATCATCCCGAGATCGGGACGACCGTCGACGGCGAAAGCGGAGAACTCGAGCTCGATAAGCCCGATCTCGGGATGATGGAGGCGCTTCACGCCGTCCGCATGCCCGGCGACGTCGTTGGCCCGCCAGAGCGCCTCGAACTCAGGGCTGATCCTGGACAGCTCTTCAACCAGCTCGGCGATCTGCGCATCCGCACCAGCCCGGGCGGCATCCGCCCGGAACGCGCCCACGACATAACGGGCAACACTATGCCAATCCTCCTGCGCAGCCTTGATGCGGGAATCCGAGAACATCAGACGCAGGATGTTGCGCTGCTCGCGGGGGAGCGTGCCGTAGTCGGTCAAGAGCGTGGCCGCCGCCGCGTTCCAGGCGACCACGTCCCAGATCGCGGTCTTGATGATCGCCGGACTGCTCGACAATGCATCCAGCACGCGCTGCAACCGGGGGGTCACCACGTCGGAGGCGTTGTAGCGCGCCTCGGGTGGCCGCCCGAGGCCGAGGATGAACAGATGCTCCCGTTCGGGCTCGGTCAGCATCAAGCCGGCGGCGATGCGATTTAACACGTCGGCCGAAGGCGCGCCTCCTCTGCCCTGTTCGAGCCAGGTGTACCAGGTCGGGCTGATGTTGGCGCGTTGGGCAACCTCCTCCCGGCGCAAGCCCGGCGTGCGCCGGCGCTCGCCGCTGAAGCCGAATGCCGCTGCATCCAGCCGCGACCGGCGATCGCGAAGAAAGCTGCCGAGCCTATTGGTCGCTTCGGTGTGCATGACGCTCCTGGTAGATTTTATACCATGATAAGATCACTACTTTAACAGGATTGCCGATTAAGGGATACGATCCTCCAGAAAAACATCGAGGTTCTCATGCGGGTATTTCTGACGGGCGCGACCGGCTTCATCGGATCCCGCATCGTATCCGAGCTTCTGGCGGCCGGGCATAGCGTCCTCGGCCTGACGCGGTCCGATGCCGGAGCGCGATCCCTTGCGGCGGCTGGCGTCGAAGCGCATCGCGGTGCCTTGGAAGACCTCGACAGCCTTCGCGCCGGAGCGGCGCGGGCGGATGCTGTGATCCATACTGCCTTCGACCACGACTTCGCGCATTTCGTCGCAAACTGCCAAAAAGACAGGTCTGCTATCCAGGCCCTGGGCACGACGCTCAAGGGCTCCGACCGGCCTCTGATCATCACGTCTGGAACCGGGATGGGCGACGCCGGGCTCGGCCAGCCTGCGACGGAGGATGTGGTCGACACGAACAATCCCAATCCGCGCGTTGCGTCCGAGCTGGAGGGCATCGCGGTGCTGGATACGGGTGTCGATGTGCGCGTCGTGCGGCTGCCGCAGGTTCACGATACGGTCAAGCAGGGGCTCATCTCGCCCTACATCGACATCGCGCGGCAGAAAGGGGTGGTGGCCTATGTCGGCGATGGCGTCAATCGCTGGCCCGCGGCCCATGTGTCTGATGTGGCGAGGCTCTACGGGCTCGTTCTCGACAACGGCGCCAGGGGGGCCCGTTATCACGCCGTCGCCGAGGAGGGGATCGCGGCACGTGACATCGCGACGGTTGTAGCCGCTGGCCTCGGCATGCCGGCAGTGTCGCTGTCAGGGGAGGAAGCGCAGGCGCATTTCGGATGGTTCGCGATGTTCGCCGGGCTGGACCTGCGGGCGTCCGGCACGTGGACCCGCGCGCAGCTCGGCTGGGAACCCACCGGGCCGAACTTGATGGCCGATTTGCAGGCGATGGACTATTCCCGGCCGGCGACCATGGCATAGCGGGACGAGCGCCCCGGACGGCAGCTTATCGGCGGCCTCCGTGATGCGCCTATGTCCGGATTGGGTCGATAGCTGCCGGCCGGCCCGGGACAGCGAATGTCCGCTGTTCTCTGTCAATCACTCCATAGCTGCCGGTCCGCTCCCGGCCAGTCCGCCTGGCTGTCTGCGTGCAGCGGGTGGTAAGCAGCTGTAGCGAATGGCAGTCTAGCCGGCCAAGCTTCCTCAGCGCCGCGTGTAGAGGGCCAGCTTGAGCGCTGGGTCGTCGTTGGCCTGGAAACTCGCATATTCGTAGCGCACGCCGCCAAGCGTCGGATGGCGCAGGTGCTTGGTGCCGGATACCGGTGCACCGACCCCGTGTTCGGACCACCACGCATCGAACTCCGGACAACTCGCACCGATCCGGTCCACGAGGGTGACGAAGGCCGTGTCGCCGGGCCAGAGGTCGTGCGCCGCACGGAACAGCGATACCATGCGCCGCGCCTCCTCCGGCCAGGTCTGGCCGAACACATGTCTGGCGGCCGGATCAGTGAGCATCCAGTGCAGGATGTTGCGGTCCTCCGGCGCGAGCTGGCCGAAGTCCCCGAAGAGCGCCGCAGCGGCGTCGTTCCAGGCCAGGACGTCCCAGCGCTGCCCGGTGAGGTAGGCAGGCTCCGGCAGGCTGGCGACGATGCGACGCAGCACGTCCGGCGTGTCCTCGCGCCGGAACGGCTGTCGTCCACCTGCCGCCGCAAGCGAGCGCAGGTGGGCCAACTCCACCCGATCAAGCCGCAGGGCGCGGCCGAGTGCCTCCACCGTCTCGGCCGAGGGAGAGACGGCACGGCCCTGCTCCAGCTTGACATACCACTCGGCGCTGATGCCGGCGCGCTGCGCCACTTCCTCGCGCTTGAGGCCGGGCGTGCGACGCCGCTGCCGAGTCGCATCGCCGAGCTTGTCCGGGTTCAGGCGCGTGCGACGGGAACGCAGGAAGTCTCCGAATGGGCGGTTGCCTGCCATGCCATGCTCCCGAGGGTGGTATCGTCCAAGACCAGTATCCTACCGGTTTTTCTCGCAAATCCGCAGGACGCCATCTCGGGCTTCGTTATCCAAGGAGTTCGCACATGAAGGCCGCCGTCCTACACGACTTCGGAGTGCCGCTGAGCGTCGAGCAGGTGACCGATCCGGTGATCGGCACGGGCGAGGTGCTGGTGGACGTCGTCGCCGCCCCGGTGCTGTCCTACACGGGTGAGGTGTTGAGCGGCGCGCGGCGATACCTGTTGCCCACGCCGGTGGTGCCGGGTGCCGGCGCTATCGGCCGGGTGCGCGCGGTCGGTCCAGACGCCACTCGGCTGCAGCCCGGCGATTGGGTGTTCTGTGATCCCACGGTGCGCTCGCGCGACGGCGCGCCCACGCCCGACATCACCCTGCAGGGCGCGAGCGCCCGAGGCGAGGGTGGGCAGAAGCTCCAGCGCTACTTCCGCGACGGCACGTTTGCCGAGCAGGTCCGCGTGCCGACGGAGAATGCCGCACCCATCGGCACGATCGACCCGGCGGAGGCTGGGCGGTGGTGCGCGGTTGGCACGTTGCTGATCGCCTATGGCGGGCTGCTCGCGATGGAATTCCGGCCCGGTGAGACGCTGCTGGTGAGCGGCGCAACCGGCAACTTCGGTTCGGCCACGGTGGCGCTGGCCATGGCCATGGGCGCACGCTGCGTGGTCGCACCCGGCCGCAACACGGCGGTGCTGGACGACCTGCGCCAGCGCTTCGGCGAGCGTTTGGTGCCGGTGCGGCTGACGGGCGACGGCGACACCGACACGACGGCGATGGGCGCCGCGGCGCCCGGCCCGATCGACGCAGTGCAGGATTTCCTACCTCCCTCCGTGGGCGCTGCCGTAGCACGGGCGGCGATCATGACCCTGCGGCAGGGCGGACGGGCCGTGCTGATGGGCGGCGTGGGCATGCTGGACGGCGAGGACCTCGCGCTGCCCTATCCCTGGATCATGCGCAACCTGATCACGGTGCGCGGGCAGTGGATGTATGACACCGCCGCCATCCCGGGCTTGGTGGGCCTACTTCACGGCGGGCTGCTGCACCTTGACCAATGGGCAGTGACGACGTTTCCGCTGACCGGGGCCAACGACGCCGTCGCGCACGCGGCGGCCAACGCCGGACCGTTCAAGTTGACGGTGCTCAAGCCGTAGTTGCCGGGAGCAGGGGTAAGTTCAAGCACACAGGGCATTGAATGTCCGAGTTGGGTCGACTTCAGTCGGTAGCGCGGTTGGTGAGTTGGTGTCCGCTTCGTCCAGGCTGCTTCTCCGAAGCGGACCGGCCGCTTCCGGCCATCACCATTGCGAATGGTTGCTGGTCGAGTCGTGCCACACGGGTCATGAACCCGGAACAACCATCCTGTTGGAAGGCGCGGGTCCATACATCAGCTTGCCGGCGACATCCAACTCGGCGCGCAGGATGCTGCCGGTCCCGGACTCCGTGATGAACAGCGAGCGTCCGTCCGGCCCGCCGAAGGCCGCGTTGGTCGTGTGCAGGCCTGCGCAGCTCCTGACCCGGTAGACCGGCTCGCCGAACTGGTCGACCACCCAGACGCATCCCATGCCGACATGGGCGATGGCGAGCCTGCCCTCGCTGTCGAGCGCCAAGCCGTCCGGCCCGCCCCAGCCCCCCGACATCTGCACGAACACCCCCACCTTCGCCACGCCCCCGTCGGCGCGCAGGGGCACCCGCCACACGCAGTTGCCCCGTGTCACGGCGAGGTACACCATCGTCTCGGCCAGGTTCATCACCAGGCCGTTCGGGCTCGGCACGTTGTCGAGCAGGCATTCGACCCGGCCGTCCGGCTTCACGCGGAACAGCCGGCCGGTCGGGTCGTGCAGGCCCGTCTGGCCCTGGTCGGTGAAGTACAGGTCGCCGTTCAGGGCGAAGTGCAGGTCGTTCACCGCCTTGAACCGCTCCAGGTTGGCGCGGACCAGGAAGGGCGTGACCGCGCCGGACACCGGGTCCAGCAACATGATGCCGTGCTTGTAGTCGGCGATGAACACCCGGCCGTCGCGGTGGAACTTGAGGCCGTTCGGCCAGCCGTCGTACTGCGCCACCACGTGGAACTCGCCTTCCGGGCTGATCCGGTAGATGCGGCCGTTGGGCAGGTCCACGCACCAGAGGTTGCCTTCGGCATCGAAGGACGGGCCTTCCAGCAGCGAGTCCGCCGGGCTGCCCGCAGGCTGGGCGCGGACCCATTCGTTCTCCGCATTGTCCCCGCGCAGCTCGTCCGGCAGCCGGGCGAACACGGTCGTGGACACGTCCCGAGGTGGGTGAAAAAACATGCGGCCTCCTCAGCCTGCGATGGGCCGGCGCGTGAGCAGCAGGGCGGACAACGCGCCGCACAGCAGCAGCGCGCCCGCCAGGGCGAAGGCGTAGTCGTAGTTGCCGGTCGATTGCACCACGTAGCCCGTGACGATCGGCGCCAGGATCCCGAAGATGTTGCCGCCCAGGATCAGCAGACCCGTCGCGCGCCCGGCATCCGCGTCGCTACGCAACAGGTCGCTCAGCAGGGCGATGTTGAGCCCGATCGTGGTCGCGACGCCGCTGAGTGCCACCATGATCAGAAGCAGGACCAGGTACACGTTGGTGACGAAGGGGGCGAGCAGGATGACGGAGGCCACCAGCATCATGCCGGCCACCATCCGCCGCCGGCCACCGGACTGCACGGCTTCCGGCGATAGCCGCGCGTCGCTAAATCGGCCGAGCAGCACGGTCACGGCCACCGCGCCGAAATACGGCAAGGAGGTCAGCCATCCGCTCTTCGCCATGGAGATGCCGCGTTCCGCCTGCAGGTAGGTCGGCAGCCAGGTCAGGAACAGGTACTGCGTGTACACCCCGCAGCCCTGGGTGATCATCAGCCCGATCATGGACGGCGAGCGCACCAGCTGCGCGATGCCGAGGGAGCCGCGCCCCGCGGTTCCCGGGCTGGCGGGCGCGCAATCGCGCACCAGCATGGCGCGTTCCTCCGTTCCCAGCCAGGCAGCCTCGGCCGGCTTGCGAAACCAGACGAGCCAGGCGGCCAGCCAAATGAAGCCGATGGCGCCGCACACGTAGAAGGCGGCGCGCCAGCCGGTATAGCCGACCAGCGTGGCCAGGGTGAGGCTGCCGACCGCCGGCCCGAAATAGGCGCCGCTGTTGAAGACGGTGGTGAACAGGGCGCGCTCGCGTACCGGCACCCACTGCCGGACCACCTGGCCCGCGGCGGGATAGGTGGTCGCCTCGCCCGCGCCCATCAGCACGCGGGTGGCGAGCAGGGTGCCAAAGTTGCCGGCAAACCCGGTTAGGACGGTGGCGCCAGACCAGACGGTGATGCCGACGGCGTTGACCGCGCCTGCGCCGAACCGGTCCACGATCCACCCCATCGGCACGAGGCAGATCACGTATAACCACAGGAATGAAGAGAATAAGTAGCCCATCTGCACGGGATCCAGGTGGAACTCCTGCGACAGCGGCCCGGCTGCCACCGACAAGGCGGACCGGTCGATGTAGTTGATCGCTGCCAACAGGAACATCAGCACGTAGATCCGGCTCCGACGTCCCATCCCTTGTTTCCCTTCGTGCTCTGACGGCCGATCGCGTGGAAAGCCGCGACACCGTCCCGGAACAAGCGCGGCCGTGCAAGACCTTGATGAGCAGGGCGGCGGTTGGAACGGGTTCTGACCGAACCGCCTCAGGGAGCCTGCCCGGCTCGGGAGTGACCTGATCCAAGCCTCTACTTGGGGTTAGCAGCCAGCGGCGATGGCGAGAACCCCGTCGAAGATCTCCCTGGCGATCAGCACGGTGCACCACCACCTGGTTCGTCAAGCGAAGCAACACGGTTAGTCACGGACAATCTTCCAGCCCACAAGGTCACAGGCGTGCGGGCCGTCATCCTGGCCAAGGGCGCACACCTGCTTCCAAGACCACGGAAGCTTGTCCAGTTTCGACGGGAATGAGTCCTTCCTGTCCGGCTCGCAGCCCGGCAGCAATGTTACTCGTCTTCCTTGCGCCCGATCAGGAGACTTCGCCCGTCCGCTTTGTTCGGTTTTGCACTCCGAAGCAGACAGGCAGCTATCGGCCAGACTGCCCCGTAGGGCGAACGTCCGCATTCTAACGGCGCCGCTCCGAAGCGGACAGGCTGCTTTCCACCATAAGCGGAGGCTGTGGGGGCAGATAGCTACCTGATTGGGTGTTCATCTCTCGACAGTTCGGAACCGCCAGTTACCTTGCCGGTCGGCTGCAGCAGCCTCCCGCAGGAGCATGGCGCGTTGCTGCTGAGTGAGATAGCAGGCGGCGGCATGGTCGCGCAGCGTCTCGGCTTCGCGATGCCAGCGGCGGGCATTGGCCCGCCAGTGCGCGGCGGCGCGCGAGCCGATCGCATGCGCGTGCGTATACGCCCGGCAAGCGGGCGTCTGGTTCTCAGACATGGAGAACTCCTGGATGACAAAAGGCCCGCTGGGCATGGTATTGGCGGAACATAGGCCGGTCCTTTCGAGTGCCCGGCCGCCGCGCGCTTCGCACGCGCGTGTCGGCCAGGCAGATAAAGGAGAGAGGACACCGCCCGGCTCCGGGCCAGGCGGCAGTGGTCACGCAGCGGTCTGGTGCTCGTCCGCCGCGCCGGCGTCATGTCCAGTGTGTCCATCCTCGTCCGCCGCGAACTCGTCCAGCCCGTCATCCCCGCCCTCGTCACCGCTACCCTCGATCAGGCTGCCGGGACGGCGGCGCGCCTCCAGCTCTTTCGCCGTGGGCGGGAACAGGGCGGCGGGATGGACGAAGCTGCCAGTGCCGACCTCGGCGATCATCGCGGCGCGGGTTTCCTTGCCGGTGTTGCGCGGCGCGACTTGGTTCGCCGATGCCGTGCGCTCCATGGCCCTCTTGGACAGGCAGGACAGGAACTCTTGGGTGGCCATGTTGGGCAGGTAGCCATCCGCACCGATCGCGGTGCTGGCGTGCCGCGCGCCCATGCCGCTCTGGCTCATGTTCTCGCGGCAGGATAGCACCCCCACGAGCATGGCGCGCGCCGTCGCCCGCAGCAGGTCGATGTCCTGGGTCAGCACGCCGCCCTCGGTCAGCGTTTCGGCGATGCGCTCGCGCCAGCCATAGCTCTTGCTGGCCTCGCCGGAGTGGACCTGCACGTTGCGTCCGCCCAGGGCCAGCACCAGCAGGCCGATTAGCACGTCGTCGCCGATCGGCGCCTCCCGCAACGCCTGGTGCAGCGCGTCCGTCCGGACATCGCCGATCATCGCCACCCCCTTGGCGGTGAGGTCCGGCCGGGCCTTCGGCGCCGGCTTGTCCGCCTCGCCCGTGGGGGCGTGCCGCTTCGGCTCGGGCAGCGTGTAGGCAACCTGCTGCACCTCGCCGGTGCGCCCGTCGACGTAGCAGGCGACGCCATCCCCCTTGCGCGGCTTGCCGTAGCTCCGCATCGCCTTGGCCGGCAGCTTCGGGTCGCCATACTGGTCCAGCTCGGCCAAGTGGCCGTTCTGCGGCAGGTTGTTGGCCAGCCACTCGTTCTGCGCGCCCAGGAACGCCTCGACTTGCGTGGTCGTGCGGGCATCCTCGCCGCCGGGGCTGAACAGGTCGTCGGTCCAGGCGATCCCGTAGGCCTGCGCCAGGTCTGCGTCGAACTTGGCGACGGTGGCGGGCAGGGTGCGCTTGCTCAGCGCCCGGGCGATCTCGTGCCAGATCGCCGCCTGGCCCTTCTTCGGCTTGTGTTTCTTCCACACCGACGCCTGCTCGTCGGGCGAGGCCGCGGCGATGGAGCGGAGCTGGTGCTCGTTGGGCATGTCGCCCAACGCCATCTGGTCCAGCATCCCTGGCAGGATCTGCGCCAACAGCCGCAGCTTGCGCAGCGTGCGGACTGGCAGCGCCAGCGCGGTCGCGATGGCTTGCTCCGACCAGTCGGCGGAGACCAACGCCTCGATCGCCCGCCACTGCGACACGGCATCGACCTGGGCACGCACGACGTTCTCGGACAAGGCGCGCACGCCGTCGCCGCCGTCGTCCGGCCCGCGCACCAGCACCAGGATGTCGGCCAACCCGGCGGCGATGGCGGCGGTCACGCGGCGGTGCCCGGCCACGAGCTGCGCGTCCGGATGCTCCCCGGCCGACATGCGGCGCGGGTTCTGCGGGTTATGCTTGAGGGTGCGTGGATCAACGCTGCGTAGTTCCATGGCCTTGTTCTCCGGTCGGGGTTCCTGCCATCCCTCTTTCCTGGATGACCCCCTCTCAGCCGCAGCGCGGTCCTGCCGGCACCATTGCGGGCGAGCGGCCCGGCCCTGCGACCCGCGCGGCCCGCTTGGGGGCTGCGTGAGGCGCGGGGCCGGGGTGGCGCAGGCGGCGATGGAGCGAAGCGGTGGCGGCGGGAGCGACGATGCGAGCGCATCTCCCCTCCCGTCATTCTCCTGGCATGTCCCCGGTCAGGCGGCCGCTATCGCTCCTTCCGGTGCGGCGTCATCGTTGCCGGCGCGGTCGTTGGCTGCCAAGTCGGCTTCCAGCGCCGCCAATTCAGCTCGCTTCGCGTCCAGTTCCTCCTGCAGGTCGAACGCCTCGCCCACCCGGCGTTGGTAGCCGGGCAGGCGCCCCTCCGCCTCGCTCACGCGGCGGCGGTGCTCGGCCAGGTCCGCCTCGAACCGGTCGAGCTGGTACTCCAGGCGCGCGATCAGCCCCATCGCGGTCAGCTCGGCCTCCAGCGGGATCTCCTGCTCATAGCCGTGCCGGTCGAGCCACACATCCAGGCGGTAGCTCTCGCCATACGGCTCGCCCGACGCCTTCACGGCGAAGCCGCCGATCGTCGCCAGCGTCCAGACGCCCCGCTCCCGGTTGCGCTCGATCCCGCGCAGGCGGCTGAGCAGCGAGCCGCCCGCCGCCTTGCGTTCGGTGCGCCCCTTGCCGGCCACCTGCATGGTGAACAGGTCGCCGCGGGTCGGGGTGCGGACGGCGATGTCCTGCTCGATCTGCGCGATGCGCCGCGCCGAGCCGGCGATCGTCCGCTGCGCGTCGGCGATGTGCCCGCGCACGGCGAGCTGGTCGTCGAAGTGCGCCGCCCGCAGCCGTCCCAGCCGCGCCAGCTCGGCTTCCAGCCCTGCCTTGTGCAGCAGGCGCGGGTCGCCGGAGGCGAGCGCCTTGGCCATGGCGAACTGGTTCACCTGGCTGCCGGCGTCCTCCAGCCGGCGGATGCTGCGGTCGCCGCCCAGCGCCGCCGCGATGAACCGCGACTTGCGCTCCAGCAGCTGCCACGAGGTCGCGTCCACGCTGCCGAGGGTGGCGTAGGCGTAGATGTCGACGCAGGCGTTCTGGTTGCCCTGGCGCCGGATGCGCCCTTCCCGCTGCTCGATGTCGCTGGGCAGCCAGGGCACGTCGAGGTGGTGCAGGGCCACCAGGCGCTGCTGGGCGTTGACCCCCGTGCCCATGGTCTGCGTCGAGCCGATCAGCACGCGCACCTTGCCGTTGTTCACCGCCGCGAACAGCTTCTGCTTGGCCTCGGACTTCTTGTGGTCCTGCATGAAGGCGATCTGCTCGCGCGGCACGCCGAGCCGGACCAGCTCGTTCCTGATCCAGCTGTAGGCGCTGAACCCCCGCGTGTTCTCCGCCGCTTCGGTGCCGAGGTCGGAGAACACCATCTGCGCCGCCCCGCGGATGGGGGAGGGGGTGCTCGTGCCCGGCTGGAGGTAGCAATGGTCCGCCGTGTCCCGCCAGATGCGGTGGACGTTGCCGATCAGGGCGTTGAGCTTGTTGCCGGGCTCGTTGGCGTCGGCCGGGTCCTCGGCGTCCCCCATCAGCACGAAGCGCAGGTCGATCGCGGCGTGCCGCCCGTCGGTGATGACGGAGAGCAGGATGTCGTCGCCCTTCTTGGCCGGGCCTTTGCGCGCCTCGATCAGGCGGATGCGCTCGGCCAGCACGCGCTGGTAGGCGCGGAACGCCGGGCTGGCCTTGGCGGTGACGATCTGCCGCTTGCCGGTGCGCAGGTCGGGCAGGTGCAGGTGCTCGCGCAGGTCGTCCATCAGCACGACGTCGGCGACGGTTCGGAACATCGCGATCAGCTCGGGGACGTTGACGAACTCGGCAAACCGGGTGACCGGCTTGTAGGAGCCGGACGGCTGCAGCTCCAGCTCGGTGCGGGTGTCGCCGAACGCCCCCGCCCAGGCGTCGAACTCGTGAATGCCCCGCTCGGCCAGCGCCTCGGGCTGCATGAAGCGCTGCAGGGTGAACATCTCGCCCAAGGTGTTGGTGATGGGCGTGCCGGACGCCAGGATCAGCGGCCGGGCCGGCTGCGTCTGGGCGATGAAGCGCGCCTTGGCGTGCAGGTCCCACGCCCGCTGCGAGCCGTCCGGGGCCACGCCCTTCAGGCCGCTCATGTTGGTCGCGAACGAGAGCTTCCGGAACTCCTGCGCCTCGTCCACGATCAGCTGGTCCACGCCGATCTCGGCGATGGTCAGCAGGTCGTCCTTGCGGGCGGCGAGCGCCTCCAGCTTGGCTTCCAGCCCCTCCTTCATGCGCTCGATGCGCTTGCGCGTCATGCGGTCGCCGCTGTCCACCTTCAGCAGCAGCGTCTCGTAGCTGCGTAGCGCGTCCCCGATCAGCCGGCGCTCGAACACGGCCGGGGCCGGGATGAACTTGAACGCCGAGTGGGTGATGATGATGCAGTCCCACGTCTCGGTGGCGGCCCGGGCCAGGAAGCGCTGCCGGCGGTCCTTGGTGAAGTTGCTCTCGTCGGCCACCAGGATGCGGGCGTTGGGATACAGCAGCAGGAACTCGCGCGACGCCTGCGCCAGGCAGTGGCCCGGCACGGTCATCATCGCCTTGCTGATCAGCCCCAGCCGCTTCTGCTCCATCACCGCGGCGGCCATGCTGAAGGTCTTGCCCGCGCCAACCGCGTGGGCGACGTAGGCGCCGCCGGCGCTGACGATGCGCCACACCACCCGCTTCTGGATGTCGCGCAGGGTGATGGCGCTGCTGGCGCCAGGGAGTTGCAGGTGCCGCCCGTCGAAGGCGCGCGGCACCAGGTTGTTGAACCGGTCGTTGTAGATGCGGGCCAGGCGCTCGGTGCGCGCCACGTCCGTCCACACCCACGCCTCGAACGCCGTCTTGATCTTGCCCAGCTTCTCCTTGGCTGCCTCGGTCTCCGGGGCGTTCAGCTCGCGGTGTTCGCCGGCAGCGTCCCGCCAGATGTCGTGGATCTGCGGGATGGAGGCGTTCAGCGCGTCGCTCAGCAGCTCGCCGGCATGACGGCGCGCCGTGCCCCACGCGGAGGTGGCGGCCGCCTGGCCCTCGAACGCCGACAGGTCGATCGACCACACCGCGACCTCCACGGTGTGGCGCACCGCCGTGGCGATGCCGATCACCTCGGCGGCGAACCGCCGCACCACGGACGCCGGTATCCACGGCGCTCCCAGGCGCGCGGTGATCTCGGACGGCTTGAGGTCGGCCGGCTGCACCCGCGCCAGGGCCAGGACGTTCGGGGCGTAGCGGGGGTCAAGCGCCGCCGCGTCGGTCGCGACCGCCAACTTGGTCCGCACCGCGCCGGACAGATAGGCGTCGGCCGTCTCCCACGCCTCGTGCGCCGGGGTGGTGCCTTGCGGGTTGAGGAACACCGCCTTGCCCAGCTCGGCCAGCACCTGCTCGCGCGGGCGGCCCAGCATCTCGGCCACCCGCGCGACATCGACGTGGCCGACCTCGTGCAGCGTCACCGCCAGCGCGTCGGCGGCCGAGGTGATCACCGGCTCGGCCGGGGGATGGATCACCCGCTCGGTGAAGATCGGCCCCATGCGCGCCGTGCCGCTGTCCTCGTGGTTCTGTTGCCCTCCGGGCACGGCGGCCTCGCGTGCGTGAGTTCGGCCATAGGCGAAGACGCCGGCGTAGGCGGGGTTCTTCAGCATCGACGTGACCGCGGCCACGGTTGGCCGCGCCCAGTAGGCTTCGCCGTGGCGGTCGTTGCGCGGCAGCGCCAAATCGTGCTCGCGCAGCACACGAGTGACCCGCCTGGCCGTGCGCAGCTGCAGAAAGCTGTTGAACACCAGCGCGACCCGGTCCTGGACTTCTTGGTTCGGGTCCTTGATGACCACGCCTGAGGGGTCGCGCACCAGCCCGGCCGGCAGCTGCAACGCCAGCTCGCCCCGGCGAGCCTTGTTGAGCAGGCCGGCGGTGAGCCGGCCGCGGATCGTGTGTAGTTCCAGTTCGGAGATCGTGCCCTTGAGCC
>JAABUX010004767.1_pt1 | contig 16973 bp, 21 predicted proteins | sample 5561851 | NCBI WGS metagenome assembly JAABUX01 (sample SAMN10711883, study PRJNA513361) | rock metagenome | isolation source: Antarctica rocks | place: Antarctica: Victoria Land, Richard Nunatak red sandstone | collected 2016-01-03 | reverse complement strand
TGCTTCATCCATGGCCGAATCAACGTTTCGCCGTCAGATACCCAAGAGGGGAGCCGAGTGCGCGAATCGTGCATGCTCGGATCTGACCGGGGGGCGGGCAGCAATGCCCGTCCCTACCGGACTAAGAGCCGCGTCACCACGCTTCAAAGCACGTACTCAATTCGCACGGGACTCTCGTCCGTGGGCAACCCGAGATTGCTGTCCAAGATGAATTGCAACTTGGCTTGACCACTATTCGCGGTCGACGACGAAGACGTTGATGACATGATCGCTCCTGCATTAGGTGGGAGGTGGGGCATCGCGATGGCTGCTTGTGATTCATTCGGCGACATCGAGGAACGAGCTTCGACACTGCTTCGGTTGAGGAAGTCAAAGGGCGCCGAATATCGTGCCGTCTGCGGGCGCTTCCACACCATATTCTTCCGTCGGAGATCGTCGCCGCTCCCGTGCCTAAGAATGGCTGCGTTCTCGAGCATGTGATGCTAGCTAAGAACTACCAGATCATCGTCAACGGCCGACTGCTCAGTCGTCGTCGAGCGAACGCACCGCCTCGCTCGAAGTGGAGCGCTCTCGACCGAGTACCTGAAGATTGCTACTCCGTGCTTGACGACAACCGACGCAATGCGTGGGCTCACGCGACTACGGGTTCGCCCTGCGTTGTGAGCTCGCCGGTAGATGTGACGTGTGGTTACTCCGGCGTCGATGATTCAACGGCTTGGAGCCGCAACACTTCGAGATGATGGAATCGCGTTACCCGCGTCCGCCGTTGGCAAAGATGCGATAGCGTAGAATTGAACCGCCTCGCGGGCTGCAAGCATGCCGTCGTGGTTGCGATCGCAGGCAGTGAAGAGCAGGGCGTTCTTCGCAGAAACCTCCGACATCTCGAGCACGCCGTCGTGGTTTCTGTCAACGACGCGTAGCTGGCGCGTCATTGCGGGCGTCGGCCCGACGAGACCTGCGGTTGCAATGCGTACCGGCGTCGTCAGCAAATCGATTGGAAGGGCAACGAGCGCACCGTTGGCGCCACCAACGATGAACGTTCGACCGAAGAGAACGGGTGACCCGACGTTCATCGCGACGCCAATGCTCCGCACGGCGATGGTTCGGCCGGAACGCCGATCGATGGCCCAAACGCGCCCGCTGAGATCTCCGAACACGAGCGCCGAGTTCGTCTGGAGAGGCGCGCCTTTCACCGGGCCTCCGGCTTCCGCTCGCCAAATAACGCGACCGTTCCGAGCATCGAGCGCATGCATGGCCGGCGCGATGGCACTACCGACGAAGACGACGCCGTTTGAGATAAGTGGAATCGCCGACTGATTTCGAAGCGGCACGATGCCTCGCTCGAGCGCAACGTCCCAAAGCATGGCTCCGTCACTCGCTCGTAGCGCGAAGGCTCGCTGCTCGTTGCGTCGTCCGGCTCGGACATAGGGTTCGCCGGCCAGCGGAGCGAGATAGCCGCCGATGATTCGGCCGTCGGCAAAGGCCAACGGACAGTCACCAAGTCCGGAGTCGCTTGGAAACGCGTGACTCCATGCGACGATGCCCGTCCTAACATCAACGGCTACGACCTTGGTCTCGGTTTGCCCAGCGAATGCGACACGTCCGCCGCCGATCGGCAGCGCCTCCGTCATTGATGCGGTCGTACCAACGTGCGAGACATAGCGCACGGCGCCCGACGCGGGGTCGAGCCCCACAACGTCTCCGTTCCCGTCCGGTTCCACGAGCGTGCCGTTGACGAGCGCTGGGCTCGGCATCGCCGTTCCAAGCAGCGGCTGCCTCCACACCGTTCGCCCGGTCGTGGAATCGAAGGCCATAAGGGCACTGCCGCCCGTGCCGACATGCACCTCGCCCGATCGAACGTACGAGATTTCGTTACCGATCCCGACGATGACGAGGTTTCTGGTGACGACGGGCGAGCTCATGACCGGATTGTCGAGCTGCCGCAACCAGACGACGTGGCCCGTGCGAACGTCGAGCGCGCGAAACGAGCCGGCATTGTCTCCTACGAAGGCCAGCCCCCCGGAGATACTCGGCGACTCGGAGATCGGGCCGAAGGCTCGCGTCGACCATGCGACGCGTAGCGAACCAGCGACGCTACCCCTGTGGCTCCCGTCGAGCCGAAATTGCAGCCATTGAGTGGGACTTGCGTAAGCTGCGAATTGACATGACACTGTGGCGGCTACGACCGCAAGGATCTGAGCCAGCCACCTTTCCATACAATCATGTTTCGCCCAATTGATTTGTTCACCGGCAGGCAGGCGTTGACTGCGACTAACCGCTCGAGGCCGGTACCAGTTCCTTCGGCGGTGACGGTTTGCACGAGCGTCGTGCGCACGACGGGCTGCGTCACGTACGTCAATGACGTGTCCGGCGCGCAAACGCAAGACGAGGACGACCGCGGCGGCAACGATGCCGGCGGCGGTCGACAGCCAGAGCAGCAGTCGCCGCCGGCCCGCGCGGCGCGGCGCGCCGACGCTCGCGGCCGCCGGGGCGGGACGCGGCGCGGTCGGCGGGGGCGATACAGTGACGGTCACGCAATGCCTCTCGGTCTGGAGCAGTCATGAGTTCAGCGGCGACGTCGAATTATTCGCCGCGCGATAGCGTGAATTTCGCGGCTTAATGGTCATCATCCCGAATGGTACTGCGCCATTCCCGTGTCGAACTTAATCCCCGACTACGACAACGTTCGTAAACGTCTTATGCGGTGCCTTGAGCGATGTATGAAAGGTTCCACGAATGGTGACGGTACTGTCGTTTGTCTGTGTACCACCGCTCCGATCGACAACATTAATGCATTGCTGATCGCAGATTTGGTACATCGAGACCGTGCCAAATCTGCGAGTTTGTTTCGTAATAAATTCCTTGACCTTTCCATCCACCGTAACCGCCTGGCCATCACTGGACTGCGTACTTGAAAGAATGGCGGACGGTGTGAGATTCGCAGCCGAAGCAAGGACGGGCGTGAGGGCGAGTGCGACGGCGCACAGCGGGCCGGCTAGCTTAGACGATGTCTTCATGACATGTAGTCTGCCATCGAAATCAGAAACGACGCAGAGAATCCACGACTTAGCGCCCACCGGACCACGCACGACGGATGTAGCAGTTGACACCGAGCCATCCCGAAGCTCGCCCCAATCGGAGCGTTTTGCCAGACTTCCCATTTCCGGATTGTCCGAGGCAAACCGGAGCGGCGACAGAGAAGCTCCGCAATCTCTCTGAAATGATGTATAGGGTTGCTTTATGGCCGTGCGCGTAGCCGTCGTCGATGACGAGCGGCATATCCGACAGATGCTTCTGCTTCATCTCAAGCACCATGGGTACGAGGCTGCGGATGCGGCTGACGGCCTTACCGGCTTGAATCTTGTGCAGACCTTTCACCCCGACGTCATCATCCTCGACGTCATGATGCCGAAGCTCGACGGCCTGGAGTTGTTGCCGCATCTGCGGCGCCTAACACAGGCGCCGATCATCTTGCTCAGCGCGAAGGGCGACGTTGAAACCCGGATTGCTGGACTAGGCGGGGGTGCGGACGACTACGTCCCGAAGCCGTTTGACATCGGTGAGCTTCTAGCGCGTATCAAGACGCGGCTGCGCCGAACGAGCCTCGACGAGGTCGAAGTTCTTGTGGTTGATGATCTCGAGGTGAATCTGCGGCGACAGACTGTCTGTCGAGCTAGCCGCGAGATAGCAGTCTCGACATTAGAGTACAAACTTCTCGTTACATTTCTGCGGAATAGAAGTCAGGTTCTCTCTCGAGAACGGCTTCTGGATCTGGTTTGGGGTTACGACTCTGACGTGACCCCGGCTGCTGCCGAGCGGTATGTCTCGTACTTGCGCGCGAAGCTCGATGGCGGTCGTGGGCGCAAGCTGATCCGCACTGTTCGAGGTGCAGGCTATGTGCTCGATGCGTAACTCGCTCGTAACCCGTGTAACGAGCGCCTACGTTCTGCTTGCAGGTACACTGGTGGTATTCACGTGCCTCGTCAGTGTGGCGTTTGCACTGCATGAGGGCGTCGTGAAAGTAGATAGCCTCCTTTCGAACCGGCGAGCCGAACTTCGAGATACGGCGGACGCCCTTGCCGTGGATGGACGTCCCTTCCGGGACATCGCGCGCGTCATTGGCAACCAACAACGAGTGGGCCTCGTCGTTCAGGTGTTGGATTCGAAAAAGCACGTCGTGGCAGGACCTGCAACGCCGTACCGTCACTCGTTCACTCTCGCGCTGGCATCCCTGTTCGGCGTTCACCCTCTCGAGTTCGCGATACCGGGTGGTACGGTCCGCATCACGCGCGACCCCGAACGTTTCGGTGCTGAGCTTCGGAGATACGTGCTCTTCAATACCCCCATTGCGCTCGTAGCAATTATCCTTGCATGGTGGGCCGGCCGACGTATCACCTTACAGGCGCTGCGCCCTCTCGGCGGTGTAACGTCAGCACTGAAAGCGCTATCCGAAGGCGATTTTTCCGCGAAGGCGCTCACGGCGCTTGATCAGACAGAAGTAGCGACCCTTGTGGATGCCTTCAATAGTGCTACCGCCAGCGTTGCCAACGCGATGGGTCAGCGTGACCGGGCCCAGCTAGACCTCCGTCGCTTCGTCGCAGACGCGGGACATGAGTTGCGCACGCCGTTAACCGTTATCATTGGTTACATTGATGCATTGCGCCATGGAATCGTCGCCGATCCGTCGGACATGGCCGAGATCCTCGAAGCCGTTAACGGCGAGAGCCAGCGGATGCGCCGCATCGTCGAAGATCTCATTATGCTCGCTTGGCTCGATCATCAGGGCGCGCACCAGCAAGACGTCGTCGCGCTGCGCGACGTTTTCTGTGGTGTACTCAACGCCTTTGCGTCCCAAGATAGACAACGCATTCGCGATGCGGGCGGCGACGCGATAGTACAAGTCGACGCACTCGCAATTCAGCGCGCGATGCGCAATATTCTCGACAACGCGCTGCGCTATTCTCAGGGAATCGTTGCGGTACGCATCGGCCGCGATGGCACTTTTGCGCTCCTGACGGTTGAAGACCAAGACCCCGGGATGAATGAGGACGATGTGCTCATGGCATTCGAGCGTTTTCATCGGGGACGCCACAAAGCGGACATAGAGGGAACGGGACTTGGCCTGGCCATTGTCAAGACTGCCGTTGAGGCGTCCGGCGGCACCGTTACGCTTCGATCATCGCCGAAAGATGGTACAAGCGTCGTTCTGCGGATTCCGCTAGCGACGTCGATTGATATACACATGGACGCGACATTGACTGCCGTGGCAAGTTAATGCCTAAAGAGGGGCGAGGTGAGGCTCCGCGTCGTCGCAGAACTGGTATGTGCAGAAACTCTTTGGTCGCGAACCTGGAGGCCGATGGAGATTCGGCGTCGCGCGTACCTGCGGCCGGAGACGGCTCAGGGCATCTTCGTGAACTTCAAGAACGTTTATCAGACCGCGCGCAAGCGGCCGCCCTTCGGCATCGCGCAGATCGGAAGTCGTTCCGCAACGAGATCACGCCCGGCAACTTCACGTTCCGGATGCGCGAGTTCGAGCAGGCCGAGCTCGAGTATTTCGTGCCCGACGACGGCAACGACATGAACGTGTACGAGGCGTGGGTGACCGCGCGCAAGCGCTGCTACTCGACGTGCGCGAGGAGCGGCTGCGCTTCTACGAGCTCACGCCGCAGGAGCGGCCGCACTACGCCAAAGGCCGGGACCGACGTGGAGTACCTCTTCCCGTGGGGCTGGGGCGAGCTCGAGTCGATCGCGCACCGCGGCACCTATGATCTCGACGCGCACATGAAGCTCTCGGGGAAGGACCTCGCCTTCTTCGACGAGGCGACCAAGACGCGGTACACACCGATCCTCATCGAGAGCTCCGCGGGCATGGATCGCACGACGCTCACGATGCTCGTCGACGCCTACGAGACCGAGACGATCGAAGATGCCGAGTCCGGCAAATCGTCGACGCGGACGGTGTTGCGCTTCCATCCGAAGATCGCGCCCGTGCAGGTCGGGGTCTTTCCGCTGGCGCGCAACAAGCCCGAACTCGTCGAGCGCGCGCGCTCGATCGAACGCGCGTTACGGCCGTACGCGCGCACGACCTACGACGAGGGCAACGTCGGGCAGCTCTATCGGCGTCAGGACGAGATCGGGACGCCGTTCTGCGCGATGGTCGATTACGACACGCTCGCCGACGGAACCGTGACGGTGCGCGAGCGCGATTCCATGCGCCAGGAGCGCGTGGCGGCCGACGGTCTGCGCGCGTATCTCGTCGACCGGCTCTGAGCCGCGCGTCGTCCGACGCCGATGAATGCCGCATGAGGATCCGCTCGACACAGACCTCGCCCAGCCTTCGCGGGTAGGATGCCTCCGACGATGAAGATGCTCGTGACGGTCGCACTGACGGCGAGCCTGGCGCTCGGGGTCGCGGGATGCGGCCGCGGCGCGGCGCTCGCGGGGAAGCACGCGCGCTCGTCACCGCCGCCCGCGCCCGTGCCGACGATGACGGCGAGCCAGGCGAGCGTGGCGCCGACGCTGACGCTCGCCGGCATAATCGCGCCGTACCAAAACGTCGCGATCACCGCATCGCTCTCGGAGCCGACGCTCGCCGTCAACGTCAACGAGGGCGACCGCGTCCAGGCAGGCGAGGTGCTCGCCGTCCTCGATACGAGCGACCTCCAGGCCAACCTTGCGGCGCAGCAGTAGCTCACGAAATCCGACGACGCGCGCGTCGCGCAGTCGCAGTATACGGCGACGCTCGCCTACGGCCAGACTTCCCGATGCCGTCCGCCAGGCGGCCGCGAGCGTGACGCAGGCGCGGCAGACGCTCGCCCCGATTCTGCGCGCATTCGCCCTCAGGCTTCTGGCTTCGGGAAAATCGCCAATGTTGGTCATCGGCGCCCTGATGCAAGCTCTTGGTGATCGCCTACGGCGTCTTGAAGTCGGGACGGCCCTTCGATCCCACTTACGTCGGTTCGGGGGCTTGACAAGTGAGACGGTATCTTCCTCATCGCTCCTCGTTTCGACGAAACATTCGGGCCCGATCCGGACACCGCGAGTGTTTCCGCACACTGCTAGAAGTGCGGCGTCGGATAGGTCGTCGACGGTCCGGCGACCGGTGCGGCACAGGTCTCCGTTTCGATCCCGTCGCCGACGACGAGCGGCATCTGCGTCCCCGCCGTAACGGCGGCGTCCTTCCCGTGATGGAAGTAGTTGTACACCCTGGCGGCCGTGCCGATGTAATAGGGAATGTAGCCGATTACGTCTGGTGCGTCGCTGCTTCCGGCGCCGACATTCGCGAACGATTGTCCGTTCGTGCCGGGTACGAAGGCGACCGGCACGTGCGCTCCGTCCGCGAGCGCCAGAAAGCGCGCGTCGAGAACCAGGTAACCGGAATGGCCGTTGCTCTTCGAATGATCGAGCACTTCGATGAGGCCCACGCCTTGCGTGCCGGCGGCAATGAGCTGAGTTCCGAGTGCGACGGGGGCGACGGTTTGAAAGCGGAACATTTCGCCCGGCTTCGCGATCTTCGTATCGATCGTCGCCAGTAGCGACACGTTTACCGTCGGACATGCCGGAAGCGGCCGCGCGGCCAGCGGCGTGCCGAAGGTCACGTAAGCTGCAACTGCAAGCGTACGTAGGCAGCCCGCTCGCTTTCGGGAAAAGCGTCGCATCGAACCTATCCTCTCAGATGTGCGTCGAGCCAGGATAGCCAGAGATCGTAAAGTTCGCGTACCCGAGGCGAGCGCCGCGCGCGCGGCGGCGACGTTGGCGGAGTCGCTCGAGACGCTCGCTGCGGCGCTCTGCGCCGCGGCGATGCCCGCGCCGTACTGCTGCGTGAATTGCCCGTGCGATGCGCCCGCGCCGGCGAGTGCGTCGCGGAACGTGGTGGGATCGAGCTTCGCCATCACCTGGCCGACGCGAACCGGCGAGTTGTAGTCGACGTCAAGTTCGGAGATCGTTCCGGGTACCTGCGTCCCGACCAGGATGAGATTCTGAGGATTGACCGTTCCTTCGGCGGTGACGGTTTGCACGAGCGTCGTGCGCACGACGGGCTGCGTCACGTACGTCATGCCGGTCCGGCGCGCAAACGCAAGACGAGGACGACCGCGGCGCCGACGCTCGCGGCCGCCGGGGCGGGACGCGGCGCGGTCGGCGGCGGCGATACAGTGACGGTCACGCAATGCCTCGCGGTCTGGGAGCAGTCACGAGTTCAGCGGCGACGTCGAATTATACGCCGCGCGATAGCGTGAATGTCGCGGCTTAATGGTCATCATCCCGAATGGCACTGCGCCATTCCCGCGTCGAACTTAATGCCCGACTACGATAACGTTCGTAAACGTTTTATTCCGTCCCTTGAGCGATGTATGAAAGGTTCCGCTAGCGGTGACGGTACTGTCGTTTGTCTGCGTACCACCGCTCGGATCGACAACATTAATGCATTGCTGATCGCAGATTTGGTACATCGAGACCGTGCCAAATCTGCGAGTTTGTTTCGTAATAAATTCCTTGACCTTTCCATCCACCGTAACCGCCTGGCCATCATTGGACTGCGTACTTGAAAGAATGGCGGACGGTGTGAGATTCGCAGCCGAACCAAGGACGGGCGTGAGGGCGAGTGCGACGGCGCACAGCGAGCCGGCTAGCTTAGACGATGTCTTCATGACATGTAGTCTGCCATCGAAATCAGACACGACGCAGAGAATCCACGACTTAGCGCGCACCTGACCACGCACGACGGATGTAGCAGTTGACACCGAGCCATCCGAAGCTCGCCCCAATCGAGTTGATTTTAACACACCATCGCACCATCGCGTTGCACCACGCATCGAACGCGAGCAAGGATGACGATGACGTTCGGTCCGGACGCTGCAGATGGGGTTTGTGCTCGCACATAACCAAACCCACGGTGCTCGTAAGACCAATGATCGCGCCGAGCACACTGCGCGAGCGCAGCTGAACCGTGTTTGATCTTGCTCATCGTGCATCAGCTCCTGACGCCGGTCGTCTAGTCGTAATCTTCGCCAACGCTGGGGAATAGACAACGACGCGACCGGCACGTCTCGAGGTGTGCTCGGGATCCGCTACGCAGCGGAATCCGATTTTTTCCAGCGACGTGTCTGGCGTCGCGTGATTGCGCGCGCTTGCGCGATAGCCCGCTCGGAACGTCGGAGAGCACACAAACGGCCCTCCGCGTGATACACGTTCGCCATCGTCGCCCGCAGTTTTTCGGTTCGGCGCGCCATACGGCAACTACCACGATGAGGTCCACTCCCAGACGTTGCCGGCCATGTCCGTCAGACCCGATTGGGCAGTTCCGAACGCTCCAACCGGCGACGTCGCGCGGTAGCCATCGGCGACGGTGTCGAAGAGAGCCGCGGCCCTCAACGTGCGCGTCAATCATAAATAGTTAAAGGATCGCGCCCCGATCGAGCGCGGGGAACGCGACCTTACGCGCTACGAAGCAGAAGTCGCGCCGCTGGTCAAACCCGTGCGCTTTGAAGTAGCGCGCGACCTCGCGCTCTGACGCGCGCGCGAATCGCGCTACGCGGCCGCAGCGTCACGAGCGGTAAGGTCGCGACGTCGCCGCCGTCACCCACGCTCTCCAGACGCACGCGCTGCGCGATCGTCGCGATGACGAGGATGCCTTCGGCCCAGGCGAAGGCTTCGCCGATGCACGTGCGCGTGCCGCCGCCGAAGGGAAAATAGGCGAAGCGCTCGCGCGTACTGCCGTCCAGGAATCGCTGCGGAACGAATCGTTCGGCGTCCGGCCAAAAGCGCGGATCGCGATGCGTGACGTATTGCGAAACGATCGCGATGTCGCCTCGCTCGATCGGATAGCCGCCGACGGTAACGCGTTCGGTCGCGCGGCGCGCCGTCATCCAGGCGGGCGGATAGAGCCGCATCGTCTCCGATAAGACGGCGCGAACGTAGTCGAGTTGCGGTACGTCGTCCATCGTCGGCGTGCGGTCTCCGAGTACCGCATCGACGTGCGCGTAGAGCGCGGTCGCCACCTCCGGATTGCGCTGTAAGAGATAGAAGGTCCACGCGAGCGCGTTCGCCGTCGTTTCGTGACCGGCGAGCAAAATCGTCATGGCTTCGTCGCGGATTTGCGCGTCGTTCATGCCGCCACGCGCTTCCTCGTCGCGCGCGCCGAGCAGCATGGAAAGCACGTCGCCGCGATCCGTGCCTTCCGCCCGATGCTCTTCGATCATTCGCAGAACGATCGCGTCCAGCCGTGCTTTCGCCGCTTTAAAGCGACGAACGCTCGGTAAGGGCCAGTCGTCCCACAGTTCGCTAAAGGGCAGCATGGATGCGGGAAATCCTTCCATCGCTTGCACGAGCGAGCGCGATATCGTATCCATCTCCGCATGCAGGTCGGCGCCGAATAACGCTTTGGCCGCGATCTCGAGTGCGAGCCGGTTGAGTTCGCGATCGATGTCGAGCGTCTCGCCGTCGCGCCACGTCGCGACGCAGGCTGCGGTTGCATCCGTCATCACGCGCGCGTAAGCGGCGAGTCGCTTCTTATGGAAGGCCGGTGCGACGAGCCGGCGATGCGGCAAATGCTCCGGGCGCTCGGCCGTCAACAAGCCGTTACCGAGGAGCCGGCGCAAACGCACGGTGCCACGACCCTTGCGAAACGATCCCGCTTTGGTTACTAAGATCTCTTCGATCGCGGAGGGTTCGTTAACGAAATAGACGTCGCTCCGGAGGTTCTTAAAGCGAACGATCGGGCCGTGCGTGCGAGCGACGTTGCAAAAAAACGATGGCAGCTCGTAATAGTTCTGCTGCATTCGAATTAGACGCAGCCCCGATAGCGTCGGAGGCCGCGCCGCGGAACGTGCGGCGAGCATCGCGGCTAACTTCTCTTTATAAATCCGCAGACCCCACCATATCATATTAAGATGCCTCCGAGAATGCCGACCCGAGTACGAAGACGATGGAATCGAGGACGACGAGGTTATTCGCGCGAGCATCGCGCGGGTCGCCGACGATCGGTAGCCCCGAGGTGAGCGGATAGGGCGTGACGGCCGTTTGCGTTTGCGTCTGCGCGAGTACGGTTTGCGGAACCGCAGCGCCGAGCACGGCGACCAACAATGCGAGCAGCCGGATACGGCGCGAGCACATCACAGAGACCACCATCCCCACACGCGCGAGCAGCGTACTCCGGCCCCGGTGTGCGCAGCTTTCAAAGGTTCGGCGAGGGCGCGCGGCCTAGCTCGGAAGCCATGCCCTGTTTCACACGCCGCCATCAGCATCGCTGCCAGAAGCGTCAGTAGAACGTGCTTGGCTCGCACTGACGGATCCAGTGTCCGATAATCTGGCGCCGATAGAAGAACGAGCTGCCACGCTCTCGCCGCGGTGGCCTGGATGACCATACCCCCGTGAGACCGATTAGGGAGAAGGTAGACGGAGCGTTTTGCCAGGCTTCCCATTTCCGGATTGTCCGAGGCAAACCAGAGCGGCGACAGAGAAACTCCGCAATCTCTCTGAAATGATGTATAGGGTTGCTTTATGGCCGTGCGCGTAGCCGTCGTCGATGACGAGCGGCATCGACCGTCACCCGATCGCAAGCACCACGGCGGCGGCACGAGATCCGGCTCGGCGAGCGAACGCAAGTACTCCGCCAAAACGTCTCATCTTAGGGACCTGGCGGAGCTGGCGGCAATGTCGTCGCAAGCGCGTCGAAGGCGATCACCAACGGCTACCGCCCACCACTGAGGTACGATGCAGAACGAACTTTCCAAGCTATTACGCTTTGCGGCATGCTTTGCGTTCGTCGGAAGCACAGCCGCGACGGCCAAGGCTCAAGTGACCTTCGGCCCCGAAGTGAACAAGCCGGGACCCGCGCTCGCGGCGTTCGCCAAGGCCTACGATAACGTCAACGATTACACGATGACAGATACCGTCTCCGAACAAACCAACGACGGCGCGAAAAAACAGAACCGCGTGTACGCGTATAAGTTCATGAAGCCGCATTTCGTCGATTCGAAGATCGTCTCGGGTCCCGGTGCGGGCAGCGCCGCCGTTTGGCGCGGCGGCGACAAAGTGAAAGGGCATCAAGGAGGCTTGTTTTCCGCCTTGAAGATGACCGTTCCGATTACCGACGGCCGCGCGACGTCACTGCGGGGCAATACGATCGATAAGGGCACGCTCACCTTCGTGTTGCAAACGATGCTCTCGACGCCCGGCACGCTCGTGGAAAACCCGGGACCCGAAATTGCGGGCGGCCAAACGACCGCCGTCGAACTCGACGACGCGACGCCGCAACGAAACGGTGAGACGAAGGTCGTGTTGTACCTCTCGAACGCCTCGCACTTGCCGGTGAAACGTCAAGTCTACGCGGGCTCCGTGCCCGTCCTGACCGCGCTGTTCACCGACTTGAAAACGAACATCGGTCTGAAACAGGACGACTTCGACATGTAATCTTTGTGGCGAGCGCTTGACGTTGAAAACCGCGAATATCTTGCCGGTCGAACCGTCTCTCCACGCCAAGTTATTGTTCGTGGCATGAGCGCCGCCCGCAGTCGGTCTGCTCTGGACGCCGGGGTATTGGGGTTGGAGCGGCGGCGGTGCCTACGCCTGGCGTCCCGGCTACTGGGGACCGCACGTCGGGTTTTACGGCGGCGTCAACTACGGTTTCGGTTACTTCGGGACCGCTTACGTGGGCGGCGGCTGGTTCGGCAATGCCTTCCGCTACAACACCGCGGTGACTAACGTCAACACGACGGTCGTGCGCAACGTGTACGTCAATAAAAGCGTCGTCAACAACTATAACGACACGACCATCAACCGCGTCAGCTACAACGGCGGACCGGGCGGCGTCCAGATCCAGCCGACAGCGGAAGAACAAGCCGCCGCCCAAGACCGCCAAGCCGGTCTGAGCGCGGCGCAACGCCAGCACATCAAGTTCGCGTCGCGCGACCGCGACTTGCTGGCTTCGGTCAACAACGGCCACCCCACCCCAGCGGACTCGTCGTCGACCATCCGTACACGGCCGTAAATCGTCCCGCCGGTTTCGCGCCGTTGCAGACAGAAGATTGGCAAAGCGCGAGCGATCACGTCGTCGGTCGCGCGACGTCGGGCAACGGCTTCGCCCCAACGCTGCGCCGCTCGAAGGGCAACGAGGTAGCGCCCCATCGAGCGCATGGGACCGCTTCAACGCTCAACGCGGCACCGGCCCGAGCGACGCCGCTGCGACGAACCATACTCAGCGCTACGGGAACGGCTACACGTAACAAGCCCGCGCCGAACGCTACCGACAACAAATGCCTCCGGAACGCTACGCACAACAAACGCATCCGGCCCACGACGCGCAACCGGCGCATGCGGCGAGCTACGGGCGACGAGTACATCCGCCGCTTCCGACGCACCAGGCGTCCGCGGCGTACGCGGCGCGCCCCAGGTCCAAGCCGCAATGAGGCGACGTCTCGACGCATAGCAACATGTGAGAACGGGCCGGCTTCGGCGCCGCACATCGACCCAGACGGCCGAGACGACCGAGGAAGGACCGCGATGACTATCACCCCGCCCCCGAGCGACCCCACTGTCAACCCCACCCCGGTGCCGAGGCCTAGAGTCGATCCCTCACCTTCGCCGCGACGCACAGCTGCCGCGGTCCACTCGATCCGGCGGGCGAGCAGGAAGGGACGCCTCTGGGTGGCTGCGGTCGGATTGCTGGCACTGACCAGCGGTGCAGCCGCGTGCGGGGCAACGAGCCGAGCCGCCCCAGCGGTCACGGGCTCCCCCAGGCCGGAGCTGTCGGTCGGACCGGCCGGTGCAGCGTTCTACCAGCCCCCAGCGGCGCTCCCTCCTGGCCCACACGGAACGCTCATCTGGGAACGCCCGTTCCATGGAAGTGCCGCCCTCAGCGGAGCGACCAATACCCTGCTGCTCTACACCCAGGTCGGGATCGGAGGCCACTTTGGTCGCCACCTCCGGCTACGTCGCCATCCCCCACGGCACGCCGCCCACGGGTGGCTGGCCGGTCATCACCTGGGGTCACGGCACTACCGGCATCGCCGATCAGTGCGCCCCCACCATCGCTGCTAACCTGCGAGACACCGCCACCAACGATCCCCTGCTCGACAAGTGGATCACCGATGGATACGCCGTGGTTCGCACCGACTACGAAGGTCTCGGCACGCCCGGCCCACACCCCTACCTCATCGGTCCCTCCGAAGGACGAGCCATGCTCGACATCGTCGGCGCCGCCCGTCAGTTCGCTCCCGCGCTGAGCGACCGCGTCCTGATCGCCGGGCACTCCCAAGGCGGCCAGGCCGCCCTCTGGGCCGCCTCACTCGCGCACGGGTACACCCCTGATCTCCGTGTTGGCGGGACGGTGGCGTTCGCTCCCGCCGGTCACCTCACGACAATCCTGAACCTCATCCGATCCGTCAGCCGTCCCGGCAAGGCCGGCACCATCGCACTGGCCCTCAGAGGCGCCCAGATCGCCGATCCGTCACTCGACGTCAGCTCGCTGCTCACGCCCGCCGCCCGCAAGCTGTGGCCCCAGACGTTGACCACCTGCTCAGCGGGCCTGAACTCCACCAGCTCCTTCGGAGGACTTTCCCTCGACCAACTCCTCAACCCAGCTGCGAACATCACAGCCCTCGACAACGAACTCGCAGCCAACGAACCCGACCACCCAAAAATACCCGACCCCGTACGGATCGAACAGGGACTGAACGACACCACCGTCTACCCCCAGCTCACCCAGCAGCTGACCCGCAGCCTCGCAGCCATCGGCGACAACATCACCTACCGCACCTATGCCGGTGCCACCCACGCCAGCGTCACGAGGGCCGCAGCCGACGACGCCACCGCTTTCCTAAAACGTCAACTACCCCGATGACCGGGCACCGCCCAGGCACGGCGCCTCCCCGGCCCGTCACTGCCGAGAGGTAGAACTAATCATGGCCTCCACCCGGACTGCCCGCACCAGACCGTCCAACCCGTCGAGGCGTGCGGTGGGGGCAACGGGTCCGCCCACCCGGCCATGACTAGGCCGGCGGCGGACCATGCTGTGGTGTACACCTTCGGGGTGGCCGGCACCCAAGGGCCGGTCATCCGCCCGTATGATGGCCGCGGTGCCGAAAAGCCACTTTTCGCGACTCAGGAGTAGCGGCTTCGAGAGACGGCAAATCGAACACACGTTCGATGCCATCGCGTCCGCACAGTGCCGCCTTCCTCGCCGTGCGAACCGCGCTGCTCGCGCTCGACAACGTCGATCGTCGACCAATCGCGCGGCTGTTCGGCGCGATGCAGGTTCCCGAAGCCGATCTCACGCCCGGCACGATCGCGCTGCTCAGGACGATCGCGGATCTCGACGACGCGGATCTGCTCCGGTTCGGCCGATGGTTTTGGCGCTACCTTAGCCGATGGGGCGATGTGCCGAGCGCGGCCAAACATTCTATCGAGAGCGGCGCCTCTCGCGGCCACCGAGAAATAGCATGGCAATGCGCTCAAAGCTGGTCAACGATTGCGGGCGCGTGACGCAAGCTGCCGCATAGGTGCGAATTCGATGACGAGCCCGGAACGGGCGGGGGCTACGAACACACGCATAATCGGCTGCTCGACGCGAGCGACGGTATCCGTCGTCGGATTGTGTTCCGCTTCCACGGCCGCCCGGTCAATCGCGTATCGATCATCCTCGAGGAGCTGCGCGACGGCATCGTCGGATCGTTGATGCGGTATGACGACTCGCACGGTTTCTTCCACCGGCACATCCCGGGCTGGCCGGAGCCATCTAAAGAGCACGCAGAACGCTTCGACGACGTCGAACCGCGAATGCGAGCCGCGTTTGCGGACGAAGATATCGAGAAGCGTTATACTGCGTGGGAAGTTGATGTGTTCGGCCTGATGAGGGGAGACGAGTTGCCATGATTGCGAAAAAGCCAGAAGCGACTCGGATGCGTCCGGTAACCGACGACGACTCACAGGCGGTCGGGCAGATCCTCGCCCTGTACGTGGGTGACGAACCGTGGAGGCTCGACGATCTTATACCGGCCGGCTCGACGTATCACGGCGTGGAGATTGCGATCGATGGCTCATCGGCAATCTTCGAAGTGTTTGGCGCCGATGATTGGGGTCTTGCAGGCACGCCCGCGCTCGGTCGCGTGCTCATCCCGCCGGAAGCGATCTGGACGATGCGTCGGGTGACGACCAACGATGACTCGTTGCTTGCTACCGAGATCTTGGAGCGCTACGTCGGCAACGAGCTGTGGAAGCTCGACGAACTCATTCCAGGCGGGCTAACATTCCGCAGCATTAAAATCTCGACGAACGGCTTGGCCGCGCTCTTCGAGGTATTCGCCGAGACCGATCGGGCGGTGAACGCGCCGTCCCTAGGCCACGTTTTAGTAACGACCCGGTCGGCCGCCCCTAACGGAAGCCGTACATGAGCGAAGTTTTCGAATTCCTCGACTTGCAAGCTCTACGCAGCACCGGATCCTCATCTCGAGCCGTCACGGTAATGCCGGACGGCACGATGGTTGATGGAACTGGAAAATCACCGGATGGCCTAAACTGTATCCTCAAGATCGAGGAAGTGAGGATGCAATCCGATGCGGCGACTGGTCCGCTCTCTGAAGACGCCGCCTACGATCGCGTTCATCGAGCGCTCGCATCGGTGCATCCCGAGTGGATGAGGACGCCCGGGCGTATCGGCGGGATGGGTTGTCGATTGATGCCGCGCGGACAGCTCTGGGACGTTCTGCTGGCACATCCCGACGACGATCTCGTTGATGAATACCGTGCCGCGCTCGCGCGTGAGCTCGGCTTCTCATTCGGAAAGCTTAGAGTGATCAGCTAATCTTCCGTTAACGGAGAATGCCTGCGGGGCCTACCCGGCTTGTGCCTTAGCAGGTTGCGGAATTTCGCGACGAAACCGTCGTCAAATCAAGGTTTGCGAAGGCCTTAGCCCCGTCTTCGGCCGTTTTTGGTCTGTTCGCTTGATTCGCCGAGCTCTTTTTTCGACTTTTGCG
>JAABUX010004766.1_pt1 | contig 16975 bp, 13 predicted proteins | sample 5561851 | NCBI WGS metagenome assembly JAABUX01 (sample SAMN10711883, study PRJNA513361) | rock metagenome | isolation source: Antarctica rocks | place: Antarctica: Victoria Land, Richard Nunatak red sandstone | collected 2016-01-03 | reverse complement strand
CAGGATTAATCGGAACAGCCTTTTCTGTATTGATTCGTTTAGAATTATCTGGACCTGGAGTTCAATATATAGCAGATAATCAGTTATATAATAGTATAATAACTGCTCATGCCATTGTCATGATATTCTTTATGGTCAAATATAATGCAAATAAGTTAAATGAAAATTTAAAGTTATAATCTTTTAATACAACTATTGCTGATGATAAGTTTGATGTAAAAATTGGTAATGATAATAACAGTAGTGAGAGTAATAAAGACTTTAAAGGTTTCCTAAACACAATAAAGACTTTAAAGGTTTCCTAAACAGAATTATTTTAAAGAAAGTTTTAGTGGAACACCCTTATAACAATAGAGATACAATACTTAAAGTAATTAAGAACCAAAAAGGCGTTTATGCCTGCGAAACTTTGGATGGTAAAAGCATGTATCTTGGTCATTGTATTAATTTATACAAACATATAAGTTCTTATTTTATGCCTTCTATACCTAAAACTAAAGCACGTAGAGTTCTTAGACACTTAAATAAACACCGTTTCACTTATATAAAGTTGACTATATACATTATAGAGATTAAATCTAGCTTAGATCAAGAAGTAGCTTTAGAACAACACTTTATTAATGCATTAAAGCCAAACCTTAATGTAGATTTAGTAGCCAGTAGTTCTGGTTATCACGAGCCTATGTATCACGAGATACGAAAAAGACTACGTAAATAAAGGGGTACTCCTGTTTACATTTATATTGCTCTTACTCTTGCTTTGTTGTACATATTTGAATAAAAAACACACATGTATAATGCAATAAATATACATCATAAAACTCTTGAGCCATTGGCTCAAGATTTAGGTAGTTTATATCTAGATTATTTCTTTTTATCTCTAGATTTACTTGAAACTATATGTACTTCATTACTCAGCGAAGACCAAATAAAAGATTTAGTTAATGTTAAACGAAATTTATATAAAGTTAAACATCCCGGAGCCAAAGCTATACTTGCTGAATTTAAAGATTACGCTAGTAAAAACTTAAAGTTTGATTCATTAAACAGTTTAGCTAAACATCTTAAAGGTGATCGTCAGGTAATTAGAGAGTATTTGCAAGGGAAAAAATCTGGTTATTATCGAGGTAAATTAAGATTTACTTACCAAAGGGTTCCCTTAAACGGGATAAAAACTACATTTAACCTGTAGAAGAATTTTACAATTATTTTATAAAAAGGCATGGCCGGGTATGGTAGAAATATTATACTTTCTTTTCACTATATGCTGGAATCCCTTTAGAGCTCTTATAACTAGTAATACAAGCTTTATTTTTTGAAAAGTGGTATTAAACAGTTACATTTTAAGAGATTAGGCAATCAGCAGGAAACCAAATATATTTGGGCTTTTTAAGCATTAAACACTTATATAAAGTAGGATCCGTCTTGGTTTAAAAGATGGATCCCTACTCTCGTCGGGATCCTCAGAGACTACACGTGAAATACCTTATTAAATAATACATTTAAAGGTAAAGATATAGTCCGGCCCTTAATGAAAATTAAGGGGAGCCGCATGCCGGCAATGATTGGAGGTTTTTTACGACGCGGTCGTGTTTATGGGATATTATTTTCATTAATAGTATTTGCTGATCTGGTCAAGTGATTCAATTCACAACAGCAGGGATTAAGCACAGGGGCCTACTCCAACGAGGGTATGTCTGAAGGTTGTGTGATACGGGGAAATAGGGCAAATATAAGTGACGGCCCTTTAAGTACCCTAATCCTAATTCCAGCGGTACTTTTAAGTTTAACGAAAGTGAATCATTATTTTAAAAATGGATCCGCTATAATCTGAGGCGTTACAAGAATTAACTCGGAAGGTCTAACTATGAAGGGAGTAAATGAAGCCGTACTTCCACTGATCAGAATAGGGACCAACTCCATAACAGATGAAAACTTAACCGCTACCCAGGATTCCAGAATTTACTGGAATTCAGAAACCATAAGCATTAAACGCGGGAACCTCGGAAAAGAGATACAACTGAAGTTAATGGAGTGAATTAACATACCTTTAGGAGACTCAAGGGATACTGGTGTAAATCTATTGGATTCAAGGGATAAATTCATACTTGTTTTTTTCTTACTCAATGTTACTGACCTTGTAGGTACAAGTTGTAATAGACAAGAATCTATATGCCAATACGGGGGCAAGATAAGTGAGGAAGCAAATGTGCGTGGTAATGCTCGCAATACCATACCGGGGAGATCTCTTTTCTCCGGCCATAGGCCAACAACTACTCTAGTTGGACAAAAGCTGAATTCACTATGCCTTAGATCGGCTTCAACAAATGCTACTTCATCAAAGTCTGTCCAGGATCAGACTACCCTGTTTGTTAGACAAAGGCTAGATGAAAGTTCTAATAAAAAGCCTCGTTGAAACATAGCAGGTGAAATGAAGGAAATAAGTGAAAAGGTTTTCGCGGAACAAGCAGAACTAGTGAAGCTAGCTCAAAAACATGGACTTCGAAGCGAGAAGGTGTTTAAACAACAGCTTATTTTAATGAGATCTTTAAATTTTCGAACTAAGGCGATAGATAGCTTATCAAATACCCCTGGCTCTAAAACAGCCGGGATTGACAATGTTAGTCTAGCTGACCCAAAGACAACACAGGAAATTTTGAGGAACTTACTCGCAGCACTAAGAGAGTATGCATATCACCCTAATAAGTACTGAGCCTCTCCAGTAAAAAGAGTATGCATTCCTAAATATAACGGAAAACTTAGACCACTAGGAATTCCAACACTACTGGATAGGGCGCTTCAACATCTTGTTAAGTTGGTTCTGGAACCTCTAGTCGAAATTACATCAGAACAACATAGTTATGGGTTTCGTCCGTACAGATCAGCTAAACAAGCGATTGCACACCTTAGGGTTAACCTTAAAACCCTTGAATTGGATAGAGCACAAATATTTAGTGCTAATCGTAAGAAAAACGAAGTTGGAGGGGAATTACTCCCCGAAAACAAGTGAATATTTGATGCCGATATAAAGGGTTTCTTCGACCATATAAGCCACTCTTGACTTCTTGAGAATTTGTTTCTACACAGAGATATTCTTAAGTTTGTTAAAGCTTGGCTCGAAAGTGGCTCACTTGATAAAGGTGAATTCACTGAGTCTGAGCAAGGGACACCACAAGGAGGTGTAATCTCACCAATTCTTGCGAATTTCACTTTAAATGGCCTTGAAAAAGCTATCATGGACTCCATCAACCCCCTTACCAAAAGTAAGGAAAGAAGACTTGTTGTGACACCCCCTGATGGTACTAAGACACGATTCGCCTCGGCCTTAGCTTATGCTAGATACGCAGATGATTTTGTGGTTTTAGCTCGTTCTAGCTATTTAATTGAAAAGTTCCTGCAACCAGCCATAGTAGACTTCTTGGCTACTCGAGGATTATCGTTATCCAAAGAGAAGACAAAAGTTTTCAGGCTGGTTGATGAAGGGGCTCAGCTGGATTTCCTAGGATATACCTTTAAGTACCAAGCCAAGTGAAGGCATAACAGACATATCTTCTATACCCATCACAGTGGGGGCAGAGGTATAGCTTTATATCCTAACAGAATGAAGGTACTCAGTTTCATCGAGAAACTTAAAGCCGTATTTCTAGCATCCAAGAATCTTTCAGCTTATGAGTTGATAGCAAAACTAAATCCTATGATAACAGGGTGATCTTACTATTTTAATCTTGGTAATTCATCCCATTACAGAAGTTTAGTACGAAATGCTCTATACCATATGATCTGAAAGTGAGCTCATAGAAAACACCCAAGATGAGGTAAGAAGCTTATAGCTCGGATCTATTTTCTCAGATCTCAAGAGAAGATAACTAGAAAAACTAATACTAGAAATGTTGATTATAGTACTTTTAAGGCTACCCGTTGAGTTTTTAGTGGTATCGTGTGGGCAGAGTCTAGATATAATCCTGACTCCACAAAACGTATTTTCATGGTAGATCCTAGCAACATATCACAGGTCCTTTCTACCAAAGAGTATTGTATTCCTAAACCACTAATAGACATACATGCTTTTGCTGAAGACTATATGAAGCTAGTCACGTGATGTATCAATGTGAATATAAAAGCCCTAGGTATAAACAACACACGGAAACAACGTCTTCTAAAACAACAGAACGGACTTTGTGCGGTTTGTGGAAAGGTACTTGAAGAAAGCAATTTCCTTAAGTCGCAGCTACACATTCATCACATAAATCCTATCTTTAGAGGAGGTTCAGCAGCGGATGTCAAGAACATGATATTGCTGCATGCATGATGCCATCGTGACTTGGACCATGGTCTCAGAGCGTTCAATGCAGAAAGGCACGGGATAAGTACTCCTAGCCGTAAGAAAGACCATAAAGTAGGACAAACCGATAACGGTTTAAACTAGTATATATATATTATAAATAAGGAGCCGAGTAATCAGCCTTTATGATGGGAAATATATCCTAGAAACTACTAGACCTATTACATGCCTTTTCTTTCGGAAGGAAAGACACAGAATGCATTGATGTATCTTGGGTGAGCCGTATGCCTTGTGAGGGGCACGTACGGTTCTTTGGGGGGATTTATTTGTGAGAATATTTTCCATCCCTAGTGGTAATTTCTTATTACCGTTACTAGTAGGAGGTCCAGATATGGCAAACACAAAGGGCCTTTTTGGTAAAAAACAACATAAAATAAAATAAATCGTCTTAACTTAAATATAAACCCTTCATTAAATGCATATTTAGCTGGCTTATTTGAACGGGATGGTCATATTTGAATACAAAAAAGTGATAGAATGTCTAGAAAAATACATAACCCTAGATTTTGTATAACTTTTCATATTAAAGATGCACCCTTAGCTATTAAACTTATTAGTATGTTAGAATATGGTCACATAGCATATAGAGGGCTCCCAAAAATAATGCTTGTGTGTTAAAAGTTTCAGAAGTAAAAGGATTAGTTAAAAGAATTAATTTAATTAACGGTGAACTTATAACACCTAAAATAAATCAAGTTTATCTTCTAATAGATTGATTAAATAAAAACCATAGTTTAAGTATAGGTAAATTACCTATTAAATTAGGGTATTTAAATCAAGATAGTTGATTAGCAGGATTTATAGATGCAGATGGTAGTTTTTCTATACAACATACTAAGACAGAAAGTGGTGCATTAAAAAATAAAATATCTTGTAGACTAAGAATTGAACAAAGAATGTTAGATCCTATAACTAATATTAGTTATCATTCTATACTTTTAGATATATCTAATTTTTTAGGTTGTAGTCTTTTAACTAGAAAACAATTAGCTACAGGTAGAGAATACTATACTCTTACAGCTTCTAGCAAAAAGTCTTTATCTATTATTATTTCTTATTTAAAGGCTTTTTTTTTATTATCTTCTAAATTTTTATATTACAAAGATTGAGGTGTAGCAGCAGAATTAATTATAAAGGATTTGCACTTAAGTATTGAAAGCAAAGCTAGCATAGATCATATTTTAATGGAGACCATTTAAATAAATTATAAGTTGTTTTTTACCTAAATAAGGGAATGCCGTTAAAAAGTGTAAATTTTTTAATTATTACTACGCTATATGCATGGAATTTCTCGAATTTGGAATTAAGTTTCCAGTTAACAGATACATAGACACCTAATTGGAGTTATAAACTTCTAAAGTTGTATTTTCAACTGAATTAGTCGTAACACTTATGTATACATGGCAAGAATATGCAGGAAACCAAAGTAATTTTATATGTTAGATTACGAGTAGGATCCGTCTTGGTTTAAAAGATGGATCCCTACTCTCGTCGGGATCCTCAGAGACTACACGCGAAGCTCCATTATAATATATATAATGGATGAAGACATAGTCCGTATAAGTAAGAAATTACTTAGTTGTATCTGTGTGTACAAAATGATTTAATCTATTAAATAAATACTATATTACAAAATATTTTTTATACAAAATATTAATTGTTGTATTATTATGTATAATTTATTGCTTTTATGTTTACTTTAATTTAGATATATTGTCCTCACATATAAGTACAGATATTCTTAACATGCGTCCAGAAGGTGGAGGTAACAATCCTGGAAGTGGATTCAATTCACCCGGAAATAATCCAAATGGAAGTCCTAACCCTGGAGGTGGACCTGGATGACGTCCATATCATTATCTTCCAGGAATAAGGGAACACGGGGAAAGATATCCAGTGGATAATCCATCCCCCGCTTTAGTTCTTGAAACCTACAATCCTGCAGATCATATACCTGCACAAAGTGATAAACAATTAGGTGTTCTTATAGATTATAGATTTGTCCATCAGGTTAGATCTATGGGTTATATTAACTGAAACATTTTAAATATTTTTCCTAGTGATAGTATGGTAGATAAAATAGCTAAAGAAAGGCTATTAGCTCATATTTATGATCATAGATAAGTGTTATCTACTGCATATACACAGTTGGATATAGTAAATGGAGCACCTGAATGAAATTCAGTGAAAATTACTTCATACTTAATTAATTCTTTAAATAATAGCAATAATTAACACACATACGTATAATAAAGATTCCCTAGACTAAATAATATTAGTTTCTGATTATTACCACCTAGTTTAATATTATTTTTATTTGCTAGTGGTATAGAAAATGGTGCTGGTACAGGTTGAACATTATACCCTCCTTTATCAGGAGTACAAAGTCATAGTGGACCTAGTGTAGATTTAGCGATTTTCGCTTTACATCTGTCAGGTATAAGTAGTCTGTTAGGAGCGGTTAATTTTATAACAACTATATTAAATATGAGAAGTCCGGGAATAAGATTACACAAATTGGCCTTATTCGGTTGAGCAGTAGGAGTTACAGCAGTTTTACTTTTATTATCTTTACCTGTGTTAGCCGGTGCAATTACTATGGTTCTTACAGACCGAAACTTTAATACATCATTCTTTGAACCAGCTGGTGGTGGTGATCCTTTATTATATCAGCATCTTTTCTGATTTTTTGGTCATCCAGAGGTTAAATTTAGAGGCCTCTTAACGTTGCTGTATGCTGGAACTACTTCTAAACATAGTTTTAAATACTCCATGTTGCCCTTAAATAAAAAATATATAGTAAAAAAGTTAGACCTATGAAGTAAATCAGCAGGTAACAATTCTTTATGTAGTTTATGATTTAATACAAATAAAATTGAAACCTCAGAGACTTTATGCAACGAAAACACAGTATACACAGAAAAGATTATACCAGTTTCTATTCATGTAAAGACTCATTTAAGACCAGTCAATGACACAGAATTTGGTCATTATTTAGCAGGATTAATAGATGGTAATGGACATTTTACGAGTAAACCACGATTAGTTATTGCGTTTAATTCATGAGATATTTCTTTAGCTTATTATGTTAAAAAAAAGCTAGGTTATGGTAGTGTAAAAAAAATTAAACAGAATAATGAAGTTATATTAGTAATAGCAGATGTAAGAGGTTTGGAAAAAGTCATTAATTTAATAAATGGGAAATTTAGAACAGAAAGTAAATTTAATCAAATTACTAAGAATTTATTAAACCCTTTAAATGTTATAAATTTTAATCTAAAAATTAGTTTGAAACTAAACTCAGATAATAACCTAGAAAACTTATGATTGGCAGGGTTTTCTGACACAAAGGCCAGTTTCCAAATTAAACTAGTTACTCGTAATAACAGAACAGAAGTGTGATTAAATTTCCAAATTGCTCAAAAAATAGATAACTTGTTAAAGTTAATCCAAAAATATTTAGGTGGAAATATAGCTTATAGTAAAAGTAAAGATACCTATTATTACTCAACTTTTACTAGTTTTGCTTCGGCTAGAAAAGTTATTAAATATTTTGATAATTACCATTTATTATCTAGTAAACATATTGATTATTTAAAATGGAGAAAAGCGTATATTATAATTCAAAATAAACATCCTTTAAATAAATCTGGATTAGATAAAATTGTTAAAATAAAAAAGAGTATGAAAATATCTCATTAGATTACTGTGGTTTAAGATAAAGTCCTAACAAGGATTAAAGTTCTTGAGTATTAATTTAGAATAGATTTAGCTTAACTATTCGATTAATCAAAGTTATTGCTATATATTAATTATACCTGGTTTTGGTGTAATAAGTACTACTATATCAGCCAGTTCTAACAAAAGTATTTTTGGTTATTTAGGGATTTTATAAACCTTAAGCAAGTTTAGTTTAGTCCATCAGTATCAAACTCCGGGGAAGCCCTAAAGAATTAGATACTAACCAATCTGAAGAGTAATCTTTATTGGGGCTTAGGGTAATGCCTAAGAGATAGTAACAAGTCTAATTATCTACTGCAAAATAGTGAATGGGTAATCGCGGATCTAAGTTCCATAAGTATTGCTTAGGGATAAAAGAGCAACGAGCAGACGGTACTGGGTATTATTATACAATTATATAATAATATTTAAGGTGTGCTCTGGTGGCCTTTAAAGAGGTACAACTATTAAATGAAAAATACAAAGTAATGTAAAGTGTACAATAAAATATGGATTTTAAGTTTTATTTTCAATATTATATACGTGTTACATAATTATCATTAGTAGTTGTTTAAATTATAGGATAGCTCGGTCTAGAGTCATAGTTTGATTTAAAAAACATGACTTGAAAATTAATCTTAGTTATATTTATTTATTAATTTTTTTTAGATTTATTTATAAATTTTTGTTGTATTTGTTCATCTTAGATTAAAATTTCTGATTTCTACATTTTTATCTTTATTTATTTTAGTAATAATAATGGTTATTTATTACTATTTCACATATCTCGTCTAATTAGGTTCAAATCCTAAATATCTTGTCTAATTAGGTTAAAATCCTAAATAGCTGGCCCTTATATACTATACACCAGCACTAAATACTACATGTACCGTACAAATATCAAATTTTATATGAAGGTAACAACCCCCATAACTATACTTAAAAGTCGGATAGTTTATCATTAAGATGTAGCATACATAGTTAATTATTAGCTTATTCTTGTATTTATAGCCAAGTATAAGCTTTTATCTCAAAATAGCATGTCAGAGATATTTAAATAAACACACCAAATTTAAAATGAAATTTTCATACCAAGAAATATCTAGCCGTTTAGTTCAATTAACAGTACTACAGAATAAAACTGTATACATTACAAATTGCCGCTTTTTTTCGGCTACAAATTACAAATACACCGATGATGATAATTTATTAGATAGTGATTCTAATTCTGTCGTTAGCGTTGTTAGTGATAATACTGTAGATTCTAATACTAGTAACCCGAAAAATAAATTAGAGGAAACAAAAAAAAGGTTGGAGCATTATAATAAGGAAGGCGTCGAGACGCGTAAAGATAACATACTTACTAATCAATGAATGAAGGATTTTTTAGCAAAAAAATCACCTCAATTAAGCCTAGAACAAAAACAGGAATATAATAGTTTTATTGAAAATGAAACTAAAGAAATCTCAGAGGTTTATAATAGTCTGAGTACTAAATCGCTCGGCAATGAAGCAGAAAAAAGAAAATATGCGGAATTATTTAGCCAAATAACACAGAGACGAACGAATCTGTCTAAATGATGTGCAGATTATCTTTCTAGTGCTTTAGGACATACTTTTACAGACGGAGAAAAAGGTTTTTTAGAGAACACACTAGAAGCTCAAAGAAATCTTTCTAGAGATTTATTAACCATAAGAGGAAATGTTGATAAATTAGCTACTAGAGAAAATAACTTAAAAAAAGTTATTGAAAAACAAGAACAAGTTGGTTTTACACAGGGAGATGACACGAATATTGGTGAAAGTTCCCGTGGTGTAAAGAGAAATAGAGAAGGTTCATTAGATGAACAAAATATAACAAAAAGGCAAGAAATTGCGAGTTCAAACCAAACTAAGCCATCTTTACTAGATGATTTTGCTGATACAAGTGTAGAAATGCCAGATTATTTTGGTGGAGATGATTAATAATTAATAAATATATATGTTTTCAAGATTAATGGCCAAAGTCTGAAACACGGGTTTACGCCATGATGTCTATTGGTGTATTAGGTTTTGTAGTTTGAAGTCAATGGTTGGCTTTCCATATCCGTGAGGATATGGTAATAAATTCCACTGTAGGCTGGAACGGTCTCCTTTTTTTGTTTCTATTTTTATGCTATGATACAACCCCAGAAAGCAATACAAAATTAGGAAATTTATTAGATACTTTTTATAGTTTAAATGCTAATAAAAGTGCCCAATCAGCAGGAAACTTCACGGAAGGATCCTCAGAGACTATACGTGGAAATACTTATGATTTGTTAAAAAAAAACTTTTCTGGGTTTTTTAAAAAAGATTTTTCTAAAGATAGTAATTGATTATCTTGATTTATTGGGTTTTTAGAAGGTGATGGTGCAATATTAGAACATAGGGGGAGATCTTTTTTCGTTCTGACTCAAAAAGATGATACAGTTTTACATGAAATCTGTGAAACTTTAAATATAGGTATAGTTAAACATTTTTATGATAATAAGGGTAATAGAAAATATTCTAGATATATAGTATCTGAAAATAAGGGTATTTTTTTATTATACTTATTACTAAATGGTAATCTTGTATTACAATCTAGAGTTAATCAATTAAGTAAATGAAATACTGCCTTAAATAATGCAAGTAGATTTAATTACTCTTTATTTTATACTAAGGAAATCCCTAAATTTATAGAAAATATTAAAGAACCTAGCCTTAATGATGGTTGATTATCAGGCTTTACCGATGCAGAGGGTTGTTTTTCAGTAAAAATTGGCAATGAAAAAAAAGCGTTTTATGTACAACTTTTGTTTATTTTAGATCAAAAAAATGAAACTGCTTTAAATAAAATAGGTTTATTGTTTAGTGAAAATAAAAAGGCAGTAATTAGAATCCCTAATTTAGAGAAAAAAAACTCTGTTAAGGTTAAGGTTCATTCTATTAAACCTGATTCTGCTAGCCAGGAAACTAGTAACATGTTTAGATTAACTCTTTCTTGTAATGATAAAAATAAAGTTATTAGCTCTAAAATAATAAATTACTTTAACCTGTATATCTTAAAAACAAGTAAAAACAAATCTTTTCATATATGAACTGAAATACTATATCTTGTTTTAAACAAACAACCATTATCCCCTGAAGATTTAAAGGTTGTTAAAAAACTAAGACACAATATGAATTTTTTTACTCTAGAAAATAAGCCTTTAGGTTATGCGAATAAATCATAAGTATAAGATATAGTCCGCCTTTTTACGGATAATAATAGAAAATTCGTAAAAACGCACACCACATGTATACAGTTGGATTAGATGTAGATACACGAGCCTATTTCACAGCTGCTTCATTAATAATTGCAGTACCTACTGGAATTAAAATCTTTAGTTGATTAGCGACTTGCTATGGAGGATCACTTTATTTAACACCATCAATGCTCTTTGCATTAGGTTTTGTCTTTATGTTCACCATTGGAGGGTTAAGTGGAGTTGTTTTAGCAAACGCTTCTCTTGATATTGCATTCCACGATACGGGTTTGATGGTTTTATTTTGTATATTTATACCAAGATGACTAGAGATGACTAGTAAAGATTCATCTCTCTCTAATATTAATAACGGGCACAATGTAAGTGATTTATTAGATAATAAGAACTATAATGAATATATAAAAATGTTCTGAGTGGGTTTAATGGACGGTGATGGAAGTATTCAAGTTAATCATTGACGTAAAAATTCTCTGCAATATAGACTAATTATTAAATTGTCTAATCTTAAATCTAATTATAATATGTTAATTGAAGTTGCCAAGGTAATAGGAGGAACGGTTAGAATCACAGCTAAAGGTGCAGATGTTATTTGAGTAGTCAATAAGAAAAGTTCTGTAGAAGAAATTATAAAAATATTTGAAACCTACCCACCTTTAACATCAAGAAAAATATGTCAATTTTCATTCCTAAAAACATGTTTAACTGATACGTCGGTTGAAACTTATTTATTAAATAGAAAGTTTAAATACGATAAACAGTTAACTATTATAGAATCAAGTCTTAATTTGAATAAACTTAGTTATTTTAAAGGATGATTATCTGGGTTTATAGAAGCTGAAGGTTGTTTTTCTATAAGAAAGTCTAATAACCATTCTTTTTCGATAGGGCAAAAGGATGATTTTTACTTAATATATACTATTAAACAGTATTTTGAAGTAACTAACAAAGTTAGGAATTCTTATGATAAATTATATTTTTTAGAGATATATAAGAAAGAAGTTTTATTAAAAATAATCAGCCATTGTACTAACTATCCTTTATTAGGAGAAAAGTTAGAGTCATTAAAAAAATTCAGTCAAAAGCTTTTTTAGTAAGTGTTGTGTTGTCTTGTCACCATGAAAAAAATTATATATTTTTCGGTAATAATTAAGTAAAATATTAATTATTGCTAACGGTGAAGTCTTATATGTTTTCTTAATGCGGAAAATATAACTAAAAAGTATAAGATAATACCGTGGAAACCAAAGCTAATAGTGTGAAATTATTATACTGGGCTAGTAATACTGACCCTAGTGTAATAATTTAACAAATTTATTAGTTAGTAGGATCTGTAGAGACTAAACGTGACAATCGAAAATTTATTAAGTTAAAGTATTAGATAAGTTATAGTCCGATCCACTGCTCACGCAGTGTCTATGTACAATATAATCTCAGGGTACTATTACCAAAGTTAACTGATGATTATCCAAAGCTATATAGTATATATTAAAAATTGCAAGACCCTAAATCTACATAAACAAATTTAGAAAACTTTTAAAAATATGTTGTGAAGCTATCTCTAAAATTTACAACGTGATGGCTCATATTCATTATGTTTTAAATACGCGTGCTATATTTGCATTATTTAGTGCATTATATTTCTGAATACCATATATTCATAATATATATGAATATAAGGATTAGATTATAATATAACATTAAGTAAAGTTCATCCCTGAATCTATGGTAATGTAGATATCTTAATACTTATAATTAGAGTTGTATATGCAAAATACAACTTCAACTTTAATGATGTCATTGCTTATGAACCTCTGTACCTTACCAGGGCTCAGGTTTCTACCCTACTCATAGATAGTGGTGTTACACGCAATACAGCAAATATCTGAATAGAAGATCTTAAAAATGAAATTAAGGATATTAATTTTCTTAATCGATATTGTGATAACTTAGTGAATAATAATATGTTTGGTTTTGAATTAAGCGAGGTACACAGGTTAAAAATGGATCTAAAACAAGATATTATAGCTTTCGCTATTCAAAGATCACCTATACTTAGACAATTAGATGGATTCCCTGCTTAAACCAGAATAAAAGCTATGTAAAGACTTACTACGTTGTGGCACATTTTCATTATGTTTTAAGTATGGGTGCGGTATTTGCATTATTTAGTGCATGATATTTCTGAATACCAAAAATATTAGGATTAAATTATAATATAAAATTAAGTAAGGTTCATTTCTGAATATTTTTTATAGGGGTTAATGCAGAGGAAAGAAAGTTTTTTTTATTTTAGAGGAAAAAGATTTAATCCTGTTACACCGGGTGGTTCTTCTAACCACGACTTTGTAATGTTTTTTGAAAATGTTCAATGTAGTAAAAAAGACCTTTATAAACAATTAAGAGGGAAATCTGGAGTATATTTATTTATAAACATGATTACTGGCGATTTATACGTTGGTAGTAGTCTTAGTTTATCAAAAAGAATGACTTATCATTTTTATCGTGCAAATTCTAATAAGGATACAAAAATAGTATTATCTAGAGCAATGAGAAAATATAAATTAGAAAATTTTTCTCTAGCTATTCTAGAATTTTGTGATTCAGAGATTATTGTTTGTTCAATTTTATAACAAAAATGGATAGATTACTATAAACCCAGATATAATGTCTTAAAGATTGCAGGTAGTTCATCAGGCTTTCGTCATTCAATTTATACTATTAATAAGTTAAAAAAGTTGTTTAAAAAAGAAAATCACCCTAAATATGGTAGTGTTAGTTCTGATGAAACCAGAAAAGCTATTAGTGAGGGTATTAAATAATTTTATCGTACTCATACTCACCATGCTAAATGATTAAAAGGAATATTTTCTCCGCAATATGGAATTGGAGGTCAATTGGTTTTTTGTTATAATGAAACAGGTAAAGAGTTGATTTTCCCGTCTCTTAATGGAGCTAGACAATATTTTAAAGTTAGATGAACAAATATAAAAAAAAATTTTAGATACCTCTAATTGGGTTACTTTACAAGGTGAAAAATGGATGATACAATCAACTCGTCGTCAAAATAAATAGTATTAGCCCCTTCCAATCTTTCTATATGCTAGGAACTCTTATAAGGCTTAAGTACTCCCCCTCCCTTTCATAGGCATAGGCATAGTAATAATCTTAAGTATGTATAGATAATTAGCAGGAAACCCCTAGATATTAAGTTATTTTAGGAGGGATCCTCAGAGACTACACGAAAGAACGTATAACATAACGTGTGCGTAAGATATAGTCCATATTTCAAGGTTAGAGTATTTCTCTCCTTGTTTTAGTAATGTAACTTTCTTCCCTCAACATTTCTTAGGTTTACAAGGAATGCCTAGAAGAATTAGTGACTATCCTGACGCATTTGCAGGTTGAAATTTCATAAGTAGTTTTGGATCCACAATATCAGTAATAGCAACCTGGTTATTTTTACGTATATTATATGCTCAACTTGTCGAAGGTAAAGAGACATATAGATACCCATGGATAACTCCTCAGTTTTATACTGATTTATTAAAAAGTTTATTAAATAGAGCATATAACAGTTTAGAATGATGCTTAAATAGTCCACCTAAACCACATGCCTTTGTAAGTTTACCCTTACAGAGTTTAGGTTTTAATTTGGTTAAATTTAAGGAAACAATGAAAGATAGTTTAAGTTTTAAAAACACTATTATACTATTTTTGAGTTTAACTATAGCATTTTATCTTAGACAAAAATTAGCTGCACACTTCCAATTAGATCTTAAATTTTATTGAGATTTTTTGATAGTAGGCGGCTTTGGTGCCACTATTTAACGAATTCTTACTAGCGTATTTGGATGTTTTACACTAGATTCAGGATGGTTTAAGGAGTTATTTAAGCTTAAGGTTATAATTAGCGATGTATATAAGTTTATAATAAGTAATAATAAATTACTTACTTGTAAAAATTTTTTAAATATGTTATTATATGGTAAAGATTATTATCATAAATTGAGTTCAACCGATTTACTAGTTAAAAATGAGGTTTCACCAAAAAAGCTTGCTTACGCTTCCATTAGTAAATCTGCACAGAGTGGAGGTCTTGGTGGTAATGTTCCACCACAGGTAACAGCAAATAACCCTGGACTTGTTAGGCGTACTCCACGAGCAATTCTTCCTTATAACACTGCTCCTTATAATAGGATTGATCCTAGATCTAACCCAGGACTTACTAGGGGTAATCCTCCAGTAGTGCTTGGTTCTAACGCTTCTCCTTATCCTTATTCTATGAATTATCTGTGATCTAACCCAGTACTTGCTGGGGGTAATCCTCCAGTAGTGGTTCCTTCTAACGCTGCAGGTTTTTTATGGCTAGCCGCAACAGGTGATCCAGCGGCGATAGCTGTACCAACACCAGAGAGGAGGTTTCAATTACATTGAATGTTAAATAGTTGGGCAGACGGGGTTAAAGCTGCGGGTATTGCAAACTCGCTAGGGTACCAACGTCGTCTTGTTACATTAGATGAGGCATTAAAATATGGTCAGAATGTAGTAGGTAATGAGGAAATTTCAGGTGTGGCTAAAGAACTCGCTAAAATCATTTGAACGGAGGATGCACTTAATAAATATGTAGACCCTTATACTAATGGTATAAAGTGAGATCAAATAAATCTTACACCCAAGTCTGTTATTATGAAGAATCTAATAAGCTTAAAATAATTAAATTCCCTTTAATTATAACGGTTATTTCTAACCGCTAGTACAAAAGTTAAATAAAAAAATAGAATAGTATTTTTTTTAATTATTATTAAAAAAAAATACTAAAAGTAGAAAATACTTATTAGAAAACTTTTAAAGAAAAAACTTTTTTATAAAGATACTTTTATTCGAATAAAAGGATCTTTATTGCATATTTTATATCTAAGAATAATTTAGAGAGAACTTTTCTTTCTTTTGCGGGTGTTTCCCACTGCACACTAATTGTTAATGTGAATTAATTAATAATAATATAATTATAATAATAACCAAAAAGAAGAAATTGTAAGTATTTATCTATCTTTATAGTTTTTATTATAATTAAACATATAATTTGGTTTAAATTTTTACCTAAGCGAGTTATTTTTAATCGTGAGGACTTTGACAGCTTTTATTTAAATTATTTTATACTAAGAAATCTTAAGTGTTATCTATTTATTTGACATGCTTTTTAAAAATAAAAATAAAAATAAAAATAAAAATAAAAATAAAAATAAAAATAAAAATAAAAATAAAAATAAAAAGAAAAAGAAAAAGAAAAAGAAAAAGAAAAAGAAAAAGAAAAAGAAAAAGAAAAAGAAAAAGAAAAAGCTTTTTTTTTTATTTTCTTAGTATATAGCTTATAAGTTTTCTAACCATAATATCATAAAAAGTCTAATGATTAAAACCCTGAGCTTTGCTTATACAATCTTTCCTTTGTTTTCAAGATTATTTCTTACTTACTTTATTTCTTGGTTTCTTTATTTTGTTCTGTTTTAAAAGTAATTAAGATATATCCCCCAAAAATCATATAAAATCTAAATTGTTAAATTTTTCTAGTTTATTTGAAAAAATTCTTTGTGATGCCCCTAGACCATGGGGTATATACTTCCAAGATAGTGGGAGTCCTCAAATG
>JAABUX010004765.1_pt1 | contig 16977 bp, 14 predicted proteins | sample 5561851 | NCBI WGS metagenome assembly JAABUX01 (sample SAMN10711883, study PRJNA513361) | rock metagenome | isolation source: Antarctica rocks | place: Antarctica: Victoria Land, Richard Nunatak red sandstone | collected 2016-01-03 | reverse complement strand
CATGGCGCTTCGGATGTGGCACAAATGGGCTCCTTACCACCGAATTTGCTTTGGCCGACGAGCTTGCCCTCCCGCCTCACTCCGACAGACTGCTAGTGCCGCCGCCCGTGCTGTTTTCGTCCTCGCTCGGGTGCTTCTTCTCGACCTTGGTCTTCTGATGGTGGGCGCCGGCGACATCGCCATCATGCGGCTTGTCCGCATTCGCGTGGCTGCTGCCGGGACCACCGCCGGAGCGATCGGTCGCGGGTATCTTGCTGCTGGTACTCATGTCGTGTCTCCTTGTCCGTGAGGCGAACGGGATACCGGCGGCGCGGGTTCCGGCTTTCCGGCCATCGTCGACGCGGTGTTGCGAGGATTTCAGGTTGACCGACCAGCAAGCACGCGGCCGGGTCTGTCACCGGAGCCGCCGATGACGGCCACCGGCGAGGGGCGCGGCACGCGGCCGATCCGCCTGAACGCGTTCGACATGGCCTCGCCTGGCCATATCCAGCAGGGCATGTGGACCCACCCGCGCGACAACGGCGCCGGCTACACGCGGCTCGACCACTGGACGGAACTCGCCCGCCTGCTCGAACGCGGACTGTTCGACGGCCTGTTCCTGGCCGACGTGCTCGGCATCTACGACGTCTATGCCGGCACCCCCGACGCGGCGTTGCGCGGCGCGGTCCAGGTGCCGCTGCTCGACCCGTCGATGCTGATACCGGCGATGGCCGCGGTCACCACCGACCTCGGTTTCGGCGTGACCTGCAACCTGGCCTACGAGCCGCCCTACCTGTTCGCGCGCCGGATGAGCACCCTCGACCACCTCACGCGCGGCCGCATCGGATGGAACGTGGTGACCGGCTACCTGGACAGCGCCGCCCGGGCGCTCGGCTACGCCGGGCAGATGCGGCACGACGACCGCTACGACCTCGCCGACGAGTACATGGAAGCCGTCTACGCGCTCTGGGAAGGGAGCTGGAAGGACGACGCCGTGCTGCGCGACGCCGCGCGTGGCATCTACACCGACCCGTCCAGGGTGCGCCGCATCGAGCACAGCTCCAGCCAGTACCGGATCCACGCGGCGCATCTCTGCGAGCCGTCGCCGCAACGCACCCCGGTGCTCTATCAGGCCGGCGCCAGCGAACGCGGCCGCCGCTTCGCCGGCCGTCACGCGGAGTGCGTGTTCGTCAACGGCACGACGCCGTCCGCGGTCGCGGCCCTGGTCGCCGACCTGCGCGCGCGGGCGGCGCCCCGGCCGCTGCGCGTCTTCGTGGGTGCGACCGTGATCGTCGGCCGCACCGAGAGGGAGGCGCGCGACCTGCTCGCCGACTACGCTTCCCACGCCAGCGCCGAGGCGGCCCTGGTGCAGTCGTCCTCCTCGCTCGGCATCGACTTCTCCCGCTACGGGATGGACGAGCCGATCGCGGCCGGGCCGACCCAGGCGATCCAGTCGAACGTGGAGGCGATGGCGCGGGTGGCGGGGCCGGCATGGACGAAGCGCAGGCTGCTGGAGCAGTCGGTGCTGGGCAGCCGGCAGCCGCCGATCGTCGGCGATCCGGCGCAGGTGGCCGACGCGCTGCAGGCCTGGGTGGCCGATGCCGACGTGGACGGCTTCAACCTGTCGCGGACCGTGATGCCGGAGTGCCTGCAGTCCTTCATCGAGCTCGTCGTGCCGGTGCTGCAGGAGCGCGGCGTCTACAAGACGGCCTACGCGCCGGGCACCTACCGCGAGAAGCTGTTCGAGCAGGGATCGCTGCTCGCTCCCGGCCATCCGGCCGCGCGTTACCGCGACTGGTAGCCCAGCCGCCAGGCGGTCAGGCCTCCGCCGGTCAGGCCTCCGACAGCACGTGCACGGCGCGGCTGGCCGTCATGTCCTTCGTGCTGGCACCGTAGGCGGTCATGTGCGGGGAGGCGGCGTGGGCCTGCAGCGCCTCGACGCTCTCCCACTTCTCGATCACCATGAAGCTGTCCTCGCCCAGCTTCGCCTGCATCGGGCCGGCATCCGGCACATCGATCACCGGCGCATACTCGATGCAGCCCTGCTCGGCGTGGACGGCGGGAACATTGGCCCGGAACCTGGTCAGGATCGCTTCCCGCTGGCCCGGCTTGGCGGTGATGATGGCGACGACATGGATCATGTTGTGTCACTCCCTCGGTCGCGCTTGTAGCCCGGCGTCGGCGGTCCTGCCAGATGGTCGGCGGAACGCGACGGATCGATTTCCTTCAGCACGTCGATGAAGGCCCGCAGCCCGGGCGGCACGTGTCGGTGGCCGGGATAGTAGAGAAACAGGCCCGGGATCCAGGGGCACCAGTCGTCCAGCACGGTGACGAGCTTGCCGCGCTCGACCCAGGGCCGGGCCGACCGGTCCGGCATGTAGGCGATGCCCAGCCCTTCCGACGCGGCCTCGGCCATCAGCTCCACATGGTCGAGGGTCAGCGCGCCGGGAACGTCGACGGCCAGTTCCTGGCCATGCTTCTCGAACTCCCAGCGGAACAGCTTGCCGCTGCGCAGGCGGAAGCGGATGCAGGCATGGTCCTTCAGGTCGTCGGGCGTCCGCGGCGGTGCGCGGTCGGCGAGATAGGCCGGAGCGGCGACGGTCACGAAACGGACCTCGCCGCCGAAGCGCACGGCGATCATGTCCTGCGGCACCGCCTCGCCCAGCCTGATGCCGGCATCGAAGCCTTCGGCCACGATGTCGACCAGCCTGCCCTCGGTCACAAGGTCGAGCGACATCGCCGGGTGGCGCGCCAGGAAGGTCGGGACCACCGACCGCAGCAGCATCCGGGCCGGTCCCTCGCTGGTATTGATGCGAAGCGTGCCGCTCGGGGAGCTGCGGAATGCCTCGACCTCCGCCAGCGCCAGGTCGAGATCCCGCAGGACGGGCTGCAGACGCGCCACCAGTCGTTCGCCGGCCTCTGTCGGCGACACGCTGCGCGTCGTCCGGTGCAGCAGGCGCAGGCCCATGCTGGTTTCCAGCGTACGCATCATGTGGCTGAGCGTGGACGGCGACAGCTGCAGTTCGTCGGCGGCCTTGCGGAAGCTGCGATGCGCGACGATGGCGAACAACGCCGTCAGGTCGCCGAGGGCGGGTCGGTCATTCATGCAGGATTTTCATCAGGTCATGCGGCATAGGTCGGATAGTAGCAGGAACGGAGAGGTCTAGATTGACCTTCGAGACAGGCCGCACTCCCGCGGCGCTGCCTGCAGGGTTCTTCCAATGATCAAGACCTGGTTCATCACCGGCACCTCCTCCGGCTTCGGGCGGGTGCTGACCGAGAAACTCCTGGCCCGCGGCGACCGCGTGGCGGCGACCCTGCGCAGGACGGAGGCCCTCGACGACCTGAAGGCACGGCATGGCGACGCGCTCTGGGTGGCGTCGTTGGACGTGACCGATACCGCCGCCGTCCGGCAGGTGGTCGACCGCGCTTTCGCGGAACTGGGTCGCATCGATGTCGTCGTGAACAACGCCGCCTACGCCCTGTTCGGCGCCGCGGAGGAGGTGAGCGACGAGCAGATCCGCCACCAGATCGACACCAACGTGATCGGCTCGATCCAGGTCATCCGCGCTGCCCTGCCGCATCTGCGGGCCCAGGGCGGCGGGCGCGTCCTGCAGATCTCGTCGGAGGGCGGCCAGATCACCTATCCGAACTTCAGCCTCTACCACACGAGCAAGTGGGCGACCGAAGGCTTCGTCGAGGCGGTCGCCCAGGAGGTGGCACCCTTCGGCATCGCGTTCACGATCGTGGAACCGGGTCCCGCCAGGACCAGCTTCGGCACCGGCCTCGTCAGTCCGCCGCCGATGGCTGCCTACGAGGACACGCCGGCCGGCGAGGTGCGTCGTGCGGTGGCGGCCGGTGCATTCCCGATCACCGGCGACCCGGTCAAGATGGTGCAGGCGATGATCGACTGCGCGGACCGCAGCCCGGCACCCAGGCGGCTCACGCTCGGCAGCGGCTCCTACGCCAGGATCCGGTCCGCCCTGGTCGAACGGATCGCCGCCCTCGACGCGCAGAAGGAGATCGCGCTGTCGACCGAGATCGACGCCTGACCACCCGGGGCGCGTCCCGATCTGCCGGAGCCCACCTGCCGGGGCCCGGTCCTGGCGTCACTCGCGCCAGCAGGCGATATCCTGCGGCGCGAGGGTCGGGCCGCCGATCAGGAAGGTCCGCCCAGCCTGTTCGGACCCGGCCTGTTCAGGTAAAGTCCAGGGCTGCTCACCGTAGTTGAACGCGAAGCGCATCGCGCCACGACGCCGCAGCCGCACGCCGGTCGGCAGCTCGATCGTCTCGGCGCCGCCGGCGCGCAGCACGTACCGCATGGCGGCGGCGAGCAGCGCCGCATCCGGCCAGCAGGCAAGGTAGGTGCGGCGATCGGCCTCGAACGCGGCCGGCGTGCCGTCGGCGAACCGCGCGAGCACCGACGCATCGGTCTCCACCCACTCGCGCCAGCGTATCGCGTTCCCGGCGAGCGCGCCCTGCACCGGATGCGACAGGCCGGGCCGCAGCGAGGCGACGTCGGTGACGCGTGCCGGCAGCAGGGCCTGCAACGGACCCGGCGGCAGCGCGTCGGGGATGACGAACTCGGCGGTCCTGGAGCCGGTGCGCGGCCCGATCAGCAGCGCCGCGCCAGTATCGCGCAGCGCCGCCAGCGCCGCGTCCGACAGGTGCGGCAGCGTCGGTACCAGCACGACGCGGTAGCCCGACAGCGACGCGCCGGGTGCGACGATGTCCACGTCCTGCCCGAGCCGCCGCGCCGCCTCGTACCAGCGGACGCATAGTTCGGCATAATGAAAGTCGGCGCCCTGCGGCTGGATGCCGATCGTCCACGCCGCCTCGTAGTCGAACACCAGCGCCACCGGTGCCGGGGCGCTGGCGGGGAGGTCGCCCAGCTCGCGCGACTCGGCTGCGACCCGCAGCGCTTCGGTACCGCCCACCGAACGCGAGCGGTCCGGCCGGTGCAGCCCGGCATGCATCTGCTCCTGTCCGAACGGGCATTGCTGCCAGCGGAAGTAGCTCACCACCTCGGCGCCGTGCGCGAACGCCTCCCAGGTCCACAGCCGCACCATCCCCGGCTTCGGCACCGGGTTCCAGGGCGCCCAGTTCACCGGACCCGGCTGCTGCTCCATGATCCAGAACCGGCCGCGGCCGACGCCGCGATACAGGTCGTGGTTGAACGCCGCCATGTCCGGATGCGCGGTCTCGGTGAACAGCGCGCGCTCCGCCTCGTCGAGCGGGAACTGCTCGGTGAAGCCGATCGGGTAGGAGTCCCAGGTCGCGAAGTCGATCTCCTGGCCGACCGCGTGGTGATCGAATTCGGTGAAGCGGCCCATGAAGTTGTGGGTCACGAAGTGTCCGGGAGAGGCGGCGCGCAGGATCTCGGCCTGCATGCGGCAGTACGCGCGCACCTGGTCGGAGGAGAAACGCTGGAAATCGAGCCGGGCCGCGGGGGCGGTCTCGGTCACCGCGCCGGCCGGCAGCGCCACCTCGGCGAAGGAGCGCAGTTCCATCGACCAGAACACGTTGCCCCATGCCTGGTTCAGGCGCTCGACCGTGCCGTAGCGCGCCTCCAGCCAGAAGCGGAACGCGTGCAGGTCCTCCGGCCCGTACGACAGCACGGTGTCGTGGCAGCCGAACTCGTTGTCGATCTGCCAGCCGGCGACGTGCGGGGAAACGCCGTAGCGTCCGGCCATCGCCTCGACGATGCGCCGGCTCTCGCGCCACCACGCTACCGAGGAGAAGCTGGTGTGGCGGCGCGACCCGAAGCCGCGCGTGCGCCCGTCGGCCGCCACCGGCAGGATGCCCGGCTCCTGGTCGATGAGCCATTTCGGCGGCGTCGCGGTCGGGGTGCCCAGCACCACGCGCAGCCCAGCCTCGCCCAGCACCGCGATCGCGCGGTCGAGCCAGTCCCACTCGTATCGGCCAGGCTCGGGCTCGATGCGGCTCCAGGCGAACTCGGCGATCCGCACGAAGGTGATGCCGGCCTCGCGCATCTCGCGAGCGTCCCGCTCCCACCAGCTCTCGGGCCAGTGTTCCGGGTAGTAGCAGACGCCCAGCATGGCGTGTCCCGCGGTCGGCATGTCAGTCAAGGGCGTCCAGCTCCAGCACGAGGGCGGTCTCCGGTTGCATCTCGGGCAACGCGATCCCGGCCCTCCCGAGCAGGGCGCCGGACAGCACGAGTCCCTCGGTGAACAGCAGGCGCTGCGAGGCTGACAGCTTCACGTCGAGATGCTGCGGCGATGGTGCCCGCAGCCGGTAGGTGAAAGCGGGGTCGAGTCCTGGGAGAAGCAGCGGCGGCGCCCGGTGCGCGTCGGTTCGCTCCTGCGCCACCAGGAAGGCGCCCTGCCGGCGGTCGGGCGCGACCACGCCGCGCAGCGAGCGGCCGGCCTGCATCGGCGATGCGGCATGCTCGCTCGCATGCAGCAGCCGGCGCAGCCGCTTGTGCAGGGCGATCCACCCGGCGAGCACGGACCGCTCGTCGTCGGAGAGCGTCGTCGGGTCGAGTTCCACGCCCATGTGCCCGAACAGCGCCACGGCTGCGCGGAAGCCGAGCGTGTGGCGCCGTCCGGTCTGGTGGTTGGGCGAGGCGGCGACATGCGCGCCCATCAGCTCCGGCGGCAGGAAGCGCGAGAAGCCGCGCTGGATCGCCAGCCGCTCCAGCGCGTCGGTGCAGTCCGAGGTCCACACCCGGTGGGTATGGCGCAGGATGCCGAGGTCGGGCCGGCCGCCGCCCGACGAGCAGGTCTCGATCTCCAGCGCGGGATGCGCCGCACGCAGGCGGGCCAGCAGGGCGTAGTCGGCCAGCAGGTGACGCCGGTAGGCCGGCCGGCCGTCCTGGTCGCCCGCCGCCACGAAGTCGCGGTTCATGTCCCACTTCAGGTAGGTGATCGGGTGCGCGCGCAGCAGCGCGTCGAGCTGGTCGAAGATGCCGTCCGCGATCTCCGGCCGGGTCAGGTCGAGGATGAGCTGATGCCGCGAGGTGCGTAGCGGCCGGCCTGCCACGTGCAGCACCGCGTCGGGATGCGCCCGATACAGGTCGCTGTCCGGGTTGACCATCTCCGGTTCCACCCACAGCCCGAACTCCAGCCCGAGCCCGGTGACCGCGTCCACCAGCGGCCCGAGCCCATCGGGATACTTGAGCGGGTCCGGCCGCCAGTCGCCGAGCCCGGCGCGGGCGTCACGGCGGCCGGCCATCCAGCCGTCATCGAGCACGAAGCGTTCGATCCCGACCTGCGCCGCCGCCGTCGCCTGCGCCACCAGCCGGTCATGCTCGTGGGTGAAGTAGTTGCCCTCCCAGGTGTTCAGCGTCACCGGGCGCGGCCGCATCGCGCCGTCCGGCCAGCGCAGCACGCCGCTTCGCACGCCATCATGGAACCGGCGCGACAACCCGCTCAGCCCATCCGCCGACACCGCCGCATAGGCGACCGGGGTGTGCAGGCTCTCGCCCGGCGCCAGCACGACCTCGCCGGGATGCAGCCACTCGCCGGTGACCACCAGCACGCGGCCGTCCTCCAGCCGCTCGGCCAGGGTGCGGTGGTTGCCGCTCCAGCCGAGATGCACCCCGTGCACCAGGCCACGGTCCTCGTCGAAACCGGCGTTGCCGGCGATGACCCCCGGGAAGCGGTCGTGCGAGCGGCCGCGCCGGTTCTCGGACGCCCAGGTCCCGCTCGCGAGCGACACCCGCCGCTCGGTGAACTCGCGTCCCCAGCGCCCGTCGAACACCAGCAGCTCGTCCGCCCCGGCCGGCAGCAGGAACACGCCGGCCGCCAGTCGCTCCACCTGCAGCGGCGCGTCACCCGCGTTGCGCAGCGTCGAGCGCATCGTCAGCAGGTCGCCATCCTCCGGAAGCGTCAGCACGATCTCCAGGGAGAGGGCCGCCACCGGATCGTGCGCGATCACGTGCAGCGCGCCTGCCGCCGCCCGCACCGTCACGTCGGTAAAGTCCGCGGTCCAGTCGATACCACCACGGCTCGCGACCAGGGCCGGCGTGCGCAGGGTGCCGGTGCCCAGCGTCGGCATCAGCACGGCCTCGACATGGTCCTCGTCGAGGCCGTTATGGCGCACCGCGCGGTCACGCAGCGCGGCCAGGTCCAGCTCCAGCCCGTCGGGCAGGCGCGCGCCCCAGTGCACGATCTCGGGTAATCCGGTGCCGCGCTGCAGCAGCAGCAGCGTGCTGCCGCGCCCGTCCAGCCGATGGCTGCTCATTCCTTTACCGCTCCCAGCGTCAGTCCAGAGATGAAGTGCCGCTGCATCAGGAAGAAGATCGCCACCGACGGCGCCGCGGCGACCAGCGCACCCGCCGACATCAGTTGCCAGGAGGCCAGCCACATGCCCTGCAGCGCCTGCAGGCCGGCGGTGATCGGCCGCGCGCTGTCGGACTGCACCAGCACCAGCGCCCAGAAATAGTCGTTCCAGATGAAGGTGAACTCCAGCACCGCCAGTGCCGCCAGCGCCGGGCGCACCAGCGGCAGCACGATCACGCGGAAGATCGCGAACTCGCTGGCGCCGTCCATGCGCGCCGCCTCGACCAGGCTGTCGGGCAGCTCGCGGATGAAGTTGCGCATGAACAGGGTGCAGAAGCCGGTCTGAAACGCGGTGTGGAAGGTGATCAGCGCCCAGATCGTGTTGTAAAGCGGGAACACGTGGATCATCAGGTTCCGCACCGGGATCATCAGCACCTGGAACGGCACGAAGTTGCCGCCGATGAACACGGCCAGGATGAAGGTGTTGGCGCGGAAGCGGTATTTCGCCAGCCCGAAGCCAGCCAGCGTGGACAGCACCAGGGTGGCGGCGACCGCGGGCAGGGTGATCTCGATCGAGTTGAGCAGGTAGCGGCCCATCGGCGACGAGGTGAACACGGCCGCGTAGTTGCCGATCAGGTTGCTGCCGTGCGGCCAGCCCCAGTAGTTGCCGCTCGCGAGGTCCGCGGCCGTGCGCGCCGAGGTCAGGAAGATCGCCAGCAACGGCAGCAGCCAGATCAGCAGGCTCACCGGCAGTGCCACCCGGTACAGCGTCTGCGCGCCGGGCGAGGCGGTCTGGATCGGGCGCGGGAACATCAGCGCCGCTCCCGCCGCAGCATGTAGAACAGGAAGAAGGCGATGTACACGTCCATGATCGCGAACAGCACCACCGCGATCGCGGCGCCGTAGCCGTAGCGGAACGACAGGAAGGTCTGCTCGTACATGTAGTAGGCGAGCACCGCCGAACTGTCGAACGGGCCGCCCTTGGTCATAATCGAGACTAGGTCGAACGATCGCAGCGCGCCGACCACCGACACCACGACGGCGATGAAGGTGGCGGGGCGAAGCTGCGGGATGATGATGTTCCACAGCATCGCCCAGCCGCGCGCGCCGTCCATGCGCGCCGCCTCGACGACCTCTCCGTTCACCGCGGTCAGCCCGGTCAGGTACAGGATCATGCAGTAGGCGGTCTGCGGCCAGAGGCCTGCCACGATGACGGTCGGCGTCGCCCAGCTCGCGTTGCCAAGCAGAGACACGCCGTGCAGGCCGATCGCGCGCAGCCCGACATTCAGCAGGCCGAAGTCGCCGTTGAAGAACCAGGAGAACACCAGCCCGACCACCACCTGGGAGATCACGAACGGGAAGAAGAACAGCGACTTGTACAGCCGCATGCCGAGCACGTTCTGGTTCAGGAACAGCGCGATCGCCAGCCCGAACACCGGCGCCAGCATGTAGGCGAGCAGCCACCAGATGTTGTTGACGAGTGCCGTGTAGAACACGTCGTCGCCGAACAGCTCGACATAGTTGCCGAGCCCGACCCAGCGCATCGGGTGCACGCCGTCCCAGTCATGCAGCGAGATCCAGATGCTGTCGGCGATCGGCCACAGCACGAACACCGCGAAGAACAGGGCGGCCGGCGCGATGAACGCCAGCGGCGTCAGGCTGCCGCGCCGAAGCGCCCTGCGTGCGGGCACGCCGGCCCGCGACAGCGTCAGCGCGGGCTGGGTGGTGGTCGACAAGGCGGCGGCTCAGTTGGTGGGCGTGTAGATGCGCAGCCGCGCGCGGTCGATGTCGGCGAGGATATGGTCGAGCCGCGCCGGCCGCACCATGAACTCCTGGAACCCCTTCATCGCCAGCGTCGCCAGCGCCTCGTTGGTGTCACGGTCGAAGAACTGCGCGTGGTCCGGCGTGGCGTCCAGCAGCTTGCGCCCCTCGATGAGGAAGCGGTCATCGAGCACCTTCGCCTGCGAGTTGGCCGGGATCTGCTTCTCGTGCGCGTTGATCATGGTCTGGATGTCGGGCTGCATCATGAAGGCGAGGAACTTCATCGCACCCGCCTTGTTCTTCGCGCCCTGCGGGATCGACACCGCGTCCATCGGCGCATCCTCCGCGCGGGCGACGCCGGCCGTGATCGCCGGGAAGGGCTCGAACTGCATCACGGTCTGCATCTCGGGCGAGAAGTTCTCGGTGATGAAGTTACCGATCAGCATCATCGCCGCGCGCCCCTGGTAGAGCAGCGACTGGCTCTCCTGCATGCTGAGCTCGGTGTGGTTCGCATTGAAGCACTTGTGGTCGAGCAGCTGCTTCCAGTGCGCGAACACGGCGCGCACCTTCGGATCGCGATAGGACATCTTTCCCGATGCGAGCTGCATGTGCGACGCGTAGCCGTTGGTCCGCAGGTCGAGATAGTCGAACCACCCGGCGGTCGGCCACAGGTCCTTGGAGCCGAGGGCAATCGGCGTCACGCCGATGGCGTTGAGCTTGTCGCAGGCGCCGAGCAGGTCGTCCCAGTTCGCAATCGGGCCGACGCCGGCCTTCTTGAACAGGTCGCCGCGGTAGTACAGGCCCCACTGGTACTGGGTGTATGGCACCGCATACTGCTTGCCGCCGTCGGTGACAAGGTCGACCGCCGTCTTGCCGAAGGCCTGCTTCATCGCCGGGGTCCACAGCGTGCTCACGTCGGCGAGCAGGCCAGGCTCGACGAACTGGCGCAACCGGGTGCCGGTATACCAGAGCACCACGTCCGGCGGCGCCGAGGTCAGCCAGTTGCGGATCGACTGCTTGTAGCTCTCGTGATCGAACACGTTGAGGCTGACCGTCGTGCCCGGATTCGCCGCCTCGAACCGTTTCACCGTCTCCTGGAACGCCGCCTTCGGCTGTGCGTCCGAGGTGTCGGCGTTGACGGTGATGCTGTCGGCCCAGGCCGCGACCGGTGCCGCAACCGCGGCGAGCGAGAGCGCCGATGCCAGATAACCGGTGAGCCTGAACGGCTTGGACATGCTGTTCTCCCGAGACTGGCCTTCATGGTGGCGAGGCCGTTATCGCCACTATGCCCACCCGCAGGCTGGCCTGTCGTCCGGTTTGGCATTAGGGATCTCCTGGATCCTAAGGCTGGGATCCTAAGGCCCGGCGGAGTTCGCGCATGTGTTTCGTCGATGGGATGCCCGACCCGCCACCGCATGTCTTCTGGGCGGGACGCCGCACCGAGATGCTGCCGATGGACGCCGCCCACGCGCACAGCCAGGTGGAGATCAACCTGATGCTGTGCGGTGGTGCCACGTATGCGTTCGGCGGCCATGAGATCGCCGTCCGCGCCGATGACTTCGTGCTGTTCTGGGGCGCGGTGCCGCACCAGGTGGTGCGCGTGGCGGAAGCGACGCGCTTCGTGTGCTTCTATCTGCCGATCGAGATGTTCCTCGCACTGAAGCTGTCGGCGGGGCTGCGCGAGTGCCTGCTGGCCGGCGGCATGATCGCGTCGCGCGAGCCGCTGGCCGGGGACTGGCCGCAGCGGCTGCATGACGAGCTGCTGTCGGGCGATGCGCAGCTCGCCGAGCTGTCCCGGCTGGAAATCGAGCTGCACCTGCGCCGCCTGGACCTGAGCGGCTGGACCGACCGCGCCGGCGTGGACGCCAACGCCGTCGGCCGGCGCGGCGGCCAGCACGCCAAGGTGTGCGCGATGGCGCAGTTCCTCACCTCGAATGCGACCGGGCCGGTCACCGCGGCGGCGGTCGGGGCCGTCGTCGGGCTGCATCCGAACTACGCCATGACCTTGTTCAAGGGCGCCCTGGGCATGACGCTCGGCGAATATCTCACGCGCTACCGGCTGTATCTCGCGCAGTCGATGCTGCTGGCGGGCGGCCGCGACGTCACCTCGATCGCCTTCGATGCCGGCTTCGGCTCGGTGTCGCGCTTCCACGACGCGTTCCGCCGCCGCTTCGGCATCTCGCCGCACCGCTTCCGGCGATCCGCCACCCGTGCCGACGACCGGCGCGGCAGACGCGCCGGAGAGGCCGGATGACCATCACCCGCGCGGCGCTGGAAGCGCTCGACCGCGACGATCCGCTCGCCGCCTTCCGTGCGCTGTTCACGCTACCGGACGGCGTGGTCTATCTCGACGGCAACTCGCTCGGGCCGCTGCCGGTGGCGACGCCGGCGCGCCTGGCGGCCGTGGTCGCGCAGGAATGGGGCCAGGGGCTGATCCGGTCCTGGAACGATGCCGGCTGGATCGACATGCCGGCGCGGATCGGCGACAAGATCGGCCGCCTGCTCGGGGCGCCGCCAGGCAGCGTGGCCGTCGCGGACTCCACCTCCGTCAACCTGTTCAAGCTGCTCGGCGTGGCGCTGGGCCTGCGTCCGGGCCGGCGGATCATCCTGTCGGAGCAGGGCAACTTCCCGACCGACCTCTATATCGCCGAAGGGCTGGCGGTGCTGCTGGGACGCGATCACGCCCTGCACGTCGTGGAACGGAGCGACATCGCGGGCGCGATCGACGATGACGTGGCGGTGGTCATGCTGACCCACGTGAACTACCGCGACGGCGCGATGCACGACATGCGCGCGATCACCGCGGCGGCGCACCGGGCCGGGGCCCTGGTCTTGTGGGACCTCGCGCATTCCGCCGGCGCCGTGCGGGTCGATCTCGAAGCGTCCGGCGTCGACCTCGCCGTCGGCTGCGGCTACAAGTTCCTCAACGGCGGTCCGGGTGCGCCCGCGTTCCTCTTCGTGGCACCACGGCACCAGCAGTCGATGCGGATGCCGCTGACCGGCTGGTTCGGCCACGCGGCGCCGTTCGCCTTCGAGCCGGGTTTCCGTCCCGCCGCCGGCATCGCCCAGGCCGTGGTAGGGACACCGCCGATCCTCAGTCTCGCCGCCCTCGAAGTCGGCGTCGACATCGCGCTGACCGCGCCGATGGCGGCGGTGCGGGACAAGTCGCTCGCCCAGGGCACGCTGTTCGCCGAGCTGGTGGCACAGGAGTGCGAGGGACTCGGCTTGCGGCTGGCCTCGCCGGGCGATCCCGCACGCCGCGGCAGCCAGGTCTGCTTCGCGCATGAGCAGGCCTATGCCGTGATGCGGGCGCTGATCGAGTGCCGCATCGTCGGCGACTTCCGCGCGCCCGATATCCTGCGCTTCGGGATCACGCCGCTGACGCTGCGCTATGCTGAGCTGTGGGATGCGGTCACGGTGTTGCGTGCGGTGCTGACCGCCGGCACCTGGCGGGAGCCGCGTTTCCAGGTCCGCATGGCGGTCACCTGAGGCACGGCTCCCGGCCGCTCAGAGCCAGCCGCGTTCCCGGAATGCATCGAGGCTGATGCCGGACGGCGCATACCAGGCACCGTCCCGATAGCGTGCGCCGAGTTGCTGCGCGGCCTCCTTGTTGCCGTACGGGATGCGGAGCGGGGTCCCGCCGCCGTTGACCGATGGTGGGGCCGGGGCCTCGGTCCGCGCACCTCCCCGTGCCGGCGGCCTGGCGTTTCTCGGCTTGCGCGGTGTCGATGACGGCGCCCTGGCCGGCCGTGCCGGTTTCGCGGCTGGGGTCGCGCCGGCCTTCGGCTGCGCGTGCTTGTCGAGGAAAGTGCGGCAGATCGCGCCGGAGGTCGCATAGCCGCGCGGTGGCTTGATCTCCTTCTGCCGGGCCAGGCTCTCGACATAGTCCTTCATCGCCGGCGTCGGCGGAAGGGCCTTGCCCGGAGCCCGCGGGACCGCGTCCGTCGGCGCGGCCAGCGCGGCCAGCGCGGGCAGCACGCCCCCGCCGGCGTGACTGGTCAGCCGGTCGATGATGCGCGAGGCCTGGGCGCACACGGCGTCGATCGCGCTCGTCATCCCGGTCCGCCCGACCAGCACGTCGTCGAGCAGCCGTTCGAGCTGGGCGGTGACGCCGGGATCGACCAGGGCTGGATCGGCCTGTCGCAGCAGCTCGAACACCGCGAGGCCGCGCTCGGTCGGCACGATGTTCTTGCCCTGCGCCACCAGCAGCTCCTGCGTCTTGAGGCCGCGTATGATCTCCGCCCGCGTCGCCGGCGTGCCGATCCCCTTGGCCTGCTTCAGCCGCTCCTGCAGCGCCTCGTCGGCGACGAAACGCCAGGCATTCTGCATCGCGTCGATCAGCGTGCCCTCGCTGTAGCGCGGCGGCGGCCGGGTCTCCTTGTCCTCGACGGCGGCCTCCGCGAGCCTTGCCGCTTCGCCGTGGCGCAGCGCGGGCAGCAACTGGGCGTCGTCGCCCTTCTCCTCGGCGGGCTGCCAGTCGGGGAAGGCGGCGCGCCAACCGCGTTCGATCGGCTGGCGTCCGACCGCCCGGAAAGGTTCGCCGCGCACATCCAGAGATGCCGTCGTCTGGCGGTAGCGGAAGTCCGGCATCATCGCCGCGAGGTAGGAGCGGGCGATGACGTCGAACAGCCGCCGCTCGTCCGGGCTCAGCTTCGGCCAGACCTCGCCCAGCCGCTCGATCGTGTTGCGGTTCGGGATGACGGCGTGGTGGCTGGCGCCGGCGAGCCCCTTGTCGTGGAAGCTCCCCGAGGCGCCGCGCCGGACCAGCGGCGGGTCCGGCACCGGGACGGCGGCGAAGCTGCGGCCGACGCGCAGGCCGGCGACGATGGCGGGCACGTCCGGGATCAGGTTCTCCGGCAGATAGCGGTTCTCGGCGCGCGGGTAGGTGATGATCTTCTTGCCGGAGCCGTCATACAGTTCCTGCGCCACCTCCAGCGTGTGCGCGGCCGACCAGCCGAAGCGCGAGCCGCACAATTTCTGCAGCGAGGGCAGGTCGTGCAGCCGCGGCGGTCCCTGGCGCTTCTCCTCGACCTTGACGGCGAGCGGACCGGAGAAACCCTCCGCCAGGGCGGCGACCGCTTCGGCATCCGCCCGCACCAGGATCCGCTGCTTCGGCACGTGGCGCATCCGGAACCGTCCGGCCGCGACGATGGCCGTCGCGACCACCTCGAAGTAGGGCTGCGGCACGAAGTCGCGTATCTCCAGCTCGCGCCGGCAGACGATCGCCAGCGTCGGCGTCTTGACCCGGCCGACGCCGATCACGGTGCGGGTGCCGCGCGCGAGGGTGACGGTCGCGGTGCGGGTCAGCGAGAGGTTGTAGATCTGGTCGGCCTGCCGGCGGGCGACGGCGGCCTGGTAGAGTGCGAGGTAGTCGGCGTTGGGGCGCGCGCTGGCGAAGGCGTCGCGGATCGAGCGCTCGTCCTGGGCGGTGAACATCACCCGCCGCACTTCGCCGCGATAGCCGTAATGCTCCAGGATCTCCTGGCCGATCAGCTGGCCCTCGCGGTCGCAGTCGGTGGCGAGCCATACCCGCGTGGCGGTGCGCAGCGCCTCGCGGATCGCCCTGAGCTTGCTCTCCTTGTTGCCGCCGACGGCGGGGCGGGTGCCGTAGAGCCCGTCGGGCCGCAGCAGCACGGCGGTCCAGCGCTTCCAGCCAGGCTCCACCTGCTCGGGTTCGAGCAGGTCGAACAGATGGCCCTCCGCCGGCAGGATGGTGCCGTAGCGCGACCCGACCGCGGCCCGGATATCCTTCGCCTGGCTGGTCTTCTCGGTGATGACGATCTGGTCGGAGAGGCTGCCCACGGCACGTTCTACAGGGTGGGAAGACTACAGGGCCAGCAGATCGCGCGGTCGGTATAGTGGCGCGCAGCTATCGGGTCACAGCAGGCTTATCCCGCCTCGGGCCAAGACCCGCTTCGGGTGAGTGGCTCAGTAGCCAGGAACAATCCACACCAGATGCCGCACTCGTAGCGTCTTTCCTCAAGAATTGAAAGAACGTCTAGGTGGACACATGCCGATCAAGCACTGTGCTGAAGGGTGGAATCTGTATTCGCTCTACTACCTGAGATTGCTTACTGCTACCGTTCGGGATATATATCCGGCTAGAAGGAGTGGGTAATGAGCAACTCGGCACAGAAGAAAGCAATACAAAATTATCGCAGTCGTCTGACCCATCGCGGGATCGCCCGGTTCGAGGTACAAGCATTGGAGACTGACCGCGAATTGATCCGCGCTCTGGCACGTCAATTGGCTGATGGTGGATCGGCGGCGAAGCACGCTAGGGCGATGATCCAACAGATTATCAACAGGAAACCATCTATGCCGGGAGGCATTCTTGAGATACTTCGCCGCTCGCCATTGGTCGGTGCTGATCTTGACTTCACACGCGTCAGTGAAGAGGGACGCGAGGCTGATCTGTGACGCGCTATCTGCTCGACACCAACATTATCAGCAACGTCGTCAAACTGCAGCCGTCGCAATCGCTGCTGTCGTGGATGGCCATGCAGCGGGACGACGACCTGTTCATTGCCTCGCTGACCATCGCCGAAATCCGTCGCGGCATTCTGGAGAAGCCGCGCGGCAAGAAGCGCGATGCGCTCGACGCCTGGTTCTCCGGACCGGAAGGACCGCAGGAGCTTTTCGCGGGCCGCACCTTGCCATTTGACGACAAGGCCGGATTGATTTGGGCGCAGCTGATGGCGGAAGGCAAAGCTGTCGGTAGGCCACGCAGTGGGCTAGATATGATCATCGCCGCGGTCGCCGACGCGAACAACTGTATCGTGGTGATGGACAACGAGAGAGACTTCGACGGGCTGCACATTGTCAATCCATTACGAGAAGTATTTTGATGCAACATAAAATCGAAAATGCTTAGAGCCTGACCCGGAATGCGGCCGAAATGATAACTTGAGTCTCTTCAACGGGTTGATGCGTATCGCTGGCCGAGACTGCTTTCGTCAAATGATGGAGGCGGACAAGAGGTTGCGTGATTTCA
>JAABUX010004764.1_pt1 | contig 16977 bp, 18 predicted proteins | sample 5561851 | NCBI WGS metagenome assembly JAABUX01 (sample SAMN10711883, study PRJNA513361) | rock metagenome | isolation source: Antarctica rocks | place: Antarctica: Victoria Land, Richard Nunatak red sandstone | collected 2016-01-03 | reverse complement strand
TACCTCCTTTCTACCGATGCGGGGAGCCGTTGCCCTTCAGGCGCGCCGTGCCAGGATTCAGATCTTTAATAACAATTAGATAGCAAGCTTAGAAAGCCTGCATTGGAGAGTTTCTGATAACCCTCATCGGATCGACGAATCAAAGCGCGCGGTTATCGTCCAGGACATACAGCATCGCTCCTCCGCTTACCGTAACCGTTAGGCCTGGAGAGCGGTGCCTACTGGAAGGCGGCAATGTGGAACTAGGCGAATGGGCACGCCGGTCGGCCTTCGCCGGGAAAGATCACACGGTCACGCCGGGTGTCAGACCGTTTGAACGGTGCCACGCTGTGCTCATAACCCAGAGGTCGCAGGTTCAGATCCTGCCCCCGCTACAAAGATGCAGGCAAGAGGCCCCTTCCGGACACAGGAGTGGCCTCTTGCGTGTCGGATGCTAACGGATTTGCTCACGCAGCCCCGGTGAGGCCGCCATATCTTCGCCGCCCTTGCCGCCCTTGCCGCGTGTCCGTGATGTCGATCGAGGGGGCGCCTGTGGCGCCGCTGGCCCGCGTCATTTCGGGAGCGCCGCCCGGCGCACGCCGGGCCACACACCGGCAGGCCTGCGCTGATCAAGCTTCTGGCTGACCTTGAAGTTGAGTTCAGTGTTCACCCGGGCATGGTGAATGGTCTTGAGGTCTCCGACTTGCCAAACGCGCTGGGATACCGACATCTACGGTTCGGCTTTACGAGCGGGCCGGGCGCCATGTGTCCTTCCCTTCGTCCTACGGCCGTGGTTCGGAGTACCAGCGCCACTCGCCCAGCCGAGGCCGGTCCGACAGGTCAGCGCGGCCGGTGGCCCACAGCAGCGCCGCCCATGGGAGGGCATCCGCTGGAGTTCCGGGGAAGAGCCGGTTGAGCACCCGCGCGCACAGGTCAGCGGGCGGTTCCCAGGGCACGCCGAGTCCCTGAGCGGCGTCATGCCCGTGGACGAGGATTTCCGCCACGCCCATCGCGGCGAAGCCTTCCGGGTCCGATGTGCCGTGCGGGTGCCAGGCGCGGGTGCCCGCGGATGTGGTCGTGACCATGGCCACCAGCAGGGCGCCGCACGCCTCAAGCGCCTGCAGCAGGGCCGCCGTCCCTTTCTCACGGTCCACATGGATGGCGCTTTCCGCGCCGCCCGGCCGGGTGCTCGTCATCGCGATTGGCACGTAGCCGCCCTCGGGCGTTGCAGGAGTCAACTGGGTGGCGTAAGCGAACAAATCGTCGGCGATGTGCTCGACGGTCTCCCAGCAGTCCCACTCCAGCGAGCCGGCCTGATTGCCCCACGCTTCTGCCGGTGCGCGACCGAGCGCCGCGACCGCAAGCCGCACCGCGAGCGTGACGTCGGCTGCGGTAACCGGGGCACGGCCCGGCCAGTCCTCATCCGGCGGCATAAACGGAATTTACTACAGCGATTGACGCGTGGATGCGAAACCCGGACCGCGCTGGCCCAGGTCGGGCAGCACGCCGTGCTGACGGATCTGCTAACGAGACGCTCCGGGACGAGGGAGATGCAGCCGATGACCAGAGACGGTCGCACCTCTCATGCCAGGTCCGTGAGACCCGCCAGTACAGCAGAGACAGGGAAGACGTGCGTCGTATGTCTCATAACCCAGAGGTCGCAGGTTCAAATCCTGCCCCCGCTACCAGGTCAGAGGCCCGGAGGCATCAGCTTCCGGGCCTTCTGCGTGCCAGATGCTAACGGGTCCTGGCTTTCTCCGAGTCCGCCGTCGGGTTGCGAACGCTGGGCGTTCCGCCCAGAGAGCGACGGGCGTCACTACGTATGCATGGCTACGGGTTCTGAATCAGGCGCCGGGTTGCTTGAGCCAGCGATCAAACCATGCGCGCGTACGCCGGAGCAGGTCGAGCTGGTGATTGCGTTCCACCAGCCCATGTCCCTCTCTCGGGTAAACGACGAACTCGTGCTCGGCTCCGAACCGGCTGAGCGCCCGGTGGAAATAGATCGCCTGGCCAAGCGGCACGTTCGCGTCATCCTCGCCATGCACGATTAGCACGGGAGTGCGGACCCTGGAGGCGTACGAGATCGGGCTGACCTGGTCGTGGAGGTGAGGTCCCGGTCCTTCCCAGCCGCAGCTGCCGCCAAGTTCTGCCTCCAGGCTTCCCGCTTCGCCGGTGGCAACGAGCATGCCCCAGTCGCTGATTCCGGCGCTCATCAGCGCGGCCCTGAACCGGTCGGTCTGCCCGATCGCCCAGGCGGCCATGAACCCGCCGTGGCTGACGCCGCCGATACCGAGCCGGTCCGGGTCCGCGACCCCGCTGGCGATCAGCAGGTCAATGCCGCTGAGGATATCGGTCCATTCGCCGCCGCCGACCGAGCCCGCGATCGCCGCCGCGAAGTTATGGCCGTGGCCTTGGCCCCCCGTGGGTTAGGCAAGAAGACGGCGTATCCCGCCGTCGCCAGCCACTGCCCCGGGGCGTACGGGTGGAGCATGAGCATGTCGGCGTAGCGGGTGTAGGGGCCGCCGTGCACCAGGGTGACCAGCGGAAAGGGACCGTCCGACCGGCTCCTTCCGGCTGGCAGGATCAGCAGCCCGTCGAGGCCGAGTCCATCGGATGCCTGGTAGGAGAGACGTTCCTGCGTCCCCCACCTGATCCGGCGCAGCTCCGGCCTGGTGTCGCTGACCCGGAGAAGTCGGCCGCCGGGAAGTCCGGCCTGAACGTCCTGCGGCTCATATGACGTGGTCGCAAGCACGGCCACCTTGCCCGAGCGGCTCACGGTCAGCGAGTCGACTAGGCCATTCATGACCGACACGCGCCGGAACCGCTGCAAGCCAGGGTCGAGTCGGTAAATCGCGGTGTCCAGACCGTCGGCGAATAGCGCCAGCGGGGGGCCGCCGGTGACCTGCGCGAGTCCGGCCGGGCAGATGTCCATGCCCTCGGTCAGGTTCCGGTGATGTCCACCGGCACCGGCGGCAGGCACTGCGAGGTCGAAGACGGCACGGCCGCCGTTCGGTTCGGGTATCGCCAGGTAAGTCAGATGCCAGCTGCCGTCGGCCTGCCACCAGGCCAGCGAGCCCGCCTCCGTTTCGATCCCGCCGAGATCGCGGACCGCTCCCGTCTGCGGATTGATCACGTGCAGCTCGTTGGTGAAGACGCCCGGATCAATATCCGGGGAGACCCAGCTGATCACGGCAAGCGGGCCGCCGTCCGGTCGCTGCGCCAGCCCGACCACATGCCGGTCACCGAGCCCGTCCACCACGCGCATCTCGCCAGTGCTGAAATCGAGCAGCCGCAGTCGGCTGCGGGACACCTGCTCTCCCCACACCATCGCGTCATCGCGCTCGGCGCGCCTGCGCTCGTGCTCCTTGTCCGGCTCATCCGTGGCGACCACGGCGGCCAGGAGGCCGTGCGCGAGCGGGCACACGTCCGAAATGTCACCGCGCCAGTTGGTCAGCGCCTCGGCCTCCCCGCCGGCAAGGCGTATCCGGTGCAACTGGACTGAGCCCGTGCGGTCCGACAAGAAAAAGAGCGACGCCGAGTCCGGCGCCCACCGCGGATCGGAGTCCGCCGCCGTACCCGCGGTCAGCTTCCCCGGAGGGGAGCTACCGTCCGCAGCGGCAACCCAGAGCGCGCTGAGACGGTGTTCCCCCCTCCTGCCGACCGGGGCCACGGCGTAGACGACCCAGCACCCATCCGGGGAGATCACCGGCTGCAGTGGCGCGCCACCGTCCACGACGAACTCCGCAGTTAGCTCTGGTGCATCTTCGCTCTGCAGTGGGGGCCTTCCGCCATCAGTCGTTATCTGCACATCCTGCCGCAGCAGAAGATCAGCGTCAGAGATGTTACCTCCATGGATTCCAAGCCGGTAACCACGCATCCTGGCTGCTCCGTGTTCTTTACAGTGGCCGCAGCTACCAGGGCGGGGGCGGACCAAGACGCAGCAGGTCAAAGCCTGGCGTCGCTAACGGATTTGCTAACGAGACCTGATGAGACACGGGAGACGCGGCGCGCGACGGGAGACAGCGGCCGGTGCCGGACACTGGTCAGCGAGACGGACGGGCACGCTGGAGACGGGGAGGACGTGCGTCGTATGTCTCATAACCCAGAGGTCGCAGGTTCAAATCCTACCCCCACTACCAGGTTAGGGGCCGATTTGCTAACGGAAGCCGGCCTGGCCGCCGGCGATCAGGACCGCTCGACGGCTACCGCGTTGAGCTGCCCGACGAGGGCATCTGGCTCGATCTGAATAGCGCGCCCGTCATCGAGATCGGCCCCAACACCGTCCCGACCTGGGTCGGGATGGGCGGCGTTGTCGGCAAGAAGGAACCTCGAAGCAGGCGACCTGGGCCAGTGTCACCACGCCAGCCCGCTAACGACCGGCGCGGTCGGCCTCATGCCCGAGTGGTAGGACCGCTCAGACCAGCTCGCCGCGCTTCCTGCTCAGGTAGGCGCGCTCGGCGGAGTTCTGAGTGGCGGTGATCGCGGCGTCGTACGCTTCCCTTGCCTCGGCGCTCCGGCCGAGCCTGCGGAGCAGGTCGGCGCGAGCGGCGTGCCATGCGTGGTAGCCCGTGAGCGGCAGCCGGTCCGCAAGCGCGAGGGCGACCTTCGGGCCGTCGAGCTCCGCGACCGCGACCGCGCGGTTGAGCGCGACGATCGGCGATGGGTCGAGCCGGGTCAGCTGGTCGTAAAGCGCGACCACCTGCGACCAGTCCGTGTCCGGCGCCGTGGGGGCGTCGGTGTGGACGGCGTTGATCGCGGCGAGTATCTGGTAGCGGCCGGGTCGGTTGATCGCGAGGCACTCGCGGACCAGGTCGTGGCCCTCGGCGATCAGCGCGCGGTCCCAGCCGGCGCGGTCCTGCTCGTCGAGGGGGACCAGCTGCCCGTTCCGCACTCGGGCCTCACGCCGGGCCTCGGTGAGCACCAGTAGTCCGAGCAGGCCGGCCACCTCCGGCTTCTCGGGGAGCAACTGGCGGAGGATCCGCGTCAGCCGGATGGCCTCGCCGGTGAGCTCGGCGCGGACCGGGTGGCCGTCGCCCGTGGCGAGGTAGCCCTCGTTGAAGACCAGGAACAGCACCGTCAGCACGCCGCCGAGCCGCTCGGGGAGGTCGGCGTCCTCGGGCAGCCGGTAGGGCACCTTTGCCGCCGCTATCTTCTTCTTCGCTCGGGTGATCCGCTGGGCCATCGTGGTCTCGGGCACGAGAAACGCCTGCGCGATCTCGAACACGGTCAGCCCGCCGAGGAGGCGGAGCGTCAGCGCGATCCGCGCCTCCGGCGCGAGCGCCGGATGACAGCAGGTGAAGAGCAGCCGCAACCGGTCGTCCTCGACTGGTCCGGTGGGCTCGTGGGGCGTGTCGTCGTAGTGCATGAAGGCCGCCTGCTGCTTGGCGTCGCGCTGCTTCTCCCGGCGGATCCGGTCGATCGCGCGGTTGCATGCGGTGGTGGTGAGCCAGGCACCGGGGTTAGGAGGTACGGCCGATTCCGGCCACTTCTCCAGCGCGGCCACGAGCGCCTCGCCCGCCGCCTCCTGGGCGATATCGATGTCACCGAAGCGGCGGACGAGCGAGGCGATCAGGCGGCCGTACTCGTCGCGGAAGACCTGCTCGGCGGCCGCCGTTCGACCCTGCATCGATCAGTCTCCGGCCGGGCCGGCTCAGTCGAGGCCGAGGCCGTCGAACGGACGGACCTCGACCTTGCCTCGGCACGCCTTGGACCCCTCGGCCGCGAGCTTGAGCGCCACGTCGAGGTCGGGCGCGTCGATGACCCAGAAACCCCCGATGGCCTCCTTCGTCTCGAGGTAGGGGCCGTCGGTCATCACCGGCGTCTCACCCTGGCCATCGACGACGGTCGCCGTGGACGCCGGCTGAAGCCCACCAGCGAAGACCCAGTAGCCGTCGGCGCGAAGCTTGTCATTGAAGGCGCCGGTCGCGGCGAACGCCTCCTCCATCTTCTCCTTGGAGCCGTAGGGGCCGAACTCGTTCCTCTCGGCGGGGCCGTGCACGGCCAGCAGGTAGTGCGTCATCCCAGTTCTCCTCAGTTCCGGCGGTCCCGCTGACCGCCTTCCACTCCACCACGAACGGCATCCTGCCGATACGACAACCTGCCACAGAGTTCTTGCTATCCGGTTCCTCATGGGCGAACTGCCCGTTCGACGCCCTGGCGAGACGCACTCAAGTCCAAGCAGGCGGCTGCACAAATTCGCTAGGTGGCAGATGCGGTCTCCGGAGCCGTGTAGGTGCCTGTGGCGTGCCCGATAGGAGGGTCAGCTCGCGGAACATGCGGTCACTCCCGGACAACGCAGCGCGGGGCTTCACCTGCGATCGCAGGCCAGGGCCGATGCGTCAACGATCTTCTTAGCAGTCCTGCATGCTGCCTCGCCGCTTCCGGTCCCCGGTCGCTGGCGCACCGACCGTCCCGCTTCGCGACGCATCAGCAAGCCCGCATACGCTAGCCGCTGCACCTCCACGTGTACCGTGCTCAGCGGCGCGTGGAGGCGCGTCGCCAAGTCCGTCAGGCTGAGTTCCCGATCAGGCCGGAGAAGCAACGCGGCCAGAATGTCGGCCTGCAGCCGTGACCGGAAGATCGGCAGCAGCGCCGGAGCGGCACTTCGCATAAGCCGAATATGTCTACGAGTTATCCGCAGTGTCAAAGTGCTTCAGGCGCCGGCCAGTCAAAACTTAGCCCGTAGCGTCGCGCCTGCCGGTAACCGACGCGGGAATTCCAGTAGACCGCCTAAGAACGTCCTTGATGGTGTATTTCGGTTCATGTCGGCCAGGATAAACAATGTAGTCTTGGCTCATAACCCAGAGGTCGCAGGTCCGGGAGCATCCAGCTTCCGGGCCTTTTGCATGCGGTCTATGAACACATCTTCTAACGGGAGCCGGCCTGGCCGCGGGCGGCCGGGGCCGCCTCAATGGATAGAAATGCTGCACGCAACTGATTGCCGTGCGACACTTTTATCCATGTCAGGCCTTGCTGACCTGCCCGCGACCTTCACTACGAGCGACGCACGGGCGCACGGAGTCCATACGCGAGATCTGTACGCGGCGCGTGACTCCGGGGTCATCGTCGAGCTGTCGCGCGGCGTCTTCCGGCATGCAGGAGCACCGCTCGCCAGCTACCCGGACTTCCTCGCAGTGGCACGCCGCGTCCCGCGCGCGATCGTGTGCCTGGTGTCAGCAGCGGCGGTGCACGACCTCACTGACGAGATCCCGTCCGCTGTCCAAATCGCCGTGCCCAGGCCGAGCCGGCCTCCGAGGATCGCGTTTCCCCCGACGACGGTCTTCCGATTCGACGCAGCGACATTTGAGCTCGGCCTGTCCGGCGTCGAAGCCGCGCCCGGTGATCCGGTCCGGATTTACGATCCCGGTCGCACAGTGGTGGATCTGATGCGCCTGCGGCACCGGCTCGGTGAGCCGCTTGCCCACGGAGCCCTGCACCGGTATCTGAGACGGCCCGACGCTCGCCCTGGTGAGCTGCTCCGCCTGGCAGCGGCGCTTGATGTCTTCGGCCCGGTCCGGCTTGCCCTGGACGTGGCGAGCGCAGAATGAACCGGCCAACCCGATCGACCGCGGCCGGTCAGGCCTACCTTGATCTGCAGAACCACGCCCGCACGCAAGGCCGAGGAACCCAGGAGTTCCTGGCGCTGTACGTCATTGAGCGCTGGCTGGCGCGGCTCAGCATGTCGCCCTACGCCGATCAGTTCGTCATCAAGGGTGGCATACTGCTGGCCGCATATGACGCCCGGCGACCAACGGCTGACCTGGACGCGTTGGCTAGCGCCGTTGCCAACGACCAAGAGGCCGTGATGGCCCGCATCGTCGAGATCGCCCGGCAAGATCCTGGCCAGGCCGACGGCGTCGAGTTTCGCACCGAGACCATCAGTTCCCGTGTTATCCGCGGCGAAGATCTCTACGCGGGCGTACGCGTCAGCATGGACTGCGCCATCGCCACAGCAGCCGTGAAGTTCCGACTGGACGTGAACTTTGGCGATCCGGTGACGCCCGCGCCCAGGCGCGTCATCCTGCCGTCCTTGCGGCCGGGGATGTCGCCCATCGAGGTGCTCGGCTACCCCATCGAAACTGTGCTTGCCGAGAAAATAACTACCGCCATCGCGCTCGGTCCGGCCAACACGCGAGTCCGCGACTACGCCGATATCTTCACCCTGATTGGTGGCCGGCCAATAGACCAGCGCGCTGCGCGTGACGCCCTACTTGCTACCGCGGCCTTTCGCGGCACCGTTCTGGTCCCGCTCTCCTTCGCGGTCGATAACATCGCCGGGCTTCGTCGCCAGACCTACCTGGCTTATCGCAGGAACCTCGGCCAGGCGGCCCAGGCCCTGCCAGCAGAATTCGGCGAGATCGTCGGCGCTGTCACAGCATTTGCCGACGGGTTAGTAGCAGCCGCACCTCCAGGCACGGTCTGGAGCCCGCAGCAGTGGCGGTGGGTCCAGCCAACCGACGGTCAACATCTGCCGTTGATGCCCCTATGTCAAGACGGGTCGGGACCGGGGACGAAGGCGTCGATGATCAGGAAATATAGCTCGCGGGCGATATAGCTGGAGGATCCGCATGATTTCCTTGCGGCTGTCGCCGGTGGCGGTGCGCTTGGCGGCATAGGCGCGGGTCCGCGGGGTCCGAGTTCATGCGAATGCGGGCGATGGTCCGCAGGGCGTTGCCGGCGGCGCGGTCATCACCGCGGTTGAGCCGGTGCCTGGTGGTCTTGCCCGAGGATGCCTCGATCGGGCTGGCGCCGGAATCTCACGCGGTAAGGCGGACCGGAAACTCGCGTTCATCGACAACCCGCGCGGCATATCCCAGGCATGCCTGCACGTCGGCGAGACCCAGCTGCGGGTACTCGGCAACGATCTCATTGTTGGTGAGCCCGTCGGCAACCAGGCCAACGACGGTAGCAACCGGTATGCGGGTACCGGCCATACAGGAAACACCACCCACGATCTGGTGTCGACAGCGATCCGACTTAGATCCATGTGCTCATCGTGGGCCTTCTTGCCTCCCAGCGTCAAACAGCCTGCCGGTTGTAAACGGACTTGTAAACGCGCAACGTAGACGATCCTGACAGGCTCCGATCTTGCTAGCTGGATCCGGTTGGGCGAACGGCATGGTAGGGCCGCTATCGGTGAGAGGTCGACCGGGAGTCCGGCTTCTGCCTGGGCAGGAGCTCAGCTGGCGGGGGCGCCCGGCGCCCGGATCACCCGCAGCGCGCGGAGACGCCAGCTCAGAATCCAGGCCTGCTGGCCTGGGCAGATGACATCGTCACCGCCTGGAACCGGATCACCGCCCTCCCCAGGCCGCCCTGACCAGCACAGCACATGCCTGTCCCGACGACCATGCCTCCGCGGCCAAGACAGGGCGGCCTGATGGACTCGAGCGTTCGGCGGAACAGAGGAGGTTGCCCGGTAACCGCGACGTCGGCGCCGCCCAGGCGCGGCGTCCAGGACAGCCCGTTTAGGTGAAGGCTCTCGCTTGCTCGGCCTCGGCATGCTCGAATGCCGGTTCCATATCGTCATGGTCACGTTGCCCCAACCCGTGGGATGCCGCGACGTGACGCCAGTTTGCAGTGGCTTGCGCGACCTCGCCCAGGACATCCGCAGCGCTGCTGGCATCCAGGCGGAAGAACTCAGCGACCACCAGGAGGGTGTCCACTTTCGCCTGGGGGTCATTGAAGTCGATGGCGGTGCTCAGGTGCCTGGGCCCGGGGGCGGGATTCGGGTTGAGGTCGAAGGCGGGAGACAGTGTCCAGGAGTCACCGTGCTGGTGCAGGAACCCGTGGTTGCGGAGGTGGTCGTCGGTGTTGGAAATCAGGATTGAGAAGGCTATCCGCCGCCAGAGCTGGCGCAGGTCCTCAGTGGCGGCGGCGGATCGCTCCTCGATGACGGCGGCGATCTCCAGGTAGCTGCGCTGGTCGCCGTCCCGCGCCTCCAGCATCGTCATCGCGCTGGCATATCCGATGCGGGTGGCACCGCGGCGGTCGAAGCGGTCGACGATGAGCACGTGCCGGTCCCCGATGCGGATCAGCTGGGAATCGGGCACCGTCACGCCTGCGTCCCGGGCTAGGTCCAGCGCTACTTTCTCCCACGCCATCACGTTCCAGGTGTCCGAGCTCGCGCTGGGGAACTTGGCGATCGCCAGGCGCCCCGCCTCGTTCCGGACGTGCGCCTTCGGCCGCGCGCCGCCCAGCGAGCTGCCGGCCCGCAGCAGTTGCCTCAGCTCCTCGTAACCGGCGGTGTCCTGCTCCACGCGGGCGGCGATGTCGAGCAGCAGCGGAAGATCGGCCAGGACCGGAACCCCGGCATCCTCCGTGGCCAGGAACGGCCCGTGATCGTCGGCCCGGAAGCGCAGCGCTCCCTGCCGCAGGTCGTCTCGGACGCCGAGCAGCAGGTCGATCTCACTCATCGAGCGCGGTGTCGTTCCGGCGGCGCTGGCTCTGGCCCGCTCTGCGCGGCGGATCAGCGTCCGCCCCCAGCGGTCCGGCAGGCTGTCCGCGAATGCCCCGAACAGGGCACGGTTGACCGGTGGCTGCAGCGATCCGGTGACCAGCGGCAGTGCCGGGTCTAGCGCATAGGCGTCCGGGTCCGCAAGAAACCGGCCGACATAAACGAAGCTGGCCGACTCGACGCCCTGCCGGCGGTGGGAGTACATCCGGCCAGCCAGGACGTTCTCGTCGCCGTCGGCGGCGAAGACGGCGATGTCACCGCTCATGGTGGTGGCTTCGGCTTCGGCGGGCGCACCCGCTCGGGGAGTGCCTCGGCTGACCGCAGCCGTCCCACGTCGGTGGCATACGGGTCGAGAGAATCCACCAGCGAGTCGAGCACGCCCAGCGCCCGGGCGACCCGCAGCACGCTGTCCAGGCCGGCGCCCTCGCCGTTCTCCAGGCGCATCACCGTGTGCCGGGACAGCCCGGCCCGGTCGGCGACCTGGGCAGCGGTCAGCCGCCGCAGCCGCCGCCAGGTGGCGAGCTGCTCGCCGATCCGCCGCTGGCCGCTGGCCACCGCGATGGGCGTCCGTGATGCTGCCATGAGTTCCTAAAGTCATCCTGTGCAACTCTAAACGGCTTAGAGTTGCACATCTACAACTTACATTCTACCCGAGTTCCAGCTCGATCCTGAGACTGGCGGCGCCGTCCGGCATAATTTCACACGCAGATGTGCGACTGTAAGCGCCATACTGTCCTACTATGCAACATTGTCCGGACGCCGCCCTCGACGGCCGGATAGGCCGGGATCCGGCCGTCGCTGATGTGCCCGCTTGCCGGGCCTCGGCCATGCGGTTGCGTGCCCAGCGGCGTGAGGTCTCGCCGAACCTCGCCGCGAGGAATGCCATGCATGAGGTCAGGGCCGCCACGTGCACAATCAGGACTGGTCACTCAGGGACGACCGCGCGAGGTGGGCATCTCAGCCCGTGAGGCCGAGGTCCTGGCCGCGCTCGGCGAACATCTGACTAACGCCGAGATCGGCGCGCGGCTCTTTATCTCCATCCGCACCGTCGAGAGTCACGTCTCTTCGTTGCTGCGCAAGCTGCAGGCGGACGATCGCCGTGCGCTGGCTGCCGTCGCGGCGAACCTGCGCTTCGATCCGGCGGCCGAGTCGGCCGTGCCGATGGCAGTTGCCGCCACGCTGCCGTCGCCGTTGACGCCGTTCGTCGGGCAGCTGGCCGAGCGGGCGGCGCTGTCCGCTGCGCTGCAGGAGCACCGTCTGGTCACGGCCGTCGGGCCGGGCGGGGTCGGCAAGACGCGCCTGGCGTTGAGTGTCGCCGCTAACATCAGCGATCGGTTCGCGGACGGCGTCTGGTATGTCGACCTTGTGCCCGTGACCGATGCGCTGATGATCGCGCCGACGATCGCCGGCGTGCTCGGCCTCGGCGAGCGTCAGGGCAGCTCCGCGGCGGACAACGTCCTGAGCTGGCTGGCTGACCGGCAGACACTGCTCGTGCTGGACAACTGCGAGCACCTGCTGGATGGTGTGGTGGTCTTGCTGGAACGGCTGCTCGGCGGCAGTGCACGGCTGGCGGTACTGGCTACCAGCCGGGCCAGGTTGCTGGTTCCCTACGAGCAAGTGTTCCCGGTGCCCGGGCTGTCCATCGAAGCGGACGACGGTGGCCCCGGTGACGCGGTCGAGCTGTTCCGCGGGCGGGCGGCGGCCGGGGGTAGTCCGGCGCGGTCCGACGACACGAAGCGCATCGCCGCCGTCTGCCGGGCCCTCGATGGAATGGCGCTGGCGATCGAGCTGGCCGCCGCCCGGTACCCGTCCCTGGGACTAGATGGGCTCGAAACGGGGCTGGACCATCAGTTGCAGCTGCTGACCGGCGGCTCGCGGATCGAGGACCGGCACCGTTCGCTGCGCTCGACGCTCGACTGGAGTTACGCGCTGCTGGACGAGCCTGAGCAGGCGGTGCTGCGCCGGGTCTCGGCTTTCGCCGAGCCGTTCACCGCGACTGCGGCGGCGGTGGTTCTGGCCGGCTGGCCGCCGGTCCCGGCCGGCCATGTGCCCACCATCCTGGCCGGGCTTGCCGACCAGAGTCTGCTGATCGCGATCGCCTGGCCGAGCGGGACTCGCTACCGAGCCCTGGAAACCATCCGCCAGTACGGCGTCGATCGACTCGAGGAGGCAGGCGAGTCGGTCGAGGCACTGTCACGTCACCTGAGCTGGTGCCTGGATGAGAGCGCTGCGCTCAAGATCGCATCGGGTGAGGTCGCCGGTGCCTGGCGGATGGCGTTCGATCAGGTTGCTGACGAGCTGCGCGTCGCGCTGGCCTGGGCGGCGGGCAATACGCGCTACCGCCCGGAGTCGTACCGGCTGGCGATTGGTCTGGCCCACCTGAGTTTCATCCGCGGCATGCCCGGCGAGTCGCAGCGCCGCTATAAGCAGGCAGCCGAGCTTGCCGCTGACGACCTGGCCGCCGCCGGCGCGTTGCGCAGCGCCGCGGGAGCCGCCGAGTCGCGGCACTTCGGTAACGACGCTTTGCGGCTGCGGCTGCGCGCCGCCGAGGCAGCGCTCCGCGCGGGCGATCGAGCCGGTGCGGCTGGTGACCTCGCCCGGAATGCTGAGTTGATCAATCGCGCCCCAGGCATCATGGCGACCGGGCCCGCGGTCGGGGAGGTGGCGGCACTGATCGCGAAGGGGTGGACGCTGGCGGACGGAGACCTGACTGCGCAGGCGCGGCTGCTGACCGCCGAGGCGTTTAACAGCGGCATTGCCGATCCGGCCACTGTCCACCTCGTCGAGCGCGCGCTCACGCTGGCCCGCCGCGCCGGCGATCCGCTGGCCGAGAGCGCAGCGCTTGATCAGCTCACTTCGGTACAGCTGGCTCGGGGCGAGATCCGCGCCGCGGCGGCCATCGCCTTGCGGCGCACCGAGCTGCTGGCGCCGATGCCGGTGACGGCGATGGCCGGGCTGGAGTTCCTCGACGGGTTCGTCATGGCCGCCGAATGTGCTGTTGCCGCTGGTGACCTGCCGGCCGCGCGAAGGCTCGCCGAACGCCGCGAGACCTGCCGTTCTACCGGGAGGAGGGCCACCTGGCCAGTGCGCGGCTGCTCGCTGTGACGGTGCTGGCGGGTGATCGGTCCGAGGCAGTCGGCCTCGCCGAGCGTTTCCGCGAGGGATGGGAGCGGGCCGGACGCCCCCGCGCAGGCAGCCTCAGCCGCGCCGCGTATGCGGCCGCGACGGTGCACGGACTGCGCGGGGACGACGACGCCCGGGCTGCCTGGCTGGACATCGTCGGTGCCCTCGAAACGCCGGGACGGCCGGTGTCGGAGATTCACTTCGGCGAGTTCTTCGACGCGTTGCTGCTGCTGCACCGCGGTCTGCCCCAGCAGGCTGCGCAGGTGCTGGACACGCCGCCGGAGGAGTTGACGGAGTGGTACAGCGGCATGTGGCGGCCGTGGTACGGCGCACTGTGGGCCGAGGCCGCGGTGCTCAGCGGGCATGCGGATGCCGCTGACCGCATTCAGCGCGCGCGTTTGGCGACGGCGGGTAACGCGATCGCCACCGCCATCGTCGACCGCGCGGCGGCCCTGACCACGCGGGGTGCCGACCGCGACGGGCTGACCGCCGCGGCAGCCGCCCTGCAGGAGGCCGGCTGCCGCTACCAGTGGGCCCGGACGCTTGTCCTCATCGGCGGGGAGCACCGGGCGCGCGGCGAGTCGGTGCTGGCGGCGATGGGCGCGGCGGCTATGGTCTGGCCTCCAGAATGATGTTGAACGGGGTCTCGGCAGCCCGGCGCACGTGGGTGAACCCCGCCTCGGCCAGCACGACGGCAAGCTGCCGTTCCCCGGCCTGCGCGCCAAGTCCCAGCCCGACTTCTTGCGCGAGCGACCCTGGCGTGCAAATGACGGTGGACAGGCCGTAGTAGGTCCGCCCGACTGGGTTGAGGTTGTCCTCGAGGGCGTCGCCGGCGTTTGGCTCGACTACCAGCAGCTCACAGCTGCCGTCGGCCGGGTTGTAGATGACGTAGCCACCGGCTGCCTGGTTGCCGAGCCATTCGCGCACGTACCGCTCGGTGGTGCCGGTGCGTTGCGCCAGGACGGACGAGGTGATCGGGTCGGCGCCGGCCATCGCCTTGTACAGGCTCAGTCGGTCGCCGATGTGCAGCACCAGCCCGGAGATGGCTGCGCCCATGTCGGTGACCGCGTGTCCGACGAATGTCTCAAGTTTCGCCCCGTCGATTGCCGCGATGTCGGTGGTGGTCACTCGTGCCTTCGCTCTTCGGTGCAGGTCCCGATGAACCTGCATGAGAGGAGCGTGCTCGCCGGCGCGGGCGGAGGGCATCCGTGGCCGCCACGGATCGTCGGGTCCGTGGCGGGCACGGATGTCCGGTGGCCAGGTCTGGTGAAGGCGACGATCTTGTATGCCGACACATGACTTCGAACGAGCCGGTACGCCGGGCAGGACGCCTGCTTCGCAGGCAGCAGCAGCGGCAGGTAGGTTGGCCGGGGTTAGCTTCGATGTGAGCGCGGATGCCTATGGCCGGTTCATGGGGCAGTACTCGGAGCCACTCGCGGTGCAGTTCGCTGACCTGGCCGGAGTTCGCTCCGGACAGCGCGTGCTGGACGTGGGCTGTGGTCCTGGCGCGCTCACGGCTGAGCTGGTGCGCCGCACGGGCGCCGGCGCGGTGAGTGCGGTGGATCCGTCGGCGTCTTTTGCGGCAGCGGTCCGGGAGCGGCTGCCCGGGGTGGACGTCCGGCGGTCATCGGTCGAGCAGCTGCCGTTTCCCGAGGGCGTCTTTAGTGCCGCGCTGGCGCAGCTGGTCGTTCATTTCATGGCTGATCCAGTGCTGGGCTTGCGGGAGATGGGCCGGGTTACCCGGCCCGGCGGGGTTGTCTCCGCCTGCGTGTGGGATCACGCGGGCGGCCGCGGGCCACTGACCGCATTCTGGCGGGCGGTGCAAGACCTGGATGCGGCGGCTGACGACGAGTCGGACCTGGCTGGTGTCCGCGAGGGTCATCTGGCCCAGCTGTTCGCGCAGGCAGGGCTTGGTGAGCCGGAGGTCGCCACGCTGACCGCCCGGGTCCGCTATGCCAGCTTCGAGCACTGGTGGGAGCCGTTCACGCTCGGCGTCGGCCCAGCCGGCTCTTATGTGGCGTCCCTGACCGCAGATCGCCGGGCCGCGCTGCGGGAGCGGTGCTGGCAACTGCTGGGCGCGGGCCCTATCGATATCAGCGCTATCGCCTGGGCGGCGACCATCCGCGCCTGACCAGCCACCCAGCGCCTGGCCAAGGGGCTGCCCCGCTCACCCAGGGTGACGCCCGACTAGCACTATCTAAGGCGATTGTCTCGCTTTCGCTAGGCGTGAACGCGATCCTTTCGCCGTTCCAGCGTAAGCAGCCCGGGGCGTATGCGGCAGACCGATGTGGGGACTGCGCTGAAGATCATCTCGGCGTCGTGGCACGCTTACCCGCCCAGAATCACCGCACCCGGGACCCAGGCCGACTTGTTGATGAGTTCGCTGGTGACAGCGTAGTACTAATAGGTTGTAACATATTGACATGACAACAACGACGATGGGCGTGCGGGAGGTGACCCGCAGCACCTCAGAGGTCTTCGACCGGACGAGCAACGGCGAGACTGTAATCGTGACTAACCGCGGTCGGGTGGTCGGGATTATTACGCCGCCGCAGGCCTACTCACCCCAGCTGATCGAACTGATCGCGGCGGGTGCTGTGCTACCTCCGGCGGTACCGGGCGGGACGGCCGCATTGCTGGCCATGCCAGTGCCGACCGGGGAGGCAAGGGACTCGGCGGGTGACCTGGATGCACTGCGGGAAGACCGCGGATGATCTATATAGACACCTCCGCTGTGGTCAAGCTCGTCCACCCCGAGCCGCAGAGCGGGGCGCTGCGGGCCTGGCTGGCAAGTCACCCGGACGACCTGGTCAGCTCGGCGCTGGTCCGCGTTGAAGCCCGCAGGGCACTGCTCCGCAACGATCCTGGAGCGCTGCCAAGGCTGCCAGCCATCCTGTCGGCCATCGCTCAGATCCCGGTGAGTGAGACCGTCCTGGACTCGGCCGCGATGTTCCCTGACTCGGTGCTGCGCTCGCTGGACGCCATTCACCTGGCGAGTGCGCAGTCCATCACCGCGGTGACCGAGGTTCTTGCCTACGACAAGCATCTCATCGACGCCGCGCGGGACGCTGGCCTGGCGGTAGCCAGCCCAGTCTGACTAGTGTCGCGTGGCGTTAGTTCCTTGACGGTCTGATTTTGGCGAGTAATTGATCGGCGTCCTTAATCCAGGCGAACGGGGTGCACCGCTTGTTGTAAGCGTCGATGAACGCGCCGATCGCGGCGATGAGGTCTTTCACCGAGTGGAAGGTGCCGCGGCGGATGGCCTGCCGGGTGATGATCCCAAAGAAGATCCCTGCCATGTTGAGCCACGAGCAGCTGGTCGGGGTGAAGTGCAGGGTGATCCGCTGGTTCTCCGGCAGGGCAAGCCACTTGCGGACCTCAGGATGCTTGTGAGTCGCGTAGTTACCGGCGACGATGTGCAG
>JAABUX010004762.1_pt1 | contig 16982 bp, 12 predicted proteins | sample 5561851 | NCBI WGS metagenome assembly JAABUX01 (sample SAMN10711883, study PRJNA513361) | rock metagenome | isolation source: Antarctica rocks | place: Antarctica: Victoria Land, Richard Nunatak red sandstone | collected 2016-01-03 | reverse complement strand
TGGGAGCGCGGCATCGAACTGGTGGCCGACAACGTGCGCCGTTTCCTGGCCGGCGAAGAGCTGCGCAACACGGTCGACACGAGCGCCGGCTACTGACCGTGGGCCGGCGCTCACCGCGATGATGTCCTCAATTGGCGGCCCGCAGCCCTGTCGCCGCGCTCGCGCTTTCACCCTCCGTCCGTCGTGTCGATAGACGCGGTCCCGGCATAGTCCCCGTGCTTGCTCATGCGCAACCCATAGCCGGTGCGCGCCTCGGCCAGCTTCACCACGTAGTACACAGCGGCGTGCCCTTTCCGCGGCCCTCTTGCGCGAATGGCGGGATGGCGTCATGCTTGCCCTGCGATTCGCACTTCCCGTGGCTGCCGTCCGGCCTGCGCCGCTGGCTCCCGTTTGCCCGGCCCGCGCCGACGCCGCGCATGATCGCGAGCAACCATCGTTGTGGCCGCCACGGACGACCGTTCCCATGACACGACGCGCTCGTACGTCATGGCTCTCTCGCGTCGTAGACGCGGACGCATCACTCGTCGAGGACGGCGATGTTGCCGCCTTCGGTCGTGGATGGACCCGGCATCCCGCCATCGCGCCGCTGATGCCCGCGACGGCCATACGAGTGGGTAGACGTAGCAGGCTCGTCCAGGACCACCAGCGGCCCGGGGGTGTCCGAGGGGCGTTGCCGTGCGGGAGGCGCCAGGTCGAGCACAGGCTGGCGTCGGTAGCGGAAGCGCATGTAGCCGGAGACGCACAGCGAGATGAGCACGGCCCCGCCAACGGGAACAACAGCCAGATACGCTTCGATCATCGCCTACACCTATCCTATCGTCCTATCTATGCTAAGCGTACCATCATGCCGACGACATGTGGATTCGACCTCGTTCCATGGCGCTTTGGCATAATAGTTGTGGGAGGAGGACGTGGCGGTGAAAGAGGTGGTGTGGGTTGGGTCGTCGCGGGAGGATCTAAAGGCGTTCCCCGACGAGGCGCAAGATGACGCTGGCTTCGCCCTCTATTAGGCACAGCGCGGTGAGCGCCACCCGAGCGCCATGCCGCTCAAAGGGTTCGGGGGCGCGGGCGTGCTGGAGATTGTGACCGGCTTCGACAGCAACACTTACCGCACCGTCTACACCGTCCGCCTGGAGACCGCCATTTACGTGCTGCATGCCTTTCGGAAGAAATCGACGCGCGGCATCGCCACCTCGCGGCGCGATGTCGCACTCATCAAAGCGCGGCTGGCGCGGGCGCTGGAGATGGAAGCCGAACGTGTGGCCCCGTGACAGGACCACCAGGAACAGGAGAGACAAAAATGAGCGGTGACGTGGGCGACATGGCAGCGACGGTTGGTAGCGGCAACGTCCATGACGACCTTGGGTACGATCATCCGGAAGAAATGCAGGTCAAGGCCGAGATTGTCTATCGCATCGCGCGTAGTATCGAGGAGCGCGGGCTGACCCAGGAGCAAGCAGCCGCGATTATGGGATTGGATCAGCCCAAAGTGTCGGCCCTGCTGTGTGGCCGCTTCAGAAGATACTCCCTGGATCGCCTCTTCCGGCTGCTGCTCATGCTCGATAACGATGTCTCCATCATTATCGAACCCAAGAGCAAGGAGCACGGCCATTTGAGCGTCCTGGCGCGCTAGCATTAGCATTCCTCGGTCGCGGCTTTGCTCCCAAGTTCTTGAGAAAAGCGCAGGAAGTAGCCATCGGGGTCGAGGACGTGGATCTCCCGAGAGCCGGAGAGAAGATCGCCGCCGATAGCGCGCCAATGCTCTTGCGGCCCCCTTTTCAGAGGATACTCGTGCTGTTGGAGCGACGCAATGAGGGCCGCGATATCCGGAGTGTCGATCTGGACATTGACGCCGCGACCGTAGGGGTAGTCCAGGGCGCCCGTGTGATTGTCCGTCGGTTCTTGCTGCTGAATCATGAGCTGGCTGCCATGATACGAGAGGAAGGCGAAAAGAGGGTTCTGCCGGCCGTACTCGCGGGCGAAGCCTAACACCTTCGTATAGAAATGGAGGCTTGTGGCGTAATCTCGGACATAAAACTCGGGGATGAGAGCATTGAACCGCATGCAGGCAGTATAGCGGATAGGCCCCGGTCATCCCGGTTGCTGCTCCCATGACCCGGTACAATGTATCGCGATTTGCGATATAGTAATAGCGGGGAGGAAGCGAACGTGCGCATCATCGCTAAGCACCGCCTGCTGGACATGGCGAGGTCCCATGGTGACTGCGTTGACCAGGTAACACGCTGGTATCGAACGACTAGCCGCGAGAACTGGCGCAGCTTGGCCGATGTTCGCAAGACGTATCGGGATACCGATAGCGTCGGTGACAGAACAGTGTTCAATATCAAGGGTAACGATTACCGCTTGATCGTCCACATCAACTATGCGACCGGTATCGTCTATATCAAGAATCTACTGACGCATGCCGAGTATGACCGGGGCGCGTGGAAGGAATAGGGAAAGACTATGATTGAACTGAAGAAGAGCGTGACATCGACGACCCTGATGGGACCAGATATGGAACTGTACCTGGCGTTGGTGCGCGCCTTCCCGCTCGTGTCGATCCGCGACGACGCGCACCTCGACGAGGCACTGACCATGATCGATGGCCTCACAGACAAATCGACGCGGACGGACGCCGAGGAGGCTTATCTCGGGGCGCTGACTGATTTGGTCGAGACGTACGAGAACATGCACGTCGTTTTCCCACCGCAAACGGGAGCCGGGACGCTGGAGTCCTTGATGGAAGAAAACAGTTTGAATCAGCGGGATCTTGCGCCCATCCTGGGCACGCAGTCTATCGTGTCGGAGGTGTTGAGCGGTAAGCGCAAGCTAACGACGACGCACATCGAGAAGCTGGCCGCCTATTTCCACGTGTCGCCCGCCGTGTTCTTCGACGACGCGCCCGCGCAGGGATGAGGACGCGACCGGAGGTAGGCGCGACTATGGCGGATAACGCGTATAACACTGTCGAGGGACTGTATGGCTTCCCCGACGCGGCCCAGACGCACCTGGAGTTGCTGATGAACCAGTACGTCGCGGCCCTCGCTGCGGATGAGGCCGGCGAACCGGTCAACCTCTCCCCCGCGAACGGGCTGCGCGACAGTTTGCTGCGCTCACTGGAACTTGCCGTGGTGGCGACGCAAATGGACGGGCAAGCGGCGGACGACCTGATCGATGCATGGATGCAGCTTCATGTGCCTCGGTAGCACGTATACGTCCGGGCGGGCCGTCGTTGAAACTTGCCACCCTTGCCGTCTCGCTGCTCTCTCGATGTCACGGATGTTCACGTGTAGTATACCTCGAAATCCTTGACGCTGTCCGTTGCGGGTGCTATGGATAACCCTTTATGCTTTTGTATTACTCTACTATACATTGGACGTGGAGATGACGGTGGACCTTGACCATCTGGCGAAGGCCGTGCTGCCCGTGTGGGACCGTGGGCCTATCCTGTCCATCGCGACGCCCTCCACCGGCTTCATCAACCGCACGCTGCTACTCCAAACGCCCGGCGGGCGTTATGCCCTGCGGGCCTACCGTCACCGCGACCGCCTGCCCATCGAGCGCGAGCATGCCTTGATCGCCTATGCCCACGCGCGGGGTGTCCAAGCGGTCCTGCCTATCTCGCTACCCAGCGGCGAGACCATCCTGGAGCACGAGGGGCGCTACTATGCGCTCTTCCCCCACGCGCCCGGCTATCAGGTGGCGCGGGACAGCCTTGGTCCATCGGAGGTAGCCGCGATGGGACAGGCCCTGGCGACGATCCACCGGGCGCTGCGCGACTATCCGCCGCAGCGGGTCGCGGCGAGGGACTTTGCCTTCGACCGCGCGGCCACGCTGAGCCGCATCGACACGCTCATCGCCGTGGTCGAGGCGCAACCGCATCCCACTCCCGTCGACGGGCACGCCCTCGCGCGTCTAAAGGGGCGGCGCGATTGGCTGTTGTCGGCTCCGGATGTCGAGCTATCCGGATGGGAGACGCTGGAGCGTCAGGTCATCCACGGCGACTACCAGGAGGCCAACGTCTTCTTCGCGGCCGGCCGCGTCAGTGCAGTGATCGACTGGGATCAATCCTATCCTGCCCCACCCGCCTGGGAGATAGCGCGTACCTTCCACCTGGCCCTTGACTTCAGCCCCGTCCTCTGCCGGGCGTTTCTGGAGGCCTACCGCGCACAACTGCCGCTCCGGTCCGACGACCTCGACAGAGCGGCCGCCTACTACGCCATGTTCCGCGCGCACGACCTGTGGGTCTACGACGCTGTTTACCGTGAGCGCGATGACCGGGTACGCACGTTCATCTACCCCGGCCCTTTCGTGCCCTTGGTCGACCGTTGGGATACACTAAAAGCTACATTACAGACCACCACGGACTAGCCGCGTCCTCGCGACGATTGATACCTCGACCCCAGCATATGATCGACACGCGGAGGCGTCCCTTGGCCGAGAGCACTTTCTATCTGCACGAAGATGACTGGAGTATGGTCGAGTTAGAGCGGGTTGCTCCGGCAAGCCGAATGGTCGTCGGGTCGGTCCGGTGTACAATAACAGGGCAACGTGGGTGAGGAGGACCGATGAGTGTAGCAGTCTATCCACTGCTGGGCGAGTTGCTCCGGGACCGAAACATGACGATCATCGACCTCGAGCGGGAGATTAGGCGGCAGTATGGGATAACGGCCGGGCGCGAGGCGCTCGAGCGGTTGACGCAGCCTGTTCCGATCGATCGTGCCGACATGGAGATCGCCGGCGCGGTAGCCGAGGTTTTGGACGTTGGCCTGGACGACCTTTTCGACGTCAGGGCCGTCAGGGATGGGCAATCCGGCGAGAGCGGGAACCGCCTTCGTCCATCCGAAACACGCGCGTTGGCCCGGTTATTCAGGCGCCAGGAGCAGGGAGTCACGACTGGCGAGGAGCGAGAGCAATTGGGCGCCCTCGTGGCCAAACAGGCACGGCTTGTCAACGACGATTGGCTGAGGCGAATCGCTGCCGATCAGGGCCAGAGCGTTGAGCATGTGCGGACCGAGATAGAGGATGACGTGCGGAGGGCGCTAGACGCCTGGCGCGCCCTTCAGGACGATCCAGATGGCCAGAGCAAAGCGATAGAACAGGCGAAGAACTTGTCGAGGACGTGGCCTGCGTGAGCGCGTCCGACCCGGCGAGCTATTACCTGGGCTTGCTAGTCGGGAGAGTTGAGCATGACGCGGATGATGCCATCGTCCGCAACGCGGTCCAGTTGCGGGCGAGGGATGCATGCGAGTATTGCTTGATGCCGACGTACGGGCAATATCACATCGACCACATCATCCCGAAGGCGCACTGGGGCTCGTATTGCGCCAAGGCGCTGGCGATCTCTCCACATCCAGCAAGGATAGGTACGGTGCTCGATCATGTCGATAACTATGCCTGGGCGTGCGCGTTCTGCAATAGCGCGAAGGGCGGCCACGTCGATGGGTTGGTCGATCCTAGACGTCCCCGACGGGGCCGGATGCGCCTATTCGATCCGCGGTACGATAGATGGCCGGAGCACTTCTACTTTCGGGACGACTTGTCGCTGATCTACGGCAGGGATGCTATTGGTTGGGCAACAGTTCACGTGCTGGGATTCAACGAGGGTCCATTGGGGCTGTCGGGATCATTGAACAGCGCGTTGTCGACGCGTATCCTCGCCATGAGGCATGGCTTGTATCCCCCACCTTGGGCACGTTGGCGTTAGAAATTGGTTGCCCATGAACAACCTATTCACTGTGCCGATGTTCCCTATCCTCCCGCGTAAATATGACAGACAGGGGCACACAGCGCCACGTATGCTGATCATGTCACGGCGATGCGCCGCCGACGCGATGAAAGGAGATGGCGATGATCGGGCGATTGTGGCACGGGTGGACAACCGTGGAGAAGGCGGACGCATACGAGCAACTCCTACGAGCGGAGGTCTTGCCGGGAATTCACCGCGTCGAAGGCTATCGCGGCGCCTACCTCTTCCGTCGCGCCCTCGACGACGAGGTCGAGTTCGTCACCCTGACTCTGTTCGCGTCCATGGACGCCGTGCGGACGTTCGCCGGCGATGAGTACGCCGTCGCCGTTGTTCCGTTGGCGGCCAGGCAGCTCTTGTCGCGGTTCGACGAGACGTCGATCCACTACGACATGATTCTTACCCCGGCCGACGGGGCTGGCGCCTGACAAGGGTTCAGTCCCAGGCTTCCAGGTACACCCGCTATGTCTCGATCCATCATGAGGTTTGCTACTGCCACTGTTCGATGAGCAGGCACGGCGGCCCGCACACCACCCAGGTGTGCGGGCCGCCGATGACTTATCCTACCCGGACCGGATACCGCGGTCCGCGGGGCCTCCCCTACTGGGCCAGGCCCTCCGAGGCCTGCAGCGTGCTGTGATTCGCCCCGAACACGCTGCGCTCCACGATGAAGGTCTGGTTGTTGCGTGCTCGCAACACCGCGCCGTGGCTCGCGGTCAGTCGGAGGCCCGGGACGCTGCTGGTCCCTCGCTGGAACGCGGTCACGTCGAACGTGTAGCGCGCCTGCGCCGGTACCGTTACCCGCGTCGTCACCGTGCGCCCGTTGGTCCCCTTGTAGAAGGTGATGTCCACCGGGACCGCCCGCGGCGACGGGTTGTAGAGCAGCAGGAACTCGCTGTCCCCGCCGCGAAGCACACCGCCCGGTATGCTCCACTGCCGCGCGGCGCTGGTGCGCCCGAACACGTCCGAGCCCGCCACGCCCGCGTTATTGGGCGAACCGAAGTACTCGGGCCGCTCCACCACCACCGGGCGGTCGCTCGTCACCACGCTGGCCACGCCGCTGCGGTGCGGCACGATGTCGTTCACCCGTAGCGTCGCGCGGTTGCGCGCCGCCAGGGTCAGCGTCCGCCGGCCCAATCGCTGGCCGTTGGAGCCGAAGAAGGTGGCCGTGACGTTGGCCGTGCCGCCCTGCGGGTTGAGGACGGTCAGGAAGGTCTGGAACGGCGCCGCCGTCGAGCCCTCCGCGAACAGCCAGGAGGTCGCGGCGTCCGGGGCCGCCCCACGGGTAGTCAGCCCGTAGCCGCCCGCGCTGAAGGTCAGCGTGCGCTCGACCAGCACCGCCCGGTCGGCGTCGGCCACGATGCTGACCGACGCGCCACTGACCAGACTGTTGATATTGACGAGCCGCTCGCTGTGCGCGCCCACGCGCTCGGTCACCGTGCGATTGCCCTTGCCGCCGGGCAGCAGCAGCCGCAGCCGCACCGTGGCCGGATGGAACGCGCTGGGGTTGAGCAAGGCGACGGTTTCGTGGAAGGTCAGGCCGGTGTAGCCCTCGGCCAGGTACCAGTGCGTGCCCAGCGCGGGGTTGCCGAGCACGCTGTCGCCGTCCCGGCCTGGCCGCGTCAGGTTGAGCTGCCCCGAGATGGACCGGTCGGAGGACACGCAGAGCCCGAAGCTGCCGCGTCGTCCGGCGAGGCCGGCCACGGAGACGCTGCGTTGCGCGTTGGCGGGCACGGTGAACGAGGCCGTGCGCGTCGTCCCATCGGCGAAGTAGAACGTCACCGCGTTGTGTGCCATCCCACTGTTGGGATTGAGAACAGCTAGCGCGGAATGCACGTTTGCCGACTCGACGCCTCCGGCGATGCAGAAGCGCCGCGCGAGGGTCGGGGGCACGCCCGTGCTGGTGGGTGCCGTCGTCGCGCTGGCAGTGGACGGCAGGGACGTGTTTGTGCCGGTCGGCGGCGCGGACGTGTTTGTGCCGGTCGGCAGTACCATCGTCGCGGTGTTCGTGGATGGAACAGGCGTGTTGCTGCTGGTAGCCGTGGCCGTCGCGGTCGCGGTCGGCGTGTTGGTACTGGTGTTCGTGGATGGGACGGCCGTGTTAGTACTGGTGGCCGTGTTGGTATCCGTGGCTGTAGCCGTGTTGGTACCCGTAGCCGTATTGGTAGCCGTGGCCGTACGGGTACTCGTGCTGGTGTTGGTCGGTGACGAGGTGGCCGTGTTCGTGTTAGTCGCGGACGGGCCAGTCGTCGTCCCCGTTGGCGCCGCCGTGACGGAACTGGTCGCGATAGGGCTCGTCGTGGCCGTACCCGTTGCTGTCCCGGCAGTCGCGCTCCCTGCCGGGCCAGCTGTGGCCGTACCGGTCGTCGTAGTGGCCGTCCCGGCAGTCGCACTCCCTGTTGGGCCGGTCGTGGCCGTCCCGGCAGTCGCGGTCCTCGTGGGTCCACTCGTGGCGGCGCCCGTTGTCGCCGTGCCAGTTGGGGCTGCCGTGACAGAGCCGGTGGCGACGGAGCTTGGGCTAGCCGTCGCTGTCCCTACGGTGGCTGTGCCTGTCGCGCCGGTCGTGGCTGTGCTTGTCGGCCCGGTCGTGACCGTACCCGTGGCCGTCCCGGTCATGGCCGTGCCCGTCGCCATGGTGCCGGTGGGACCGGTCGTCGCGGTGCCGGTGGGACCGGTCGTCGCGGTGCCCGTCCCCATGGCCGTGGCGCCGACCTCGACGGCGCCGATATCGCAGCTCCCGTCTGCTGGTTGCGGGCGCGTCACGCCGCGCTGATCCACGCCGCTGACCGGAGCGGCCTGGCAGGTGTTGTTGTCGCCATGGTCGATAGCCGGGCTATTCGCGCTGGGAGCAATGGTCTGGGTGTGACCGCCATTGTCGGTGAGCGCCGGCCCACCGCCACTGGCGGTCGTCAGGATGCCGGACAGGGCGTAGGTCTGGTTGTTGTAGCTCCGCCCCACGATGTTGTCCGCGTCGCTGCCCATATGTGAGCCCCCGATTGCCCCGTCGGTGTAGGTCCCGGAGGTGGGGGTGCCCATGTAGGACCCGGAGGAGTTGCCGCTCTGGTCGACAAAGTCGCTCTCGCTGGTGATGGGGGCGTTGTTGTTGTTATCCGTGAAGGTGTTGCCCGCGATGAGGCTGTTGGTGAGCGTCACCGCCACGCCCGCCGTCGAGGAGGTTGAGTAGATGCCTCCGGCGAAGCCCGATGGGGGGACGGGGAAGTTTGTCGTGAGCGAATTGCCGGAGATGGTGCTGTTGATCACCGTCAACTGGGCCTGATTCATGACGGCGCTGCCCCCGTCACCGCTGGGACCGGTGACGTTGTTGGCGATCGTACTGTTGACGACCAGCACCGGCCCCCCCGGGTTGTAGATGCCGGCGCCCTCGCTGCTGGCCGTGTTGCCGGAGATAGTGCTATCGAGGATCGTCAGCGTCCCATTGTTCGAGATGCCGCCGCCAATCCCGGCGACGCCCTTGGTCAGGGTGAGTCCGTTGATCGTGACGCTCTTGCCGGATTCGACCGTCACGACGGGGGCGCGGCCGTTGTTGCTGCCGTCGACCGTGACATCGGCCGCCTTGCCCGTGCTGGTATCCTGGCCCAGCAAGGTGATGTTGTTGCTGATATCGAGCGTCCTGGTCGGTGTGTAGACACCGGGGCTGATGGAGATGGTGTAACCGTCCGAGGCGTTGGCCAGCGCATCTTCGATTGTCGTGTAGTTGCATCCGCTGGAGCAGACGGTGATGGTCGTGCCCATCCCCGTCGCCGTTCCGGTGGTCGCGGTCCCCGTCGCCGTTCCGGTGGTCGCGGTCCCCGTTGCCGTTCCGGTGGTCGCGGTCCCCGTCGCCGTTCCGCTGACCAGCGATGACACGGGCAGCGACCACAGACCGCGCCCGTGGGTCGAGGCGTAGAGCGTGGTCCCGTCGCTATTCAGGGTCACGTCGAAGATGGGGGCGTTGGGCAGCGAGTCGCCCAGCGGCGTCCACGTTGCCGACGCGCTGGTGGCGTTCGGTGAGCTGAACACGCCCGTGTCCGTGGCCACGTAGACCCGGCCGTCCGCGCCCGTCGCGATGCCGTTGACCGGCGTGTCCGGCAGGTTGCCGGTCACGTCGTTCCAGGTTTGCCCCCCGTCCGTCGTCTGGAAGACGTGGCCGGGCGCGTTGGGCGTGGCCGCGTTGAAGGCCTCGATGCCCGCCCAGGCTGTCGTGGAGGTGATGGGGCTCACGGCGATGCCGCCGATGGCGCGGCCGGGCAGGCCCGTCCCCCGCGTAAAGGTCGCGCCGCCGTCGATGCTCGTCTGGATCAGGCCGTCATTGGTCCCGGCGTAGACCGTGCTGGTCATCGTCGGCGCGATGGCCAGCGTGTCGACCACACCGCCCCCGGTGTTGGTCAGCTGTGCGCCGGTCCCCGTCGTATGCCAACTGGCCCCGCTGTCCGTGGTCTCCCACAGCCGGTACGTGCCGACCAACAGCCGGTTCGGGTTAGACGGGTCCAGTGCGAACGCCGTGACGAAGGGCGTCCTTCCCTTATCCGTCACCGCCGGACTGGTCTTTATGTCATTCTCGTCAGACACATCTGTGAAACGTTGTCCCCCGTTGGTCGTCACCGAGATTTGATCGTTCTGGACTGCGATGTAGGCGATGTCGGAGTTGGTGAGGGCCACGGCGGCGTTCATGCCGTCACCCGTGGAGACGGGGAGCCATTGCCCCCTTCCCGTGTAGTGGCTGACGTTGTTGTCTTGCAGGCCGATGTAGTACTGGGTGGGCTGACCCGGGGCCGAGACGGCGGAGTGGTAAATCTGGCGGGCCTCGATGCCGCTGTCGCTATTGCTCCAAGTGTTCGTGTCCCCGCCGTTGGTGCTGCGGTACAGCCCGCCGTCGTTGCCGATGAAGATAGTGGGCGTGGTCGCGCTGTCGGTGCGCGGGACAAAGGCCAGCGCATGCTGATCCCCGTGCACGATCCCCGCGCCGCCCCCATACGCGTTTGTGACGTTCGCCCAGGTCCCGCCCGAGTTCGTCGACTTGAAGACGTCGGTGCCGGCTACGAAGACCGTGCTGGATACCAGGGGATCGACCGCGATGTAGGTGTCGTAGTCGTATTGCGTGCCCGGCTTGGCGCCAGTACTCGGGTCGGGGTTTGTGACCCGTGCCCAGGTCGCCCCTCCGTTGGTGCTCTCGTAGACGCCTTCCAGATACGTCGAGTTACCGTTGCCGCCCGTGATGGACGCGGAGGCGTAGACGACCTGTGGGTTGCCGGGCATCGTGCTGAGCGAGATACGCCCGATTTTGCCCTGGTCTAGTACCGGGACGGTCTGGGTGAAGGCGGTCAGCGGCGTCCAGGTCTGCCCATGGTCGACGCCCTTATAGATGCCGTTGTTCGGGCACCCGCCCGGTGCGCCCAGCGCGGCGTAGATCGTCGCGTTCGTCGGAGTGGCCGGGTCGACCCCGACGGCGATGTCCGTCCCTGCCTCACTGCTGTCGTAGGTCAAGGTATCGGCGCCGGACATGACGCCTGTACCCGCGCAGGGGCTATCGGCGCTCGAGCCCGGATTGAGGCTCAGCGCCCATGTCGCGCCGCTGTCGAGCGAGCGGTAGATGCCGCCCGTCGCGGTCGTCGCTCCCCGCCCCTCGGGGAATTGGGCGCGTCCGCCGTTGGTCAGTGCGGCGTACAGGATGGCGGGACTGGTCGGGTCGACGGCCAGCTTGTTGGCCGACAACCGGCTCAGCGAGGTCCCGGTCTGCGTCCAGCTGGCGCCGCCATCGGTGCTGCGCAGCAGGCCGGCGCCGTAGTAGCTGTCGCCGCTGAAGTTGCCTTCGCCGGTCAGGGCATAGACGGTGTAGGGGGTTGTCGGAGCGATGGCCAGGCTGGCCTGATTATCGGTCGTCGTTGTCCACGACGTGCCCCCATCGGCGCTCTTCCAGACGCCGCCGCCGGCGGTGCCGACGAAGATCGTGTTCGGGTCCGCCGGCGAGATCACAATCGAGATGTCGCGGCCGCTTTCGTGGCCGTAGCCAAAGCCGAAGCTCTTGGGCGGATCGTCCTGCCCGTTGGGACCCACGTGCTGCCACGTGCTGCCAGGGCCGGTGGCGTTGACCGCGTTGGCGGTGTTGCCACGGTTGGCGCGCATGGCGCGCCGCAAGGCCGTCGTCTGGGTGAGGGCGCGCAGCCGCGCCCCAACGGGGATGCGGGACAGCGGGTTAGTCCCAGGCTTCCAGGTGCGTCCGCCATGCCTCGATCCAGCGCGGGATCTGCTGCCGTCGCTGCTCGATAAAGATGACCAAGCCCATCATGATCAGCCCGGCGGCGCCCAGCAGGTACCACGTGTTGACGGCGCGCACGGGGTCCGCCAGCAGCACCAGCGCGTCGATGACCGCGGCGACGGCGCCCGCGTAGAAGGTGCGCTGCCAGCGCAGCAGGGCGCCCAGGCCGAAGATGGCGAGGCTCTCCACCAGCAAGAAGGCATCGTACCCGTAGCGGGCCGGGCCGGCGCCGAGGAAGCCCGTCGCCTGCAGCAGCGCGGTCCCCAGCAGCAGCGCCAGCCCTGCCACCTCCAGCGTCACCTTGACCCCCTTGGCGCCGCCCCGCCGCCACTCCAGATAAGCCACGACCAGCAGGTAGACTCCCGCGGGAAGCACGTAGGCCTGGAGCTGGGCCACGCCGAGCAGCCACAGGTCGAGCGCGTAGCCAACCTCCAGCAACGCCACCCCGGCGTACGCCAGCACGCGCTCGCGGCGGTCGAGCGCCCGCGCCACCAGGGCCAAACCGGTCAGCGCGGCCGTCGCGGCCAGGTCTTCCAGCGAGGCCCGGCCTGGCCACATCACGTGGTAGGCCGCCGACACCAGCAGGGCCAGCACGCTTGCCGCGACCGAGGTCAGCGACAGCGCGCCATGCCACGTGTTCCAGGCCTGCCACGCCCCTTTGGACTCCATTCTGACGCGCCGGCGATACCGTCCGGAAAGCCCCGGCAACAGCGGGAGCACGGCGGACACGCCCAGCCCGTTAGCGGCCCAGTAGGGTGGCTGATCGATCACCGGCACGCCCGCCAGGCGCAGCGTCTCCTGCACGGCCATACCGGCCACGACCAGGGCTGCCCACCGAGCCCCGGCGCTACGCCAGGCGATGGAGCAAGCGATCAGGAGCACGCTGGCGGTCAACGCGACCGCCAGACCGGCCGCGGCATCCTGCGCGCTGCCCAGCAGAGCGCCGCCCAGCGCCAGCGCGCCCCATTGCGCCAGGGGCCTGGCCCACTGATCGGCCCAAATCGGCGTAGCGGCGCCATTGCCACGGCTGACTCTGCCGCGCCAGACCACGTGGGCCACGTCCCACAGCAACCACGCGGGCAGCGCCAGCCCTGCCGCGACCCAGTTCAGAGGCACGGCCGGGGCCAGCGCGTGAATAGTACACAGGTAGGCGGCGACCGCCGCGCCCACGGCTGCATAAAGGGGACCGGGGTGGCGCCACAGCGCGACGCACAAGCCGTAGACCGCGGCCACGCTCCACCACGCCACGGCTTGTATCCCCGCCAGCGGCGGAGAGAATGCCACCACGGCAACCGTGCCTACACCCGACACGGCGTACCACGGCAGTGACCACGGTAGCTCGACCGCGGAAGACAGGGCTAAGCGCGGCGACCACGGCAACCCGACAGGGGGAAATGAGGAGAAGGGGACGGCATGGCCCGACGCTGCCGGCCGCGCGTCGAACCGGCGCCGCAACGCCTCGGCGATGGCCAGCGCGCCGGCGATCCCCGGCAGCAACCCCAGCCCGACGTACCCGTCCGGTAGGGTCATCAGCGCCAGCCCCGCGACGTACGCGCCCACCAGCGCCAGCGCGGTGGGGACGGACCACAGGCCGCGCCGCGCGTAGATGCCCGACGCGGCGTAGTGCAGCGCGGCCAGCACGCAACAGACCAGCACGACCGACGACCCCGCCGGGATGGCCAGCGCCAGCCCCATGGCGTTCACGGCATAGCCGGCCAGGCAGAACGGCCTGGCGTAGCGCGCCTGGGACTCGGTCCAGCGCAGCGGCGCCAGCAGGCCTGATAGACCCGGCAGGTCCCATCCGCCGCGGCCGTCGCCGTCTCGTGGCAGGAGCGCCGCGCCTGCCGGCCGCGACCGCAACAGCACGACCGCGATCAGCCCGTCGATGAGCCCGAGTACCACCAGCGCCGGGCCGTCCAACTGCCACGGCAGGGCAAGCGCCCACAGGGATTCCATCATCAGCAGCGGCGCCAGGGCCGCGACCCACCACAACCACCTCGCGCGCCGCGTTACCACGGTCGCCGCGACGTAGAAGGCGAGGGTCACGCCGAGCGTCACGGGACGGAGGGTCGGATCGAGCACGGCGAGCAGGGGTCCCAGGACGGACAGGGCGACGCCGACCGTCTCCCAGGGCAGGGACGCCGCGCCGCGCGCCCGGTAGCGCCCCAGCCAGCCGTAGAGGGGCGCGAGCAGCGCCAGCGCCAGACCGTACGCGGCCACGTCCAGGGATGGCCAGGCCAGCCCCAGCGCCAGGATCAGCCACAGCGGGAACAGCGCGCAGGCCGGCCACAGGAAGAGCGCGCGCAGCAACTCGACCTCGCGCGCGGCGGCCGGCCCCGCCGGAACGAGTCTCCGCACCAGCCGCAGGTACGACCGATGCTGCTCGCGCGACACGGACCACGCAGACCACGCCAGGGCCAGCAGGCCCAGCCCAAGGACGTGCACCTCGGCTGCCTGGTTGTCCGTCGCGTCCAGGGCCGTCAGCATTAGCAGCGCGTAGCCGCCCAGGTAGAGCGGAGCGGCGTAGGGGACACCGTCGCGGCGGCGGTCGAGGGTGAAGGCCAGCGCCAGGTACGCCACGCCGGCGACGGCGCCCACCTGCGCCAGTGCGGAGACGGTCAGCGTCGCGTCAATGTGGTGGGCGACGAGGCCGCAGACGGAGACAAGTGGTAACAGGGCCAGCCACGTCGCCGGGTACAGGAACGCGCCGCTGCGACGGGCGACCGTCGAGCCCAGGCACAGAGCCACGAGCAGGGACAGGCCCAGGGTCACGACGGCCGCCGGGACCGGCACGCCGGCCAGCAGTGGGGCCCACGCAAAGGCCCCGATTGCGCCGCCGGCGGCGCCGACGGCGACCGCGTAGCCGGCGGTGAAGAGCGGCGCGGCGAAGCGTGAGCGCCAGGCGCCCCGATGGAACGCGATCTCCCAGGACAACGTGGTCTCCCGCAACGGTCGCCATGCCTCCCCGCCGCGCCGCACCACCACCTCGGCCAGCGCCAGCAGCGCCACCGCCAGCCCGGTCCAGGCCAGGGGCTGCGCGTCGCCGGAGACGCCGAGGAGATACAAGGCCAGCGCATAGGCCATCGGCAGCAGGGACACCGCGATATAGGCGCAGGCGCGCTGGGCCAGCAGCGTCGTCGCGACGCCATACGTCGCCGCCAAGACGAGCAGCGTGGCCAGCGCGCTCTGCATCCCGGCGAACGGCCAGCAGGCAGCCAGTACCGTCAGCGCTGCGCCTGTGCCATAGACCGGATGGCCCAGGAGGGCCAGTGGGCCGCGTGACGCCCGCGCGTCCCGTCGTTCTGCCAGCTGGCCATACGCCAGGTAACCCGCGGCGAGCAGCGCCGGGGGCAGCTCGTACCAGGCGCCGCTCAAGGGCGCCTTGGTCAGGGTGAGCAAGAACGCGACGGGTAGCAGCCAGGCGGTCAGGTAGCGGTAGCGCCGGCCATGCCCGAGGCGGGCGCAGAGGGCGTATAGGACTACGCCCAGCCACCAGGCCGTCCCGACCGCGTAGTGGGAGATCCCAATCCCTGGCGTCTCGGGGCCGTCCGGCCCCGCCATGGTGGCAGGCAGCACGATGGTGATGGTGGCCGAAGCAAGGGACGCCAGTAATAACAGGGACAGCACGGCCGGCGCGATCACCTGTGCGGTGACGAACAGGACGCGCGCCAATAGGCGCCAACGACCTCGACCCGATCCCGCCGTCGTCAGCGTGTGGGCAAGCAGCATGTAGCCGATGGCCAGCGGCATCAGCGCGGCGAGGCTCCATTCCGGTGGGAGGCCCAGGCAGTGCGTCAGGGCCAGGGCCTCGCTGCACCCCGCCGCGGCCACGAGCAGGGCGAACACGCGGTCGCGCAGCGCGTAGTGCGAGACGAGGTAGACCGGCAGGCACACCGTCGAGGCGGCCAGCCAGACGGTCGCGCCGTCCCAGTGGAACAGGCCGTGCCCGCCAAGCGTCCAGATGTCGAGCGGGATCAGGCCGGCGGCGACCGCCAGCAGCGCGGCGCCGGTGCGCGTCAGGCCGAGCCTGCGCCGCACCGTGTACCCCGCGGCATAGAAGACGGCGGTCGTGGCGGCCATCACGCCGAGGTGCGGCAGCGGGGCAAGCCCGGTGGGGTTCAGCGTCGAGATGACAAAGGCCGAGGCCAGGATCAGGAAAGCGCCCAACACCAGCAGGGCGTTGAGGGTGCGCTCGGAGAGCAGGGAGGTCCCAACGCGCCGCCACGAGAAAGCGGGGAAGCCCTGTCGCGTCTTTACCGCACGAACACCCGCACCTTGCCGATAGGTTCCCCGAGTTCCCCGAGTTCCCCGAGTTCCCCGGACTCCCTGGGTTCCCTGGGCTCCCTGGGTTCCCTGGCCCTGCCTGGTCGTCGGTTTCGCGCTCACCGCTGATGCGCCGGCCAAGGCCAGGACCGCGTCGGTTTCAGCCGCCAGGGCCGCAGTCTCCCGCCGCTGCTGTTGGTCACGCTCATGCTCAGCCACGGTCGATGCGGAGGCAACGCCGGGAGCGCCCGCGTAGGCGGCCTGCGCGACCGCCGGCGATGGTGAATGGGCTGGTCTTCCCACCGCGGAGGTGCGTAACCGTTCCGGCGCTGGGTCCGTGACACCCAGACGCCGACGCAGGTCGCCCAGATGCGGCTCGGTCGTGGCCATCGCCCGCGCGGCCACGTCTTGCGGCAGCCATCCCTCGGCCCGCCAATCGGCCAGGCAGTCGCGCAGATAGGTCACCTGCGCCAGCTCCTCCATGGCGGCCGTGTTGATCCCCGCATGGCAGCGCGGGCAGCGCGCGATGGCGCTATAGAACAGACAGTGCGGACATCTCATCGTGCGTTCCTCCCTTAGCCCTTAGCCCTTACAGCCTATCCGGAAAGTAGGTGGGCATGGCGCAGTTTGCGATAGATGATGAGGACGGCGGCGAGTTGCACCAAGCCGAGGTAGTTGTCCGCCTTCTTCTCCCAGCGGATGAGCAGGCGGCGG
>JAABUX010004761.1_pt1 | contig 16989 bp, 28 predicted proteins | sample 5561851 | NCBI WGS metagenome assembly JAABUX01 (sample SAMN10711883, study PRJNA513361) | rock metagenome | isolation source: Antarctica rocks | place: Antarctica: Victoria Land, Richard Nunatak red sandstone | collected 2016-01-03 | reverse complement strand
CGGCAGCTGAACTACGCGCTGCACATCGTCGCGTTGACGCAAGTACGGATGCGCGCGAGCAGGGGGCGCGCCTACTACGAAAGCAAGATCGCCCAAGGGAAGACCCGGAACGAGGCGATGCGCTGCCCAAACGGCGCCTGGCGGACCACGTCTGGCGGGTCATGGTTGCCGACGAACGACAGGCGGCGGGTCCGGGAGGACACTCGGGGGCGGCTCCCAACTCCAGCGCGGCTGACCCAACCCCACCGGTCAACTCTTCGGAGAAGTCACTCCCCGGTCTGGTAGGGGGTGCAAAGCACGGGAGAGTGGTTGAGTGCCAGCAGCACCGAGGAAGTACCCCAACGAGCTGCGTGATCAGGCGCAGCGGCTCGTCGCCGAGGCCCGATTACAGGAGCCGGGACTGTCGCTGAACGCCGCCGTGCTGCGGATCGGCCCGCGGGTCGGGGTCAACCCCGACACCTTGCGCGGCTGGTGCAAGCAGGCCGCGATCGACGCCGGCGAGCGGCCCGGAGTCAGCACCGCCGACGCCACTGAGATCAAGGCGCTGCGGTCCGAGGTCAAGGAGCTCAAGCGAGCCAACGAAATCTTGCTGGCGGCGTCGAGTTTCTTCGCGCGGGAGCTCGACCCGCGACTGCCGTGGTAGTCGAGTTCATCGACGCCCACCGGGACCGTTTCGCCGGTCGAGCCGATCTGCGGTGTGCTCTCGCAGCACGGCGTGCCGATCGCCCCGAGCAGCTACCGCGCGTTCCGTCGCCGGCCGCCGTGCGCCCGGGCGGCGCGCGACAGCAGGGTCAGCACCGAGATCCGCCGGGTGCACGGGCACGAGAGCTACGGACGCGGCGTCTACGGGGTGCGCGCGGTCCACGCCCAGCTCGCCCGGGAAGGCGGCGTCGAGGGGCGGCCGGTCTCGCGGCGCCTGAGCATGAACGAGAACATCGAGTTCCGCGTCAGGGTGGTGCCGCCCCCGCGACTGCCCGAGCAGAAGCTGACCGACAAGGACCGCGCCTACAGGAGGGCGCTTGGCGTGCCCGAGCAGGGCCAGCTGCCTTCCGTGATCGGCACTCAGTCGTCTGCCGGAGCGGCTCGTGGCGACCGGGGCGCATCGCAGCGCGGGCGGGGACGCAACAATCAGGCGTACCGCCGGGGCGCGTGGTCTGCCAAGACGGACGATCCGCAGGTGGAAGCAGGATGAGCACATGCCCGTCACCGAGGTTCCGCAGTACCACGAGCTGCTCTTGCCCCGCTGCAGTCGGTATTCGAGCTCGGAGGCTCGGCTTCGATCAGCGAGATCGTCGAAAACCGTCATCAAGCGCGAGGGCTTCTCCGACGAACAGCAGTCCGTCCTGCACAACGACGGCCTGAGACCGAGATCGGCTACAGGCTCGTGTGGGGCCGCACCTACCTCAAGGGCTTGGGTCTGCCGACCCACAGCGTCCGGGGCGTGTGAGCCCTGACAGATGACGGCACCGCGCTGCTGACCGACCGTGCGCTTACAGACGACGAACGTCGGGAACGGGTCCGCGCCCTGTGGTCGTCGTACGTCGTGACGCTCCCGGGGGTCACGGTGCGCGTGTTCCCGCCCGGCGAGCACGGCCCACTGACAAACGCCACCTTCGCCTACTCGTGCGGCACCCCGCAGGTCACCGCCATCTCGCCCGGAGCCGGCGGCTGACGCTGCCTGCGCACGGCGAGGACGTCCGCCGCTAGTTGAAGCGCAGGAGGAGAGCAGATCTGCGCCGCGGACTGGGGTGCTCCGCCAGCTGCCACTCGCCCTCAGACGAACAACTGGTCGCTGGCCCGGCCATCGGGCCCTGTCATGCGCCGGACTCCGAGATATCAACTAGCGCAGCCAGCCTCCAGCGGCAAACCAGTCGGGGTGCGGGCCGCGAGGATCAGCTGCGGGAACGATGACCGGCTTGACCGATTCGACGCGGTCCTCAGGGCGAACACGACACTCGTGCTCCAACTCTTCAGGGGAGACCTTGTACTCGGCGTCGCCAGGCATAGGTTCACTGTGCTCCCTGGCCCCGCCAGGTGCTAGTGCCAGGTTACGTTCCGAGGCCGCCCGCGCGTCCAGCCGCTTTGCCGCTGGGTACGCGCCAGCCAGGCTGGGCTCGTGGGATGTGGCGTCTGATCACAGCTGGATCAGGAGCAACGATCCTGCAGGGCAGGGACTGACCCCCGCCCCGCCGCCCGCGCTAGGTCCGAGCCCTATTCGTCCGCTTCCGGACTCTCGCGAGTAGGGGAGACGGTCCCGGGCCGCGTGGTGCTGGGCCGCCACACCCGTACCGACGGGCCGCCGGGCCGCCGGGCCGCCGGGCCGCCGGCGCACTCTGCACCATTCCGGGAGCTTAGTCCGGCGGTGCGGTGACCAGGTCTGCGGCCGAGCCGATGCCAGATGGGTCGGGGACCACGGCTGCCTGCCGGTCGGCGTCGCTGTCCGCGGCCCGGCCAGCCAGGTCGCTGAGCAGCACCAGCTGGCGGTGCAGGGCCGCCCGACGGTCCGGCGGCGCGACCGTGAGCAGGTCCTGCAGGGCGGCCTGCAGGCGACGCGACACCTGCGGGGACGCTGCTCCGACTTGCCGGATCTCATCGAACGCGACTCGGACGTACCCGTCCCAGCGCATCGTGGGCACCACCAGACGTAGCCGGCCGGCCGCGTCGCAGTACTGCCCGGTGTGCAGCGGGCGGCGGGCGAGTTGGCGCAGGATGTCGTGCAGCCGGTCCACGGCCTGCACCGCGGTGGTGGGGTCCGAGAACGGTCCTGCGGACAGCGACCGCTGGGCGATGTCGACCAGCAGCCTGATGCCGTACGCCACGTCCTGGTTCAGGGTGCGTTCCGGCCCGATGGCGACGCAGCCGACGACAGCGGCGGGTGATAGCGCCGCGGGCGAGCCCAGGACGCGGACCAGCGGCGCGCCGGTCGGCACGAAGTCACCGACCGCCCACAGCAGCTCCAGCCGGCAGTCCGCCCGGGCTGCCAACGCGACCAACTGGTCGTGACTGACTCGGAACACCACCCCGCTGCGGGGTGCCGCAACCAGTTCCGGTGCCAGCTCGAACGGCTCACCCCGGTCGGGGTAGACCTCGTCCATCGTGCGCGTGGTGTCGTCGGCGACCCACCCGACCAAAGCTGCGACCCGCAACGACTGGCCGATGTGGTTCAGGTACCAGACCAAGGTGGCGATGCACGCCAACACCAGCACGATCGCGATCAGGACGGCCAAGCCCGGTACCGACCCAGCTCCCTGCGGCGCCGTCCGGACGTGCCGCATGGTCAGCATCGCGTGGGCGAACGTGCCAGCGAACAACCCGATCGCGGCCTGGCTGGGCCGGTCCTGCAGGATCTGCCGGACGATCCGCGGCGAGAACACACCCATCGCAAGCTGCACGACGACGACCACCAGCGACAGCACCAGACCCGTCAGCGTCAACATCGCGAACGCGATCAGATACAGGATCTGCATCGCCGCGTACGGGTCGCCCGTCACGCTCTGCGGAACCAAGCTGCCGTCATCGACGGCGGTGGTGACCAACGACAGCACGATCCCTGCCAGCACGCACAGCAACGGCACGAACCACAAACTCGTCTTCAGGTAGTGCGCCAACCGGAACCGCCTCACACCGCTCACCTCCGCTCATCTCCGCTCAGTCGACCAGCCGTCAGCCCCCGGCCCGGTTGTCCTGCGCACCACCCGCCCCCCGGCGGGACGCGAGGCTGACCGACCCAAGCTACGTAGAGGGACTGCATGACCGGGTCGGCCGCGCCCCAGCAGTTGGACGCCTCGGGGCTGGCCCGAAGCCGATCGCCGAGCTCGACCAGGCGCCGGAGATGACGTCCGCGTCGACCCACTCGTCATCATCCTCGTTCTCGGCGAGGTAGCCCCCGAGGTGGCTAGTGGCAGCGGCGAGGACGCGCTCGAGCTCCGACGAGGCCGTGGCCGCCACCGACGCTGCGCTGGACGAGGTCGACCGGAGCCGCGACCTGCTGGCCGGCCTGCTGCAGCAGCTGATCGACCCCGCGGTCGACGCCGCGTCGTGGCAGCAGCACGGAGCGCTGCTGGCCTCGCTGGACCGCCTCCGAGTCGAGCTTCGCGCCGCCGTGGAACCGACCGACGAGAGCTGGCGGCCGCTTCCCGTGACCCAACGTCAGCGCGAGGCGGTGCGGTACGCGGCCGAGGTGCAGCTCAAGCACCTGCGCAGCCACCGGGATCAGCCGCCCTGACCGGCCTGTTGGCAGTGACCCCCGGTCGGCGTGTCAGGCGCTCTGCCGCTGGAAGGTCCGCGTGCCCCAGGCGGCGAGCAGCGCCCGAGCACGGACCCGTCTTGGTCGTCGACGCGATGCCATGCTCAAGGCGTGGTGACGACTCCTGCTGTGGCGGTAGACCTCGACGATCCGGCGATTCAGCGTCGCGCTCTGAGGATCGCGATGAGCATAGGTGCGCTCACTTTCGGATTGGCTGGCGCGGTCGTGGGGGCGTCTGTCGGGGCGCTGGGAGTCACGCTTGAGGTGTTGGCACGCCGGTCCCGTTTAGCGCCTGCGAACGTCGGCGCTGTCGGCTCTTAGCAGGTCGCTTGTTGCTCTACGCGGGGTTGAGCTCTCGGCGGCCGCCTTCGGCGACTCTGGCCACGTGCTGTGGCTGGAATCAGGGTCGACGAAGTGAGCCGGCTCAACCGCGACCAGTGCACCCAGGACTACCTCGCCAAGCGCGTCAGCAACGGCAAAAGCAAGACCGAAACGATCCGCTGCCTCAAGCGCTACATCGCCCGCGAGGTCTTCGCCGCCCTTCCCGTTCCAACTACCACTTGACAGTAGGAGCATCAGATCTGCGTGCGGGCGTGGTTGCGGTGGCTGCGGTCGACCTCGCCTCACCCGTCGAACAGCTCGGGGATCGCGGCCCGCGCATGCTCGAGCAGCCCGTGCACGGCGCCCCCGCCAGCAAGCAGGTCCGCGAGCCAACCAGCAGCTCGGCGCTCACGCCAGCCGGCGGCCCGGTCTTTATGCAGCCCGAGCAGTGGCACGCCCGCGACCGGGACCAGCCCGCGCTCGCCGTGGTCGATCAGCTCGAGCAGGCCTGCCTGACGCCGGCATCGACCCGCTGTGGGACCGCGCCCGCGCGCAGCCCGACCTGCCGGGTCTGCAGGTCGTCCACGATCCGCTTGAGGTTGCGCACCGACCGGCCGAGCCGGTCCAGCTTCGCCACCACGAGCGTGTCCCCGGCCCGCAGGTAGGACAGCGCCTCGTCCAGCGCCGGCCGCCGGGCCAGCGTCCCGGACGCGTGGTCGGTGAAGGTCTTCTCGCAGCCCGCGCCCGCCAGCGCGTCGGTTTGCGCCTCGGGGTGCTGGTCCCGGGTACTCACCCGCGCGTACCCGACCAGCGACACCGGCCGAACGTATCGCGAACGTGACTCGCGTGCGGTAGTTCACGGACACGAGTCGCGAGACAGCCGCTCCTGCTCAACGACCGGGAGCTCGGGGGTCGTCTCGTGGACGATCGTCTTCAAGAGTTTATCGCGTGGCGGATCGGGCTCAGGGCTGGTCGAGCAGCTTCCAGAATACGATCTTGTCGTCACCGGGCCCGTAGAAGTCCCGCACCGTGGCCTCGTGCGTGTAACCCTTGGCTGAGTAGAAGGCCCGAGTGGCTTCATACTGCGGGGTGCTGGAGGTCTCGATGAGCAGGACACGGGCGAGCCCTGGGCCAAGCGAGAGGAGTCGCTGCTCGACCTCGGCCACGAGGCGGCTACCGATGCCACGGCCGTGCCGCTCCGGGTCGACGGCAAGGAAGTAGAGGTTGAAGCACCGGTCGGAGAAGGGCTCGGCGGCGAGGTACGCGACGCCCGCGACGGTCTCGTCGACGGTGGCGACCAGAACGGTACCGAGTGCCTCGCCGGCGATCACGGCGTCGAGTTGCTCGGCAACGCTGTGCGACGCCTGTTCGGAGAACATGGCCGTCTCGACCGCGAGTCGCCGGGCCGGTTCGACGTCCTGCGCGCCAGCGTCCCTGGTGACAACCTCTAACAAACTCTCTCCTCGCCGTTACGCCGTCCCAGGATCGCGGGTCCCAGCCTGGAACGAGGTCCTGTTCGCTGTCGGCGGAGCCAGTGCTCATCAGCAAACACCGACAGCCCGTTGTTGCAGCGGTGCAAGATCGTGATCACACCCGCGGTCGTCCGACCGCCTCGCGAAGGGCACGACATGTTCCTCGGACTGCGCACAGTCATCTACCCGGCGCCGGACCTGGCTGTCAGCAAGGCCTGGTTCACCCGGCTGCTCGGGGTGGGACCGTACTTCGACGAGCCGTTCTACGTCGGGTTCAACGTCGCCGGCTACGAGCTGGCCCTGGACCCCAACGGCGACCCCGCGACCGGACCGGTCACCTACTGGGGTGTCGCCGACGTTGACACGGCGCTGGCGCAGCTGCTCGCCGCCGGCGCCACTCTGCGCGGCGACGTGCAGGACGTCGGGGACAGCATCCGGGTCGCGACCGTGCTGGAGCCTGGGGGCACCACGCTGGGCGTTATCGAGAACCCGCACTTCCAGCTGCCTGAGGCGAGAACACCGGCAGCCGGGCCGGGCCGATGACCGGTAAGCAGACGGGCACACAGGACTACCTTCGTGACCTCAGCGGTGTCCTGGTAGAGATCGGTACGCCGCTGGACGACCCGGCCGACCCGCCTGCTCAGGTTGGCGGCCGATGAGCAGCCGCAGCAGGTGCTGGGGCGTTGCCGCGCCGTGCCCGCGGCCCACTCCAGCTACCCGTTCGGCGAGGACACCGCGGTGTTCAAGGTCGGCGGCCAGATGTTCGGGCTTGTCGACCTAACTGGCGAGCACGGCCGCGTGACCGTCAAGGCTGACCCCGGCTACGCTGCCGCCCTGGTCGCGCGGCACCAGCAGGTCACTCCGGGCTACTACATGAACAAGCAGCACTGGATCACGATCGACCTAGCCGACACCACTTCAGCCCCGCTCCCCGCCAGCCTGGTCAACGAGCTCCTCGAGGACTCCTGCCAGCTCATCGTCGCCGGCCTTCCCGCCCGGCTGCGCCCGACCCCGCAACCGCCTGCGCCTGCGCCTGCGCCTGCGCCTGCCAGGCAGGCCCCGCCCCGGACAGCGCTGTGAGGCGCACCGAACGGCTGCACGCCCTCACGGAGGAAATCCGCCGTCGAGCGCCGGCGCCGGTCAGCGCGGCCTGGCTCGCCCAGCGGCTCGGGGTCAGCGGCGCACCGTCGAGCGCGACCTTGCGTCGCTTCGCAGCACCGGCCTGCCGCTGCAGTCCGCCGTCGGTCGCCGAGGCGGCAATGCCCTGCACCCCAGAGCCGTCCTGCCGCCGCTGAACCTCACCGCCGCCGAGACAACAGCACTGCTGCTCTCGCTGACCGTCACCGACGGCATGCCGTACAGCAAAGCAGCGCGCTCCGCCGCCACCAAGCTGCACGCCCTGCTGCCCCCCGCAACCGTCATCGGTGTCGGGCAGCTGCGCAGCGGCTCCGCGTCCAACCAGCGCAGCCCGCCGCCGCCCCCCTCGTTCTCGCCGTGCTCGAACAGGCCGTCACCGACAACACAGCAGTCCGGCTGCGCTACACCGACCGCAACAACACCGCCACTCCTCCGATTGACGGCTGGGTCAGCTGGCTGATCCAGGTGTCAAGAGTGGGAGCAGCGTCCGAGCCGACGAGTTGTAGCAGTCCGGTCTGGGCACCGTTCCAGGCGGCCGATGCCTGAGTCAGGGCCTCCGTTCCCTGTTCGGTGATGACGAAGGACATGGACCGTCCGGAGGCGGAAGACTCCGCTGCGGCGATCAGGCCCTTCTTCTCCATGAGCGACAGGTTGCGGCTCATCGTGGAGCGCTCGATGGCCAGCCACGTGCCGAGGTCCGCCGGTCGGACCGGGCCGCTGATCAGGGTCAGGGCGCTGAGGATCTCCATCTGGGAGATGGACAAGCCAAGCGGACGGAGGGCCTGGTCGAACTGGCGGCCCACGAGACGGTGGAGGCGGCCCACCCGCACACCCAGGCAGCCGTCCTGCATCGCCTGTGCCAGGTCGCCGGCTTGTTCCGATGCCTGTTGCATATGCACCACCCCCGCGGTTACTGTACGGCTCTCAAGTGTTGTATCTGCATCACCACGATTCGAGGAGTCGTCCGTGTCCGCCATCGAGCCGTTCCTGCAGCGCAACCGCACCTTCGCCGAGTCCGACGCCCGGTCGGCGATGACCCTGCGGCCACCGCGGGCCCCGATCTTCGTGATCACCTGCATCGACCCGCGCGTCGACCCAGCTGCGTTCCTCGGCGTGGGGCTCGGCGACGCGATCGTGCTGCGCAACGCCGGTGGACGGGTCAGCGAAGCGGCCATCTCCGACATCGCCTTCATCAGCTACCTGGGCGAAAAGCTGAACCCCGACGCAAGCGCCCCTCTGGAGGTCGCAGTCATCCACCACACCCAGTGCGGCACCGGGTTCCTGGCCGACGACACCTTCCGGCACGGCTTCGCCCGACGGACCGGCTTCGACGACGCAGCCCTGGCCGCGGAAGCGGTCACCGACCCGACCGTGACGGTCACGGCCGACGTCGAGAGACTGCTCGCCTCCCCCCTTGCCACTGGCTTCATCACCGTCTCAGGCCATGTCTACGACCTGGCGACCGGGCTCGTCAGCACCGTCCTGCCGCCCGCCGCGCCGCACCTGAGCGTCGGCCGGGGTGCGGCATGAGCGCGACGACGTTGCCCGGACGGGGCCTGCTCGCCCCTGCCGAAGCGGCCTGAGCCGGCCGACCTGCCCTGGTGAGGCGGTCGTTCTGCTGGCGACGTTCGTCATCAACCTCGACACCACGATCGTCAACGTCGCGCTCCCCGCCATCAGCCAGCAGCTGCACGCCGGTACCAGCGCCTGCAGTGGATCGTCGACGCCTTCAACCTGGCCTTCGCCGGACTGATCCTCACCGGCGGGACGGTCGGTGACCGCTACGGCAGGAGACGCGTCCTGGCGGCCGGACTCTCCGTCTTCGCCGTGGCCAGCGCCGTCGCCGGCATCCTGACCAGCACCGGCGCACTGATCTCACTGCGGGTCCTGATGGGGGCGCCAGCAGCGTGCATCTTCCCGGCCACGCTGTCGATCATCAGCCAGACCTTCCCCGACCGCGCCGCCAGAGCCCGGGCCATCGGCCTGTGGCGGAGAAGTCCAGAGCCTGGGGGTCAGGCAACCGAGCGTTCGACTGCCGCAACGGCCCCTGCCAGTCCGGAGGACATGTAGCGCCGCCACAGTGGGGCCAGCCCGGCGCGGATGAGCCCGTAGCACCCTGCGCGCGGCTTGAACTCGTAGGTCCATCTCATGAGAGTGCCGCCGTCGTCAGGAGTGAACGTCCACTCGCCGCGGACACCGGATACCAGTCGTGCGAGGGCGATGTTGGGGAACCCGATCAGCTCGTAGGCGAAGCTATGGCCGGGGGTGTACTCGGTGAGCGTCTCGGTCGCTGTCGACCCGTCCGTCAGGTCCGATTTCCGCGACGCTCCGACGTGGTCCCACGGGCCAGTCTGGTCGGTGGCACCGCGCACGCCCGGGGGAGGGGCCCAGCCCTGAAACACCAGCAACAGATCGATCGGCGCAACGATGTCGAAAGCAGCTGCCGGCTCGACTGCCGTGCGAGCTTGCACCGTCACTGGCACGGTGTGGTCTGAGCGTGAATCAACGCCATCGGGCCCGTCGCCCACGGGAACGCACGGCCCGACCGAGCTCCCACCGGTCCCAGACTCGGCCACCCTCATGCTCCGTACGCTCGCAGGACAGGTGTGCCCGCTCGGACCAGCTACGGCTCGGCCGGTGATCGCTCCCCGGCCTCCTACCAGGCCGGTCGCAAGCGGCCTGGCACCGCGATCTTGTTCAGGGCGTCCCGCATCACGGCGAACTGCTTCGGGGGAAGTTGCGCCTTCCATCGCTGAACCACATCGTTAGCAGCCTGCTCGGCGGCGGTCGTGCAGGCCCAGCCGCGTGGGGTGAGAACCAGCAGCTTGGCGCGGCCGTCGCGGGGATCTGCCTCACGGGTGAGGTATCCGTGCTCGACGAGGTGGTCGACCAGCTGGGCCGCGGCTTGCTTGGTGATCCCGAGGTGGGCGGCGAGGTCCGCGGTCGTCGCCCGTGTTCCGCTGATCCGGGCGAAGGCGAAGCCGTGGGCGGGCCGCACGTCGTCGAACCCGCGGCGCGCGAGCCCCTCCTGGATGCCGTCGACGAGCTGGGTGGCGACGCGCAGCACGGCCGCACCAGTCATCGGGCCGTCGACGCTCATCCGCTCATCTTGACAGACAAGACAAGTGCCCTGACGATGTAGTCAGTCCCCTTGTCCATCTCTTGGAGTCGACCATGCCCGTGATTCACGCCACTGACGCCGCGCCGTTCGAGACGCACGGCAGCCGGTTCCTGTCCTACGTGAGTCCCTCCCGAGGCAGCAGCCAGCTGTGCGCCTGGCAGCTCACCGTCCCGGCCGACCTCCACGGTGTGGCTCACCGGCCGACCCGCGAGGAGGTCCTGCTCGTCCTGACCGGCGAGCTGAACGTGTCGACGGCTCGGCCGCCGCGCTGCAACCCGGCGACGTCGTCCTTGTCCCTGCCGGGAGCGAACTGCGGGTCGACGCAGGACCGGACGGAGCAACCGCTTGGGTGACCACCACCCCGGGGCTGGAGGCGGTCACCGCCGACGGCGCGAGGATCTCTCCGCCCTGGGCCCGCTGACCAGCGTCCCACGGCACCGATCGTCCACCGGGTGCCCGTCGGTGCCCGGTAGGGGCTGCCGACACAAGACGGGGCCGTCGGCTCAGTGATGCTGGTGGCCAGCGCCGAGCAGCGCGGTGACGGTGCGAGCGGCCTGGTCGAAGGGCTCGAGGGTGCCGGCGGCGCGGCACAGCACGTGGGCGCCTTCGAGCAGGGTGATCAGGGTGACGGCCAGGCCTTGGGCTTCGGCGGTCTCGAGGCCGGCTGCGGTTAGGCGCTCGGCGAGGGTCTGGCTCCAGGATGCGAACACCGCGGACGCGACGGCACGGGTTGGCTGGTCGCCGGGCTCACCGACGGTCACGGCAGCGACGGCGCAGCCGCCGCCGGTCGTGCTGGCGGCCAGGACAGGTCGGATGCCGGCCAAAAAGGCCTGGACGACGTCGTTCGGGTCGGTCGCCGGCAGCGCGGCGAGGTGGCCGCGGACGTCGGCGCCGTTGCGCTGGGCAGCCTCGGCGACCAGCTGGGTCTTGCCGCCCGGGAAGTGGTGGTAGATCGCTCCCCGGGCGGCCCCGCTGTCGGCGAGGACCTGGGTGAAGGACATTCCTGCGAAGCCGTTGCGCTGCAGCGCCTGCACGGCCGCCTTCAGCATCCGGCTCCTGGTGTCTGCCGCCATCTGCTCCTCCCCCCTTGACTAGTACGACCGTCCTAGTTCATCCTCGGAACGCGCTAGGACGATCGTACTAGCTAGTCGAGGAGAGGTCATCCCATGCCCATCACCGTCACCGCAGCCCTTGGTGTGCTCACCCCTACCGGCGAGCGCGAAGTCCTGCCCCGGCTCACTGCGGCGCTGATCGAGGTCAGCGGACTGACCGGCAACAGCCTCTTCACCTCGATGGTGGGTGGCACGGTGAACCTGCTGGACCCCCAGGACGTCTACGCCGGCGGGACCAACCGCCCGGTGGTCATGGTCGAACTCAAGCTGCCCGCCATCGGTCTGCCCACCGTCGCGGCCCGGGCAGCGTTCATCGCGGCTGCGACCGACATCGTCGCCGGCCTTGTCGTCGCCGGTCACGACCGGGACGACATCTGGGTGAACATCCTCAACGCACCTGACGGAGGCTGGGGCGTCGCCGGCCGCGCCTACACCGGCGAAGCGCTCATCGCCGCCACCACCGACGCCGCCCTCCTGCAGGCTGGCTGACCCGGGCGGTGGCCGCGCCGCGTCCCGTCGCGGCCACCGTCTCACCGACCCCGTCCGCACCACCAAGGAGCAATCTTGACCGTCCCGCCCGCCGGCCCCACCGACCCGGACCAACACCCGGTCGGCAGCATCTGCTGGGTTGACCTCGGCGTCCCCGACGTCGACGCAGCTACTGCCTTCTACAGCGCCGTGCTCGGCTGGCAGGTCGACCCCTCGGACCCGGCCGGATACCGGCTCGCCTACCTACCCGGTCGCCGCCTCGTCGCCGCGCTCGGTCCCGCCGAGGACCCCGGAGCGCCGTACTGGACCGTTTACGCCCGTGTGCTTGATGTCGCCGCCACGGCCCGAGCCGCCATCGCCGCCGGAGGCCTACTCGTCACCCCAGCCGCGGCCGCCGGTGACGCCGGCGTCGCCGGCGTCGCGGCGGCAGTGCGCGATCCGGCCAGCGCTCCGCTGTCACTGTGGCAGCCTGACGCCCACCCCGGCACCTGGGCCTCAGGAGAACCCGGCAGCGTCGCCGACGTCCAGCTACGCACCGACCGGCCTCAGGACCACGAGCCGTTCCTGCACGCCACCCTCGGCTGGGAGCTACAAGGCCAGCGATTCGTCGTCGACGGACTCACCTCCGCGACCTTGGCTCCACCGGTAACCGGTCTGCCTCGACAGCCGCCCTCGCCGTGGCTCGTACGCTTCCACGTCGACGACGTTGAGGCTGCGAGCCGGCGCGCTGTCACCCTCGGGGCACACCCGCTGCCCACCGAACCCGGCACCCTCCTCGACCCCGCCGGCGCCCTGCTCGGCCTCGCCCCCGCCACGACGCTGCGCACCCTGCAGGCCTGACCCAGTCACCCGTCAGGCCCACTCCCTTGTGGGACTCGTCAATGTTCTGGTGAGGGTTCGGCACGTGATGCGGCACCCGCAGCCGGCCATCGGTTGGCTCTACTCGGGGTGGTGGCCGGTGACGGCGCTCGGGCCACGGTGCGGAACGTGTCGCAGAGCAGCGGGCGTCGGCCGGCGGGTTCGGCAGCTGCCAGCAGGGCGGTGCCCCCGGACCGGGCCGGGGAGCTCGGTGCGTGCCCGGGTGAATCCTTCCTGTAGTTCTGAGCTCTTATCTTATGCGCAGGCAGGCGACCGCGTCGGGCTGAAGGGGGTGGGCCACGTGGCTGACGTGAGCTGGCCGGGTGATCAGTTGATCAGAGCGGCGCAGGGCGGCGATGTGCAGTCCATCGTTGCCCTGGTGTCGGGCTCGCAGCCGCACGTGCGGCGCTTCGCGCACTTCGTGTGTGCGTCGCCCGAGGACGCGGAGGACGCCGCGCAGGAAGCGCTGATCACGCTATATCGCAAGATCGGCACTCTGCGGGCTACTGGCGCTCTCGCGTCCTGGATGTTCCGGATCGTCCGAAACGAGTGCCTCCGGCGCGCGCGGTCGGTCCCCTGGGTTTCGGACTGGGGCCCGGAGAGCAATGTGGCGTCCGCGGAGGAGGAAGTCTTGCATCGTCTGGACGCCGGCCGGGTCGCGGCCGCGATCGCGGACTTGCCGCACGATCAGCGGCGGGTGCTGATCATGCGAGACATCCAGGGGTATCCGGGTCGCCAGGTCGCCGCGGCGCTCGGCCTCAGCCCCGCCGCTATGAAGTCGCGGCTGCACCGCGCCCGCGCGACGGTTCGCAGCGCACTGCACGACTCGGGCTTCGGCAGCGAATGTGAGGTCTAAGAATCCCAGCTACATCACCAGGTCGATGTTCTGGCACCTGGCGCGCGGAGCGGTCGGCTTCGGCGCGTTCGGCGGCGCGATGGTTCTCGCAACGGTGTCGTGGCCGAGCAGTGCAGTCCTCGTAGCTCCCGGTCTGCTCGTACTGCGCGGCTGTTGTCCCAGCCGCTGGGCGATCGAGTTGATCCAGACGGTGTCAGGTGGTCGCCTGCGCCGCGCCTGCACCGATAGCCGATGCGAGTCGACCAAGACCGACGGCAGACCGTCAGGACAGGTCGCAAACGTCACCCGTCCCGAGCGGCGCTGAACCCTTTCCGGCGCCGGCGTCCTCTCATACCTGTCACCGACCACATCCGCCAAACGCTGCCTCTTGGCCGCGCCAGTACGAGGAGATTCCATGTTGGAAGTTGGTAGCACCGTCCCTGACCTCAATCTGGAGGACACCGCCGGCCAGGCCGTCCGGCTCGCCGACTACCGCGGCACCGACAACGTCCTCCTGTACTTCATGCGCTCGACCACGTGTCCCGTGTGCAACAGCCACGTCAAGGACCTCGTTGGCCGCGCCCCCGACTTCACCGCCCACAACGTCAAGGTCCTCGTTGCTGTGCCCGAGGGACGCGCCGATGCCTCAGCCTGGCAGTCCAAGAAGAGCGTGCCGTTCCCGGTCGTGACCGGCCGGCACGGCACCGCCCACGAAACGGTCGGGCTCACCAAGAAGGTCTTCGGCGCCGTGCAACAGTCCGGCAGCATCCTCATCGACCGCGACGGCCTCGTCCGGCACGCCCACGCAGCCACCATGCCGATCTCCAGTTACGACAAGAAGGGCGTCCTAACCGCGATCGATGCACTGTAGTGATCTCAACAACGGCGTGATCTCTGGTCACTCTGGGTGTGGTCCGCTGGTTACGTCGCACTGCGCTGGTGTGTCGCTCGCCGAGGCGTGGGTTCCCGAGATCCGGATCTGCCGCAACCACCCGCAATGTCAAGCACTGGCGGGACGGCCACGCGGCACTGCAGTGGTGCGCCGCCGGCATGGCCGAGCCCGGCGGCCAGTTCCGCCGAGTCAACGGCCACCCGCATCTGGCCAAGCTCGCCGCCGAACTCGAGCGAGTCACCGCCGAAGCGGTCGCCGCGGCGTGACCGACGCCCGCTCGTGTGGCGAGGCGCTGCGTGCCGCCCGTCGCGGGCGTCAGGCCCAGCGCCGCCTCCACCAGGCCGAACGTCCCCCCGGAGGCGGCCAAATCACGTCGCAGGCAGGTGCGAGCTCGAAGGCGGCTGTCAGTCACAGGCCGTCGCAGGCCGCGACCGTCGGACACGGCAGCGCCTCGAGGGGAAGGACGGTCTGCTCGAGGTCATTCGATGCAATCTGAGAACCGAATACGACCTTGGTCTCAACCGGCGGGTCCTTCGCGGCGGGGCGGGGACGGCACCCGGCCGCACGCGGGTGCTTGGCGGTTAAGCGGCTCTTCACCGTGGAGCGTGAATGTGGTTCGGGGTGGTTGGTCACGTGGTGGCTGCCGCGTTGGCGAGCAGGATACGGCGCTGGTATTTGGCCCGGCTGCGAAACCCTCAGCGGTCCGCTCGACGAGTTTGATGTTGGTGTTGTAGCGCCTCGGTGCGGGCGTTGGTGACCCGCAGCCGCAGGAACGCCTCGACGGCCGGCCACCACGTCTCGATGGTGGTTGCGAGCCGGTCAGCTCGGGGATGTCGACGCGGGCGGCGTGGCTGTAGAACACCTCGAGGCGTTCCCGGACATTATAGGGCCGGGCTCCGCCGTCGATCTTGGTGAGCAGATGGCGCAGCTCCTTACGGCCCAGGCGGTGTTGGCGTATCGCTGGGGGATCCGCACTGACTGAGCAAGCGGCCCCCCTGGAACCCGACACAGCGGGTGCTTGGCTGCTGCAGTGGCAGCCACGACGGGGCTCACCTACATCGGACCGCTGGCGTGCGCCAGTGCCCTGGCCCAGGAGCTGGAAGCCCAGGGACTGACCGCCGACTACAAGCCCCCGTACGAGACCCAGGACCGAGCCACGGCGATGGCCGCCGTTTCGCTCGTCCTCGCTGGGACCGGGCCCGCGCCTGAGATCGCCTCGTGCGTTCGCTCGTTCACGTCCCGGTTTGCAGGCACGAGGTCGAGGCGGGACGGCCTGCCGGCCGCGCTCATAGACTTCGACCTGGCCCGGCCACGACCCGCCTGGTCGACGTGCTGAACGCGCTGTACTGGTTGGCGCCGCTGCTACACCCCACCGACCAGCCGCCTGCGCTCGTCGAAGCCGACGTGCCAGCTCCTGCGGCTACCTTCGCCGACGCCTGCAAGCTGACCGCGGAGCAGCGCGCCCAGCTGGTGCCACTGGCGATGCAGCGCGCCCGCAACCTCCACTTGACTGGTCACTCGCCGAGCAGACGGACCCCGTGTTCCCCCGTTTCTGGGAGCAGGGTCTCAAGGACCGCATGCAGCCGTTCCACTTCCTTTGTTGATGGTCGGTTGGGTTCCCGCGCCGTGCCTGTGCTTGCATCAGGAGTGGCGGCTGCTCGTGTGAGTCCGGCAGGCAACTTCGACTACGAGGCGCACGGAGGCGGATACACGCAACGGCGGAAGCCTGACCCGCGGATTGCGGCCATGGTGAACAAGGCACTCGGCCCCGCGCGAACCGTCGTGAACGTCGGGGCGGGAGCCGGTTCCTACGAGCCCGAGGACCGCTACGTGGCCGCGGTTGAGCCGTCGGTGTCGATGCGGACCCAGCGGCCGGCGCACCGCCCGCCGGCGATCAACGCGACCGCGGAACGCCTGCCCTTCGACACGGACAGCTTCGAAGCCGCGATGGCGATGATCACGATCCACCAGTGGGCCGACCTCGATACTGGCCTTCACGAGCTGCGCCGCGTCAGCCACGGCCCAGTGGTCATCCTGACCTTCGACGGCGAGGCGCTCCTGGACTTCTGGCTCAACGAGTACGTGCCGGAGGTCATCGCCACCGAACGGGACCGCTTTCCCTCGATCGATCATGTGACTGACGCACTGGGCGGGCGCGCCGAGGGTGCTCCACGTGCCGATTCCCCTCGACTGCGTCGATGGCTTCGGCGAGGCCTACTACGGACGGCCTGAGGCGTTCCTCGAGGCCGGCGTCCGCGCCGGCCAGTCGGGATGGGTACTCACCGACCCGGCCGCCGTTGCACGAGGTGTCGAGCGGCTGCGCAGAGACCTCGAGTCAGGTGCGTGGGACGCCCGCCACGGTCAGCTGCGAAACCAGCCCGAGCGCACGGGGGCGGTGCGACTAATCGTCGCCCACGGGGCTAAGAAGAGTCAGGCCGGTCGGGAGAACGACTCCATCCAACATCCCTGGGCTTAGCTCAGCACTGACCGACGCGTGGTGACACAG
>JAABUX010004760.1_pt1 | contig 16991 bp, 15 predicted proteins | sample 5561851 | NCBI WGS metagenome assembly JAABUX01 (sample SAMN10711883, study PRJNA513361) | rock metagenome | isolation source: Antarctica rocks | place: Antarctica: Victoria Land, Richard Nunatak red sandstone | collected 2016-01-03 | reverse complement strand
CAAGACAGTCTATCGATTAAAAAAATAAAAAATAAAAACAAGATGTTGTATTATTTATTTCTATTGTTGTTATCTCCCTACGTAGCATGGCAAGATGCACCTGAGGCATGGCAAATGGGATTTCAAGATCCGGCCACTCCTGTAATGCAAGGAATTATTGACTTGCATGATGATATTTGTTTTTTTCTGATTGTGATATTAAGCTTGGTGCTTTGGATGTTAATCCGAACACTTTATTTTTTTCATGAAAGTAAAAATCCTGTTCCAGAAAAAATTATTCATGGGACTAGTATTGAAATTGCATGGACTGTTGCACCTAGTTTGATCTTAGTATTAATTGCAATACCATCCTTCGCTTTATTATATAGCATGGATGAAGTAGTAGATCCAGCCATTACAGTCAAAGTTATAGGGCATCAATGGTATTGGTCATATGAATTCTCTGATTACACAACATCGGATGGAACTTCCATAGCTTTTGATAGTTACATGATACCAGAAGAAGAGTTAAATCCGGGACAATTGCGTTTGTTGGAAGTTGACAATCGTGTAGTAGTTCCTGCTAACACTCATATTAGATTTATTATAACATCGGCCGATGTTCTTCATAGTTGGGCTATACCGTCTCTTGGTATTAAATGTGATGCTGTGCCTGGTCGTTTAAATCAAGTTCCTACATTTATTAAAAGAGAAGGTGTTTTTTATGGCCAATGTAGTGAATTATGTGGTGCTAATCATGCTTTCATGCCTATAGTAGTTGAAGCTGTTTCATTGGAAAATTATATTTCTTGGGTTTGCAACAAAATGGAAGATCAGTAAAAATCCAGATCTTGTATCCGGATAGAGTAGAAATAAAAAGAAAAGAAAGTTTTTTTATTTTCATCCCACTGTCTATCTCAGAGAGGGTATATAACTGATATCCTTGGTCGATTCCGCTTCCTGCTTTCTTTTAAACCAATCCAAGGGGGCCATATTGCATAAAGATTGTAAAAAAAAAGTTGAAGCCTGCTTTGCTTACTTTCTTTTGATTTCTCCTTGCTGACACTTATGCTTTCGTAGAAGTGAGTAAACGCTTCTTCCTTTCCTAGAAAGCCGGAGCAACAAGTGTTTCTTTGCTTTCAAAGAAAGCACACCATTATCGCGAAGCGAATCGTTTCAAAGAAGGCAACCAAGATAACCAACCTTTTTTTGAAAGCAAGCCATTGAAAAGAAAGCAAAAATAAAAGAAAAGGTTGGTATGAACTTATGTTGCCTTTCCTTTTTTCTTCAAAAAAAGAGACAAGCCTTTCTGCAACGCAATGCAACGCAAAGGCTTTCTTTTCTTTTCTTGGAAAATCTTTTCTTAAAAAATAAAGGCAACCATTTACCTTTACTTCAAAATTTAATAAAAAAGAAGGATTTGCTTTTTTATATGCGTACCATGTCAGTTTACCTTTTAACGGATGCCTATATATGCAAGCAGCCTACTATTTTTCTCCTTGCTGGGGTTTAAAAAAAGGGGGTGCGTTTAAAAAAAACTCAAATAAAAAGGTTGAAAAGAAAAGTTTAAATCAAGGAATAACTTTCCTTTCCAAACTGACAAACAAAATCGCAGATTAGCAAAAAAAAAATAGTAATATATTATGAGAAAACACCCTTATCATCTTGTCGACCCCAGCCCATGGCCCATTGTAGCCTCCATGGCTGCTTTGCTGCTTACCGTAGGTGGGGTAATGTATATGCACGGATACACAGGTGGAGAATTGGTCCTTTTGTTTGGAATCGGTGTGATCCTTTATTCCATGTTTGTTTGGTGGAGGGATGTTATTAGAGAATCTACATTCCAAGGACATCACACCGGGGCGGTACAAATAGGACTTCGTTATGGTATGATTTTGTTTATTGTCTCTGAAATAATGTTTTTCGTTGCCTTTTTTTGGGCTTTTTTTCATTCTAGTTTAGCTCCCACCGTAGAAATTGGAGCCATTTGGCCTCCCAAAGGAATCGATGTTTTAAACCCTTGGGAAATTCCTTTCTTAAACACTCTAATTTTATTATCCTCCGGAGCTGCAGTTACTTGGGCACATCATGCTATCCTGGCAGGATACCGTCAGCAAGCTATTTTAGGATTGATCCTTACTATCGGTTTAGCAGTAATTTTTACAGCATTTCAGGGGTATGAGTATTTAGAAGCTCCTTTTACTATTGCAGATGGTATTTATGGCTCTACATTTTATTTAGCAACCGGCTTTCATGGGTTTCATGTAATGATAGGAACGATTTTTTTATTAGTCTGTTTGCTTCGTCTTATATCCTATCATTTTACTAAGGCACATCATTTTGGATTTGAGGCAGCGGCATGGTATTGGCATATGGTTGACGTTGTTTGGCTTTTTCTATTTGTCTCTGTTTATTTTTGGGGAGGAATTTAAAATAAAAAAAAAATAATAAAAGTCATGATATCAAAATTAGAACGAATTGGAAACTTAAAATCCTATTTTAAACTTCTCAGAAATGCCTTATTCGTTAAAACCGGCTCTTCTTTTGGCCGCCTTATTATTCCAGTTCTTGTGTTAATTTTACTGTTATTCGGTTTTTCGGAGCCAAATTTTGGTTCAACACCAAATTTCTCTGTTAAATTTTTTTTCTTGACTTTGCCGCTGCACATCGAAATTTTTTTGGATTCTAATGGGTGGGCAGCCCAATTTAAGTTTATAATCAACTCTAAGACGAATTATGAACAAATGATTCACGTGAAAGGTATATTGTGTAGCCTGGTAACCACACATCTTGCATTAATTGGTTTCTTCGATAGGCTATTGAAATTGAGAAAGGAGAGGAAGGAGAAAATTATGTCCTATCTAATACAGCACAAACTAGTCCGTTGGTTTTTCAGTTTAGATCCAAAAACACAACGCTGGTTAAAGCTGGTTGCCATTGCTCTACTGTTTGCTCTCTGCTTTGCCTTCTTTTCCAGTACTATACCTGCAACACTCTTCGCTCGTGCGGTAAGGTTTCTTGGGGTAAATTCTTCATGTGCTGAGCAGGAGAAGAGTGAAAAAGCAGCTCCTTCCAGTAAGAAAGAAAAAGGAGCTTCTACCTCCAGCAAAGCAGGTGGAGCTTCTAGCAAGGGTCAATCATCAACGAATGCAAAAGCAGGTGGATCTTCGAGTAAGGGTAAACCATCAACGGATGCGAAAGTAGGTGGATCTTCTAGCAAGGGGGAATCTTCTAAAGAAGCTCAACCTTCTAGCAAAGGAAAGGGATCTACGTCTAGTAAGAAAAATAAATCTTCTACCAAGGCATCAGCTTCTGAGTCTAAAAAAGAAAGCAAACAGCCTACCAAAGCAAGCAAGAACAAGCAGCTAGAAGCAGCCCTGTTTCGTAACGATGAATCCCCACAAGCAATGGCCGATCAATTAGCTAAAATGAAAGCGTATGATGAGCGTACATCTTTCAAGGGGGTACCATTCGTTGACTTAGAGGAGCAGAAGGGGGGCAGGAGGAATGAGTTGACAAAAAAAGAGCGAGGATAAACCTATCAGGATACACATCTCGATTATAATTCTTTACCTGGCGATTCAGTCGGCGAACGTATGGGCAGCATATTGAAAGTGCTTCACAAAAAGGAAAGTTAAAAATCTGCTTTTAGCGTCAAAAAATACCCAATTAAGGGAAAGCCAAAAGCTTTTCCTTTCCTTATAAAAAAGAAAAAGTAATATATAAAAAAAACTATGATGATTTTTACGCCTTTAGAACAATTCTCTATAAACAACTTACTTTTAATTCGAATAGGAAATGTGTATCTTTCTTTTACCAATTCATCCTTATATTTACTGATAGCCACAGGGTTGATTCTTCTTTTACTTTACTTAATTACACTTAATGGAGGGTATTTATTGCCACCTCGTTGGCAATCAGTAGTAGAGATGATTTATCAATTTGTAGCTAGTTTAGTGGAAGAGCAGATAGGAGTGGCAGGGAGAAAATATTTTCCATTAATCTTAACTATTTTCTTCTTTCTTCTTAGTTGTAATTTAGTAGGAATGATTCCTTACAGCTTTACGGCCACTAGCCATTTAGTGGTGACATTTGGCCTCTCTCTCTCCCTTTTTATCGGAATAACCATCGTTGGTTTTCAGAAACATGGTCTCCATTTTTTTAGCTTCTTATTACCCAAAGGAGCTCCTTTGATTTTAGCCCCCCTTTTAGTCGTATTAGAATTAGTTTCTTATTGCTTTCGCGCTGTTAGTCTAGGGGTTCGTTTATTTGCTAATATGATGGCAGGTCATACCTTAGTAAAAATTATAAGTAGCTTTGCTTGGAGTATGATGTCATTGGGAGGAATTTTAGCAGTAGCATCTCTAATTCCAATTGTAATTATTTTTGCACTAACAGGGTTAGAGATTGGTGTTGCATGCCTTCAAGCCTATGTTTTTACGATTCTAATTTGTATATATTTAAACGATGCAATTCATTTGCACTAATTTTCTTTTATTTTTTAGTCATGGGAAATTATTTTACTGTATGGGAGTAATTCTTTTATTGCTGATGATAGTCACTGCCTTGATAAGTTATGTTCTTCATTGGGGTCTACCGTCTTGCGTTCATTTGTGTTGATTTCTTTTTTAATTTTTGATAGAAGTAGAGCAAGTAGAAATTTATGGTTTGAAAAAGGTTGTTTCTACTTTCTCGTCACTGCGTGGCTTGGCATGGTTTCAAAAATATCAAATGAAAGCAAGGCTGAGATCACGTTGCTTCCTTTTTTTTAAAGAAAGGCCAGCGAAAAATACAAAAAGAAGCTTTTACCCAGCCTTTTAATGGTAAAAGGCAGTATGGCTAGCATCTTTTCAAAGAAAGGATTTCAGTTCGCGCCCATGGGATAAATCACCCCCTTGATGTAGGGATTAGGTAAAAGTAATAAACCAATCTCTACTTCTACTGCCGACAAATAGCAATACAATAATAATAGCAATACAAGAATTTTTTTTCCTGACGGTAATGAAACGTTTTTCAATACTTAAACAACCTCTTCTTTCCACAATAAATGATCATTTAATAGATTATCCATCTCCAAGTAATCTAAATTATTTTTGGAATTTCGGGAGCTTGGCTGGATTGTGCCTTATTATTCAAATCGCGACCGGTATTTTTTTAGCTATGCACTATACACCACATGTTGACTTAGCTTTTTTGAGTGTAGAGCATATTATGCGGGATGTAGAAGGTGGTTGGCTTCTTCGATACATGCACGCAAATGGGGCAAGTATGTTTTTTTTAGTGGTTTATCTTCACATTTTTCGGGGTTTATATTATGGAAGTTACGCAAGTCCTCGAGAATTAGTTTGGTGTATGGGAGTAATTATTTTATTGCTCATGATCGTCACTGCCTTCATAGGTTATGTCCTTCCTTGGGGTCTCTGGTTTGGCCCAAAATGCTTATTAAAAAAATGTAACCAAGACTGATCTTTCTCTTTAAGGAATTTCCCACTTTTAAGAGAAACCTTTACTAAAAGTTTTATTTCTCAAGATATACTGGTCTTGCAAACTCCTTAAAAAGATAGTCGAACTAAAAGCAAACTAATCATAGAAAATTGTTCTAAGGGGGTAAAAATTAGAAAGGTATTGTTTAATTTCTAGAATTCGATGTGACAAAAAAAAATGGACAATTAATTGCCAATTAAATCACTTCCTTTTTTTCAAAAATTGTAAAAACTCTTTTCAGGTCTTCTATGTATTACAAGTTGGATAATCATTAATTTTTAAAAGTATAGTCTATTTAATATGTCCTTTCTTTTTCTCTGGTTGGTCGATTCCTCCCATCGCCGCCTTTCTTTGAAAGCATGCAACCTCTTTACTTGGTGGAATAATTGTTAACCCCCATTGCTATCTTTTTGTTTTCAAAGAAAATCGCAGCAAAGAATGTGAAACCTAAGGCCTTCATGCAATTTACACAAAAAAATGAAAAATAGGCTGATTAGGCAATATTGATGAAAACGGTCAACGAATTTAAACTTGTTTCAAGACCGTCGGTCGTGTGTGACGATCGCTACAGACTGGTTCATCGGTGGGTACCTTAGATGGTGCTTAATGTACAGTCGGGATTTTTAAGCTTTTTTAAACAAGCTTTCCAAGGCTTTATGTAAAAATTAGAGATTTCATTTTCTATATATTAAAACATTTTTATAATTTAAAAATGTAGTCGTTTAATACCTTACAATTTACAACGACTAAAAGGTTGTTGTAATTTTAGGTGATAAAGTACAGTGGTTATATGTCAGTTTCAAACTTCAAAAAAAAATTACTCTGGTTGCTCATCGAAAAGCAGAGGTTTCGTTTTCTTTTTTTTTTATTTTTAAAAATAGAAAACTTTTTTTTGGTTTAATAGGTGTAATTTAAAAATCAGCAAATGAGTTTTTGGGGTGCCACGGTGATTACTAGTTTGGCCAGTGCCATTCCTGTAGTAGGTGACAGCATAGTTACTTGGCTATGGGGAGGGTTTTCAGTAGATAATGCTACTCTAAATCGTTTTTATAGCCTTCATTTTTTGTTACCATTTCTCATAGCGGGGGCTTCCATAGTCCACATAGCCGCATTACATCAATATGGTTCCAATAATCCTCTTGGCACCAATTCTGCAGTAGATAAAGTGAGCTTCTATCCTTATTTCTATGTCAAAGATTTAGTAGGATGGGTGGCCTTTGCTATTTTTTTCTCTATATTTGTATATTTTTATCCGAATTTACTGGGCCATCCGGACAATTATATACCGGCAAATCCTATGTCAACGCCTGCACACATCGTCCCAGAATGGTATTTTTTGTGGGTATACGCCATTCTTCGTAGTATACCTAATAAATTGGGTGGGGTTGCAGCCATAGCTTTAGTTTTTGTTGCTTTATTAGCCCTTCCTTTCATTAATACATCTCAAATCCGAAGCTCCGCCTTCCGTCCGATTCAGAAGAAAGTATTTTGGTTGTTAATTGCTGATTGTGTTGTTTTGGTGTGGATTGGCCAGCGACCGGTAGAAAATCCTTATATATTTTTAGGCCAATTAGCTTCACTCTACTTTTTCATTTATTTTTTATTATTTATTCCAATTTTGGGTAAGTTTGAACCTTTCTTGGTTAATTATAAAAATAATGAAATTAAAGCAGCACCGACATCATTATTCCACAGCTTGGAAAGAAGCATGGCTTTCCTAGTTCAAGATCGACGCAGCTTACCTTCCCTAGAAAAGGCATCTTAACTTGGCGTGGCTTGGCTTACTTTTAAAGAAAGCAGAGCTTGGCTTGCTTTCAAAGAAAGCACAGCTACCAATATAATAACAATAAAATCAGGGCTTGCTTTCAAAAAAAGGAAGCTAGCATTCTTTAAAAGCAAGTATAAAAAATTTGAAATAAAGTGCATCGCTTGCTTTTTTCTCAACGGGTGTCCTATAAGGAAGCCTTTAAAAAAAGAGAGACTTCTCTTTACGCACAGGATAGAATAGTAAAAATATTATTTTCGACAATCCCAACCACCTCCTGGTTCGATTGGTCTTTAACCCATTAGAGATGGTAAAATTTATTTATATTTACATAAAAATTAAAGATTTTTTTAATTTTCAGTCGTCAGCATTATAAAAAAAAATAATACTTTTACAGTTATGTTTGAAGGAGCAAAATTAATTGGCGCTGGTTGTGCAACGATCGCTTTAGCTGGTGCCGGTGCAGGCATTGGTATTGTGTTTGGATCATTGATTAATTCGGTAGCTAGAAACCCCTCATTGACTAAACAATTATTTGGTTATGCCATTTTAGGATTTGCGTTAACTGAAGCGATTGCTTTATTCGCTTTGATGATGGCATTCTTAATCCTGTTTGTTTTTTAATTTATAATGGCTCTTCGACCAATCGAACAAGGAGGTGACTCTTCGATAAATCGATCAAGGAGCTGCTTGTTCGACAAATTGACCAAGGAGCTGCCTCTTGGACCAGTCGACCAAGAAGATAATTTTGGATGGTTTAAACCACTTTCATGATGTTTTACTAAAAAGACAGGTGAAAAGAGTAGAAACCAAAAAAATAGAAGTGACCAAAAACCACCGAATAAAAATTTGCTAAAACTTATTACATAAACAAAATACTAGTGAGTTTTTACAAAATGATGGAAAGCTTTTTTATACCTTTCTTTTTTTTTTTAAGCCTACCTTTTCCTTTCTTTTTAACGTTTTTTAACCAAAAAAACAAATAAAAGAAAGGTCAAAGAAAGCTTGAAAAGCTAAAAAAGGATATGTCTCCTTGCTGTCCTTTGTAAAATTAAAAAGAAATAAAAGAAAGCAGGAGAAAGAATGTCAAGAAGAAAACAATAAAATCGCAGAGAAACCACAAGCGGTGCATAAAAAAGTAAGAGAGCGGAAGAAGCCTTTCTATCCTGCAGCAGAAACTTTGCTCGCATGCTTTCAAAGAAAGCTTTGCTCGCTTTGCGGGTAGAAGATGTAAGGGTTGACTTTTAAATTTTTAGTGTTAAATTTATCTTAGAAGAGTCAGTTGGGCTGAATAATGGTAACTTTATGTTGAAATATGAAAAAATAATTCAGTATAAAGAATCCAGTATAAAAACGTAAACAGAAAGATAATGCGTCATTTTTTTTTTTTATAGATACATATAAAAATATATAAAAATAAAAATTAGGATGCTATAATTTAATTTGGGACACGTGGTTATTAGACCTTCTATTTTGAGACTCGTCAGGCAACTTTAAGATAAAAAAAAGCAAAGAAAGTAGGTTCTTTCTTGACTAGCATGCTTTCAAATAAAGCTTCGTTTGCTGGGATGCTTTATTTGAAAGCAAGCTAGGGGTTAGTTAATGAATGGGTTGCTTGCCTTGCCTTCTTTAAAAGCAGAGAGAGGAATAGACCAAGGAGATTGTAAATTAGCAACATCATTCACTTATCAAAAAATGAAAGAAAGATCTAAAATATTAATAAAAGAAAGTATAATAATAAAGTTAAGATAAAAATATGAAATCTAATAATAATTCTGATATAAAAATCAAAGGGCAGTATAACTTTTTTTGGAATAGAAACCTAATTAAGACGGCAGGGCACTTAGGGCGCAGACCATTTAAACTTAAACTTCCTACACCACGTCTCCGTCATTCCTTCATTGACAGGTTTCTTTTAGGTAGTCGAGACAAATTGATGCTTATTAATACATCTTTTACTATGAAACAAACTAATGAGGGGTTATTAATGGCGGCTAAAATTTTACGCCATCGAGGAAACTTATTAATAGTGGACACTCGGGCCGATGTCTCTCCTTTCTTGGATATTATTGAAAACGGATCTCATATTATACCTTCCGTGATCTCTTTAAGTGGTTCTCGTTGGGTTGGCGGAAGCGTCAGTAATTGGAAAAAGATTTCACAAATGGTTTATCAATATGGCGACATTTCGCGACAATTGGATGATTTTTTGTCACAAAATGAGATACGGAATTCTCGATATAGAAAAATGAAAGTGTCTTATCCAGGCTTTTTAGAAAATAAAAAAGGTCATATGGAACTTAGATTACATAAAAAGCCTGACTTGATTTTTGTTGTAAACCCCAACGAAAGCAGACATATAATTCAAGAGGCGACTGGTTTGAAAATCCCGGTCATAGCTTTAGTAGATTCAAATACCAAATTAGATGGTATTAACATATCTATTCCGGTAAATTATGACACAAACTTTTGGGTACACCATTGTGTCAATACTTTAGTTCGTTTAGCTCATTGCGTACAAGTGTATAAGAAAACTGGGTTTACATCTGTGCAGTCTAAGTCTTTAAAAGAAAGAAGACCTTTTCCTGTACCATCCCGCTCTTTGGAAGAAGGGAAAAAATCACAAGATAGGAAAAGATAGAATAACATCGCCATTAAAAGAAAGTAAACTTTTTTCTGTCCCATCCCCCCCTTTAGGAGAAGACAAAAAAAAGTATAAGAGAGGGCAAGATATAATAACGCATGTTTTCAAAGAGAAAGCAAAGATTAAAAAAAAAGAGGAAGGGTTAAAAAAGGATATCGGCATCTTTCTCTGAAAGGATCTCGGTTCCTTTGACAAAAATAACATCGGATCCTTTCAGAGAAAGAACGTGGGATCCTTTCACATAAAAAAAGGTAAAGAGAAGCTTTTCAAAAAAAAACAAGAAGTCGTCAAAACAAAGATAAGGAATCCTTTTCTCGGTAAGCGACGCCGTCTGTGGTTTATTTGAAAGGAACAAAAAAAAAGAAGCGTAAAGCAAAGAAAAACCAAAAGCATTACTTCAAAAAAAGAAAGAGCAAAAGGAAGCCTTGAAAATAACAGGCAGAAAGTTTTAAAAAGAAAAGAAAGACCTAAATTATTAGGTCTTTCCTTTCGTTTCCTTTTGTTTTCTTTTCGCGCGAAGCGAGGTCTCGGAAAGCGAGCCAAGTGAGCGAACCTATCTTTGAAAGCAAGCATGCTATCAAAGAAGCAAGGTTGTTAGTTTTTAAAGCATAGCAAGCGACTCCAGCAAAGCCTTTGTCTTTTATTTCTTTATATCTCTTTTATATCTCTTTTATATCTCTGTTTTATCCCTATCATAAAAAAAAAATTTTCACAACTATCTTCACAAAAATAGAAGAATAGTTTATTACTTTCTTCACAAAGATTAAATAATAGTTTATTAAAAAAATATATAATAATAATATGTTAAAAAAACAAAAAATTTTAAATAAAAGGTGGCATCAACGGAATGTCAAAAAACTTTTATCGTCATCCCGACTCCTATTGCATTATAAACAAATAATTTGTCCCGACTATATATTACAATATCCTGTGTATAATATAATGCAAATCCCTTCTATAGAGAAGATTATTTTAAACTGTAGTTCTAAGACCATTATTCAAAACAGGAAAGCACATTTATCAGCATCACTAGCATTAAAAGTTATTTCAGGTCAAAAAAGTAAAAATACTTGGGCTCGCAAATCCATTGCAGCTTTTAAGTTAAGAGAAAAAAATCTTTTGGGTTGTAAAGTGACTTTGCGGTCTACCTTTATGTACGCTTTTCTAGAAAAATTAATTATAGACGTTCTTCCCAGAGTGAAATTACATCAAGAATATACCAAAGACAAAGATAACGAATTTCTACGATCTTATCTAGATAAAAATGGAAATTACAATGTTGGAATCAGTGATCCTTTTTTTTTTAGAGAGTTAGAAACCAGTTTTGAATCTTTTAAATCATTGTCAGGTTTTAATATTACTCTAGTTACATCAAGCCAACGGTTGGATAAAATGGCTTTAATTTTTAATAGTTTACAAATACCTTTATCTTAAAGTTTTTACTTGGACTTTTTAATAAACAAGTAGATAAACAAACAGTAAACTGTTCTACATCTTGCTTGGCGTGTGATACCATTTTTTTTATTTCTTCTCTGGATTACTTTGTTTGAAAGCAAGCCAATCTGCGTCTTCTTTGAAAGAAAGCATGGAGGCTCACCAATCTGCATTTTATAAAATTATGCTTGATTAACCCTGCTAAACTATGCTAAAAAAGTTTCAATTATGGGAATGACATGGCGCCATTAAGATGGCTTTCTCTGGCCGCGTAAGACCCATTTTAGCGGACTTTAATGTCGTGATTTCGTGATAGAGTCAAGCTGAAACCAACTGCTGTCTTGTCTTGCTTTAAAAGCGTTTTGAAGGTTAAAAAAAGTGAGTGTAAATAAAAAATAAAATGATGGTAGAAAAAATGATTCTAAAGCAAATGCAGGCTACAACTGGCATAGAAAAATTTGTAATGTGTTCAACAACTGTAAAAAAAAAGTATCCATCTCTTGATAATAAATAAAATAGAAAAAAAATGTGGCCTTTTCTTGAATATAACCTTTTCGATGTCACGACCCTCTCTGAGTTTGGAGTTTCACGTGGGTGGGGAGAGGAGAAAGGGTTTTGTTGGTTTTTTATACAAGAAAGGGTCGATAAAATAAGACAAGAAGTTGTGATTGTGGCAGGGTCATAGAAGCCTGCTTTTTTCGGCTAAGGAGCTTCCATTAGGATCAGGTATCGTGACGAAAATACTTACGATAATATTATAAAAAATCGGTACGAAATTATCCGTCCTCACGACGACTGCTTCCATGTGAATGAACGATTTGCTCCTGATCCTGACCCCAATATGGAATTCTTGACGCGTAAGATCGCCCACCTGTACAAGAAAAAAAAAAAGAGGCGTCGATAGAGACTATCCGTCACGTGGATCACCTTAAGATCGAGTGGTTTGAGTCACGTGACCACTTGATGACGACTCCCAATGTTACTTTTCAAGACCTCCAGCGGCAAAACCTATGGGTGCAACATCTAGACCCATATCTAAAGTGAGCGGGTAAACTGCAAGTAAAGGTGTCTAGGTTTTTTCAATTAAACAATTTTTACTGACAAGGAAACACAGTGGTAAGGTGATAGAGCAGGTAGAAGATATTATTTCTATTTCCATGATTCTGCTGTGCTGTCCTTGCCTTTGCGAGCATATTACTCGTTTTACAGCAGAGGAAAAACTTTTTTCCGATGCAGGTAAATTTATACCGCCGTTTAAATAAAAGAAAGGGTTTCAAATAATATACAAAAAAAAATTGAATGAATTCACTATTTTATCTATTTTCAATGTTGGCCTTGCTTTCGGGTGCAATGGTGATACAAGCTCGAAACCCCGTTCATTCCGTTCTATACTTAATTCTGGTCTTTTTTAATGGAGCTGGATTGCTGACATTGCTGGGTCTAGACTTTTTTGCGATGATTTTTCTCGTCGTTTACGTAGGTGCCATAGCAGTCCTTTTTCTCTTTGTCGTAATGATGTTAAACATTAACTTGTCGGAGTTTAATGAAAAAAGGTTACGTTATCTTCCAATGGGTGGTCTTTTGGGCGTCCTTTTTCTGACTGAAATTTTTCTTATTGTAGATAACGATTTAATTCCATGGGGAGGAAGAGCAGACTTGGAGGGATGGATTGAGTTGTCTCCATTAAATTGGACTTTTTGGTCACATTTGATTGATGTAGTAACTCCTTTGGAAGCAGTTGGACTTGTAATTTATACTTATTATTTTTATTTTTTTTTATTAGCTAGTTTAATATTGCTTGTTGCTATGATTGGAGCCATTGTATTAACATTGCATAAAGGTGTAAATGTCAAGCGAGAAGACGTTTTTCAACAAAACAGTAGAGAATTTGGGAAGACTGTAAGAAACATAAAATAAAAAAACTTAAATGGCTACGCTGGTATTGAGACCTAAATGAAAAGAATAAAAGAATATTCAATTTTGTCCTGAATTGTTTGTTAATTCTCTTTTTATTTCTAAGCTTTTTGTTTTTAATACAAATTTTTATAACTCCATTAATTATAAAATCCTTCTCTTTCATCATCGACAAAACTAAACAATCTGATGGGAGACCTAAATCCGAGCAGCAAACCAATCAGAAAGAAAACTGCGTCTTCATGGGCATGGATAGGCGGTTTGTTAGGGGAAAACGTTCATCGGAAGAATCCCAGCAAGAAGGACCGGTCGTAGAGCAAAGATCGGAAAAAGACATGGAAGGATTGTCGGATAAAATTAAAAATATGGGGGGTTGGCCCGACAGTAAAAAAAAGGGGCCGAGAGGAAGAATTAGATTCGCAGCCAACTCTAAGAACAACTAAAAAACTAAACATCGATGATCAGGAGGAGCGTCAGGAATGGAGAAAACACTTTAGATTATTTTTACCACCCAAAACCAAAGGGCAGTAAAACTAAATCTTGACAAGCTCGATCCGTAAAAAAAGACCTTTTTCTATTTGAAAGAAGGTTTTCAAGGGCAGCATACTCTCTTTTCAAGGGCAGCATACTCTCTTTTTAACCATCCTTGGCTTGGCTGCCATCCTTTTAAAAGTAGCAAGCCAAGTCCGTCTCGGCAAGAAGTTAATAAAAATAAAAATAAGATTATGTATTTACTTATACTATTATTCCCTTTAATGGGGAGTTTATTGGCAGGACTATTTGGCCGTTTTTTAGGTTTTAAAGGAGCTACATTAATTACAACGGCCGGCGTAATCATCTCAACTATTGTGAGCCTGATAGTTTTTTATGAAGTAGCCCTTTGTGGCAGCAATTGCACACTATCTTTGACTAATTGGTTTTCTTCTGAGATGGTAGATGTGTCTTGGGGTTTTTATTTTGATACTTTGACAGTAGTAATGTTAGTCGTGGTAACGTCGGTTAGTAGTTTGGTTCATATCTATTCACTCTCTTATATGTCTCATGATCCTCACATTCCTCGCTTTATGTGTTACCTGTCTATTTTTACTTTCTTTATGTTAATGTTGGTTACAGCCGACAATTTTTTACAAATGTTTTTTGGTTGGGAGGGGGTAGGTTTAGCATCCTATTTACTTATTAATTTTTGGTTTACTCGACTACAAGCCTCGAAGGCATCTATAAAAGCTATGTTGGTAAATCGCGTTGGAGATATTGGATTGGCTTTAGGTATAATGGCTCTTTTTTCACAATGTAAGAGTGTCAACTTTGCATCAACCTTTGCCTGTGCACCAAAAATGGTGGAAACTCCCATCCTGTTTTGTAATATGGAGTTAGATGCCTTGACAACGATATGTCTCTTGTTGTTTATAGGTGCAGTAGGAAAATCAGCGCAATTGGGGTTACATACTTGGCTACCAGATGCCATGGAAGGGCCAACTCCAGTATCTGCACTGATTCATGCCGCCACCATGGTTACTGCCGGTGTTTTTATGATCGCTCGTTGTTCTCCCTTCTTTGAATATGCACCAACTGCCTTAATGGTGGTCGCATTTATAGGGGGGATGACCTGTTTTTTTGCTGCAACGACTGGATTAGTTCAAAACGATATAAAGCGAGTCATTGCTTATTCTACTTGTAGTCAGCTTGGGTATATGGTGTTTGCTTGTGGACTTTCCCAATATTCTCTGGGGGTGTTTCATTTAATGAATCATGCATTCTTTAAAGCTTTACTTTTTTTAAGCGCCGGCTCCGTAATTCACGCCTTGTCGGATGAACAAGACATGCGAAAAATGGGAGGTGTAGTCCAGTTATTACCGTTGACATATAGTATGATGATAGTGGGTTCTCTGTCACTGGCAGGTTTCCCCTTTTTAACAGGATTTTATTCAAAAGATGTTATATTAGAAGTGGCCTATGCAACCTACACTTTAAGTGGAAATTTTGCTTACTGGCTTGGATCTATTTGTGTATTGATGACCTCTTACTATTCTTTTCGACTCCTATTTTTAACATTTTTGGCACCAACATCAGCCTTTAAGTCTACTATCAATAAAACACATGAAGCCCCCTCTCTGATGGCTTTTCCTTTAATTCTATTAGCTTTAGGAAGTATTTTTGTAGGTTATCTTGGAAAAGATATGATGATTGGACTTGGAACTAATTTTTGGGGGAATTCACTCTTTGTATTGCCAAAAAATCTGATTCTCTTAGAATCTGAATATATACCTGAAACTCAAAAATTGGTTCCACTTGTTTGGACTGCACTGGGAGTTAGTATTGCTTTTGTTTTTAATTACGCTTTTCCAAAACAGGGTTTTCAACTTAAAAAAAGTTGGTTAGGGAGAAAATTTTATACTATGCTAAATCGACGTTGGTTTTTTGATAAAGTATATAATGATTTTCTGGCACAAAAAGCTTTAGATTTTGGATATAACATTTCCTGGAAAACCATTGATAAAGGGTGTTTAGAAATTTTGGGACCGTATGGTATTGCTCATACCATGTCTGGATGGAGTAGATACGTGAGTCGACTTCAAAGTGGTCTCATCTATCACTACGCTGTAATGATGCTTTTAGGCCTTAGTGCGGCCATCACCATCAGTATCGCCATGACGGCTCCTGAAAAAATTTTTGAAAATTTTATCGATCTTCGACTTTCTTATCTTTTACCCGTTGGATTCCTTATTCTCAATTATTTACCAAATAAAATTTCGACCGTCAATAAATGAAAATTGATAAAAAAATAAGAGTATGTATTTCCTTATATTATTTTTCCTTTATTAATATTAGTAACCTCTTTTATACCCCTATTTGCCCATTTTTTAAGTTTGAATGGAACTATACTGAAAGACCTTTTGATCTATTATTCCCTTTAATGGGGAGTTTATTGGCTGGCTTAGTTAGGGGTTTTATAGGTTCTAAACGTGCTGCATTAATTACAACATACAATGTAAGAATCTCAACTATTTTGAGCCTGATAGTTTTTTATCAAGTAGCCATTTGTGGCAGTAATTACATGATAGATTGGAGGACGGTAATAGAGAATTCTTTAGTTGCGTCTCTTAATGATGTAATTAGTTTGGAGGCAGTAAAATTGGTGGATTTTATTTGAAACCCGAGGGCGGCATGCCTTGACGACAATAGAAACTTTGTCGAATAACTCAGAAAATATTCTGAATCAAATTAAAGCAAACCAAACATTTCGTAGGAATTGTTCAATCCAGGTCTTCGATAAAATAATGCATTGTCTCGAGCTACATGGTCAGATAGTAAGCTTTTTTGATGATTACTGGAGTCAAGTCACCCTGCTCCATCACATCAAGTACCAGCTGGAACATCGACAGATTCCGCCTGGAAATTGCGAGATGGAGCGGCATCGAAGTCACGTTGTGGGGTGGCTAGAAGAACGGCTAAGGAGTGCATTAGCAAGGCGACCGTGTCATAAATGAAATTAAAATTATTAACGAAAACCTTTACGACGTGGAAACCAACTTTCCGCGGGAAGAATGGCAGTATTCTCACTCTCAGGTTGCCAATTTTTATCGATGATTGCTTTGCGTTGCGTGCTTTCAAAGAAAGCAGAGCTTTGCAGCTTTGCTTTCAAAGAAAGCAGAGCTTGGCAAGCACAGCAAAGAGATGCTGATATAAAATTAAAGGCTCCGTTTTTCTTGCTTTCAAAGAAGGTGGATTTCACTTGCTTTTTTTTAAAGCAGAAAGAGGAGTAAACTAAAG
>JAABUX010004759.1_pt1 | contig 17006 bp, 16 predicted proteins | sample 5561851 | NCBI WGS metagenome assembly JAABUX01 (sample SAMN10711883, study PRJNA513361) | rock metagenome | isolation source: Antarctica rocks | place: Antarctica: Victoria Land, Richard Nunatak red sandstone | collected 2016-01-03 | reverse complement strand
GCCACTCGCCACTCGCCACTCGCCACTCGCCACTCGCCACTCGCCACTCGCCACTCGCCACTCGCCACTCGCCACTCGCCACTCGCCACTCGCCACTCGCCACTCGCCACTCGCCACTCGCCACTCGCCACTCGTCACTCGTCACTCGTCACTCGTCACTCGTCACTCGTCACTCGTCACTCGTCACTCTGCGCAGCACGTCCCGCGGCGAGTCGGTCACGGTGAGCAACTCCAGGTCGTGGGCGGAGATCTTGGCCTCGGGCAGCATGGTCCCGCGCAGCCAGTCGAGCAGGCCCTGCCAGTAGGCCGAGCCGAACAGGATCAGGGGGAAGTCGCGCACCTTGCGGGTCTGGATCAGCACCAGCGCCTCGAAGAGCTCGTCCAGCGTCCCGAAGCCGCCGGGGAAGATCACGAAGGCCTGCGCGTACTTCATGAACATCGTCTTGCGCGCGAAGAAGTAGCGAAATTTGATCGGCAGGTTGACGTAGCGGTTGATGCCCTGCTCGACCGGCAGCTCAATGGCGCAGCCGATCGAGAGCCCGTTCCCCTCGCGCGCGCCCCTGTTGGCCGCTTCCATGATGCCCGGACCGCCGCCCGTGATCACGGCGTAGCCGGCCTCGGCAAGCAGCCTCGCCGTGGTCCGGGCGGCCTCGTACAGCGGATCTTCGGGGCTGATGCGCGCCGAGCCAAAGATGGAGACGGCGCGGCTGACGTGGGCCAGCGCGTCGAAGCCGGCCATGAACTCGCTCTGGATGTGCGGCGCGAGCCAGGGGTCGGTCCGCGTGACATCGAACGTCACGGGCGTTTCAGGCCCCTTAAACAATCGCTCGTCCTCGGTCTCGCCGCCCCCAGGGGCGGCGCGGTTCAAGGTGGGGTTCGGCTGCATCCGTTCGCTCCGCTGCTGCCCGTTCACTCTCTCTCCGTCCCACTGCCGCGTATCCTGGCGTTGTTCGTCTCCTCCCTGCCCATCCATGAGGCGGGGAGTAATCTCGTCGCTCATCATTGCGTTCTTTCGCTCATGTGTTCTCTTGTCTCACTGTTGTACGACAATCCACACCCGACGATGTGGGGTTCATCCTCAATTGTGAACGATGCGACGGGTTTTTGGGGCTTGTTAATCAAAACTTTACAAATCATTCATACAGCGTTCATGAGCGCGCGGTACTATTAGATCGTACGTACCACACGTCCATCCTACTATCGGACGATTGCGGTGTGTGTTTTAGTCACAACGATCGTAGTGATCGAGGAGATACCTATCATGTTCAGGACCCATTCCGCTGCCCTTCGTGGCCTCATTGCCTTGCCTCTGGTCGCCGCCGGCGTGGCCGCGGCAACCCCCGCGTTGGCCGCCCACCACGCTCCCGCTCGGCCTGCCGCTATGATGCACAAAACCTACATGGTGCAGGAGTTGGCCGGGAAGAGCACGACGAGTGATCCCACCGGCTATGTGTTCAATCCTGCCAAGCTGACCGTCAAGGTCGGCGATACCGTTATGTGGGTCGACAAGAGTATGCCGGTCCCACACAACATCGTCGGCAAGGGCAACACGGTCATTAACCGCAAGGCGATCAACACCAGCGCCTATAAGGTGACGTTCGCCAAGGCGGGGACGTACAACTACGTCTGCCAGATCCACCCCGGCATGAACGGCGTGGTCGTCGTCACCAAGTAGGCTACTCCGTTCCCGAATGGGGTGGAGTAGAGATGAACACCGGGCGGGCCGGCGCGCAACGCGCCGGCCCGCCCGGTGTCTTATACCGGGTGCTCTATTCGGGCATGCCAAGCACATGCGTCGGCAGTCCCAGCGCCAGTTCGCATGCTTCGAGCAAGCCCTCGGAGAGCGTCGGGTGCGGGTGGATGGTGGCCGCGACATCCTCCGCCGTCGCGCCCATCTCGAGCGCCAGCGCCGCCTCGCCGATCAACTCACCCGCGCCGGGACCCGCGATGTGTACGCCCAGCAGTAGCCCGCTGCCGCGTTCGGAGACGACGACCGTCTGGCCCTGGCTGCCGGCCGCGTTGAGCGCCAGCGCCCCGCCGCTGGCCGTCCAGGGGAAGCGGCTCACGCGCGGGTCGTACCCCGCCTCGCGCGCCGCTAGCTCGCCCAGGCCGACCGACGCCAGTTCCGGCTCGGCCAGCACTACCGCGGGGACGGCGGTGGGGTCGAACGCGGCCGGACGCCCTGCGATGGCCTCGGCCGCGACCTTGCCCTGCGCGTAGGCGCGGTGCGCCCAGGCCGCTCCCGGCGTCATGTCGCCCACGGCGTAGATGCCCGCGACCGACGTTTGTTGTCGCTCGTCGACAAGCACGAAGCCCTCGTGGTGCTGCCGTATCTCTACCAGATCGAGCCCCAGGTCGGCCACGTTGGGCGTCCGTTGCGCGCCGGACACGATCACCAGCTCGGCCTCGAGCTCGGTTTCCTCCGCTTGCCCCGGTCCCTGTGTGGTGGCGCCGCCAAGGCCCGTGACGCGCAGGCCGCGCTCGGTCATCTCCAGCGGATGGGCCCGGGGATGCCAGGTAACGCCCAACCGCTTCAAGCCGCGCTCGGCTACGCCGACCAGGCTCGCGTCGACCTCGGGCAGCAGGTGATGCTCCGCGCCCAGCAGCGTAACCGCGCTGCCCAGCTTGCGCAGCGCCACGGCAAGTTGCACCGCCACGTAGTCGGCTCCCACGATGGCGACCGTGGCCGGCAGGCGGTCCAGACGTAGCGCGTCGGCCGCGCGCAGCACCCGAAGGCCGTCGGGCCGCAGCCCCGCGATGGGGATCGGCGTGGCCCCGACCGCCAGCACCATGCCGCGCCGCACCGTGTAGCGCTCCGAGCCATGCGACGCTGCCACGGCGACGCGGTTGTGGCCGGCGGGGACCCCATCGCCGCGCACGACGGTCACGCCGTGCCGCTCCAGCAGCGTAGAGACGCCGCGCGCCAGGCGATCAACTATTCCCTGCTGCCATGTGCGCAGCGCCTGCATATCGGGCGTCACTGTGGGGATGCGCAGGCCCATCGCGCCCGCGTTGCGCGCGCGGTAGGCCAGATCCGCCGCCGCCAGCAGGGCTTTGCCGGGGATGCAGCCCTGGTGCAGGCATACCCCGCCCAGCACGGGCTCGCGCTCCACCAGCACCGTGGCCAGGCCCAGTTCCGCTGCCCGGATCGCCGCCACGTAGCCGCCCGGCCCGCCGCCGATCACCACCACGTCCGTCTCGTGACTCACCTCGCCGACGACCACGATTGCCTCCCATTAGTCATTAGTCATTAGTCGTTAGTTATTAGCATGTGTGGAGACACTTGGTCTCTTCGCAACTGCCTGCATGTCCCATGCTCACGCCCCCGTCTCGCGGCGCTCCTCGCATGGGCAGGATACACCCAGATGGGTCATGACTGCTAAGATCACGCTTGATGGTCCAGTAGGTATGGAGTGAGGCGCCCGCACATGCGTAAGAGTTCCGAGACAGACGCTCTCATTGACGCGTTAACCGAACTGTCGAACCAGGACATGCTGGAAGTGCTCCAGGCCGTGTTCGCGCGGCGCATACCGTACGAACCGGAGCAGGACTTTCAGACGAGCCACTACGTCCTCAGCGTCACGTCAAACGTGCGGCTGGATGACTGGGAGGATGGTGAGGACGGCCTGCCGGCCGAGGAGTGGTCCGGGTGGAACCTCCGCGTCGTGGGCGACTACGATAAGGAAAGCTATCCAGAGGTCGCTGCGGGCGAGATCGAGCTTGGCTCGGGTGAGTTCGACCAGAGAGGCATGTGCCGCACCTGTCAGACGCCTGTGGCATCCATCGCGAAGCGAGCAATCTGCCCTGTCTGCGGCGCGAAGGTATTTCTTATGTGACGATGCCGTAGAGGAGGCTTAATAGAGGCCTCTATCTTCGTCAATTAGCTCCTCCGAAGGACGAGCGCCAGGAGTAAGTTGACCCAACTTTGCAATGTCCTCCTCCGATAGGGCGATGACGCCTTCAGGAACCCTAAAGTCAGTGGCAAGAATCCCTGCCGCCTCCAGTTTCGCGCGAGCACGTTGACGCGCCGGATTCTCGGAATCGGCAGTGATCGTCTCGCGCGGCACGATCACCAGGTCGGCCGACTCGACTACCGAACTGACGGCGGATGCCACGGTGAACTGTTGCCGTGCCCATGGGGCCGACCGCGCAAATCGTCGCCGAGCCCGACGACGGCGCGGCCCCGCTCGTCGCCTTCATCGACGGTGCGCGGTCCAACCTGGACGGCGAGATCTACCTGCTGTCCGACCCGTTGGTGCTGGCGGCGTTTGCCCAGGCCGAGACGCGCGGCGTGCGGGTGCAACTCATCCTGGAGCAGTATCCTTTTGGGGGCGACGCGGGCAGTCCCTCGGCGGCCTACGCCTACCTGACCGCGCGGCGTGGGGGTCCGCTGGGACGGCGCGGCCTTCCAGTTCATCCACGCCAAGGCGCTGGTCGCGGACCGGAGGCGCGCGTGGATCGGCGCCATGAACTGGACGCCCATCTCGTTCAGCCGCAATCGCGACTTTGCCGCCGTGACCGTGGACGCGGCGACCGTGGACGCGGCCGAGACCGTGGTACTGAGCGACTGGGCGGGCGAGACGGTGGAGGGGCCGCTGCCGGCGCTGGTGGTGAGCCCGGTCGGCGCGCGGGCGACATTGCTGGGTCTGATCAACCAGCACTTTGTACACCAGTGGACGTGGTACACCAGTGGACGTGGCCAGCGCGGGAAGCGATGCCACGACCAGCGGCCGACGGAGCGCAACACCACGCCCAGGCGTCGCATCGCGATCCGGGCGGCAACCACAAGCTGGCGGGCCATGAGCGGCGATCTTAACAATATCTTAACCATCCATGTGGTGCAGTCGTGTGGTAGTATATGTGGCAGATCGGTGCGATCTCCTTGTCCATCATCCCTTCCACTCCGCTGCCGTATCGGACAGGCGGTCGAAGAGACGGAGATGGGGACAATCCGGCGAGACACGGACCACGAGCGCGCGTACGTTTAAAGCTTTAAACGACTCTGAGAGGTTGCAATAATGGGCTCACGCATCCCTGGCTCAGGACTAACCACGGCGGTTCGCGACATCCTCCCGTTCATCGCTCGCCCTTTCGTGGCGCTCTGCCTCGTGCTGGGGCTCGCCGCCACGGTTCCTCCCGCCATCCGCTCCGCGACGGCAGTACGGGCGGCGCCGCTCCCTCCAAACCGGCTGACTGGTCAGACCCCCAGCGTGGTGACGCGCGGGGAGGCCACCTTCGCCGCTCCCGCCAGTCCGTCCGCCCCGCTGACCCTGGCCATCGCCCTCGGCGTGCATAACCCCGCCGCGCTCGATGCCCTCATCGCCGCCTCCAGTGACCCCCGCGGCCCCTCCTACGGCCACTACCTCACCCACGCCCAGTACCTGGATACCTACGCCCCCACGGAGGCCGAGGCGCGGGCGGTGCGTGACTGGGCCACCGGCGCCGGCCTGAGCGTGGTCCAGGTCTCGCCGGACCGCCAGCTGGTGCTGGTCGCGGGCGCGACGCGTCAGGTCGAGACGGCGCTCGGGGTAACGATCAACACCTACCAGTTGCCCGGCCAGGACGGCCAGCCCGGCCGCGTGTTCCGCGCCAACGACCGCGACCCCGTGGTTCCCGCCGACCTCGACATCCGCGCCATCACCGGGCTCTCCACGTACGACCAGTTCCGTGCCTTCTCTACCGCCACCGCGCGCCCGCGCGGACAATTCAAGGGCCGTGCCCGCGCGGGGATCACGCCGTACGATGCCCGGCCGAACGGCTACGTCCCCAGCGACTTCCGCACGGCCTACAACGTCAACGCGGTGGGCGACGGCAGCGGCCAGACGATCGGCATGACCCTGTGGGGCGCGCCGATGGCTCAGGACGACCTGACCCAGTTTGCCTCCAGCACCGCTAGCATGGCGCTGACCATCGGGCAGGCCGGCGCCGACGGCCTCGACTTCGTCCCCGTCACCAGCCCCCCCACCTTTTCCACCTTCACCGGCGCGCTGGGCGAGGTGGCCCTCGACGTGGAGTCCGCCCACGGCATCGCGCCGCACAGCCACCTGCGCTATTGGCTCGGCCCGATGCAAAAGAACGCCGACGGCTCCGACTCCAGTTCACCCGACGAGGGCGGCCTGGAGGTGGCCATGAGCGCCGCCGCCAGCGACAGCAGCCTGCACATCGTCTCCAACAGTTGGGGCGGCCCCGAGAACATGGACCCCACCGACCCCTTCTCGGCCACCGCCAACCAGATTTTCCAGGAGGCCGACGCCGTGGGCACGACCTTCTACTTCTCCAGCGGCGACGACGGCTACGCCTCGGGCTGCCCCCAACGGAACCCCACGCAGTGCCCTCCGGGGCACGGCCTGCCCAGCTTCCCCTCCGACAGTCCCTACGTCGTCGCCGTCGGCGGCACCAACCTGCAGGTCAACGGCGACGTGAGCTACCAGGGGGAGACCACCTGGGGCAACACTGTCAATCCCTACAGCAGTTCGGGCTTCGACGGCGCCACGGGCGGCGGCTGTTCGCCGAGCTTCGCGCGCCCGTCCTGGCAGACGGGCATTGTCACCGCCACGCCCGCCTACTGCGTCCTCGGCGATGGAGCGACCCCGGCGCGCGCCATCCCCGACGTGGCGGCCGACGCTGACCCGATGACGGGGGCCTACGTCTATGTCCAGGGGCAACCGCAGCAAATCGGCGGGACCAGCCTGGCGGCGCCGCTGTGGGCGGGCATGGCCGCCGACGTCAACCGCTACCTGGGGGCGGAGGTTCCGAGCCACACTCTGATGGGCTTCTCGGCGCCGGCCATCTACTATCTGGCCAACAACCCCACGACCTACGCGCGCGATTTCCACGACGTGACCAGTGGAAACAACGACCCGCAGGCCTCTGGTAGGGGCGACAACGCGGGGCCAGGCTGGGACCTGACCACCGGCTGGGGCTCGCCTAACCTGGGCGCCCTGGCCCAGGACTGGCCCAACATCGTCATCATACCGACGCCCGTGCCAACCCGGACGAACACGCCGCTACCCACCAGCACGCCGACGAACACCGCGACGAATACGCCCACCAACACCGCGACGAACACGGCGACGAACACGCCGACGAACACCGCGACGAATACGCCCACCAACACGCCGACGGCGACCGCGACCAGTACCCCATCGCCCAGCGCGACCGCGACTCTCAGCCCGACCGCCACGCTCTCTCCCACCGTGACCGCTACCCCCATCGCGCCCACGAGGGCGCCGTTCATCCAGCCAATTCCGTCTCCAACGCCGCCACGCTCGACCGCCACGGCCCTCTCCGGTAGCCAGACGGCGACCCCCTCGTTCGTGGGCCTCTCCGTCCATGTGACGCCGCTTCGGGTCCGCTCCGGCGGCACGCTGACCGTGCGGGTCGCGACGACGCCGCGCACCCACGTCGACATCGCGGTCATCGTGCAGACCACGCGCGCCACATCGCGTGTCGTGGTCAAGAACGGGCATCGCTTGCACGCGCGCACGGTTCAGACGGTCGTGCTCTACACGCTCACCGTGCGGGGCACGAGCGGCCCGCGCGGCCGCTTCACCGCCCACCCGCGCATCCTCTATCGGCCCGCCAGTCCGATCACGGCGCGGGTGCGGGTCACTGCCCGGACACCTGGCGGCGTCCAACAGGGCGCCAGTCAGGTCGTCATCCTGCCCGCCGTCATCAGGCCCGGTCATGGCTGCGTCCTTCCCTGCGCGTTGCCCGCTGGCGTCGATCCCGTTGCTGTGGCCATCGACGCGCGGACCGGCCGCGCCTTTGTCGTCAATCGCGGCGGCAACAGCGTCGACGTGCTCGACACCGCCACGAACACCCTCCGTGGCGTCGTCTCGGTCGGCAGGCAGCCCAACGCCGTGGCCATCGACGAGGGGACGGGACGGGTCTTTGTCGCCAACGGCGGTGGCGATACCGTCAGCGTGCTCGACGCGACCACGGGCCGGTTGCTGCGCACCGTCGGCGTTGGCGCCAACCCCTACGCGCTCGCGGTCGGCAAGACCGCGCGCCGCGTGTTTGTGATCAGCAATGATGGAGTGGACGCGCTCGACGCCGCCAGCGGCCGCCTCCTCCATACCGCTGCCGTCGGCAACGACCTCAATGCCCTGAGCGTCGACGAGGCCACCGGCCGCGTCTTCGTGACCGACCAACTCGGTAACAGCGTGGTCACGCTTGCCGTCGCCACCGCGGCCAGGCTCCACGCGACCAAAGTGGGCAACATCCCCTGGACCGTTGCTGCCGACCCCCACAATGGCCGCGCCTTCCTGGCCTGGGGCAATGACCATGTCAGCACCCTCGACGCGGCCAGCGGCGCCATTCTGCATACGGTAACGGTGGGTCAGGTCCCCAAGGCCCTGGCCGTCGATGCGGTCACCAACCGTGTCTTCGCCGCGGCCTCGGTTGCCAACACCGTCGACGTGCTCGACGCGACCACGGGCCGGCTGCTGCGCACCGTGTCCGTGGGCCAGGCGCCCGTGGCCCTGGCCGTGGACGAGCGCCGCAACCGTGTCTACGTGGTCGACAGCGGCGGCGACAGGGTCACCGTGCTCGACGCGGCCACCGGCGCCGTCCGCCGCTCCGTCCCTACCGGCGTCGGACCCATTGCCGCGGCCGTGGACCCGCGCACCGGTCAGGTCTTCGTGGTCGATAAGGGTCTTGGTGGCGGCAGACATGGCGCCATCACCGTCTTGAAAGCCCAGTCATGACCTTAGCAATGAGTGACGAAACTCTCCACTATTCGATCGTGATCGAGTGGAGCGTCGAAGACCAGGTGTACGTAGTGGTCTTGCCTGAATGGACGGACCGGTATGCCATGCCGGTCGCCAGCGGATCAACGTATGAGGAAGCGGCGGCGCGAGGGCGCAATGCGCTCGAGAACTACATCCGCTTCGCTCATGAGGACGGCCGCCCCCTGCCGCGGCCACGCGTCTTTGCCGGCGTCTAGCCGCTGGAGGTTCGGGTAGACTGCACGTATGATGTCTCGTGTCGATCTGCACATGCATACCACCAGCTCGGACGGCAGTCTCGCGCCGGCGGAGTTGGTCGAGGCGGCGCGGCGGCAGGGTCTCGACGTCATCGCGGTGACCGACCACGATACCCTGGACGGGGTCGTCCCGGCCATGGAAGCCGGCGGCGCGGGCGTGCGCGTGCTGCCCGGCGTCGAGTTGGGCGCGCTCTATGAGGGCTACGGCCTGCACCTGCTGGCCTACGGCTTCGACGCCGCCGACGCGGGCCTACGGGCGCGCCTGGATGGCCTTGCCGCCACGCGCGAGGAGCGCATGCGCGCCATGCTGGAGCGGTTGGACGTCCAGGGCATCCACCTGGCGTGGGAAGCCGTCGCGCGTCACGCCAGGCGCGCGGTGGGACGTCCTCACCTCGCCGCCGCCCTGGTCGAGGCCGGCTATGCCCGCGACCGCGCCGACGCCTTCGACCGCTTGATCGGCAATACTTCTCCCTCCTACGCGCCGTCCTCGCGGCAGCGGGTCGAGGAGGCCGTCGCGATGGTCGCCGACTCCGGCGGCGCCGTGGCCCTGGCTCACCCGCTGCTCTACCGGCATCCGCTGGGGTTGGAGGCGTTGCTGCCGCGCCTGCGGGCGTCCGGCGTCGGCGGACTGGAGGTCTACCATACCGATCATGACGCGGCCGGGACGGTCTATCTGGCGCGCCTTGCCGCCGAGCACGGCTTCTGGTACAGCGGCGGCAGCGACTTCCATGGCCCGGGTCGCGGCGAGGCCCGCCTCGGCGGCGTCGCCGTGCCCCCGGACGTGCTGGCGCAAGGCCCTTTCGCCGCGCTGTTTCGCTAACACGGCCTGTGAATTCGACGCGCAGGGGGCCTGCGACCGCGGTCGCATGGCAAGCGACGGACCCTGCGGTGTCGAAGCGGGACCAGGGCCCTCGTCGCGGTCGGGAATTCGACGATCATCCGCGTGTCCTCGAGCGTTTGCGGTGTCGAAGCGGGACCAGGGACCTCGTCGCGGCGGACCACACCCGACCGCAGTCGTCGTCCGCTGCCATGCGACCGCAGTCGCAGGCCTGACCAGGCCTGACCAGGCCTGCTTTCCACCGTTTCGCTAACCATGTGGGCATAGAGATTTGCGCTACACTGCACACAGGCGTCATGCTGATCGCGCGCCGAGGAGTAGTATGCGATGAAGGTTGACCTCTTCAGCGTCACGACGGACCAATTGCGGGCCGAGTTGGCCGCCGACCTCTCCAGGGGCGGCTACGTCTACCGTGAGCAGGTCGCGCCGGATGGCGGCGGGCGCCGCTACTTCGACAAGTATCTGGTGCTCTCGCGGCCGGGGTTGATCACCCGCGCCGCGCGGCTGCTGATCGACCTGTTGCCCGGCGATTGCGAGCGGATCGCCGTGACGGGCATCGCCAGTTCCGCGCTCGGGGCGTCCCTGTCGCAGGAGACCGGCGTCCCGCTGCTGCTGGGGCTCGACGAGGGGGCACAGGGCCTGCGCTTCGGCGGCGAAACGTTTTCCCGCATCAGAGCCGTGCTGCTCGAAGATGTGGTGTTCACGGGCCGGCGCGCCCTCGCCGGCGCGCAATCCCTCGCCGCCGCGGGCGCGTCCGTGTCCACGGTGCTCTGCCTGCTCGACTGCGAGGCCGGCGGAGCGCGCAGGTTGGCCGAGGCTGGCTATCCGTTGCGTTCCCTGTTTACGGAGGCTCAACTCCTGGCCAGCTAGCCCAGGCGGAGGTGGTGACGCGGATGACTGACGCGACGGCGACGACCAGGGCCGACATATCGCTGTCGGATGACCCCGGCGCGGCGCGCATCGCCGCGCGCCTGCGGGAACTCGCCGCGATCGGCGCGCAAGCGGGCGGTGGAATCACCCGCCTGGCCTACAGCCCGGCCGAGCGCGAGGCCCACGCCCTCTTCCGGCGCTGGCTGGAGGCGGAGGGCAGGCGCGTCGAGACCGACGCCGCGGGCAACACCGTGGCCATCTTCGACGACGGCGAGCCGTACTTCCTGCTGGGGTCGCACCTGGACACGGTGGCGCAAGGGGGCGCCTACGATGGCGCGGCCGGCGTCGTCGGCGCCCTGGAGGCCGCCGCGTTGGTGTCGGGGACGCTCACGCACGGGCTGCGCGCGGTCGTCTTCGCCGGGGAGGAGGGCGCGCGGTTCGGCCGTCCGAATTTGGGCAGCGCGGCCGCCGCCGGCATGCTGCGCGCCGACGACCTGACGCGCCTGCGCGACGCCGGCGGCGTCAGCCTGTACGAGGCCGCCGCGGCCCTGGAGCTCGCGCCGGCGACGGTCAAGCCGTGGCTCGACGGCACGGTCGCGTGCTTCTTCGAGATCCACATCGAGCAGGGCCGGCTGCTCGAGCTCTCCGCCGCGCGCATCGGGCTGGTCGACGCCATCGCGGGCAGCATCCGGCTGCGCATGGAGATCGTGGGGCGGCCCGACCACTCCGGGGCCACGCCGATGGAGATCCGCGCCGACGCCCTCGCCGCCGCCAGCCAGTTGGTTCTCTCCGTGGAGGAGGTCGCGCGCGGGTACCGCTCGACCGTGGCTACGGTCGGGCGCATGGAGGTGTGGCCGAACAGCGTGACCACCGTGCCGGGCAAGGTCACGCTTTGGATCGACATCCGCGACACCGACGCCGATCAGCAGCGCCACGCGGCGCGCAGCCTCTTCGACCGCGCCGAGAGCATCGGCGCGGCCAGGGGCGTCGCGGTCTCGGGGGAGGTTGTGTCGGACCAGGCGCCCGTCGTCCTCGCCGCCTGGCCCCGCGCTATGATGCGCGAGGAGTGCGAGGCCAGGGGGCTGATGTACCGCGTCATGCCGAGCGGGGCGGGCCACGACGCGGCGATCGTGGCTCGCCGCGCGCCGGCCACCATGCTGTTCATCCCGTGCGTCAACGGAGTCAGCCACGCGCCGGACGAGAGCGCGAGCGCCGACGACGTTGCGCTCGCGTCCGAACTGATCGCCGCGGCGATTCGGCGCGCCGATCGCTTCCTGGACTAGATACCAGACAAATCCCAGGAGGTTACAATACCGAGTGGCTGGCCCCGGTCGTCACCGGAATCAGTCACCACGATGGCATACACGCGCGCCGTGGTCAGGCGCATAAACACCTCTCTGGCCTCGATCACCATTCGGTCTCCCGCCATCACGACCATCGTCCCCGGCGACTCGTAACGCAGGGCGTCGCCGATGCCAGAATGCTTCAGGTCCACGTAATCGTCATTCCATGCGTCTGCCATGAGCCGCCCGAGTCCGTCACGGGTAAGCAGGCGCAGCCGTCTCTTGACCCGAACTATGACCTGAGAGTAATCCCCCTCGTGCATCTCTTTCAGAGCGCCTCTGATCCCATAGTCCGCGTCGTGCACCATGATCGTGCGTTGAAAACGAGGTAGTAGCGTCTGCTGGTTCATCGCTCTATGCCACGGCGAAGGCAGTGAGGGGGCGTTTCCAGGCCGGGTGGAAGGCCAGAACCACGTCCTCTCGCGGAATGCCGGCCTCGACCAGTCGGAGCGCGATTCCCTCCGCCGTGCCGTCGCGCTCGACCCAGACCTTCCCCTCGTGCAGCCGGAGGTGGCAGAGCACCTGGAAGACCCGCTTGCCCTGCTCCCACCCTACGTAGAGCGCCTGGTACTGGTCATGCGCCTCATCGCACACGCAAAGCGCCTCGATCTCGCCCGTGGCGGGCAGGCGCCTCGCCTCTTCCTCCACCACCAACCGGAGCGCCTGCCGGTAGGACGCTAGTCTCTCCATACGCTGATCCTCCGCTGAGCCACATCAACGACCAGTAGGCGAATATGGCCTCGTGATCCACATCACCTTGTGGCATAACAAGCCCAGTTTAGCACGATAAGCTGTTTATGCGACAGGCATGATTCGTCGGCGGATGATCGGCTTGCGTCACACGCGCGACGCTCCTGAGCGTCCCCTTTCTTGACGCGATGGAGAGCGGTCTTTACTATAACTTCAGGGACGGCCTCGCTGAGGCGCCACGATATGCCCGCGCGGACGGCCACGCGCACGATCTATCTGTAAAAGGAGAGCATGTGACCACGACCACGACGTCCCGTCTGCCGGTTGCCTCGACGCGCGGCCGCCGGGCGCCGGCCTCGCCGATCCGCAAGCTGACCCCGTTCGCCGACGCGGCGCGGGCCCGTGGCGTCCACATCCACCACCTCAACATTGGACAGCCCAACTTCGCCACCCCCGCGCCGATCCGCGAGGCCATCGCCGCCTTCGACCAGCAGACCATCGCCTACGCGCCCTCGCAGGGGCTGACCGAGACGGTCGCGGCCTGGGGCGCGTACTATCGCCAGGCTTGCGGCGTCGATATCCCCACCGAGCAGTTGCTGGTCACGGTCGGCGGCTCCGAAGCGGTGGCGTTCGCCTTGATGGCCGTGGCCGATCCGGGCGACGAGGCGTTGGTCTTCGATCCTTGCTATACCAACTACACCGGCTTCGCTGCCCTGGCCGGAGTCAACTTGCGGGCGCTGATGCTCGATCCGTCCGACGGCTACGCCCTGCCGCCCGCCGCGCGCATCGCCGAGGCTATCACGGAGCGCACGCGCGCCATCTTGATCTGCAACCCCAACAATCCCACCGGCGCCGTCTATGGCGAGGCCGACCTGCGCCTGCTGCTCGACGTGGCCGAGCGGCACGGCATCTTTCTGCTGGTGGACGAGGTCTACCGCGAGCTGGTCTTCGACGGGCTGCCGCAAACGACGGTGCTCTCCATTCCCGGCGCGATGGAGCGGTCCGTGGTGATGGACAGCGTCTCCAAACGCTTCAACGCCTGCGGGGCGCGCGTCGGCTGCCTCACCTCGGCCAACGAGGAGGTGATGGGCGCTGCGCTGCGCTTCGCCCAGGCGCGGCTCTCGGCGCCGACCGTGGAGCAACTGGCCGTGGTCCCGCTGCTGTCCGATCCGTTGTCCTACACGGGCACGCTGGCCGCCGAGTACGAGCGACGGCGCGACACCGCAGTGGCCGCGCTCGGGTCGATTCCTGGCATCACTTACAGCCGCCCGCGGGGCGCCTTCTACATTATCCTGGGCCTGCCCGTGGCCGATGGCGAGGACTTCGCGCGCTGGATGCTGGAGGAGTTCGCGCTCGACGGCGAGACGGTGATGGTGGCGCCACTGGAGGGTTTCTACGTCACGCCCGGCCACGGCCGGAGCGAAGCGCGCCTGGCCTTTGTGCTGGAGGAGGATCGCCTGGCGCGGTCGGTCGAGGTGCTTGGCGCCGGACTCGCGCGCTACCGGCGCGACCACCCCGACGCGCGCGTCGCGACGGCCGCTATAGATGCACGGGACGCACGGGGATGATCGAACGCATCGGCGACTTCATGACCTATCTGCGCGCCGAGCGCGGCTTCTCGGACAACACGATCAGCGCCTACCAGAACGACCTGGCGCAACTGGCCGACTTCCTGCGCGCCGGGCCGGTCGAGCTTGACCTGATGGAGCGGGGCACGATCATGGCCTTCATCATGGACCTACGCAAGCGCGAGTACGCGCCGACCACCGTGGCCCGCAAGACGGCGGCGGTCAAGTCGTTCTGCCACTTCCTGCGCCGCGAGGGCCTGACCGAGACCGATCCGACCGACAACATCGATTCGCCGCGCGTCAGCAAGTATCTGCCCAAAGCCGCCTCGGCCGACGAGATCGTGCGCCTCCTGGCGCAGTTGGATGGTGGTTCGCCCACGGTGGTGCGCGACAAGGCCATGCTCGAGCTGCTCTACGCCACGGGGATGCGCGTCAGCGAACTGGTCGCGCTCGACCTGACGCACGCCGATCTGGAAAACGACGTGGTGCGCTGTGTCGGCAAGGGCAACAAGGAGCGCGTCATCCCCTTCAGCCGCGCCGGCAACGCCACGCACGCCTCGCTGGCGCGCTATATCCGGGAGGCGCGGCCGGCGCTGGTCGGCGCGCACCCGTCCGCGGCGCTGTTCCTCAACCACCATGGTGAGCGGCTGACTCGCCAGGGCTTCTGGCTGATCATCAAGGGCTACGCCAGGCAGGCCGGGATCGAGCGCCTCACGCCGCACACGCTGCGCCACTCCTTCGCCACGCACATGCTCAACAACGGCGCCGACCTGCGCTCGGTGCAGGAGTTGCTGGGCCACTCCAGCATCGCCACGACCCAGATCTATACCCACGTCACCAATGACGGTTCGCGGCAGCGCGCCACGGCCACTGCCGGCGTGGAATAGGCAGAGGCGGAATCCGCGACTGCTCGGTTAGACTGGCGCGTCCGTGAGCAGGTCGTGCTATCATTGTAGCTATGACAGAGCCCGAGTTGCCGTTTCTCGCGAAAGCGCGGGAGAGCTTGGCCGGCGCCGAGAGCGAGTTTGCGAACGGCCGTTACAACAACTGCGCCAACCGCATTCAGGATGCCCTTGCCGAGTTGCAGGGACTGATCGAGGCGTCTTTTCCGGGAGCGGCTTTTGCGATATATCCAGGTCACGATCCAGAGGGGATATACCTGGAAGCAATGGTTGACGTTGACGATATTAACGATGTACTGGATGTATATATCGACCGCCTGGTCGATTTACAGGTCGAGGGACAACTCCCCGTGTATGTTGTACCGGTACGTCCGCCGGAAAGAGTGGCGTAACTCGTGGCTATGTGTCCGCGGCCGCGGGTTGTTAACCTCCTGTCGCATCCTCGATCCGCGCCGCCGTGTCGGCGAGTCGCCCGATTAGCTCTTCCAGGCGTGGGTTGATGGTCCCCTCCGTCTGCTTCTGGTCGCGGGTGTACGTGGGGAGCAGGCGCGCGGCCTCCTGGAGCAGCGCGACGCCGCCCAGGAAGTCGTCCTGTCGGATGTGTTCGGGCCGTAGCGCGAAGTCGTCCCCGACGTTGTGGTAGTTGCCCAGGGGGAAGCACAGGCCGGTCACGGCGTAGCCCTGCCGCACCGCCGCCGTGCCTTCGCACTGACCGCCGCTCATCAGTTGGCGCTGCACGCAGCGCGGCGCGCTGTCGTCCTCCCGGTTGGCGAGCCGTCGCGCGGCGGCGCGCAGCAGCCCCTCGGCCTCGTCGCCGAAGGTGCTGGCGCGGTCGCCCACGCGGATCACCGGTCCCTCGCCCTGTACGGCGCCGGGCAAGGCCTTGCTGGCCTCCAGCGAAACGACATAGCCGTCTTTGGGCAGCGTCGCGCCGCGTAGTGCGGCGTACGCCCCGACCAGGCCGACCTCCTCGGCGCGGGTGAAGACGCCGTAGACGTCGGTCTCGCGCTGCTCGCGCGCCACGGCTCTCATGGTCAGCAGGATGGCGGCGCAGCCCGCCAGGTCGTCGATGGCGCGCGCGTGGATCATGCCGTCGCGCAGCTCCATGTCGGGCAGGTCCCAGACGCCGACATCGCCCGGCCGCACCAGGTCTGCTTGCGATGGGTCATCCAGGGTGAGGAACAGGGTCAGGCCCGGCGCGCCATCGCCTGGCGGCCCGTACCCCGTCACGCGGGCGGCGATACCATGCGAGGAGCGGTCGTGGCCGCCGGGGTAGATGCGCGCGGCGACGGGCTCGGGCCGCTCGAAGCACGAACGCGCGACGCCGCCCAGCAGGCGCGCCGTGCAAGGCTCGCCGTCCGGTCCGGCCGGCGCGACGATCTCGAAGCCCGGATGGTCCATGTGCGCCATGAGCGTCAGCGGACGTGTCGTGTCTCCATATTGGTAGTGGGCGACGATGTTGCCCCAGGCGTCGAGGACGAACGGGATGTCCCACGCGCGCAGGTGGGCGGCGATGCGCGCGGCGACGCGCTCCTCGTGGAACGGCGCGGTCGGCTGGGATAGGATATCCCGCAGCACCCGCATGGCATCGTCGGAACGGTCGTACATGTCTATCGAATGCTCCCCCATTGCTGTTCCGGGTGGTCGGGCTACGGTCATCGTCGCCGACGGGTGCACCTCAAAATTGTGGGATTCGACCTGACCTGCGACGGCGGTCGCATGGCAGCGCACGGACACTGCGGTGTCAGAACGAGGCCAAAAGCGAGGTGACGGCGGACCACACCCGACCGCAGTCGTCGTCCGCTGCCA
>JAABUX010004758.1_pt1 | contig 17007 bp, 23 predicted proteins | sample 5561851 | NCBI WGS metagenome assembly JAABUX01 (sample SAMN10711883, study PRJNA513361) | rock metagenome | isolation source: Antarctica rocks | place: Antarctica: Victoria Land, Richard Nunatak red sandstone | collected 2016-01-03 | reverse complement strand
CAGCGAGAGGTCGATTCAACCGCGACGTCTTCTTTACAGGTTACCGCAAACGCCAAAGGGTCCCAAGAAGAGGGCGCAAAACATGAGGCGTAAGGAAGTGATGCTGTGTGCTTGGCCGCTTGAAGGAATCACAAGGGGTTTCGTTTATGGATGCTTCGAAAAGCATCCAAAGTCTGACGCACGGGTTGGAGCATCATAAAAGACAACGACAGCGCCAGAGTTCTTTGGCACAGATGATTCTCTTGATCCTTCAACCACAAGATGAAGAAATCCTGTCAGATCGCTGTTTCGGCCCTTGTGGCTCTGGTAGCTGCAAGTCCGTTCAACTGCCCGCCGGCCGCAACTGTGACTGTGACTTACAGGGGCGGGGATTTAATCCCAGCTTCAAGTTCCGTTCCAGTCACGAGTGCTCCACCTCCTGGAAGCACTACGGTTACCGGTAGCTCAGGCGACTATATGACAATTTCGATCACTAACGTGTACGGAACTCAATTATCTCTGTCCTTTGCCTCTAATGCTGGTGGCCCCGCTCCGGTAGGGAATCCATCAGCCACCATACTTCCCGACACCTCGCCTACCTCTTACGCTTTCCCAACTGGGTGGGCAGGAAGGATAAATGTTGGGCCCAATACCAACCCGCTGGGCAGTAAGATCGAAGGCAGCTTTACAGGTCCACCCGATATCGATGTCAGCTATGTCGATGGCTACTCTGTACCCATCACATGCTCGTCCGAGGGCACAGCAGTCTCCGGCTGCAACATCGAACTGTTCAAACAGCCAGGCATCACATGTGACCATCAAGTCCACGGCCCTGTCTGCCTCAACTCCGCTCAGGATATCGCCGCTGGACCTGCTCCGCCTTTTTTCACTGCTTGCGCAGGGGCTGCCTACACTTATCCTAATGATAACGAGGCCAATGTAAGCAACCTCAAGAGCAACCTGGTTTCTTGTTGCATCGGCACGTCTTGCGAAGCACCCTCAAGGCAACTACCTAAACGAGGAAATCCAACGCCCAAATCGTCCATACGGATCAGAAATGATGAACCACGGGCAGTAAAAGCACGTGACTCCCTACCGTCAACACTTCCGTTCGCACACAAACTTGGTCACCATCATCACTCCCGCCGATCCCGTGTCCACGGAGCGGTCTACTAACATGTATGTTCATGCAGAGCATTGTAGCTGCTCCTATCACTCTGAACGACTTACGCCTTTATTACGAACCGTGTCAAAGCGATGGACATCATGGTTTTTAATGAACGATGGCAATATATAGTCGCCTTCTGGCTTAGGTAGAGCTTCAATTCAATATATACTACATCGAAACTACTTGGAAATCGAATTCATATTTTCCTTGACAAAGCATGAGCCCATTACACGAGTGTCACCCGGTTATAGCAGTATTCCTCCACCCTCCGACCCTTTGGTCGAAAACCGATCTTGCAGTATAAGTCCATTCCACGCGTATGGGTATCCCACAATGGAAGGTGCATGAATTGGAGACTCGCTAAAAGGGGATCCAATTTTGACTCCGTCACCGAGCATCCAAAACCCACCCACCGCCGTTAGGGAGCCAGTCATGGATTCCTGGAGGCCAGGAGGTCGTCCAGACCGTAATTATATTAAGGCAACAGGTTTGCTCCACTTCTGTAGAACACTCCATATCTACTTCCCTGAAAATCACAAATGTATTCCCCAAAAGTATTGCTCTACGGTACCATCCTGGTTGCTCAAATGTTCACAGCTCTGGCAGCTCCCAGTATGGCAAATCCCCCACCCGATGCAGAAGGCAAAAGCAGTCCGAAGAGCGTTAATTCTCTTGCTAACGGGGCTAAAGGTTTGAAAACCCAAGTGAAGGGTGAGATTGACGAGCATTTAGAGAAACGACAGGTATAACACGCCTCTCCTTTGTAAGAATGGCTAAGAAGTATGACAGGACAAACCTTCGAAGATCGGACTCACCGCTTACAGCGAAAGAGACTGCAACGGGTTTTTAGGGGCGGCAGACGATCTCACGAAATTTCCAGGGGATACGTGGCTCCCTATGAAGGATGGGGTCGCGTACAGCTTTCAGCTTCTCTACCGGGGCCTCCAAGGCCAAGAGCAGCTCGACATTTCCACCAAGAATGCCAGTAACGGAGACCAGTGCGGCGATTTCATCGATAGTTATTTCGCGGGCACCCCTACTTCGTGTAACAACTGGGGAAACATTGGCTGCGTGAGATTTTGGAACAATCCTGGTCTTTGAGTGAAGAGTGGGATTCATGTCGCAGGCCGTTGAAGGAAGCTCATTTGTTCTGTGAAGATTTATTAGTATGGTATTCATTCTACAGTAGTATTTAGTGTGATACGCTCTCGATATGTAATTGGATTCTGGAATATTTGGTGGACTAACAGACAAACATATGCCTACTACCACGACGCATCATCCATTCTCTCAATGTTCAAGAATTATAACTGTCTTAGCTGATTCCTAAGGCTAGTCGCAGGGGATATCTATGCCCACAGTCCTCTCATCTTCTCTTCGCACGGCATGAGATCTTTGTACTCTGGAAGATGTAACAGAAGTGCAGGTCATGTTGGATGGATGATGAAAACTGTAGAAAAGTGTCGAGAGGGACGTTAACAAGGGTGCGGTGGGGTGCGGTTCTTTTCGAGTCGAGCTAGTGAATCAAGCTTCATCACTGGTGCTCCTCAAACCTTGTTTGCCTCTAAATAGAAAACTCTCCGTTGCCCTGTATAAAATCCATGAGCTCGTATGTTCCATCCTCTTGATCATGCACGGACTAATAATGAATGGCTTTGTCCTCGAAATAGGGTCAGGAATCGAATTGCGACGTCCTGTCTCGTGGGCTATGTATAGCTCCAGAAGTGGATGCTCAGGGTCCAGAAGTGGATGCTAAGATCAATCTTTCCTTGTAAGCGCCCATGCTTTTAGTAATGGGCGAAGCGTTTGGCATAATAGAGGCTGAGAACCTTACCACAGCAATGACAAGGATGGAAATCCCACCTCGATTTGTCAGCCGTAGGAGACAGCGGGTATGAACGTCGCACCAATCCTTGAGTGAACTGCCCTTCCGCCTACATGCGATGTTGCCGTATCTATGTCGGAACTTAACATCGTCTCTCTTGTGAGGTTTCCCTGAAGGGTTCATCTCCTTCGGTGACTAGTGTTGTCTCCATTTACTCGCTAGCGAATACGGCCAATAAGGTGATGAGACGTGCATTCGTGAGCTTTTACAAGGCGAAGTAATGCGGAAAAAATGAAGATTTCTAATGGGCAGGGATCTGCTCTTCGCGCCGTCTTAATTAGACGAGAGTACAAACACTTAAAAGCCGCCACAATCACGTTGAAAAGAAACTCCAGCGAAATACAACCAATAGCGCCACAAGAGCCGGTGGAGTCTGGCTTTCAGGTGCCTGAGGGGCGCAAACTTCAACATTTCCTAACCTCTCCTTCGCTTGCCGCTGGTGACCTCGCCCTTATTGTCTTTACCTGAATTCCCTCCCTGGCTCGGACCGTCCTGTCTCTTTGGGAGCGGAGTTATGGGTGTTTTCACCACCCACTGCCGATTGACTTACTCTGTCAACTCTTTCAGTGTCGACCTCATTGCTTCGAAATAGGGATGCAACGCTTCGACGTGTTGGCCCAGTTGGTCTATCTGTCTTTCGCCAATGTCAATATTTTCCGTTGATCGCCGTACTGCTCGATCGAGATACCTAGAATTTTCCTTTATCCTAAACAGACGTTAGCAATATTAAGACCACAGTATTCTCTCCATACAGCGCCTTGATCTCTTCGTATTCCGGTCCCGTCCCCCCAAAATTAACGCTGGAATCTTGACCACCGAGCGAACCTTGCAGGTTGGCTTGGTCGTTGCACACCGGAGTAGAGATTCGATCTCCAGGCGTATAGTCGGTTTGAAGATCCTGAGAGAAGATCGTCTGTCGAGGATCGGGTTCCAAGGTGCCTTCACTAACCAAATAATCCAGGGACGAGAACAAAGTCGGATCCTCATAGCTAGTCACGTAGTTACTGTTAATGAAGTCGTTCCATTCATTATTGGGGTATTGTTCATCGAAAAAACTAGCCATGGCGAGAAATGCGTGCAAGTACAATGCACCGATAACCACGCATCGCTGTCCTCTTTTAAATCCTAATACAACCGTGCATCCACTTCTGGCGCCAAAAGCTGTCATTAATGGAGCATTGGATGTGAACCAGTCATATCGCTGTAGCTCGGAGGATTTACCCGCATATTGGCTCAGTGCCCAGTGGATGTGCACGTCAACAGTTGTGCCGCGAATCCTTGTGGCAGGGCTGATGACTTGCATAAGCCACGCGGAGATACCGGGCGCTGAAACACACTAACTTCAGGGTAGCCAATCATCCTGCTCGAGTAGTCGCTATGCTTCTGGACAAAGAGCGATACCAAGGCAGTGCGGGATGAGGACATGGATTGAAATCCATCCGCATAGCCCCATCCTTTTGCTGTGAGAAGTCCCGCGGCAAGCGTGACTTGAGTGTACTTGACGGCGGTCCGAGCGCATGGATGACTCCAGTGCATTCTTGCTCTTTGCGCCCAGTCGTTCATGAACCGATTGGATGGGAATTGTAATCCCGAGGTATCCGAAGGATTGCACAAGGGTGATCAGCGAAAGTAGCACTGGGCACAGTTGAGGTGCAGGGGACTCAGAGATGGAGCGGTCTGGTCACATTGTTTTGGGGTTCGAAGAATATATAAATTACAACTTCTTCGATCACTTGTCCCAAACGATCCAGGTACTCGAATCATTCGAAACTGTCACCACATTCTCACATTCCCATCACCACATCCTCGCATTCCCGTCACAACCTTCGCTCTGATAATCATGGCAACGCAAGGTGGAAGTGCACTGTTTCAATTTTCTAGGGTGGTATGGGAAGTCCAGCCGCTTGAATAAACGAATATTAACGTTAGCAACAGCCTGGCCAAGCCATCTGCCACACGTGCGGTGTTGAGCTAGCTTCCCACGAGAAACTCCGCTGGAAGAAGAAGGCGCTCGAAAATGAGAATGCCATATTGCACCAGCGGCTCTTCGAAGCTGGTCAAGCCAATCAGTCCAACGAGGTCCGTATGAGGTTCTTCGATACCCAAAGCGAAGAAGTCGCAAAATTGAAAGAGACCCTGAGCAACTATCAAAGAGCATTTGCAACTCAGCAGGAGGCACTGGAGTCGGAGAAAAGGGAGCGGGCTCTTGTAACGCAATCCCTGAATTACGAGTCCAGTTGTCACAAAGCAACCGAGAGATCGCTGGAGCAAGAGCGTGCCCATTTTCGGGACTTTATTGGATTTCTGGATACTCTTGAGGTTCTAAGAAGAGCGAATCTAAACGATAACGCAAGCATTGGCACAGTTTGGGTCGAAGGGAATGGCATGAAAGGGGCACTCGAACAGCTAGAGGTGAAGACAAAAAGCCTAGAGCAGGAGCTCTATAACACCAGAGATGACCTCCAGCACAAGCGAGTTCTGCTGGAAGAGCTATCACGCAACTTTGAGGTCGCGCCTGAAAGTACGTCCATGTCACCGTCTTCTGAGAGCAGTGGAGAAGAGAACGGGCAAATGGTGCTGCTGTCTGAACCCAGTGAGCAGCGAAGGCGAGAGGGTAGTTGAGAGATCGAGCGGCGGATATTATTCTTGTATTTGATTCCTAGTTGGCTTCACACCGAGTTTCTTGTCCTGCGTGCTTAGATAGTTCCGTCAGTATGAATACTTGTCATCGCAAGCTCCTTGGCTGCAAATCTTCTGTTGTGGACAGTGTTCCTTATGTTTGAAGTGGTGGCGACAGAAGTTGCCCTCCCGTCGCCAAAAGCGGATGCATCAAAGGCATCGAATTGTGGATGACTGTCCGTACTATTAAATCCCGTATGGCGTCCCCTTCTTCTTCCGATCGACATTTCGTCATTCCATCCATCTAATCCGGCTTGCTTCCAGTAAAGCTTTGTCGACCGTGCGTATGGCTTCTTGCGAGCACCTGGCGTGGTTGCAGGTAGTTGGCATAAACGATCTCAGGCTTCTCGACCCTGGTCGCATGAACCAGTTGGTAAGGGAACTGAGAAATCCCTCGAATCAACGACCTTCTTCCCTATTGTTCGTGGGACGACAAGCCAAGGATCTTGCTCTTCGGGAACTTTTCCCCGACAACAACTTCAAGAAACGTTTTTGCGACGGCGTTGCAACATTGAGAATTGACAACGCAAGCACTTACTCCGATCATCCTATCTTTTTTGCGGAGAGTAGCCCAAGTCAAGGGATACCCTTGGCAGCCGATGATCCTCGCGACTGTGAGACCGAGTCATTTCCCATCCAGTGGGCCGAGGACACGACCGTGCAGCATCTCTATAACGTCTTGCACGCCAGCCTCTTCTGTCTCTTCGCCGATGTCGTCTGCGTGTTTGCCGATGACTTTGCCGACTTCGAACATGCCGTCCAACTGCTGAAGTCATGGGCCGCTGCCGGCAGCGCTTCCGGTCATTTCGACAAGATTCGACCGAGAGTTGTTATCGTTAGACGTGGAGACGCAGCCAGTCCCAGTCCCACCTATGATCTTCTCAGGATAGACGATCTTCAGCAGGGCCTCCACAATAGATCTCTGAAAGAATTTTTCTCTTCGATCAAAGTGCTTCACCTGGCCACTGAGCAGCTATCTCCCCTGGCACGTTTTCGACGGCTCAAGGAACTCCTTTGGAGGGAGATGGACGAGATGCGCCAGGCTCGACAGAATCTCGGCTGTCTATATTCTGCTGAGCACACCACTCGGTTTTTCCGCATGGCTGTGGCCCACACAGCCGCCTCAATGAGTCGGCCGTTCGATTTCATATTGGCGAGCCGGAGGGGTAACGACGTCGAGCCAGATTTCGTTCATCACTTGTCCAGATTCATGCGATCCGGAGAGGACCACCAGGTTCCTCGCGACGCACTGATGACTTTCGTTGCTTCAAGTATCATGTTGGACGCATATCCCCCAAAGATGCATGGTAAGACAATCCTGGCCCTGGCGAACATGGATGCTCAACATCTGACCAAAATCCGCAGTCTTCGATCCAGGGATGCTTTATGACGTTCAATATCGGCATCTTTGTCTTCAGTCCCTTACTGAGACATATGATGACCGCGATCTCGTTCAGCACCAGGACACCTTCATTCGCAGCCAGCTGGTTCAACTCCATTCCTCCATGATCGCATCCGGGAAGCCCGCCCTACAGATGCACCGGGAGAAGACGGCTTCCCTCGATATTAACTGGGCGCAGATGAAGAGCAATGAAACCTGCTTTTGTTGTCTTCCACGGATGCCTGAGATTACTCTTTCTTGTGGACACGCCATATGTGAAGTGTGCGTTCGAAATATTGGCGATGAAACCTCGGCCTTTGACTCTCAGTATCGCATTGACGCTTGTATGCTTTGCCGAACGGGAAAGGTTTTGGTGGGATTGAGGCCGCTCACTGCCGGATTACGGCTCTTGAGCATAGACGGTGGGGGGACTCTCGGGGTGATAGCGATAGGATTCATGGATGTTTTCCAAAGTAATCTAGGAAATATCTGGAGAATCCAGGATTTGTTCGATGTGGCATATGGCACCAGCGTTGGTGGGTTTGACGATCCAACATTGGCTTTTACCCTGGCTGACATGGGAACAGGGGGCCTTATCGTGTTGATCCTCTTCCTGCGCCAGCTACCAGTTTCGGAGTGTGTGAAGATGTTTAATACCCTGGCCAAGCAGCTATTTCCTCCCTCTGCCGATCGAACGAGCGTTCTCAGTCGTCTTCGGCGTGTGCTGAGGTCGTGGTACCGTGACGGATGCCACAATGCGGAAACCTTGGAGTCCCATTTGCAGGAAACCCTAGGCTCTCAGGCCCGGTTGTTCGACCACGTCCAGGGCCTCATCGCCACGAAAGTTGGCGTCACGGCAGCTACCATTGATAAAGGCATCCCGGTCTTGTTGACCAATTATAATGGCTCAGGCAAGTGGGACGAGAAGTGCGGTATGGATGGAGGATATTCCTTTCCAATTCTAAGCTGACCATAAGTCAGGCTATAAAATCATCCGTCCGACGGATATGAAAGACGAACCGTACCTTTGGCAAGCGTAAGTCTCCTTTGTTCTACGATTGCATGGGCTCAAGTTGTCTAGGGGCCGAATGACTTCGGCAGCCCCAGTGTAAGCGTTCTTGGCTGCCTCCGCTGTTGCCCGTGACTGATCTCTATAGCCTCTATCCACCCGCATATACCTGTGCGACTGGCCCAATCCAGGACGGAGGTATGAGTGGACACAATAATCCTATCAAGCTTGCGCTTTGGGAGAGCCTGCGCATCGATCCTTCACTCTCTAGACCTGACCTCGTGGTATCCGTGGGGACAGGTACCAGCAGAAAAACGAAGTCGCCGAGAGCTGCTTCTTGCCGCCACGTTCTATTCGACGGCTTCATTCCTCGGCTGTGGCGGGCCTATATGTCATCGTTCGACGGCGAAAGCAACTTCAGAGACGTTGTGAACAGCTTGGACCGCGAAAACCGTGAAGACTACAAGCGGCTTAACGTTGTTTTACCGAGGAACGAGCCGGCGATGGACAACACCAACCGAATAGACGAGTTGCGTCAACTTGTCCATCTGAATCCACAGATGATCCAAGAGTGCGAGGAGACGATATATGCTTTGCTTATAGCATCTTTCTACTTTGAACTGAGCTGCGTCCCGAGCCCACTGCCAGGAAACCGAATCCGCTGTCTCGGGACGATACGATGCCGTCTTCCAGGTGAAATCATGGTGAAATTGCTCGAGCAAATCCATCCTTCTGGCCTATCCTTCGTAACACATAGCAAGGCCTTGGGGCATTACCACGGCAAACGCGATCTCTGCCCGTCGTGCCGACGATACCGAAAATCTGTGGAGTTCACCGTTCGGGATCTGGGTCAGCCGACCAGTATATATGCAACGAGTGCAAGAAGGCCTCGACGGAAAATCAGCGCTTTTCCGCAGACAATGCAGTGGTTTATCGACCAGCAACATCTTGACGCTCCTTTTGGCACGGCCTATCATGGAAGTCTAAACCACTCATGTAAGTCGTGTGTGGCTGCCGCCTACCGTGAGCTGAAAAGGCAGGCCCCTGATAACGAAGGCCGACACGAGCCGCTCAAAAAGCCTCGACTGTATTAGCAGCCGGTGCCAATGTTTCGTAAGAAGAGAAGACATACAAATAGCATTAATAACGACACTAGTAGATCAAGAGCCTGAAGCCTAGCTGGGGGATTGATCAGATGGGGAAGAGGAGAATGATTCTGTTAGGAGCCTCATGATTGTGCCCCGTGTCGTAGTGCCTGAGATTGGCGAGCTGAGCCACATCTGCCCATTGGGTGGTTGTAAATGCAGGCTTTCTTAGCACCGAGGATCATTCGTACTCCCCATAGGAACGATGACTCACATCAAAGCGTGGCGCCCGGCACTGCAGTAAGGTTCTCTTTAGCCACCTTAAAGTGTGTCGGTGCCGCTGCGCCATTATCAAGGCCGAATCGATCCACACCCTCATTATTGCAACAGAGCATACTGAGTCGTTCAGAAGGATGCTCTAGCTTGTCATGTATCGCACCCGCATATAGTCCACTGCATGAAGATTGCGCTGTCAATCAATAGGGACCTCTCAATTTTATGCGTTGCCGAAACCATCCACTTGTCTGACTCAGAGGTCCTACTTAGGACCATGGAACCCAGTATTCTCATTAAGGTATTGCAAAGTGTAGAACAGGGCTAAGGACGTACTTGATTCCACATCTCCTCCAAAATATCAAACTTTCGTTGATTTGTCTACACTGAGTCTCTGGCACTCACTTTACAATTCGATCATTGGCGCATATCATATAATGTCTGGCCGTGTCGTCAAAGAAGTCGCTAACGGCGCAAGGAAAGTCTCCATCGTTGTTGCAGAAGAAATTCAAGACAAAGGCTATAAACGCGTCATTGATGCAATTGATGCAACTGTCATTGCACAGACAGCGGAAAAGGTCGCAAATGCATTCAGCGGATCGAAAATGATGACGGCGGGCCAAAAAGCCCGAGCAGGCAAGATAATAATCACGTGTGCGATAGGTCAAGTGAAAGACTTGAATGACAGTTGCTGATCATGAATAGCTCCATGCCACACCCTAGTGCGGATGACCCTGATGATCACTCCACCATCTACGTGAAGGACTCTGCAGGCAAAGACGTCTGTGTTGGTCACGTTGCCACGAACCCTAGCAAGCAAAAAGTGAGACCTTACGATGAATTCCGTTCATGTTCGGGACTACTGAATCTCCATAGCCAGCTGAATAGACATCATACGCGGCAGAGAAGGCTTCAACAGGAGGCTGGCGTTTGTGGTCTTGTTCAGATTGGACCGCTCGGAAGTTTGGACAACCCGGGGACTATGTTTGCGTGGGTATGCGAAAGACCCTTTGTGTTTGCAGATAGTCCTGTTCGAGCGTATTATCCTGCTTGTAAACATAGATGTTATCTGAGCATCAACGCAGCTGTGATACCCTTATACCTCCACACCAGTGACAAGGAAACATGTGTACCCATGTCGTTAGCATTGAGCGGGCTTCGGTTGTCCGAGGCGTAAATGAGAACATTCACCGCTCGGAAAACTCTTTCGCGTATCTCTTTACGAAAGAAATTGTAAATACGGATGTTGTAGTGCCTCCAATGCTGCCGGTCTCTTCGTGTGGTTCACAAAGAGCAGGTATTGAATGAAATCTATCAACTCCGGCGACACTTTTGGGCCAGGCAAATTCTCGAGTTCCTGGCGCAAGGTGCCTACTTTGACAAATTTCGTTTCTAATTTGGTGGCGGGATGCTGAAAGGTCGTCGACTCGAGATGTTCAGCGACCAAAAATTCTTCCTCGTAATCAGGATTGTTGACAGGTGGATCCAGCGGCCCAATCAGGCGCCGGATCTTTGCAATGCACCACGCTTCAGCAAGTCCTTGGACTACCTTGTCCTTGGTCCCGAATATAACAGACGGAGATAACCAATGTGCCAACTTCTCGATCAGTCAAGATCATGATGGAGGCGATGCGACTAACCGTAACACCAAGTGACCATACGTCGGAAGAATGCCAACAACCCAGGCCTCGCCACACCTCTGGGGCGCGAGTTGAAAGGCTCTGGACGCGAGTTTTGTCGTAGCCCTCCTGCAACACTACAAGAGTAAGCGTCGTCCATGAGGTTTGCTAGGGCAAAGGCTCACTGTTCCCTAGATCTCCTACTTTGACCACTGGAGAAGGCCCGTTGATGCCGGAGAGGAAGACATTGTTTGGGTTGATGTCTAGTCCATCAGCCGTTGATAGATCACAAATCAAAAAGACAATACACTCACCAGTATGCACTGCACCATACTGCGTTTTGAGGAGGACCAGAGCTAACAAGACTGATTTAGCGATAATTTTGGGAAGGTATGAATTCTGTCGAAATTGATTGGAAGGCACTGTTCGTAGGTCATGCTCCATCCATTCAAACACCATGTACGGTGGATCTTCGGTCACCGATGCACTTTCGACTTGTGCATCATCTCCGTCTGGTCCCACAACGTCGTACAGAGTTCGAATGTATTGACATGATATAATAGCAGGCAGCTTGTAATTACTCCGTTCGCGCTTCAAGCATGTTTTTTCAGGCCCTATCTCAGTCTTCACCACGGCACTGGATATGAGTGAGCCATCAGCCCAAGTATTTAAGCACGTTCAATGAGCCATACAAGTCTGCTTTGATTGAAGAGCTTGGTAAGACTTGCGCTTTAAAGACCGTGGGAGCCTTCAACGCCTCTATCAGTCGATAGGTTCCTTTTCGTCCTTTGAGGATCTGCCCGATGCTAAGAGCCATTTCCTCTGGGATTGTTGAGAGTTCTGCCCGTATTGGTCTTCGAGAAACCTGGTTCTTGTAGTGGTACGAGATCCTAAGATGGTCACCGGGGTCTCATAAGGGCACCGAATGAGGCACAGCACAACATAGCCAACTCCCGATCCTTTAAGCTCGGCCCGCGTTACTTTGCATAGGATTCGCCAAGCCTGTTGCCTAAATTCAAGCCACTTCCTATTCCATATGGGAGCTCTTCTCTTCTCCCCCCTCCCTATCCTGTCATTGAAATAGTGGCGGAATCTAAGCCACCACCAGCCACGGCAAGTAAAAGATCACGATCCCCTCTACATGTTCATCCTGCCCCAAAGCTCGCAAGTCTTCACGGATAGATTGCCAGAAAAGTAGCTCTACCGGAGGCCTATGAGCAGCGTCGGCGGCTGTTTCTCTCAGGACAAGGACGACCTGCTCTAAAAACCCCCCCTCCTAATCCACGTTCTCGATTGCAGGCCCAAACGGAGGCGCGTATCATACATCCGCGCATTTTGCGCACGGTCCACCGAAACAGCACCAACACACTTTCCAACAGTGCGGTACATCGAAGGAATGCCGACGGTAGCACGGGTACAGAATCATACTACATTTGCCTGGAAGCTTAGGAGGTTGGGGAGGAAATGGTGACGCTATGGTGTTAGTGTCCCTACTGGACACACGAGGCCTCTTTGGCCAAGTCTATTTTCTAGACTGGACGTTGTCCGACTTGCCAAAACTCGATTGACCTTTGGATGATGAGATTGGCCTTGTAAAAGTTGCCGCTGATAGAAATATAGCTGAAGTCAGGCGCTTATTGGAAAAGGGCACCCAGCGTTCTCCAAGAGATCCAATCGACTCGACACCCCTTCTAGCGGCTGCTCGTCAAGGCCACCTAAGGGTTGTACAGCTACTGTTGGAACATGGCGCCTCAGTGTTGGACCAGGACAGGTATCACAGAACGGCGCTGTGTTGGGCATCAGTGGGTGGACATGAGAACGCCGCGGAGGAGCTTCTTATGCGAGGAGCAGATACATCGATCACGGATGAGAAGGGGCAAGCATTACTACACTTGGCGGTGGAGAGCAGGTCTCCGCAAATGGTGACATTGCTTTTAACAGAGGAGTGGCCACGTCTGCGCAGGATCATGGAGGTAGGACCGCGTTGCATCTGGCGGCTGAAAGAGGCATTCAGAAGATAATAAAATTATTGATCGGCCAGGGAGCGGAAACGTCCCCAGTGGACAGACTTGGCCGTATGCCATTACATCTTTCCGCTCAACTAGGATATGGGGAAGCGACCAAGCTCTTGGTCGATGGAGGGGCATTGGTGTGCGCGATCAACAGTGTAGGACGCACAGCGCGTTATTTGGCAGAAGAGAAGGGCATGGAACGCGCAATAAAGGCTCTAGATGGTGAGCTGTCGACAGGCTATGTATATGAAGGTCGTCTGATATTACTTTAACTTGTTACCTTACTCAACTTTATCAACTATCCTCTTCGTTCCATCATCCATTTTCCCTTCCCATCCCGAATAAAGAACGTGTGCTACAAGTAGAAAAGCTCGTATGTAGCCAGTGATAGGAGACAGCTACGCATAAGATTGCAAGTTGCCAACTTGACCTGCCCCTTTGAAGTCACATTCAAAGTCCTTGCTGGCGTCGATAGCGACCTCGAGATGAGAGATAGCTACCCGACTTCCCTTTCGAGATGCTAGAGCGTGAGCAGTAGATACAATGTTTTTGATCTGAAGTATATGATCAATCAGTATGAGAGTCCTATGGATAATCTGTCCGGCTGCTTACCTGGCGACCATTGAGATCCTTTTTCGCAAGAAAGTCAAGGTCCTTGCGGCTGTAACATGCCCCTCCTTTTTTGGTAACAGCCTTTTTCAGGAAGCTCTCCCAGATGCCCCTTCTAGCAGCCAGGCCTAGCGATTCATACTTCAACGGGAGGTGTATTCTGCTCGCGATGGCGTCGTCAATCTGCTTGACCCGGTTGGTCGTGAGGAACATGATCCCTTGATAATACTCTAGTTCTCGTAAGAAGATACAGACGAGGGCATTGTGGTGGACGTCATGGAGGGAGCGTTGCTCTAGAAATACGTCGGCTTCATCGAGAAGGAGGACGGCGTTCCATTTATCGGCGCGCTGAAAGATCAGGGGCAACTGCGCTTCAAGTTTCTCTACCGTTATGCCTAGTTCCCCAGCGGAGATCTGCCAAGTCAGCATCAACAGCAGTCTTATCTACCAATGGTAAGACATACCGAATAGAGCGGCCTTTGAAGATGTTCAGATATTCCCTCAGCTGTCAAAGTCTTGCCGACGCCTGTGAGCCCACTGGCAAAGCTGTTAGTATGGCGAGATTCGAAAAAGGAATTGGAGACCATACTGCAAAAGTATGATCAAGCCCAGCCCTTTCCCCACTACATAGTCATCGAAGGTATGCTCAGTCTCTCGGCTTGTATGCGCTTCGGCCAGTGCCTGAATAACTTCCTTTTGCTTGGCGGGGATCGCAAGTTGAGCGAAAGCCGCGGGATTCCAATTGATGTCCTTGATGTCGGCAACCGCGAACTCAGCTATACAACGTGTCAGCCTAGTATTACTTCTCACCGGTAGGTAACGAGAGAACTCTGCTCACCCCACAATTTGTTACCGTAACTGAATCCTGGTACAGTCGGGCTGCAGAGGATCAGGTCATCTTCATCCATCTCAGTAGGATTCTTGCCATTGCTCTTAACTTGATCAGATCGGTTCGTCGAACGATCGTCACTCCCAAAAATAGTCCAAGCCTCATCTGATGAATCTTGTTTGGCCGATTGATTGATAGAAGGCCTGGTGTAGTTGGGATTCGCCTCTTGGAAAAAGACCGAATCGATCATGATGCGACTGTTGACGGGTACCTTGATCGGCTTGCCCTTGCGCATGTAGAAGGCATCGCCTCGGTATTGACGATGGTGAACGCCCATCAAGGACACAAACTTTCGACCACATTCGACAAGATGTGCCTTCATCTCGTTCTTATTTGGATGGTATTCGAGAGGAAAGGCGTCAAGAGAGTTGATCCTTTTTGTTCCACGAAACTTCATAATGGCAAGCTCGATTGAGGTCTCCCCAGACGCTTTGCCATCGAAATCCACATAGCAACACTCCAGGTGAAAGTACTCCACGTTGTTGTCCATCGTCCTCTCCTCGCCGAAATGATATTTCACACACCTCGGCTTGCCGGTACCATAACAGGTGGTGTAAACCACCATGTTGGGTTTGAAAAGCGCCCAGAGCAAATCGTAGGTGATTTCGTGGCCCTCAAGAAGCGCGGTGAGGCGTTTGGTTGTGGAGGCATAGGTCTTCTTCACGAGGTCGACCAACAGGTTGAAGTGTTTCAGGTATGAAGGATCGCATTGGTACTCTTCCAATTCGGTGAGGCGGTTGTACAGCAGGTTCTGCTCGACCTGAGCTGAGGTCAGTATCGAATTCGTAGCTTCGAGCTCTCGAAGAATAGGAATGCTTATACTGTGGGCTTGTCTTCTCTAAGGCAGATTCCGTTGACGTCTTGTAGAACAGTCCTCAGGATGTCACGCAACGCTTCCGATTTGATGTCAACGAAGAACGTAGGATCCATGGTCTTCTTGTCTAGGGTAACACATTTTCAGTAACCAAGAGCTGCGCAGAGGTCGACATACTCACCAATCCTAACACGAATCACGAATACGTACTCGTCTAGCTCATCAACTTCCCCCAATGGCGTTGTGGACTCAACGACCTTGTACTTGTACTCCTTCTCATCCCAGCTACGGGGCGGTGATATTAGCTTCTTTGGACTTGCACTTCGCAGGGGACGTACATTTCGTTGACCTTCTTGAACTCCAGCTTCGAGGCCTTCGCTCGTGAAGTTTTCTTGTCTTCGGGTGTCTCTCCGGTGCTCGCCGGCGGATTGGCCTCTGTAGCAGCTGGGGCGGTCTGGATCGCTTGGGCAGCTTTGAACAAGTCCACAAACAATTGGACGTGTTCCGGACTGAGCGTCTGCTTGTATGGCGGCAGTTCAGGGCTGCTTGGGGGTGTTTGCAACGGTGGAGAGACGGGCAGCTTCTGAATGACATCTGTTGCTGCCATGGTCTCGGGTATGGGATGAACGTTCGCGAGTGAGCTGTGTAGAAGTTTATATGGCTGGTGGAAGATGGTCGTGTCTTCATGGGACTATTTCAGTATGCTATACGTGGTTTGGCACCTAGAGAATTGTGAGCTAATGGAAAGCGCAATGAATGACTCCAAGCAGAGATGAGAAGAACCTTTACATACAATATACACATCTCTAAGAGCTCAATCGAGCCCATCTCCTGAACATTTCGAACGTATCCTGCGGGTTTCCGTTAACCCCTGGCGCTAGGAACAGCCACGTCAAGAGTGCCATGATTGTGCGTGCCGTCGCTCTCGATTAATCGTCTGCATCGGAGTGGAGAGTGCGACGAAGGTGCAGTAGTTGATTGTGCTGAAGGCTCGCTCGCATAGCACTTTCCAGGTGATCCTGCAGGAGACCGCCAGGCCAATGGTGACACGAAGGGAATCGAGAGCTAATCGCTTGAGCAGGGACGTTGGCAAAGGGCCTTATTGTCGGCAAGAAAGTCAGCCCTAAACTGAGAAACTCGTAATATTCATCTTTTCCCTGATTTTTCCTGATTTTCCCCCCAAATTTTCCATTTCACCCCTCTTTTTCTTATTTTTGACTACTCCTGCCGCTCTCCATTTTCTTACAACTTCGATCGATTAAACGACTTCTATTTCAGCCATGGAGGAGCCCTGCATCTCACTTCACACGAAGACCCAAAACAGTTTTCGCCATACTGACGGTTACGAAGGGGTGTCAATTACCGACCTTGAGACTCTTCTTCGGCAGGGTCGGGAGGCTATTGCCTCGCTTGAGGGCGAATTGATGAAAAGGCAACACGGAAGAGCCTCGGACCAGCCAGGTGAGCTCGGGAAGTGTTGTGAACGGCTCCATAACACCGCTCGGGAAATCAATGTCATGGAACGTGTGGATGGCAGAGCGGCCAAGCAAGTCGACGATGCCGTCGAGACTCTTAGCACTGTCCAAACAAGTTCGCCGTCGAAAA
>JAABUX010004757.1_pt1 | contig 17013 bp, 15 predicted proteins | sample 5561851 | NCBI WGS metagenome assembly JAABUX01 (sample SAMN10711883, study PRJNA513361) | rock metagenome | isolation source: Antarctica rocks | place: Antarctica: Victoria Land, Richard Nunatak red sandstone | collected 2016-01-03 | reverse complement strand
GCTCTGCCCACTCCAGCACCTGCTCGACGTTCGCATGCGTCTTGTGCCGTTGCCGCTGGAAACAGTCGACCACCCAGGTGTCGATGCCGGCCAACACGGCAAAAGCATTGTCGTCCAAAGTCGCAACGTCCGTCGAATACCCAAAGCTGCCAATACGCAGGCCCAAGGTCGGCAAAAAGCCATGGTCCTGTTCAAACACCTGAACCTGCAACCCGGCCACCTCGACCGTCTGGCCAGGCTCGATAGCGCGCGGCGTCAGCGCCGGCCGGAAGAAATACGGCTGGGTCCCGCTGGGAGCGCTGCTCCGCAGCCAGGGCTGGAACGCATAGTCGAAGCGCTTGTCCAGCTCCGCCAGCGTCCGCGGCGTGGCGAACGCATCAATAGGACGATCAACCAGCCGGTTCAGAATACGCACGTCGTCGATCCCGAGCACATGGTCCGCATGGGCATGGGTGAACAGGATCGCGTCCACCCGCGGCACCCCGCAGGCGAGCAGTTGCGTCCGCATGTCCGGCGACGTGTCCACCAGCAGGCGCTCGTCGGTGCCGCCCTCGACCACGATGCTCGACCGCGTGCGGCGGTTGCGCGGCTCGGCCGGGTCGCAGGCGCCCCAGTCGCCGCGGCCGTCGGCGCCGCCAATCTGCGGCACCCCAGCGGAGCCGCCGCAGCCAAGGATCGTCACACGGAGCACGGCTATGCCGTCACGCTGGGAGCGCAGCGAGTTCCGATGGAACTGCGCGGGCTCCGCAGCCGCGTGAACAGCGCGCGGACATTGCCGGTCGTGAGCGCCGCCAACTCGTCGAACGTCAGCCCGCGCACCTCAGCCATCGTGCGCGCGGTCTCGACGACATAGCTGGGTTCGTTGCGTTTCCCGCGATATGGCACGGGGGCCAGGAATGGCGCGTCGGTCTCGACCAGCAGCCGCTCCGCCGGCACGTCACGGGCGATCTCGCGCAGTTCCGCAGATTTCGGAAACGTCACCATGCCGGAGAAGCTGACGTAGCTGCCCAACCGAAGCGCCGTCTCCGCCAAGGCCCGGCCCGAGCTGAAGCAGTGCAGCAGCATCTGGAACGGCCCGCCGGCGTCCCACTCCTCCGTCAGTATGGCCGCAATATCCTCGTCGGCGTTGCGGGCATGGATGACCAAAGGCAGCCCGCACAGCTGCGCCGCACGGATATGCTGCCGGAAGCTCGCCTGCTGCACGTCATGCGGGGCCTTGTCGTAGAAATAGTCGAGGCCCGACTCGCCGATGCCGACCACCCGCGCATCGGCGGCCCAGGCAGCGATGTCCGCCGCATCGGCGACGGGCGTCTCGGCGACGTTGTGCGGATGGACCCCAACGGTGCACCACACGCCGGGATGCCGGGTCAGCGCGATCAGCTCCGCGGATTGGGCGAGCCGGGTGCCGATGGTGATCATCTCCCCTACCCCGGCCGCCTTGGCACGCGCCAGCACCGCGTCCAGCTCAGGGCCTTCAAACGAATCCAAATGGCAATGCGAATCAATCAGCATCAGCGCCCTACCCGGCTTCGACGTAGCGCGGGAACACGCCCTGCGGCGCCGGCAGCGCCAAGCCCGGCGAAAGCGGCGCGGCGAGGTCGGCCAAGCCCCTCTGATCCGGCCGCGCGCCGACCTGATCCAGCATCGCCGCCATGCTGCCCGGCATGAACGGCTGCAACACCGTGGCCACGCAGCGGATCACCTCGACCAGCACGCCCAGCACGCTCGCCATGCGCGCCGGGTCGGTCTTGCGCAGCGCCCACGGCGCCTGGTGGTCAACGTAGGCGTTGGCCGCGCGGACCACCTTCCACACATCCTCCAGCGCGTCATGGAACGCGAGGCGGTCCAGGCGGTCCCGCACCAAACGGGGCAGCGCCTGCGCCGCTTCGAGCAGTGCGGCGTCCTGCACGGTCGCGGCGCCGCGCTCAGGCAGCAGCCCGCCGCAGTTCTTTGCGACCTGGGACAAGGTGCGCTGCGCCAGGTTGCCAAGGTCGTTTGCGAGTTCGACGTTGGTCCGGCGGATCAGCGCCGCGTCGCTGTAGTCCCCGTCGTTGCCGAACGGCACCTCGCGCAGCAGGAAATAGCGCACGGGATCAAGGCCGAACGTCTCGACGAGCCGCACGGCGTCGACGGCGTTGCCCAGCGACTTGCTCATCTTCTCGCCGGTGGCCGTCCACCAGCCGTTGGAGAACACCCGCCGCGGCGTCGGCAGGCCGGCCGCCATCAGGAACGCCGGCCAGTACACCGCATGGAAGCGGATGATGTCCTTGCCGACGATGTGAACGTCCGCCGGCCAGAACGCCCATCGCGGACTCGCCGTGTCCGGGAAACCCGCCGCCGAAAGGTAGTTCGTCAGCGCATCGAGCCACACGTACATCACATGGCCCGGGTCGTCCGGCACCGGCACGCCCCAGGTGAAGCTGGTCCGGCTGACGGAAAGGTCGCGCAGGCCGCTGCGGACGAAGCTCATGACTTCGCTGCGGCGGCTCTCTGGCGCAATGAAGTCTGGTTCGTCCTCATACAGCGCCAGCAGGCGGTCCTGCCAGGCCGACAGTCGGAAGAAGTAGGACGGCTCCCTCACCCACTCCACCGGCGCCCCGGTCGGCGCCATGAGCGTCCCGTCCGGCCAGGTGGTCAGCTCGGACTCGTTGTAGAACGCCTCGTCGCGGACGGCGTAGTAGCCCTCGTAGTGCCCGAGGTAGATGTCGCCGGACGCGCGCAGCCGGCGCCAAAGCTCCTGGCAGGCGCGCTTGTGCCGCTCCTCCGTCGTGCGGATGAAGTCGTCGTTCGACAGGCCCATCAGCGCGGACAAGCCCTCGAACTGCGCGGAAATCCGGTCGGCGAACGCCTGCGGCGCAACCCCGGCGTCATGGGCGGCCTTCTCGACCTTCTGCCCGTGCTCGTCCGTGCCGGTCAGGAAGAACACGTCATAGCCGTCAAGCCGCTTCCACCGCGCCAGCACGTCAGCCGCGAGCGAGGTGTAGGCGTGGCCGATATGCGGCGCGCCGTTGACGTAGTAGATTGGCGTGGTGACGTAGAACCGCTTGGTCATGGGGCGTTCAGCAACTCCAGCGTCGAGACGATCGCGTGCCGCTTGTCCAAGTTGAACCGCTCGGTATCGTCCTGCAGGCGCGTCAGCGCGTGCCACAGATTGCCCCATTCGGCTAGGGGTTTCAGCTCCGCCAGGCGCTGTTGGCCCGCATCGGCCCGGCCACGGGCCGTTTCCCGCACCACGGCGCTGACCGCGTCGCGCAGCAGGTCCATGAATGTCGTGAACCCGGCGTCACTCCGCGCCAGCCGGTCCGCGACCTCGTAGGCGCGCGGCACCGGCAGGTTCGGCGTCGCCCGCAGCACGTCCGCCACCACACCAGCGATCTCGACGCCCTGCTCCTCCGCCAGCGCCACCGCCCGGCCCGGCGAGCCGCCAGCAAGGGCCGTCAACGTCGTCCGCTCCGCCGGCTCCATGTCCGGCATGCACTGGGACAGCACGCGCCCCATGTCGGCCGGCCCAAGTTCCCCAAGCCGGAGCCGCCGGCACCGGCTGCGGATCGTCGGCAGCAGCCGGCCCGGTGCCGCGCACACGAGCAGCAGCACCGCGCGCGGCGGCGGCTCCTCCAGCACCTTCAACAAGGCGTTGGCGGCGTTGCGGTTCAGGTGCTCGGCCCCGTCCACCACGACGATGCGCCAGCCGCCCTCGGCCGGGGTCAGCCGCAGGAAATCCGCGACCCCTCGGGCGCTGTCCACCACGATCTCGGACCGCAGGCGCTTGCGCTTGTCGTCCCACTCGCGCTCGATCGTCAGCAGGTCGGCGTGGGTCCCGGCCGCGACGCGGCGGAACACTGGGGAGGCCGGGTCGTTCACGGTAGCCGCGGGTACGCCTGGGCCGGCGAGCAGCCGCCGGGCGAAACGGTAGGCCAGCGTTGCTTTGCCTACGCCCTCAGGCCCGGTCAGCAGCCAGGCATGGTGGATGCGACCGGCGAGGACCGCCTCGTCAATCACTGCCTCGGCCGTCGCGTGCCCCAGCAGCGACGGGTTCTCGCGCGGCGTCAGCGCCGTCATGCCGGGCGCGGCCAACGGCTGGCGACCACGGCGAGGACCGCCCGGTGAACGTCCGCCGCCGCGCCATCGGCAGGGACGACGACGCAGCGCGCCGGCTCTGCCGCGGCGATGGCGGCGAAGCCAGCCGCGACCCGCGCGTGGAAAGCCGCGTCCATTGCCTCGTAGCGGTCAAGGGCCTGGTCCCGCGACGTGATCCGCTGCGCCGCAATGCCCGGCGAAACCTGCAAAACGATGGTAAGGTTGGGCTGCACCGGCAGCAGCCGGCACAGCGCCGCGATCAAGGCGCGGTCGCCGCCGAGGCCATAGCCCTGGTAGGCCATCGTCGAGTCGGCGAACCGGTCGCTGACCACGACGGCGCTCCGTGCCAAAGCCGGCCGGATGGTCCGCTCGATGTGTTCGGCGCGGGCGGCAAAATGGAGGTAGATCTCCGCAGGCGGCGACCAATCGTGCTCGCGCGACAGCAGCAGCCCGCGCAGCGCCTCCGCGTTGGGGGCGCCGCCGGGTTCACGGGTGCGCAGGACGACATCGCCGGCCGCTGCCAGCGCTTCGGCCAGCAACCCGGCCTGGGTCGACTTCCCAGCCCCCTCCCCGCCTTCGAACGTAATGAACACGCTGGGGTCAGGAGCCCCTGACGTAGCGGCTCATGACCGCCATGGCCCGTCCGGGCAACCCCAGCCGCGGCACGTCGGCGCCGGCCAGCAACGGCGCTTCCATCGCCGGCACGCCCTGCCCGGACACCGTAAGCTTGCCGAGCACGTCGCCGCGGCTGACCGGCGCCGGAACCGGGTTGTCATACTCCACCGCGATCTTGGCGCTCTTGCGCCACTGCCGCGGCATGGTGAGCACAAGGTCCTGACCGCCGACCAACGGCACCGTGGGCTGGACGCCCAGCCAGACCTTCGCCGCCTCGACCGTGTCGCCGGCGGTGAACAGCGTCACGTTCTCGAACTCGCGGAAGCTCCACTCCAGCAGCCGCTCGCTCTCCTCGGCGCGCTGGTGCGCCGAGGCCAGGCCGTTCACCACGACCAGCACGCGCCGGCCGCCGCGGGCGCTGCTGGCCACCAGGCCGTAGCCGCCCTCCTCCGTGTGCCCGGTCTTCAACCCGTCCGCCACGCCCTTCTGCACGAGGGGGTTGCGGTTCCCCTGCTCGATCCCGTTGTATTTGAACGTTTTCTCGCTATCATAATGATAGTACTCGGGAAAATCGGCGATCAGCCGCCGCGCTAGGGTCGCGATGTCGCGGCACGACATGCGCTGCTGCGGGTCGGGCCATCCCGTGCTGTTGCGGAAGTTGGACGCGGTCAGGCCAAGCTCCTTGGCCTTCGCGTTCATCAGGTCGACGAACCCCTCCTCCGACCCGGCCACCGCCTCCGCCAACACGATGCAGGCGTCGTTGCCGGACTGCACGATCACGCCTTGCACCAGGTCCTCAACCTTCACCGAGCCGTTCAGCGGCACGAACATCTTCGAGCCTTGCATGCGCCAGGCCCGCTCGCTGACCGGCAGCTCCTGCGTCAAGGTCAGGCGGCCGGATTTCAACATGCCGTAGATGATGTACGCGGTCATCAGCTTGGTCATCGAAGACGGCGGCATCGGCGCGTCGCCCTCCTTGTCCAGCATCGTGGCGCCGGTGTTGAAGTCCATGATGAGCGCGAACTTCGCCATTGTGCCGAGCGGGCCGAGCGGGGTCGCCGCCGGGGGTCCGGTTGGCACGGGGTCGCGGCTCTGACCGTGCGCCGCCGCGCGGCGCTGCTGCGCTTGCGCGCCGGCTTCGGGCAGCGCCGTCAACGCTGCGCTTGACACTAGGAGATGACGTCGATTCAGCACGGCTCCGCGCTCCCTACTCGACCACGATATGGGCATCGGTTACTCCCGCCCCTAGGGCTTGGTCCAGCGCCGCGTCGGCCTGGGCCACGGTCGCGAACGGCCCTGCCCTCACCCGGAACGTGTCGGCCCGGCCCTGCCGCACGCGCTCGACTGTAATTCCGGACGTGACTCCGGACGTGACTCCGGGCGTGGCCCCGAGCCGGGCTAGGTGCGCCCGGACCTGGTTCGCATAGCGCGCCTCGCCGAACTCGCCGGCCCTGAGCCATAACTGGCCAGCGTGCGCCGGCACCCGGACAACCGCATCTGAAAGGCTCGCCTGCGCAGTGGCCGCTGGCGCGTCCGGTGCGGCGGCTGCCACGGCGGCCCGCGCGATGCGGCCCCGTGTCGACCGTCCCAGCCCAGGCGGGGGCGGCAACTCCTCGGACGCCACCTGCACCCGCGGCGCGCTCGCCACTGCGACGCTGGGGCCGCCATGCAGCGCGTCGCGAAGCGCCAGGCTTGGCCCGCTCTCGACCTGCACCCGTACCCGCGTGGCCGCGCCGGGCGTCATGCCGAGCCGGTCTGCCGCGTGCCGGGTCAGCCCGATCAGGCGACCGGGGCTGGCAGGCCCGCGGTCGTTGATCCGGACCAAAGCTTGCAGCCCGGTTTCGAGGTTGGTGACGCGCGCGACCGCCGGAAGCTGCAAGGTGGGGTGGGCGCCAGCCATCGCCGCCCCGTCCCGCGCCTCACCGTCAGCCGTGAGCCCCGCTTGGTCCGGCAGCATGACCGCCAGGCCCGTTGCGTCCAAATGGAAGTCCTCCCGCGGGTAGAACCACGTCGCCCCAGCCTGGTAGGTGGGACCAACGACATAGCGGGGCTGCGGACCAGCATCCGGCGAGCCACCGAAAAACCGGCCGCATCCAGCCAGCAGCAACGGCGCGAGCAGGAACAGGAGCCGCGCGGCGCAGCGCGTCAAGCGGCTGCTTCGCCCAGTAGGCCGACCGCGAGGGCGTAGAAGTCGGACGGGTTGTAGCGCCTGATCACGTTGAAGTTCGGGTAGGTCATGAACCCCTCCCCCGCCGCCGCGCCGTCGGGCGCCACGACCGCGCCAAGGGTTTCGGGCCGTCCGAACTCGTGCCCGTCCTCCGGCAGCACGCCCGCGCGCATCCAGTCCGCCAGGCTCCGGCGGCGGTCGCGTCCCGCCGCCGCCCCGTCGAAGCCCGGCGGCAGGCGGACCGGCTGCCCCCAAGGCTCGCCTCTGCGCCATCCATTCTGCGCCAAATAGTTGGCGATCGACCCGAACACGTCGGCCTTATCGTCCCAGATGTCGCGCCGGCCGTCGCCATCGAAGTCGACGGCGTAGCGCAGGTAGGAACTCGGCATGAACTGCGGCTGGCCCATCGCGCCGGCATAGCCGCCGGTCAGCCGGGCCGGCGTCACGTCGCCCTGGTCGAGGATGCGCAGCGCGTTCAACAGCTCGCCACGGTAGTATGCGCCGCGCCGCCCGTCCCAGGCGAGCGTCGAAAGCGCCTCGATCAGGCGGTAGTTGCCCTTGTTGGCCCCGAACGCCGACTCAATGCCCCAGATGCCCATGATGATCAACGGATCGACGCCGAACCGCTGCTCGACCTGCGCCAACAGGCTGCGCTCGCGGGCATAGTTCTCCTGGGCGGCCTGCATGCGGCTGTCCGGCAACATGCGGGCGCGGTACTCTGGCCAGGTCAGGGTGAACTCCGGCTGGCGGCGGTCAAGTTCGATCACGTGCTGGTTGGGCTGCACGCCGGCAAAGGCCTGTTGCAGCGTCGCTTCCCCGATGCCAGCCCGGCGGGCCTCAGCCTTCATCCCGTTCACGAAGCCAGCGAAAGCGTCTTGCCCCTGCACCGGCATTGCGAAGAATGCGGACACAGCCGACAGAATCGTTACGCGGCGGCACAGCATGGCCCACGTGTGCCACAGTGCGGCCCCGGACGGCAACATGCTTGGACCAAACGCCGGTTTGGGGCACTATAGGCGCAAATTAACCGGGGGAAGCGTTCATGGGCATCACGGCCGAGCTATCTGCGTTCAGCGCCGCCATTTCGCTCCCTGCCCTGCCGCCACCAGTGGTCGAGCGCGCCCGGTTCCTGGTGCTCGACCTCGTCGGCAATATCGTGCGCGCCCGGCACGACGCCGAGAGCACCGCGCCCATGCTGGCGGCCGTCCGCGCTTTGGGCATGGCGGCGGGCAACAGCGGCGTGTTCGGCGACTGCGCCCGCTACACCCCGGCCGGCGCCGCGTTGCTGAACGGCGGGCTGGGCCACTCGCTCGATTTCGACGACACACACGCGGCCGGGTCGCTGCACCCAGGCTGTCCCGTCATCTCGGCCGCCTTCGCCGCTGGGGAGATGGCCGGGGCGCACGGCGCCGACGTGCTGGCGGCCATCGTCGCCGGCTACGAGGTCGCCTGCCGTGTCGCGCTGGCGCTGCCGGCGGGGGAGCACTACGCCCGCGGCTTCCATCCCACCGCGACCTGCGGCGTGTTCGGCGCTGCCGCCGCGGCCGGGCGGGTGTTCGGGCTGGATGCGGACGGCATCGCCTCGGCGCTCGGCATTGCGCTCAGCCAGTCCGCCGGCAGCCTGCAATTCCTGGCGAACGGCGCCTGGACCAAGCGGTTCCAGGTCGGCTGGTCCGGCATGTCCGGCCTCGCCGCCGCGACCCTGGCGCGGGAGGGGTTCAAGGGCGCGGCCGACGCGCTGGAGGGCGAGCACGGCTTCCTGAACGCCTACGCGCCCGCGCCGGACCCTGGCCGCGCGGTCTTGGGCCTTGGGACCGAGTTCGAGCTGATGCAGACGGCGGTCAAGCCCTATCCGTCGTGCCGCTACGGCCACGCTGGGATCGACGCGGCCCTTATGCTGCGGGCCGAGCACGCCATCGATCCGGCCATGATCGAGCGGGTGACGCTCGGCCTGCCGAAAGCCGGCATGCGGCTGATCGGCGAACCCGCGGCCAAGAAGGCCGATCCGCAGAACGTGGTGGACGGCCAGTTCAGCGGACCCTTCGTCATCGCGGCGGCGCTCGTCACCGGCGGCATGGGATGGGACAGCTATGAGCTGTTGCAGGACCCGCGCATCCGCGCCCTGCTGCCGCGGATCGCCTGCGAGTGGGACGTCGATGTGCAGGCCGAGTTCCCGGCCAACATGTCGGGCAAGCTGACCATCGTGGCCGGGGGCCAGACATTCCAGCGCTTTGTGGTGGTGCCCAAGGGCGAGCCGGGCAACTTCCTGACGCAAGGCGAGCTGCGGCAGAAGTTCATGGCGCTGAGCGGCGCAGTGCTCGGGGAGGGCCGCGCGGCGCAGTTGGCCGACGCGGTGCTGGCCATCGACACGGCGCCACGGATCGGCCCGTTGCTGCGGATGGCGGCGCCCATGTCCGGGGCGCGGCTTGCCGGCGACTAGCTGTGCGAACTGTAGATGTCAGCGTGAAAGCCGCCGGAACCTTTGAAGCTTCGTTACCCACCCATGGGGGATGGCCCGATGCCAACCACACGCCGAGGACTGCTCCAAGCCGCCACCGCTGCCACCGTGCCCGTTGGCCGCGCTGCACGGGCGCAGGGCACACGGGACAAGGTAATCAGGATCGGGGTCCTCAGTGACATGTCCGGACCCTATCGCGACGTGACTGGTCCCACCTCCGTCGCCTGCGCGCATCAGGCGATCGAAGACTTTGGCGCGCAAGGCTTTCCCATTGAGGTCGTCACAGGCGACCATCAAAACAAGGCGGACATTGGTGCCTCCATCGCCCGGCAGTGGTTCGACCGGGATAGGGTGGACATGATCACAGATGTCCCGACGTCTTCGATCGCGCTCGCCGTCAACACCGTCGCGAAGGAAAAGAACAAGGCCTACGTCAACACAGGTGCCGGCACCACGGACCTAACGGGCAAGCAATGCACCCCGGTGACGATCCATTGGGGCTACGACGTTTACATGAACGCGGCCTCCACCGGCGGCGCGTTGCTTAAGGCTGGCAGTGATGCCTGGTATTTCATTACGGCCGACTATGTGTTTGGCCAGCAACTTTATCAAAACACGGCCGCAGTCGTGACAAAGCAGGGTGGCAAAGTGCTGGGCAATTCAGCCTACCCGTTTCCGGGCACGACGGACTTCTCGTCGTTTCTGGTGCAGGCGCGCTCCAGCGGCGCGAAAGTGCTGGGTCTGGCCAATGCCGGCGACGACACAGTGAACTGCATCAAGCAGGCTCGGGAGTTCGGCCTCGTCCGGGACGGCATCAAGCTGGCAGCGCTCGTGTTCAGCGTCACAGGCGTACGCGGGCTAGGCCTGGAGGCCGCACAGGGCCTCCTCGTGACTGAAAGCTTTTACTGGGACCTGAATGAGCGCACGCGGGCATTCTTGAACCGTGTCAGACCTAAGACGCCGAGCAACTATCCAAACGATGTCCACGCAGCCTGCTATGCCGGCACATTGCACTATCTCAAGTCGGTCGCTGCCCTAGGCGTCGAGCGCGCTCGCGATGGGGCGGCGGTGGTCGCCCACATGAAATCCATGCCGGCCGATGACGACGCTTTCGGGCGCACCGTCATCCGCGCCGATGGAAGGGCCATGGTCACGCCCTATTTGTTCCGGGTCAAGGCGCCTGCCGAAAGCCGGGGCGACTGGGACTTCTACAACTTGATTACGACAACGCCGCCCGATGAGGCCGCCTTGCCAGTGACCGACTGTCCGCTGATCCGGGCCTGACACCTCTTGCGATACCCCGCAATCGCTCTAGCTGAACCGGCCAGTTTTCGGAAACCCGTTCGGCGGCATCCGGCCCGCCTGCCCCCGCGCGCCGATCCAGTCCCGCAGCGCCGTCTCCGTCCGCGTCTTCTCGCCCAGCCGCCAGGTCAGCCCATCCGCCAGTGAAAATACCTTGGCGTCCGCCAGCTTGCCGTCCCGGTGCTTCTGCAACAGCACGCCGGACCCGCGCGACAGCTCCGGCACCTGGGAAAGCGGGAACACCAGCAGCTTGCGGTTGGTGCCGATCAACGCGACGTGGTCGCCCTCGGCGGGCGTGCAGAGCACCGCGGCCTCGTCGGGCTTCACGTTCAGCACCTGCTTGCCCGTCCGCTTCTCGGCAACCAGGTCCCCGGCCGCAACAATGAAGCCACGGCTCGCGGAGCTTGCGACCAAGTAGCGCCCTCCGTCGCGCCAGACGAACAGCGCGGCGACGTCATCGTCGTTGCCCAGCTCGGCCAGCACCCGGATTGCCTGCCCATCGCCGCGCCCGCGCGGCAGTTCCCCGGCGCGCAGCGTGTAGGCGCGGCCGTTGCTGGCGAACAGGCACAGCCGGTCCGTGGTCTGGCAGGGCACCAGCAGCCTGAGCTTGTCGCCCTCCTTGAATTTCAGCTCCGCGCCGTCGCCCAGGTGGCCCCGCACCGCCCGTATCCAGCCCTTGTCGGACAGCACGACCGTGATCGGCTCGCGCTCGATCAGGCTGTCGGCATCTACCTCGATGGCGGCCGGCACCTGCCCCAGCACAGTCCGCCGTGCGCCGAGCGCGCCCCCGCCGAACTTCTCGCGCACCGCCGCAAGCTCGGCCTCGATCTTGCGCCACCGCCGGCCTTCGTCCCTCAGCAGGGCCTCGACCTCGCGCTGCTCGCGGGACAGAGTTTTGTGCTCGCGGCGTATCTCCATCTCCTCCAGCCGCCGCAGCGAGCGGAGCCGCATGTTCAGGATCGCCTCCGCCTGCAGGTCGGTGAGCGTGAAATGGGCGATCAGCGCCGGTTTCGGGTGGTCCTCCTCGCGTATGATGCGGATCACCTTGTCGAGGTTCAGGAACACCGCGAGGTAGCCGTCCAACACCTCCAGCCGGCGCTCAATCGCGGCCTGGCGGTGGCGGGAGCGGCGCACCAGCACCTCTTGCCGGTGGTCGAGCCATGCCCGCAGCACCCCGCGCAGGCCGAGCACCACCGGCGTGCGGTCCGCCGTCAGCACGTTCATGTTCAGCGGAAACCGGCTCTCAAGCGCGGTCGCGCGGAACATCGTCTCCATCAGCACCTCGGGTTCCACCCCGCGGGTCTTCGGCTCCAGCACCAGCCGGACCAGCTCGGTGCTCTCGTCCCGGACATCGCCCAGGAACGGCAGCTTCTTGGCCTCCAGCAGCTCGGCGATCTGCTCGATCAGCCGGGCCTTCTGCACCTGGTAGGGGATTTCCGTGACCACGACGTGCCACAGCCCGTTCTTGCCGCGCTCAACCTCCCAGCGGGCGCGGGTGCGGAACCCGCCGCGCCCGGTCTCGTAGGCTTGCAGGATGGCAGCCGGGTCCTCGATCAGGGTCCCGCCGGTCGGGAAGTCCGGCCCCGGCATGTGGGCCAGCAGGTCGGCGGTCGTCGCCTCCGGATGCTGGATCAGGTGGATCGCCGCAGTGCAAACCTCGCCGGCGTTGTGCGGCGGGATGCTGGTCGCCATGCCGACCGCGATCCCCGCGGCGCCGTTGGCCAATAGGTTCGGGAACCCGCCCGGCAGCACCACCGGCTCGTTCTCCTCGCCGTCGTAAGTGGCGCGGAAGTCCACGGCGTCGTCGTCGATGCCGGACAGCAGGGTCTGCGCGACCTCGGTCAGCCGGGCCTCGGTGTAGCGCATCGCGGCGGCATTATCGCCGTCGATGTTGCCGAAGTTGCCCTGCCCCTCGATCAGCGGGTAGCGCGCCGCAAAGTCCTGCGCCAGCCGCACCAGGGCCTCGTAAACCGCCACGTCGCCATGCGGGTGGTACTTGCCGATCACGTCGCCCACCACGCGGGCGCACTTCTTGAAGCCAGACGCCGGGTCGAGCTTCAGTTGGTGCATTGCGTAGATCAGCCGCCGATGCACCGGCTTCAGGCCGTCGCGCACGTCCGGCAGGCTGCGCGACATGATCGTGCTCAGCGCATAGGCGAGGTAGCGCTCGCTGAGCGCCTCCGCCAGCGGGGTGTCTGCGATGGTTCCAATCGAGTCGTCAGGCATGATGTCTCCGTTTCCGGAACATATAGTGAACTAACCCGCTGCCGCCAAGGCCGCCACGCGGTCATACAGCATGTGCCGCGCGGCCGGCAGCGGCCGGTGCTGCTGCCCAAAGGCGTCCCGCGCCAGGAAGTGCCCGGTCAGCTTGAGGCCGTCCCGCCAATCCGCGGCGGACGCCGCGTTGCCGCCCACCAGGAAGCCCGGCAGCCGCAACAAGCGGTCCCGCCACTCGCCCGCCGCCGCGTCCGACACCGCCCGGCCCGTCTTCGGCGACACCCAGGCCAGCCCGGACACCACGCCGGACACCGTGCAGGCCGACAGATCGAGGCCGTAGCCGAGTTCCGCCAGCAGCGCGCCCTCCCACCGCACCAACTCCGTCAACACGTCCGGGCCGCGGGCCAACCCGGCGACCAGTTGCACAAGCCCGGCGAACACAAGCGGGTGCGGCTCGCGCTCCGGCAGCGCCCCCTCCGCCACGGCGCAGGCCGAGGACAGCACCGCGAGCGACAGCGCGTCGTCCATCGCCAGCGCGGCGCCTGGGTGGACCAGCTCGGCGGTCATGGAGCCGAGCTGGTCCGACAGCCGGGCGACCCACCGCGCCTGCACGACGTTGCCGGGCTGCCAGGTGGACACCTGGGTCCGAGAAGCGCCGCCGCGGGCCAGGCCGCGATGGGTGCCGTGCGGCTCCGTGAGCACCGTCACCAGCGCGTCGCCCTCGCCGTATGGGCGGGCGGCCAGGACAACGGCGGGGGCCTCCCACTCCACGCTGCTGGACTTTACGCCTTGTCGTCGAGGCCGATGGCCCGCAGCCGCGCGCCCTCCTCGTCCCAGCCGGCGCGCTCCTTCACGTTCAGGAACAGGTGGACCGGGCGTTCGAGCAGGCCCGTCAGCTCCTTGCGGGCGCGGGCGCCGATCTCCCGGATGCGGCTGCCGCCGGCGCCGATCAGGATCGCCTTGTGGCCCGCCCGCCCGACATAGATGGTCGCCTCCACCCGCACGGACCCGTCCGGCTTCTCCTGCCAGTTCTCCGTCTCGACCGTGGTGCCGTAGGGGATTTCCTCCTGGATTTGCAGGAAAATCTGCTCCCGCACGAGCTCGGCCGCCAGCAGCCGGTCGGGCAGGTCGGTGAGGTCGTCGTCGGGATAAAGGTGCGGCCCGGCCGGCACGCCCATCGCCAGGGCGTCCAGCAGCCGGTCAAGCCCGCCCCCCGTGGCGGCGCTGACCATGAAGGTCTGCTCCGCCGGCAGGATCGCGCTCAACTGGGCGGTCAGCGGCAGCAGGGTGTGGGCCGCGATCAGGTCGATCTTGTTCAGCACCATCCAGGCCCGCCGCCCGCGCTCGGCGATCTGCCGGGCGACGGCCTGCACGCCCTCGGTCGCGCCAGCCTTCGCGTCGACCAGCAGCAGCGTCAGGTCGGCGTCCTCCGCCCCGGTCCAGGCGGCCTTGACCATCGCGCGGTCCAGCTTGCGGCGCGGCCGGAAGATGCCGGGCGTGTCGACCAGCAGGATTTGGCTCGGCCCGCGCATCAGGATGCCGAGCACGCGGAACCGCGTCGTCTGCGCCTTCGGGGTGACGATCGAGAGCTTTGCGCCGGTCAGGCGGTTCAGCAGCGTGGACTTGCCGGCGTTGGGCGCGCCCACGATCGCGACAAAGCCGCAGCGCGGCTCGGGCGCGACGAACCCGCAGCGCGGCTCGGGCGCCGGGTGGGCATCGGGCGGGTTCGGCTGGTCGGTCATGGTCCCAATCTTTCAAGCAGCTCAGCGGCTGCCGCGCGTTCCGCCAAGCGCTTGGTGCCGGCCCGCCCGGTGCCCACCTCGCCGCACGCTGCCACGGTTATGATGAACTCCGGCGCGTGCGAGGGGCCGCTGCGCCCGCTCACCTGGTAGGTCGGCAGCGGCAGGCCCTGCGCCATCAGCCGTTCCTGCAACGCGGTCTTCGGGTCCTTTGGCGGCAGCACCAGCGCGTCCATGGCGGGCTGCCAGGCCGAGCGGACGAACCGTTGGGCGCACTCAAGCCCGGCGTCGAGGTAGAGCGCCCCGATCGTCGCCTCCATCGCGTCGGCCAGCACGTTCGCCAGGTGCCCCACCCCGGCGCGTGCCTCATTGGGCGCGACCGCCAGTGCGTTGGACAGCCCGGCTGACTCGGCGATGACGGTCAGCACCTTGCGCGACACCAGATGGGCGTGCCGCGGCCCCAGCTCGCCCTCCTGCTCCTCGGGGAAGCGCTCGATCAACCACTGCGCGATGACCAGGGCCAGCACGCGGTCGCCGATGAACTCCAGCCGCTCGTTGGAGCCGACGCCGCGCCGCTCGCCCCGGCGGTGCTGGCCGCGGCGGCCATGCGCGGCCGACCGGTGCGTCAGCGCTTCGGCCAGCAGCGCCGGGCGCGCGAAGCTATGGCCCAGGATGGCTTCGGCCACGCGGTACTGCGCGGCAGGGTCCGGCTCGTCCTCGAACGGTGCGTCGGTCAAGTGATGCCGTGCAGCAGGCGGTTCCAGCGGATCTCGAACGGCCACTCCCAGATTTCCCACCAGGGCGCACGGGCGTCGACCGAGAAGAAGATGAACTCCGCCCGCCCCACCAGGTTCTCGACCGGCACGAAGCCGACGCCGCCACTCGGGTCACGGCTGTCCGAGGAGTTGTCCCGGTTGTCGCCCATTGCGAACACATGCCCTTCCGGGACCTTGTACTCCGGCGTGGTGTTCAGCCCGCCCTCCTCATACATCTTCAGCAGCTCATGCGTCGGGCCATTCGGCAGCGCCTCGGTGAACAGCCGGGCGACGGTGCGCACCCCCTGCTCGTCGGCCGTGTAGTTGCCCAAGTCCTGGCGCGGCACGAGGACGCCATTGATGTAGAGCTGGCCGGACTTCATCTGGATACGGTCGCCGGGCAGCCCGATGATGCGCTTGATGTAGTCGGTTTGGTTGTCGCGCGGCCACTTGAAGACGGCCACGTCCCCGCGGTTCGGCAGGCGGCCCAGGATGCGCCCGCTGAACAGGTTTGGCGAGAACGGTAGCGAGTAGCGCGAATACCCATAGCTATACTTCGACACGAACAAATAATCGCCGATAAGCAGGGTCGGGATCATCGAGCCGGACGGAATATTGAACGGCTCGAATGCGACGGTGCGTATGCCGACTGCGATCAAGCCGGCGTAGACGATGGTCTTGACGTTATCGATCAAGCCACCCGGTTTTTGCTTCGCCATTATAGAAAGGTGATCCGATTTACAGGAATGGCGGGATCAAGCCGACGCAGGCGGGCCGTGTCAAGGAACCCCAACCAGGGGGAGCGCCGATATAACGACCTGGGCGAACGCATAGGGATACTCGTCAGTGACCGTGAGCGCGACTGAGGGCTGCATGCCAGCGGGCACCAGCGCCAACAGGCGTGCCCGCGCGCCGCCGGTGAGCGCCATGGTGGGCTGGCCGGAGGGCAGGTTCACGACGCCCAGGTCCGAATGGAACACCCCCAGCCGGAACCCGGTGCCGAGCGCCTTCGCGCAGGCCTCCTTCGCCGCGAACCGTTTGGCGAAGGTGGGCGCCTGCAACGCCGCGGTCCGGCGAAGGGCGCGGGCGCGCTCGACCGGCGTGAACACGCGCTCCAGGAAGCGGTCGCCGAACCGGGCCATCACCGCCTCTATGCGCCGGATGTCGCACAGGTCCGAGCCAAGTCCCAGAATCAAAATGATCTCATCAAGTCAGCCCCGCGCCCGCTCGACCTGGGTGACGCCGCTCGCCGCCCGCAGCCCGGCGATGATGTTGGACAGGTGGCGCAGGTCCCGCACCTCGACATCGAGCACGACCTCGAAGAAGTCCTGCTGGCGGTTGGTGATCTTGAGGTTGGTGACGGCGCCGTCGTACTTGGCGACGGCGTTGGTCAGGCTGGCGAGGGTGTTCGGCTGGTTCACGGCGATCGCGCTGATGCGGCCCGTGTGGACGGCCGGCTTGCCGTTCGCATTGGGCAGGGGCGTCTCCCAGCCCACGTCGATGAAGCGCTCCGGCGTCGCCGCGAAGCTTTCGAGCGTCTGGCACTCGCGGGTGTGGATCGTGACCCCCTTCCCCGTGGTGACGATGCCGACAATGCGGTCGCCCGGCAGCGGATGGCAGCACCCGGCGTAGTGGACCGCCATGCCGGACACCAGCCCGGTGATCGGTATCCCGCCGTCGCGC
>JAABUX010004754.1_pt1 | contig 17025 bp, 20 predicted proteins | sample 5561851 | NCBI WGS metagenome assembly JAABUX01 (sample SAMN10711883, study PRJNA513361) | rock metagenome | isolation source: Antarctica rocks | place: Antarctica: Victoria Land, Richard Nunatak red sandstone | collected 2016-01-03 | reverse complement strand
TGCGTGATGGAGCGCCCGGACGCCGACGCGCGGCTCAGCGACACGCGCTCCAGCGGCGCGCGGCTGGCGGGTATCTTCGCGTGCACGTCCTCCTGCCGCCGCGCCGCTGCCCTGCGTCAGCTGCCGCCCTGCAGTGTCCCGGCGCCACCTCACCGCTCTCCCGTGTCAGCTGCTGCCCTGCAGCGTCCCGGCGCCGGGCCAGAGGCGCCACCGGCCCTTACACATTTGAGCGTCCAGCTCAGGCGCGCCCCTGCACCGCATTTGTGGCTCTGCATGCGCCTCCGGGGGTGCAGCATGCAGCCCACGATTTTGAGCGGGCGCCTGTGCCAGTCTGGCAGCCTGTCGCGGACCCTTGAAGCCCATGTAGCCCTCCACTTCACATTGACACACGTGATCGCTCGGTTTTTAGACTGCCTCCCAGACCGGCCGGTGCGCGCACCACATCCAGGCCCTCGCGGCTGACGCGGGCGGCAAACGCGACAAACGTCTCGGCGACCATCTTGCACTGCGCGACCATCACGCGCTCGATGACGCCGCGCAGCGCCCACAGCCACTTCAGGCCCTCCGCCGTGCAGGCCACCTGCGAGTGGACCTGCGCGCCGCACGCCCCCGCTCAGCACGCCGACCTCGCTGCGACATCGTGAGCGGGCAGCTGCTCAGGGCATGTCACGAGCAGCCGCCTGCCCCCAGCGCTACAGCGCCTGGCGCGCCGGCCCGCCACTGCACCGCCCGCCGTGCAGGGCCCCTCGGGGCGGCGGCAGCGCGCCGCGCAGCGGCGCCCAGAAGGGGGAGCGCTGCTCGCCGCTAGACCCCGTGTTACACACAGCAGAAAGCCACTCGAGGCGGCGGCGGCGCGCCTTGCAGGCCGGCGCGGCCGGGCTGCCGGCGGCCGCGACGCGGAAGCGCACGTCGCCCATAGGCAGGTACTTGCCGCCGGGCACAAGCAGCGCCGGGCGCGAGACCATGGTCATCGCGGCCAGGCGCCCGTCCGCCGCGTGCTCCAGCTCCAGGCGCTGCTGGTCGCGGATCTTCACCACCTCCGTGCCTGCCCCCGGCACGCGCTGCCCCAGGGTCAGCTCGCCCGTGGCCAGGCCCCTCCTGGCCTAATCTCGCGCGCCTCCAGGCGCTGCTGGTCGCGGGTCCTGACCACCTGTGTGCCTGCCCCCGCACATGCCGCCCTGGGATCAGCGCGTGAGGCGCCCTCTGGCACAGCTCCGCGCTCGTCCGCGTCCGGTCTCGGGCCTGACACCACCAAGACTCACATCCCGCGGCGATGCGCCAGAGCATGTCAGCCCGCCGGGTCTGCTGTGCGCCTGCTCGCAACCTGCTCGCCACCACCTTTTGCACGCGCTCAAAGACATGCGGGCGTAGGGCGAGGCACAAAAGGCAGGCAGAGCTGTAAGCCTGTCCGTCCGGAGCGCTCCGAGTCCCAGCCGCAGCGCCGGGCGCAAGACACCTGGGGCACTCGCGCGCGTCCGGCAACGCCAGGGCGAGCGCACCCACGGCGCGCTTGAACCACCCGGGCGCCTGGTAGGGCACGAGGAACACCATGCGGCGCGTGGCGAGGTCGGGGCCCTCCCAGGGCCCCACGCGGATGCGGTCATTGGCGTGCAGCGACCAGTGGTACGCGTACATGGTCTCCGCGCGCTTGAACACCTCGGTGAACTCCTGGCGGGGCGCGGTCTGTCAGGCTCAAAGCTCGGGGTCCCGGCGAAGGCCGCTCGCGCGCGCCGCGCGTCACACGCAGCTCCTGCTGGCGTGCGGCACGCTGTGGGCAGCGCCCTGCTGCCGCGCACTTGGGCGCTGCCCAGCAGGGGGCCTGGCAAACGCAGGCCTGCGCGGGCCTGCCCGCCCTGCCACAGGCGCGAGGGGCGGAGATCTGGTGCACAGCGGGCCGCGCAGCGCAGGGCGACAGGGGTGGTCACAGGCCACAGTTGCTGCCTCAGCAGCATATGAGCCCGCTGTACTATTGCCGCAAGGCTGGTGCAGGGACGGGCGCCATGTGTTCAAGCGTCTGTGCGCAGCACCCCAATGGGTCGTTCTGCCAGGCACCCAGATCAAAGCCGCGCTCTTGCTCACGGCACAATAGACTGCAGATCCAGCCACAGGCAGGGTGACGCACGGCGGGCACTCCCCAGTGTTACAAGACAGGTCCGGTGGGCCTCTTCTCTTGCCTGCACGCTGGTACCGGGCAGGTCTTCGTTGAGCTCCAACTTGCGCACCATGGTGCTCACAAGGCCCAGGCGGCCGACGGGCTTCCGGGCCTGCTGGGCCCCGCGGATCAGGGCTCGCGACCTGTCCTTCTAGCTAGCGCAGTTGCACAAGCCTCTTGTAGGAACAGTGTGCTACACGGCTGCCGGGCTATCAGCAAACGTGCATGCAGCGAGCATGGAGAAGAGCACAGACGGAGCACCTCCCCTCTGGATGGGAAGCCCGGTAGGGCTCCGTGGAGTGTGATATTGTACATGCAGGCTTGTCCATTCTCCGGGTGCATCAGTTCTGCAGCAGAACTTTCTGCTGAAGTCACCAGATCACCATGCAAGAAGAAAGCTCATGGCTGCATGTCACAGGACAGTGACATGCAACTGCACTCGCCAACTCAAGCCACACCAGAACAGGACCTTGTTCAACCAGGTATGCGTCTTGTGTACTCAAGTGAATGCTCCAATACTGACAACATCAGCAAGGCTCGCCGTGCAGAAAGAACTGCCGAGCAAAAGCTTGGCAAGGGAAGACTTCAGCATTAATTTCTTTCGCGCAACCTAGCTTGCCGCACAAAGCAGCAAATTCTCTCTCTGGACCCTGTTCTGACACAACTGCGAAAATGCAAGCCCGCTGACTGTGAGTCACATTAGTAGGAGAGACCGGCTAAGGACGCGCCAAGAAAGCGCACCGCTCCATACCTTCAGGCAGAGCAACCTCACAGTCCCCTCACCAACTCTTTTTGCCCACGCACCTGCTTTGGCAGGTGTGTGGCGGCAGGCCATGGCGGCCCGTAACACATGGACCCTGCAGGCGCACCCTGCCCGAGCGCTCGCCGCACCAGCGTGAGGGCCCGCCAGCGCGGCGAGCCACGCCCGAGCTTTCTATGGGGAGATCAGGCATTCTCCTTCGCTCTCGCTCGCTCTCCGCTTGAGGCTGCCGCTCTCGCTCGCTCTCCCGCTCGAGGCTGCCGCTCTCTCGCTCGCTCTCCCACTCGGAGGCTGCCGGCGGGTCACTCGCGCTCCCGATCGAGGCTGTCGCTCTCACTCGCGCTCCCACTCGAGGCTGTCGCTTTCACTCGCTCTCCCACTCGAGGCTGTTGGCCGGCCGCAGCAGCTTCCGCGTGAGCCCGCCGGCGCGCGCGGCGGCCGGCGCGTCGGCGCGCCTCCCCCGGCCCGGGCAGCAGCCGCAGCAGGCGAGCGCCGCGCGCCAGCGTGGCGCGCGCTGCGCGGCCCCAGCCAGCCGTGTCAGCGCATGCAGGACGGCTGCAGTGCGCACCTGGCGGCATTTGGTAGTGCAGTGCATGCCTGCGGAGCTGCAAATGAAGCCGCGCTGTCAATGTACGAGCGCTCACGGCAGATACCAAGCGCACACCAGGGGTCAGCAATGGGACTGGCGGCTCTGCTGCAGCTCCTATAGCCTGGCAGGTGCGCAGGCGGCGAGATGCGCGGGAGGCAGAATGTCCGCACTCGCGCGGCAGGGCGGCCGCCGGAGGACACTGACTCAGGGCGCAGCGACTCCGCGGCGCTCAGGTACACGCTCGTCGGAGAGCTGCAGGCGGAGTCGCTGAAGCGCGCGCCCGGGGCGTCCGCCCGCGCGCGCAGTACCGGCGAGAGCTGCATGCGCTGCGCCCGAGGGAGGAGTGTCAGCAGGCGTGGCGGCCCTGCGGGCGCGCGTGCAGTTGCGCAGCAGCGCGGGCGCGTTTGTGCGCAAACAGCACTAGCAAGAGCTGCGTCTGCTCCATTACGAGGGTGAGAATTGTTGACATCAGAGCCGCGCCAACCTTATCAGGGCCTTGCATATGCATGCATGCAGTACGGTGCGCCTGCCGCTGTTCAATGACAGGGGGGAGCCCCAAAGCTGCAGCTGACCTGCTGCAAGAGCAGGCCCGCACAGCTGCCAGCAGGGCAGGCCCCACGCCTGACCCATGCAACCACGCCCCATCGCCAGCATCCTCACAATCTTGCGCATGCAGGCAAAACGCAGAGTGAACTCGTGTCTTAGACCCCGCCTGTACCGTTATCATTGGGAGTGCAACATGATGCAGATGGATGCGCGCCTCATGCAGGCAGTCGCGCTGAGCGGCGTGCTCCGCGCAGCGCGCACGGCAGAAGTCCAGGAAGGCCGTCGCCGTGAGCGACGCCTGGCCGACCAACACGCCCTCGAGCGCGCCGCGCAGCGCCCAGAGCCAGCGCAGCTCGCGCGCGCTGCACGCCAGGTCCACCGTCACCTGCACGGTCGCCGGGCTGGTCGGCCCTACCCTAACCCTGGCAGCCTTCCAGCTGGCGCGCCCGGCGGCTGCACGCGGCGCGCAGGGGGGCGCCGCTCGCGGCGGTGCGCGCTGGGTCTCTTTTGCCACCCCCGCGGCGACGCGCGTGCAGCTTGCAGCCGACGATGATAGCCTGTGGTGCGTCAGGCAGCGAGGACGGCAGACCGATGCCGATGGGCTATACACAATAAAAGACTTACAGGGGGCCCCACTGCACCTGCTACACCCAGTGCACCTGCTACAGCGGGGGCAGACAGTGCAGCGGCGGCAGAGCGCGCTTGTGGTGGTAAGGGCGGGCAGCGCACAGTGAAGCCGGTCGCGGGCGGAGGAGCGTCCGCAGCAAACGAGAACAGCATCTCCGCGATGGGGACCGCGCGGCCCCAGGGCGTGGCCAGCGCGGGCGCCGTGCGCATCTCAAAGCCCGCCGCCTGGCCGGAGGCCAGCCGCGCCAGCACGACCGCCCTGGCCGCGTCCAGCGCCCCGCCGGGCTGCGCCTGCGGCCTGCTGCAGGCCGCCGCGTCCGCGTACGTGGGAGCCTGGCCGCAGCCCGCTGGTCCGCCCTCCCCCTCCCCGCCAAAGTGCACGGTGTGGTGGTCCTTGACGTACACGACCGAGGTCCCTGCGGCAGAAAAGTGGTCCTGAGCCCGCAGCTTTGCACCGGCCCTCTAGATACAGGCACGAAAGCAAGCGAGGTCCCTGCGGCGCAAGGGGGACACTGAGCCCGCAGCTTTGCACCGGCTCTCTACATACAGGCATGAAAGCAACCTGAGGTCCCTGCGGCGGAAGGGGGGCACTGAGCCCGCAGCTCTGCACCGGCCGCTAGGATACAGGCATGAAGGCAAGCGCTGCACATATGCGCACCGACGGCCTTCTTGAGCCACGCAGGGGCCTGGTACGGCATGAGGAAGGCCGCATCGCGGTGCCAGGCCCCATCGCCGCCGACGATCCAGCCGCTGCAGGACACGCGCTCGTTGCCATGGCAGGCGCGGTGGAAGCTGATGAAGAGCTCCGGCTCAGCAAACAACTCGCAAAACTCCTGCAAGAGCAAGGCATAGCCAAGGACTGTCAACAAGCATAGACATACTGTCCACGCAGTGTGAAGGGTGTAGATAGTGCAAACGTGGAAAGCAGCGCAAAGAGGAGCGATCGCGTGGGCGGTGTTTGCCTGCAAGCTGACATCTGCAATGTGCTGGCAGTGTCTGGCGCGCCGGACCATTGCGGGGCACAAGCCATTCCAAGGTCTGGAGCAAACACGAGCAAGGACTGATTCGTACTGCGCATGCCATGCGCCATGATCGTATGAGGACCCTCGATCTGGGCGGCGGAGTTACATGTTATGTGCTTCAAAAACAGGACACAGACAGGCGCACAGACATTTGCCATGCATGCCTGCTGCTGCTGCAGTAGGGCCTTTCATTCATTCATTCATTCAGTGCTGCATGGCAGTACTGGCCTAGATTTCCTCTAAGACAGGGAGATGCTTTGCCTCTGACGGTGTCACGCATGAAATCGGTGGATATTATCCACTGGATAAGATACACCACAGGCAAGCCCTGCAGAGCTGGCAGCCAGGGACCAGCAGGTAGCAGCGGCGGATTAGGCAGGCAGCTGCATGGCGTTCTTCAGGCTGCCGGCGACCGCCATGCTAGCCATGCAGCCCTCGTGCGAGCTCTCCGCGTCAACGGGCGGCTGCAGCGCGCCCGGCCGCGCCAGCGCGCTCGCTTTGTAGGCCGCATACTGCTCGCCAAGCAGCGACGTCGCCCACTCCTGCGCGGCCAGCGCCGCCATGAGAGCGGCGGCTGCACCAGGCCGCTGCATGACGATGGCCGCATGCGCATGCAACACCTGATAGGCACTGGCAGCTCGCTGCTTACGTGGCTGCAGAGCAGCTCACTCCACTTGTCCTTCCTCTTTCCAGAGCCTCCAGAGCCTCTGGTGGAGCGCCCGGCAGGCATGAGCACGCCCTGGTTGCCAGAGTGTCGGAAGTGCACGAAAGCGGGACGCCCGCAAAGCGATCACAGCCTCACTCACAGGGCCTTCGAAGACCATTTTTCTAAGCGGACCCTGGGGCACGCCAGGCAGTCTGGTATGTGGCCGCGCTCGGCCACGAGCAGCGCGACGAGCGCGTTGTAGTGGGCCGCCAGGCGCTCGGTCTCCGCCAGCAGATATGTCTCCAGCGCGCCCTGCAGGCCCGCGTACGCGAAGCGCCGCTGCTCCACGTGCAGGCTGGTATGCACCTGGCGCGGCGCGCAGACGCAGGGTTAGGGTTTGGTCTCCCCGCCAGCAGGTGGGTCTACAGCGCGCCCTGCAGGCCCGCGTACGCAAAGCGCCGCTGCACATGCGCACGCTGGTGTGCACCTTGCATGCAGCGTTGGCTTTAGGGTTAGGGGTAGGGTTATTCATGGTCAGCACGGCGGCCTGCTAGCGGCGGCACGGCAGGCAGGGCGCTCCGTGAGCGGCGCTGCCCCTGTCAGCCACAGCGGCTTGACAGCGGCAGCACGGCAGACAGGGCGCTTTGTGAGCGGCAGTGCCCCTGGCGGCCTGGCGCTGCACGCGGCCACGCGACGGCCACGGCCTGGGACATGCTTAGGGACGGAGCGGCTGATGCACGTCGTGGGGGGTCGCCCATGTGCAGAAGCATAGCTCAAAGTATCTGCAGAGTGCTGTGAGCAGGCAAGCGAATGCATGAGCCTCGACGCGCAGGGCCTGCAGGCTCTCTCAGATCTGGGTTGGGCACGCCCACGTGGCCTCTGGCCGCACCTCATGCCCCATGCCCCCCCCGTGCCCCCAAGCTTGCCGCCGTGCGCTGGGCCGGCGGGCCGCACCCGCGAGCCGACCGCGCCGCCCTCGGGGTCCATGGGCACCAGCCGCCAGCGCACGCGCGAGACGGTCATGCGGCCGGCGGGCAGCTGCAGCAGCGACACCAGGTCGAAGGTCTGCTCGTCGGCCGCCGCATCGTACGCCACCTCATGCAGGTCCGTCATGCGCATGGTGCTCGAGCCTGCGCATTCGCACTGGTGTAGGGTAGGGTATGCAAAGGTTTCCATAACCTATGCCTGTCGTGAGGGCCGTCGCGGGCGCAGGAACATCACGCGCGCCCTTGCGGCTGGCCGCGCATCGCGGGGCGCGGGTGCCGCCGTCGCCGGCCGGCGGCGCGGGCGCGCACCGCACATCGCGCGGAACCAGGCCGGGCCGCGCATGGGCGCCCGGTACGTGACCGTGCGGCGCAGGCGGAAGTTGCCGCCGCCGCCGGCGTCGCCCTCCGCGCGCCAGGCGCCCACCTCCACGCGCGCGTCCTTGTGCACGAGCGCGTGGAAGAGGCGCAGGGTCTCCTGCGACCCTGACACCGGCAGCATACCCTGCCGGCCCCGCCGCGCGCCCTGCCTGTGAGCAACAGAGTGTGCCTGTGCGCGGCCTTGTGGGAGAGGCGCAGCGTGTCTGCAACCCCGACATGGGCAGCATGCCCTGCCGGCCCCGCCAAGTCCTCAAAGCTCGCTCTGCCTGCGGGCACCCGAGCCCGCTTGCGCGCGCGGCCGCGCACCGGCAGGAGGGCGTCCCTGCGACCTGGGTACAGCTGGCAGACCTGCCACCTCTGCAGGCCCGACAACATCGCGCCAGCATGTGGGGCTCCCAGCTGCATGCTGGCGCTGTCAATATCATGGCAGCGCATGTACGCGCGGCATATGCTTTGGCCTTGCCCTGCTGTCATACACACGGGCTCACACAGGGCGTCCTGCTCAGATCCGCTCGCGCTGCGGCACCTGCACGGGGAGGCCGGGGGTCGTCAGGGGCTCCAGGCTCGTCTCCCGCATGCTGGCGCCCGGCACTAAAGTGGCGCGCTCCTGACTGTGACAGGGGCCGAGCTCAAGGACGTGCTGCCTGTTGCAGGCGCCGTGCTTAAGGACAGCCTGCCAGAAGGCCTTCTGAGTGTAGCCTCTGTTGCCAGCTTGGCATGTCCAAGGTCCGTTGATAGGGGACAAGGTTGCATGCAAACCCATCAAAGAGTGGTCTTCCGTACAGCTGTATGCGCAGTAGCACAATCAAACAAGCGGTCCTATGTGATGCGCATCCGGCACAAAGTAAGCACAGTGGCGTTTGCTGGCCGTGCACTGCACGAACGCACCGGTCCCAGCCACCCTGGAGCAGCACCTCAGGGTCGCATTGCTGCGCCTCGGGGGCTTTGGCCTGACCACAGCCTTGCAAGCGCTCCGTGACATGCAGAAAGACACACTCCGAGCCTGCTACATCCACTTGACGCACCAACCCTTTATAGGTGTTACTGCGAGCACTCACATGCCTGCCGCCCCCAAGGGTGCACATGAGCTCCTACAGGCTGTTCTCGGCCCCCTTCATAGTGCCTGGTCTCCGCAAACGCTTCTCAGCGCGTCTGCACCGGCCCGGCCGGCATGCCGCAGCAGCACATCTGTCGCAGGCTGCGGTTGGGCCGACTGCCCTGCGGCGCTCCCGCAGCGCCTGCAGGCTTCTGCGCGGTCGCGGAGACCCCGCCGCGGCCGCTCCGGCCGGCCCGCGGCGCGTCAGGGGGACTGGGGTTGGGAACCCCTGCGCCTGCAGCCCTGCCGCGCGCGCCCCGCGGCGGCAGCTTCAGCCGCGGCACGGCTGCCCGCAGGCCGCCAAGAGACGCTGCAGGGCCCGCGTCGGGCCCCGCATGGTGCTCGCCAGAGGGCGCGCCGCCGCCGCCGTTGGCCGATCTGATTTTGTCCATGCGGGTGCTGATGCGTGGGAGGATGGGTGTGGCCGTGGCACCGCAGCCGGCGCCGGGGTCCCTGGCCGGTGAGGGCGCGCGCGGCGAGCGCGGCGAGCCGGCCACCGTCAGGCTGTCGTCCCAGCTGGACAGGCCTGCGGAGCGCATCCAGTCGGGCGTCAGCCGTGCACAAGACCCTTCTGCTTGATCTGGGCTGGCCGGTGACCGGCCCGCAGACACCTACTTTGCTGTCAAGGCAGGGCTGGCGCTGCATCATGCGCACACGAGGGGGCTGTCATCAACGCGCCAGCACATGCAGGGCCCGGGGTGTGCTGGCAACAAGACAAGGCGTTGCGGCTTGACACAGGGGCCTCCGTCTTGGCTCGGCGGTGGCGCGGGTGGGCGCGCACAGGAGTGCCCGTCGGAGTACGTCGAGACGCCGCTCCGCCGGGTGCGCATGGGCGCCGGCGCGGCCGCCAGCAGCGACGCCACCTGCCCGTCGCCGCGGCTTCTCTGTCGTCGCATGTCAGTGCTGACAGCACGGTGTGCATGCGCAGCCGGGCAAAGCTGTGACAGTTGGACCAGGGTCCAGCGGCCCCCCGCCATGCCAGCAAGCGGGGAGCTTCGGACTACATGCACTGGCGACCAGTGGTCCTCGTATGCGACCATCCGGGCAGAGCGGGCGGCCGCGCAAATGCCTGGCCGTCGCGCAGCGCCGCACTGATGCGCCGCTGGCAGACGGCCAGCCAGGCCAGGCAGGCGGCGCGCGCGCTGCGGCGCAGCACGAGCTCCGCCACGCGCCGCGCGGGCCGCGGCCAGCCCGCGTCGGCGCGCACCGTGACGACCAGCGTGACCTACGCGCGCGTCTCACGGCTGCTATCTGCGGGCTTGCGTGCGCGCAGGCATGCATGCATGTGCATGCACGCACCCTGCGCAGGCGTCTGGCAACCGCCAGCTCTTTGGCCGCAGCACGGCATTGCACAGCCATTGCACACCCTGTGGACGCAGCTCGCGTGAACGGACCCGCAGAACCATGATGAGGCAGACTGGGCCGCACGCACGCTGGCAGCACTGGCATGTGCGGGAAGGGTCAGCTCGCTCCAAGAGCGCTGTCGCAGCGCCTGCCTGACACAGCGCTCGGCAAAGCGCCGACTGCGCTAGTGCGCTGCTGTGGCATGCAGGAAGGGCTTGCATCTGCTCAAGCAATGGTCGCGTGCGGCGACGCGCCTTGAGGCCCAGCATGCCCGACTGCAGGAGCGCCGGCTCAGCGACTAGCGTCTGCGCGCGCAGCGCACACTTCATCCCATCTGTGCACTCCTGCAAAGCAACAAGGCCCGTCCAGAGGTGGAGGAGCTGTCAGCGTCCGCGCTGCAACGCGAGGCCTCTCTGCAAATGCGCTTTCCTCAGGTGCGTCAGCCCTGGCAAGCCTGAGCGTGTGTTCGCAGCGACTGTTGCAGACAGTTGGGCAGTGTGTGCCATGTCTGTGCGCTATTCATGGATGCGCGATGATCTGCCACTGCAGCACCACCGCTGAGCAGACGAGGCCTGGCGCAGCGGCTTGTCATCACTCGGGCAGAGCACTTCGAGAAGTCTCGCGCAGCTGGGCCGCACAGGGCACGCCCAGCAGGCGCGCGCCTGCACGTATGAGGCCAGCCGGCGGCCGGGCTGCGCGCCCGCGGCGGGCAGCAGCGTCAGCTGCGGAGACGAGGCAAAGTGCAGGGCAGGGCCCTGGGGCGCGGGCGCCAGCAGTACGACCTGGTCGTCCGTCACGCGCAGCGCGCCCGCACCTGCCGCGGCACAGGCGCTCGGGGTGCCGCTTGGAACCGCACGAGGCGCTGCAAGCCGTGCGGCCTTGGGTCCATGCAAGCTAGGGCGCATAACTGTCAAAACGAGGCTCTCTAGCTAGTGCACGGCCTCGGCAGGCTGCCATGCACGCTGGAGCATGCTCTATTGGAAGCGCGCCGTAGAAGCTGCGGATCAGGGCGGGCAGGGCCAGAGTCGCCGCAAAGTCGATATGCCGGCGCTTCATCGATGCCGGCTCCTCAAAGGTGGGCGGCTCCCACCTCAGCACCTCTGCCTGCCGAGCATGGAATCACGACGATCACTCAGCACGTGCACTGCATTGTGTTCAGCGAGCTCGACAGAGCAAGGGGCGCAGACAACATACAGCACAAGACAAGCAGCACAAGACACACGCGCCGGCGACCAGGTTCGGCGCGCACCTCTGCGCCGCGCGCGCTCTCGCGGAAGAAGCTGAGGGCCACGACCGACTGGTCGCACAGCAGGTGGAAGTCCTGCGCGACAGCAGCAGCGTGCTCTCCCGCGCCAGTCTCCACGGGCAGAGGTTGGTCCCGCGGTGTGCGCGCAGCCCAGACAGGGTATGCTCACCAAGGCCGTGAGGAACGGGTACTGCCGCTCAAAGTGCAGAGGCCTGGTCATGGCCGCTCCAGTTCACCTCGCCGAGGTGCTCTGGTCGAGCTGGGAGCCGCGCGTCCCTCGCGTCCTGCTGGTATCACACTATTCTATTCAGGAGGCCTTGCAGGCCACAGCTGCTGCAAACCCTTCCAAGCTGCTTGAGCTGCTGATCCCAAGGCAGCCTTGTGCGGAGTTGGCAGCAACCGCAGCAGCCCTACCCTATGAATGCATATGTAGCAAGCAAACAGCTGTAGAGCGCACGCCTGTTCAACACAAGTCTCGCTGGAGCCAGGACATACAGAGGGCACGGAAGGCGGCTCCGCGCCTGCTGTCTTGCTCAGGACCTTCTGCAGGCCAAGCACGCCTAGCTGTACGAGTACAGGTGTGCGCCCCTCTAGAGGCAGCAGGACGAACAGCACACAGGCTGTGCCCTCACTAGACCGCACGTGACACTACAGGAGAAGCGTCCAAGCATGTTCAAGCTTCTCAGCCTGGATGTGTTGTGCGTTAGTTCTGATACCTCTGGCCGAAGACAGTGCGCAGTGGAGGCAAGCAGGTGTCGCTTGCTGAGTACTCTGCTGCATGCCAAGACTGTTATGCCAAGACTTGCGGCGGGAAGCTAGGTCTGTATATCAGTTTCGCCCAGCCTTGTTATGTTTTACAGTTGGGTGTATCCAATAGGTGCTGAGATGCTGCAGGCCACTTTGTGCAACTGTGCAATCAAGTGCGCTTTGAGATCTGAAGGAGGCATACTCAAGAGCTGGTTTACTTGCTGATCAAGAGCTGGTTGACTCGCTGAGTCGACTGCGCCGCCTGTGCTGTACTCTCAGACGCACTTGAGCACAGTCGTGTTTGTGCGGCAGGTCCCTGTGCTGGGTAAGGGGCGTGGCGGTCCCGGGCCCAGGGCCACAGCAAGGTCGTCGTGACGACCCCACTCGAGCCGCTAGCAGCCACGCGGAAGCGCCGTGGGCAAGCGGGCGCCCCGCGCGCGGGCCCCGCAGCCGGCGGGAGGCGCGGGCGGCCCGTGGCGCGCCCACAGGCCCTGCCTCGCGGGCACCGTCGCTGAGGGCGCGCCGCTTGCGCGGCGCGGGAACGCCGCCTCTGCGCCCGACCTGGAGACTGGCGGGGGCCACGACTCTGGCTGGATCCCTGAAAACCCGTTCGCGCGCAACCGCTCGCGTTCGTGCAGCCCACCCGCGCCGGCCGGCCATGGCCACGGCGGCCACGGCCTGCTCCGAGCGCTGGCGTCCGCGCCGGCGCTGCGCCGCGTGGGCGCCGCGGCCGCGGCCGGAGCGGCCGCGCTCGGCGCGAGCCCCTGCCCTGGCGGCGGCGGGCTAGCCTCGAGGCGGCGCCATGTCTCGCACGCGCTCCTGCTGGTGGCGCTGGTCGGCCTGGCGTTGCTGGCGCTGCAGCGCCGGGCGGGGTCGCACGTCGGGGCTACCCAGGGTCTCTTGCATGCCGGGGCCGCCTCACGGCGCAGCGGCGGCGGCGGCAGCGGCGGCGGCGGCGGCGGGGTGGCGCTGAAGGGGTCGGGCTTTGTCGCGGATCCCGGCGTCTCTGACTGGGCGGCCGATGCATCAAACGAGCCCTGGGACCCCGACTTTAGCGAACGCGCCGCGCTGCTGCCCCACTACCTGCGCGAGTTGGTGCGCGACGACTCCTACGGCGGCCGGCGCACCTGGGCGGGCGCAGCGCGTGCACGCGCCGCACGCGCCGCGGAGAGCCTGCGCCGCTGGGTCGCGAGCGACCCGGTCGCCAGGCTGCTGCCGGGCGGGCCCGCGCGGTGGTACTATGCTTGGGCCGCGCACGGCGGGCCATGGCCGGGCCAGCTGTGGGACCTGGGCGCGCTGGTAGACGGCGCGCCGTGGCCGGTAGGGTCCGCGCGGGGCTTCTGCGCCGCGCTGGGCAACGGCAGCGTGGCGCTCGTCGGCAACGGCCCGCTGGCCGCCGGGCAGCGCGGCGAGATCGCGGCCGCGGCGGCCGTCGTGCGCTTCAACGCGGTCAACAACTGGTGCGGCCGGGCACGCGTGCCTTGGCCCATATACGCTGATTTTACGTTATCTAACCCAGCAGCAATATAGACATGCGAGGCCGCCTCTCGCGCGTTCCCAGCAGCGCCCGGCAGCTCACCCCCCGCCGCGGGGCCCGCCGCCTGACTCCGATGGTCATGTCCCTGCAATGTAGGCTGCCGGGCGAGCGCACGGATGTCTGGATGGTGCGCTACTACGGGCAGCGCCCGTCACTGTTCTGGGGCCTGCGCCAGCTGCCGCGGCGCGAGGCCGCCGCAATCGCCGCCGGCGCGCGCGCCGTGCTCTTCCTCGGCGGCCACCTGCGCGGGCGCTACGCGGGCGCCGTCGCCGAGGCGCGGGAGCGGTACCCCTTCGTGCCCGCCGCCAAGGCTGTGCAGGCGCGCCCGTCTCAGGACAATGTCGCTCAATCGCCTGCGCCCTGTGAGCTGTGGTTCATGCCCCGTAATTGCTCTGCACTGCATCCAACCCGGCCAGCGCATCATCATCATTTGATGATCTTGGTGGCTGCCTTGGGCTGTTTCTCTTCATTGTTGCCACCATGCTCCGGCACCGCCCTTGCATCCGCGCTGCGAGGTCGCGCGTTGCGCGCCATGCACAGCAACACCTTTCACTTGCCAGTCAGCATGGCGCGGCTGTGCTCTTGCGCTGCAACTGAGCATGCAAAGTGTTGACAGGTTTTGCGTGGTGCTTTTTTAATGACTTGGAGGCTGTCAGGAGGCCGTGGCACAGTATCTGCCATCAAAACCGCTATTGTGACCTGCACTGCAGTGCTTGACGTGCTCGAACTTGCAAGGGTGAGCATACCCATAACGAGCATAGTCACGACGAGAAGGCGCTGCTTCCCGGGCGCCGCAGGTGAATATCTCGGACTACTGGACCGTGTACAATAACGTCTTTTCCGATGGGCGCCCGCTCGAGGACGCCGTCGCCATGCCCTCGTCCGGCCTGCTTGGTGCGGCCCTGGTCTTGGCGTTGGCGCTGTACATGCCGTTGTATTCAGCGTCCGCCGTCAGCGCCGGGAGTTGCTGCCAGGAGCGGAGATTTGGCGCGCATGTCAGGGGCAGGCGAGCAAGCGCCGGCCTGCCGCGCTGTCATGAGGGTCACAGACTGCAAGTACCTCACAGGCAGCCGTGTGGCATGCCTGTCTCCTGGGGCTGGTCGCCGAGAGCGATTGCCCTTGGCTCAGAAGCTGTAGGAGCATCGTTGCCATCACGACCGAGCTGTCACACTGTGTGGCGCGCAAGCGATAGCTGGTAGGGTTAGGGTTAGGGTAGGGTTAGGATAGGGTATAGGGCAGCCCAGCCGTGTATCGCATTGGGAGCAGCGGCGTTCGCGGGGTCCAGCATGCAGTCCCAAAGCAGCGCGTACAAGGACTTGCTCGGCGCATACGGTCCCCTCATGTGCTGCCGCGGCGACGCAGGCGCTGGAGAGGAGCGCCGCCGAGCGCCGCGCGCAGGAGCGGCGGGTCGAGGCCGCGCGCCGCGCCTGGGCGGAGCGCTGGCAGCCGGAGCTTGACGAGAGGGATGACGAGGACGCGGAGCTGGACCAGGGCGATGCGGCCGCCCTGCTGGCCGCGCGCCCGCGCCGCGACGCGGGAGTGAGCCAGTGGGCCGTGTGAGGCGTGCGATGGTTACCCGGTGCCTCGGACAAGCGGCGGGCCGCAGCAGCGGGGCTGGGAGCGCCCTGGCAGCCGCAGACGCGGACCTGCTTCGGGACGGATGGGCTTGGCTCAGGAAGAGGCGTGCGCGCGCCCGGTGGAGGAGCAGCCCCGCGCAGGCGATGCCAGCGCTCAGCCCGCTGGCCACGTCCGAGCTCTGGCACTTTGGAAAACAAGGGCCCTGACCATGCGGGCTTGAGCGTCCCTGCCGGCGCACAGGCGCAGGGCGTCGGCCTGACGTCACCTGGTCTGCGTACCGCTGCAGGCTACTGTGTGGGGTGGCCTGCTTTGTATTATTCATTTGTATTATTCAACAAACACGCGTGCCCCGCTGGCAGCTGGCCGCATGGGGCGGGGACGCCGTGCAGCTTTGGGAGCAAAGCGCCTGGCACTGCGGCTCGGTGGCTTTGGAGTGTCTGCTGATAGGTCTTGCGACCCAGCTCAGCTGGGCGGGGAGCGCTTGAGCAGCTTGCAGAGTGAGGTGGCTGCTTCTTGTTTCATCTCAGCAGAGTGGTGCACCTGCCTGCCAAGACAGGTGCTGCTCGTCAGCCTGCGCGGCGCGTGCGCTGCACTGCAAGAGCGTGTGAGCGTTGTTGTGTACTTGTCGCCTGTTTTCGCTTGTAGGTGGGTTTGCAGCAGACGATGTCTGCTGGCAGCAGCAAGCTGCAGCAAGGGTTCAAGTGTGGCATGCGCATGCGCTTTCCTGTCATTGCCATCTTACTCTTTGACTGCCCCCCCTCTGCAATCTAGCAGAAGTCGTGTGTCTGTTTAAGCACACTCATGATTTGTAATGCAGGAGCTTGCAGCAGCTAGGCTCCCTTCATAAGCTCGCTCATCCCATCCAACCTTCAAAGCTTGCAGTGATATCAGAGAGCCTACCTGTATACTTCAAGCTCTAAGCACGAAAGCGGGCCTTTACAGACGTGCACCATGGCGACCAGGTACCGGCCTCAGAGCGCAGGCTCGGCTTGTCTAAATAAGACCTGCCTGCAGACTGTCCATGCCGTCTTCTTGCTTGCTGGTGCTGTGCTCGCGCGATTGCCTGCTAGTGTTTTTGCTTACGGATGTTCGACTCGGCATCCGGAAAAGATATAGTTAGATGTTCACAGTGCCGCCCCGCGCAGGACGTTGACGATGGTTGCGGCCGTGCTCGCGGCTCTGCTAGTCTCGGGCGCCGACGCCGCTGGTTCGTCTCCCAGCCCCGCACGTAAAGCGTGTGCGCATGCATGCACGTGCGTTTGGCGGGACGGAAGTGGCTGCAAGTGCACGGGCTGTTGCTTGTCTTGAGCAGCGCTTGCCGATGCCGGCCCAAAACCACGTGAGGCTTTTTGCACACGACGGGAGGGCACGCACATGCCCTTTGTTTGCTAGCTGCATCGCCTGAGCGTGTGGCAGCGGACTGGAACTGCTCGTCGCATGTCCTGGTTGTCTTGGCCGCGCACCCTGCCTGGCTCTTCCAGCCACGGGAGGCGATGTATGAGTGATTGCGCGCATGAGTACATCAAGCGGGCTGTGCCTGCCAGCTGGCTGTCCCCTCACCGCCTGGTACTTCTGCTGTCCCGGCCCAGTGCAAGGCCAGCCCTGCAGTTGTGCGTGCGTCGGTCGAGTCTGGGAAGAGCTCATCTTGCCTGGCTCGCTCGCTGCCTGCCTGGCTGAGGCAGCTCTGTGCCTGCAGGCGCGCGCGCCCTGCGCTCGGCCGAGGTGGCGGGCGCGCCGTCCGCCGCGGCGTACGCGCCTGCTCCGGCGGCGG
>JAABUX010004753.1_pt1 | contig 17026 bp, 15 predicted proteins | sample 5561851 | NCBI WGS metagenome assembly JAABUX01 (sample SAMN10711883, study PRJNA513361) | rock metagenome | isolation source: Antarctica rocks | place: Antarctica: Victoria Land, Richard Nunatak red sandstone | collected 2016-01-03 | reverse complement strand
GAAGCACGCCAAGGCCGACTGGCAGTTCACCACCGCCGACGCCCGCGTCAAACTGAAGCGCCTCTACCCGACGTTGTGAATGACTCGGGGTACTAGGACCTGACATCGAATTGCGAGTAGCGGCTGCCTTCAATGGGTCGAGATCGTCTGCAGCCGATCGGTGTGCGCGCGATCGCCCGTTAGGCGCTCCGATCCGTCTCAACCGATGTGCGAGGGTGTTCCATTGCGCGTCGGGCGCCACATGATGGCGCACTGCTACAGGTAGCATACCGGATGCCCACCCTACCCTCACAACAAAGCCGGCCGCCGACGGAGCAGCTTGCTGGGCTGGTCGAGCGGGTGACCTACCATAACGACGAGAACGGCTTCTGCGTCCTGCGGGTGAAGGCGCGGGGGCAGCGCGACCTGGTGACCGTCACCGGCCATGCCGCGAGCATCGCCGCCGGCGAGTTCGTGCAGATGTCCGGCATCTGGATCAACGACCGCACCCATGGCCTGCAGTTCAAGGCTGACACGCTGCGCGCGAGCCCGCCCACCACCCTGGAGGGCATCGAGAAGTACCTGGGCTCCGGCATGATACGCGGCATCGGCCCGATCTATGCCCGCAAGCTGGTGCAGGCCTTCGGTGCCGCGGTGTTCGACCTCATCGAGCAGGAGCCGGCACGGCTGCGGCAGGTGACCGGCATCGGCCCCAAGCGCGCCGCGCGCATCGTCGCCGGCTGGGCCGACCAGAAGGCGATCCGCGAGATCATGCTGTTCCTGCACGCCAACGGCGTCGGCACCTCGCGCGCCGTGCGGATCTTCAAGACCTACGGCCAGCAGGCGATCGCGCTGATCACCGACAACCCCTACCGCCTGGCGCGCGACATACGCGGCATCGGCTTCCGCACCGCCGACCAGGTCGCCCGCAAGCTGGGGATCGAGCCTACCGCCACCATACGCCTGCGCCCCGGCATCTCGTTCGGCCTGGCCGAAGCGATGGACGAGGGCCATTGCGGCCTGCCGGTGACGCAGCTCGTCGAGCTGACGGCGACCCTGCTCGAGGTGCCGTCTGGACTGATCGAGACCGCGCTCGCGCTGGAGCTGGAAGCAGGCGAGGTGGTGACCGACCGCGTGGAGCAGGAAAGCTGCGTGTTCCTCGCCGGGTTCTATCACGCCGAGCGGGAGATCGCCGCCCGGCTGCGTCGGCTCGCATTGGGTCCGCCGCCCTGGCCGGCGGTGGATGCCGACCGCGCGCTGCCCTGGGTGGAGGGCCGCACCGGCCTGGTGCTCGCCGACAGCCAGCGCGAGGCGGTGCGGCTGGCGGTGCGCAGCCGGCTGCTGGTGATCACCGGCGGTCCCGGCGTCGGCAAGACCACGCTGGTCAACTCGATCCTGCGCATCCTCGGCGCCCGGCAGATCGAGGTGGCGTTGTGCGCACCGACCGGACGCGCGGCGAGAAGGCTCTCCGACAGCACCGGCCTGCAGGCCCGCACCATCCACCGCCTGCTGGAGAGCGACCCGCGGACCGGCGGCTTCAAGCGGGACGAGACGCACCCGCTGGCGTGCGACCTGCTGGTGCTCGACGAGGCGAGCATGATCGACGTGCTGCTGATGCGCTCGCTGCTGCGTGCGCTGCCCGAGCAGGCGGCGCTGCTGGTGGTGGGCGACGTGGACCAGTTGCCGAGCGTGGGGCCGGGGCAGGTGCTGGCCGACGTCATCGGCTCCGGCACGATCCCGGTGGTGCGGCTGACCGAGGTGTTCCGGCAGGCGGCACGGAGCCGGATCATCGTCAACGCGCACCGGATCAACCACGGGCAGATGCCGGAGCTGACGGCGGCGGAGGGTTCGGACTTCTTCTTCGTCGAGGCGGACGACCCGGAGGCCGGCCTGCGTAAGCTACTGGCGGTGGTGCGCGACCGCATCCCCGCCCGTTTCGGGCTCGACCCGATACGCGACGTGCAGGTGCTGTGCCCGATGAACCGGGGCCTGCTGGGCGCGCGCTCCCTCAACATCGAACTGCAGAAGATCCTCAACCCGCCGGGCGAGCGGCGCGTGGAGCGCTTCGGCTGGACCTTCTGCCCGGGCGACAAGGTCATGCAGGTGGCCAACAACTATGACCGCGACGTCTTCAACGGCGACCTTGGCGTCATCACCGGCCTCGACGGCGACGAGGGCGAGCTCACCGTCGACTTCGAAGGCCGCGCCGTGGCCTACGGCTTCGGCGAACTCGACGAGCTGGTGCTCGCCTACGCCAGCACGGTGCATAAGAGCCAGGGCTCGGAGTATCCCGCCGTGGTCATCCCGCTCACCACCCAGCACTACGTCATGCTGGCGCGCAACCTGCTCTATACCGGGGTCACCCGCGGCAAGCGCCTCGTCGTGCTGGTGGGCCAGAAGCGGACGCTGGCCATCGCCGTGCGCAACCACGGCGGACGCCGGCGGTGGTCGAAGCTCAGGGCGTGGCTGGAGGCGGCACCGCCGCGATCGGGATGTTCCGGCAGCCTGCCTTCAGCGTCGACCTTCGAGAAGGAGTAGCCCGATGAAGCGGTCCCTGCATGGCATCGCACTGGTCGCGATGATGGCGGCCGGTTCGGCAACCGCCGCACCGTCGACGGCGCCGGTCGCGGTGCAGGCGGCCCGCGTCGCCGACTTCATCGGCACGCTCGGCGTGAACACGCACCTGGGTTATAACGATGGCGGCTATGCGAACGTGAACGCCGTCATCCGTGACCTGGACTATCTCGGCATCCGGCAGGTGCGCGACGGCACGCCCAACCCGAAGGGCGGATCGCCGTATCGGGCGTACCTCGGCTCGCTCGCTGCGGCGGCCGAGGCCGGCATCCGGTTCGACCTCGTCATCGATCCGGCGCTGCCGATCGCGACATCGCTCGATCAGATCGGGCGGGTCGTGCACCACGGGGCGAATGCGGTCACCAGCATCGAGGGTCCGAACGAGATCAATAACGCGCCGGTCCGCTACCAGGGGCAGCGCGGCGAGGCGGCAGGAGAAGCCTTTCAGCACGATCTCTACGCGGCGGTGAAGGCAGACCCTCTATTGCGAAAGCTTCCGGTCTATTACTTGACCGGTGGACGGCGGATCGACCTGGGTGCCGGCCCCAGGCTCGCCGACTACGCGAACGGTCATCCTTATCCGTATCGAGGCGCTTCTCCGGGACCGCGTATCGTGAACGAGTTCCAGACCTATTTCACCATGCCGCTGCCCTACGCGAGGGTCATCACCGAGACAGGATATTTCGACCAGCCTACCAATCCCGCCGGCTCCGGCGTGGACGGCGCGACACAGGCCAGGCTCACGCTCGATCTCCTGTTCGACGCCTTCCGCCAGGGCGTCGGCAGGACCTACCTGTATCAACTGCTGTCGGCCTATCCCGATCCGCAACGGAACAGTTCCGACATCGAGTATGGCCTGTTCAACCAGGACAACTCCCCCAAGCCGGTCGCGACCGCTATCCATAATCTCACATCGATGCTTTCGGATACGTCGACGAAGGCTGCAACCTTCGCGACAGGCAGGCTCGCCTACTCGGTGAGCGGAATGCCTCCGACCGGCCAGAGCGTTCTGCTCCAGCGCGCGAGCGGCAGCTATATCCTGGTCATCTGGGCAGAACCGAGGATCTGGAACGAAGCTGCCCACGCGCCGAAAGCGGCACCGCCGAACCGGGTCATCGTCACCTTGCCCGAGCGGGCCTCACGCCTATACGTAGGCGATCCAATGCTGGGTGCCGCCAGCACCATGACATACGAGGGTGCGAACTCCGTCAGTCTCGACCTGACCGATCATCCGATCGTGCTGACCATCCAGCCATAGGACCAGGCCGATCGCATCGGGGCCTCCACGTTTCTATACTGCAACAATCAAGGCGCGGGATCAGCCGGCGACGTAGTTGCTGATGCAGCGGCCACGCATCGAGACGAGCTGCCAGCCCATCGTGATCATCAGCATGGCCTCGGCGACGCTGCAGACGACGTGACGGGTGCCGCAGGGCAACGCCAGGGTCATTCGGTAGGTCATCTCGTTTGTTCCTTCAACCAGGCAGGATCATATCCGGAATTCATTGGTATTTCGTTACTAAATCCAGGCGCCGAGCTTCGGGAACGCTAATGCCTGCGATGTTGTCGAGTTCCGTTCCACCAGGCTTCGTCTGTGCAAAAGGTCGCTTCCGCCTTCCGTCCCCAGCAACGGGCTGCTCCCGGTCATGTTGCAACATCCGTTCGCGCGTGCCGGCACGCCTGCTAGGGAACTTCGAAGCCGGCGTCGCGCAGGATACGCGGGATGACCGCCTTGACCTGAAAGAAGCCGCGCGTCGCTTTCGGCCAGACCTGGCTGTCCCAGTCTCGCCGGACCCGCAGGCAGGGCGGCAACGCCTCCGCCGAAGGGCCGACCGGCGCCCAGGCCGCCACTACCGGAAGCGTGCCCGCCCAGTCGGCCTCGACCAGCCCGGCGCCACAGCCGAAATGCGCTTCCGCCCTTGCCAGCGCGTCGGTCATGGCATCCCGGTCGGCCTGGCGCACGCGCTCCACCGCACCGTCCGCATGGGCCAGCAGACCACCCACCCTGACCACCCGCGCATTGCCGAGAGGCAGGCTCTCGGGGTGCAGGTCGTCCAGGTGCAGCAGCAGCGCGATGTTGCCGTCCGGCGCAACGTCGGCGGGCGCCAAGCTGATCGCATCAGGCGGCTCGGGCTCTTCCAGCGGTTCCGGATCCTCGTCGAGGCCGGTGGGGCAGTAGCGGTCGTCGGTGAAGCGGCGGATGTTCTGCGCCCGCGCCACGTATGGCTTGCCGCGCGTGTGCAGTCCCGCCACCCAGCGCCAGGACAAAGTGTTGCTGGCCGGATCGCCGTCGATCAGGTGGCGCATGAAGAAGTCCGCGCCCAGCTCCCAGGGCAGCCGCAGCGTGAATATCCAGATCGAGGCGAACCACATGCGGACATGGTTGTGCAGCCAGTTGTTCTCGACCAGTTCCCGCGCCCAGTCGTCGAAACCCTCGATGCCGGTGTTGCCGCTCGCGGCGTCATGGAACACGCGACGCAGGCCAGACTCGGTCGCCAGCCGGTTGCGTCCCTGCACGACCAGCCGCCTGTAGTCCGTCCACAGCGTCGGTCTGGTTTCCAGATGTCCCTTGAAGTAGCTGCGCCAGAACACCTCCTGGACGAACTTCTCCGCGACCGCCGGCTCATGGGCGGCCAGTGCCGCGGCGACCACTTCCTGCTCCAGCAGCACCCGGCGACGCAGGTAGGGCGACAGCGCGGACGTCGACGTCGGCATCTCCGGACCGCGGTCGGTGTTGCGTCCCTCCGCGTAGGCACGGCCCATGCGCGGGGCGAAGTCGGCGAGGCGCGCCAACCCGGCGGCGCGCGTCAAGCGGAAGCTGCGATCCATCGCCGCTACCGGCCCATCCGCGCGCGGGCAAGCTGTGCTGCGAACGGGTTCGCCTCACGATAGAGCGGATACACCGCCTGCACCCGTCGTTCGATCGTGGCGATGTCCAGGAACGCGTCGCCGCCGGCCCGCGCCGCATCCTCGGGACGAAGCCGCACCGGCGCGAAGCCCGCCGCGGGCCGGCCGGCGATCAGGTCGTCGCCACGGGCGCGAAGCCGCTGGACGCCCCGCCACCCGATCCGGCCATAGCTCATGGTCTCGCTCTCCAGCCCGGGGACCACGACCTTGACCGCGCGCACGGGGGAGCCGGGCGGCGAGCAGTCGACCCACAGGATCTCCTGGCCGGAAGCCGCGAGCTGCCTCACCAGCCAGTCGAGCCGCGCCGCATTCGAAGCCATCGTGGCCGGCGCCGCGTCGGGCAGCGACGAGAACGCGACCTCGGAGCGGCGCGCGAAAACCTCCGCCAGCCGGCGCCTGAGCTCGCCGGTATCCTGGCCGATCCACTCCGCCATCGTGTCGAGCGCGCGCGCCTCCTCGCCGCCGGCCTTCGCCACCGCCATCTGACGCGCGAACGAGGCCGGCGGCAGCACCTGGCGCAGCGTGTCGACCGGTCCGTGCGTGGCCACCTTGCGCGAGCGCGAGCCGATGAACTCCAGCAGCGCCTTGCGCAAGCCACGCGTGCGGTCGGGATGGGCGGCCTCGCCGCAGGCGGTGATCTGGATCGGCTGCGACACCGGCCCGCGATCGTCGCCGACGACGTAGAGGTTGGCGATGTCGTGGTCGGTGCCGGCGAGCTTGACCGTGACGTCGATGCCGGCGCCGCGAAGCAGGTCGAGCAGTGCCGCGATGTCCGGCGGCAACGTCGCGTCGAGCGTCACCACGCGGCCGGCGTCGAAGGCGCGGTAGGTCAGCACGTTGCCGTCCCGCTGCAACAGCTCCATCACGCTGTGGGCGAGCGCATGCTCCAGGTCGAGGCCGGCGCCGAGACCGTTGGTGATCGGCGTGATCAGCGCCTGCCCGCCGCCGAGCTGGTACGAGGCGATCGCGATCCATTCGAGCGGCACCAGCACCTGCTCGTCGGACGGATAGCGCCGCATCGGCAGCCATGCACGCGCCGTGTCCGCGTCGTAGTTCGATCCAGCTGGCAGGCAGAGCGTCAGCGGGTCCGCCACCGCGTGCGCGCCGAGGCGGGCGACGAGTGCGTCATAGCTGGCCTCGACAGGCTCCTGCCGCATGATCCAGGTGCCGAGATGCACCTCCTCGCAGAGCTCACCCAGCGCCCCGGTCGCGGCCTCCGCCTCGGTGAGTCCGTAGCCGTGACCGATGATCGTCGGACGTTCCGGTGTCAGCAGGTTCGCCTGCACCACCGGGATGCCGAGCCGGTCGAGCCCGTCGATCCGGAACACCGTGGTCTCGGCAGCGGGCGGCATGCTCGCCCGGAACGTCTCGGCGATGGCGGCGTAGTCAGGCGTCATGCCCCGAGGCTCCCTGTCCTGGCGGCATCGCGCGCGCCATAGTTCCAATCCAGGCGTTCGGCGAGCGCCATGCGTTCCAGCCCATCGCGTATCGAGATGTCGCAGCGAACGCCGAGATACGTCGTCATCAGCGTCGGGTCGCCGCGCGAATGGGTGATGTCGCCGATCTTGGCCGGAGCGTGGCGCAGCGAGGCGGGGACGCCGGCGATCTCGCAGAGCATGACGGCCAGGTCGCGCACCGAGATCGACCGGCCGGTGCAGATGTTCAATGCCTGCGGCAGGTCGGGCAGCCGCGCCATGCCGGCGATCATCGCGCCCACCACGTCGGCGACGTAGACGAAGTCTCGCGTCTGCCTGCCGTCGCCGTTCAGCACCAGCAGCTCGCGCGCCTGCAGCCGGCGCCGGAACACCGAGATGACCCCGGAATACGGCGACGAGCCATCCTGGCGCGGGCCATAGACGTTGAAAAAGCGCAGGCCCAGCGTGGGTACGCCGAAGCCGCGGCGCGCGATGCGGGCATGCAGCTCGCTGCCAAGCTTGTCGCAGCCATAGGCCGAAAGCGGATCGGTCGCGTCCGATTCCATGACGCCGTCGCGCGCCGCGTCCCCGTAGACTGCAGCCGAGGACGCGTACACCACCGGCAGCCTGCCGACACGCCGCGCCGCCTCCAGCACGGTGATGGTGCCGGTCTGGTTCACGCCGTGGGCGCCGACCCAGTCCTCGGTGCAACGCGCGACGGAGGCGATCGCCGCGAGGTGGAACACGCCGTCGACGCCGCGCAGCGCACGCGACACGACTGCCGGGTCGGTGACGCTGCCGCGCAGGAACTCGGCGCCGTCGGGGATATTGCGCTGTCGGCCGGAAGAGAGGTCGTCGAGCACGCGCACGCGGTCGCCGGCGGCGAGCAGCGCATCGACCAGGTGCGAGCCGATGAAGCCGGCACCTCCGGTAACGAGCCAGGTCTTCATTGAACCGTCTTCATGCGAGCAGGAAGGAGAACGCGTCGCGGTCGGATGTCCGCAGGCGCTCCGCGTGTCCGTGCCGCCCGGCCCGGCGCCCAGAGAACGCATCGAGCGCGTCCCGCCCAGAGAGCGCATCGAACGCGTCCCGCGCGGAGAACGCATCGAACGCCTCGCGCGCGGAGAGCGCATCGAGTGCGTCCCACGCGAGCATCCGGCTGCCGAACTGGAAACCGAGCTGCGAGGCATAGCAGGCGACTGCCTCGTGCTTGCGGGCACGTGCGAACTCGTCGATCGGCACCACGATGTCGTGCGGGCCGGCCGCCGCGACCCGCGCATCCGGCGCCGCATCGGGATCGCGGATCACGTAGGGCGTGTCTCGATAGAAGCCGAACGCCGCCGCGCCGGCGAGGCCGCGTGTCCGCAGGTCGAGCGCCGCCTCGATCAGGCGCAGATGGTCGACATGGCGCCCGCATCCCTGCGGCGCCAGCACTAGGTCCGGCCGCAGATCCGCGAGAAGAGCGGCCAGGCGGGCGGCCAGCGGACGCGCGACGTCGTCGTCCTGGTGCGGCGGCTCGAACAGGGCGGCCGCCGAGCCGTAGCCACGGTTCGGCGCCTCGGGCAGGTCGAGCAGGACCTGCTCCGCCCCGAGGGCTGCGCAGGCGTCACGGTCCTCGTCGCGCCGCAATGCCATGTAGTCGATCTCGTCGGCGAGGCCCTTGTCGCGCTGGCATTCGAGCGCGAAGCCCAGGGCGGGATGCATGGAGCACGTGAACGCGGTCGCGACGATCACCCGCCAGCCGGCACGCGCGAGGCCCGCCGCGATGCCGCCGCAGGAGAAAGCGACATCGTCGAGATGCGGCGACAGCAGCAGCGCCGTGCGTCCTCGCTCGATCATAGCAGGTGCGGGCTGGTGCGGTAACGGCACGGGTCGCGCGGCAGCGTGGCCTCGAAGCTGGTGTCGGGAGTGCTGCCCGCCACCGTCGCGTAGACCCGCATGATCTGCCCGGCGACCGCCTGCCAGGAATAGACGCGCCGGCACTCCTCCAGCGCCGTCCCTGCGAGCCGTTGACGCAGGGCGCGGTCGGTGATCAGGCGCCGCAATCCTGCTGCCAGCGCCGGGATGTCGCCCGCCTCGGTGAGCAGTCCGTTCTCGCCGTCGCGCAGGCAGTCGACGACGCCGACCACGCGGCAGGAGATCGTGGCGAGCCCGGTCGCCATCGCCTCCAGGATCGTGTTCGAGAACCCCTCGGCGTAGGTCGGCGAGACGAAGATGTCGGCGCCGGCATAGGCGTCGGGCGCGTGGTCGTAGTCGACGTAGCCGCGCATCGTGGTCAGCGCGTCGAGGCCGGTCGCCTGCAAGTGGCGCGCGGTCTCGTCGAGATCGGGTCCGATGCCGGAGACCACCAGCCGGAACGGCAGCCCCTCGTCGCGCAGCAGGGTCAGCGCCTGGATCATGTCGAGCGCGCCTTTCCGGCGGTCGACGCGTCCATGGTAGAGCAGCACGGGCGGCGCCTCGGGATCGCGCGGCCCGGAATCGCGCGGCCTTTTGTCCGGGACGAAGCGGCTGGTGTCGACGGCGCCCGGCACGATGGTGAAGCGTGCCGGATCGGTGCCGAGGCGCTCGCACACCTCGTCGGCGAACGAGCGGCAGCCGATCAGCACCGCCCCGGCATGGTCGAGCACGCGCGTCATCGCCAGGCGATGCGTCTCGCAGCACGAGCCGACCCAGTGCCCGTCGCCGCCCTGGATCGAGACCACGTTCGGCACCCTGAGCGCGCGCGAGGCCAGCAGCGCCGCCCAGCCGGTAGGATAGCCGTACTGCGCATGCAGCAGGTCGAACGGCAGGCGCGCGTGCTCGGCGGCGATGGTCGCGACCATCTCGTCGATGTCGCGCTCGAAGTCGCCGCTCTCCGCCTCGCCCTTCTGCTCCAGCCCGATCACCCGCACGCCGGGGACCGCCGGCGGCGGACCGCCGCCATAGACGCCGCGGCCGAAAGCATCGTCGCGATACTGGCTGACCATGACGACGTCGTGGCCGGCCTCGACCAGCGCGCGCATCAGGTTGAGCGCGTAGACGCTCATGCCGGAGATCGCCGGGAAATAGCGCCGGCTGACGAAGCAGATCCTCACGCGCCGACCTTTCTCAAGCGCCGGCGCTTCATGCGACCGACAGCTCGACCGCGCGCAGCGCCTCGCGAGCCTGCGGGATCATCTGGATGGCGCGGTGGCTGTCGCTCGAAAGCTCCACGCAGACGAACCGGTCGAAACCGACCTGCCGCAGCGCGCCGATGACGGCGGGCAGGTCCATGTCGCCCTCGCCGAACGGCAAGTGCTTGTGGTCGCCGCGCTTCATGTCCTCGATATGCACGGTGCCGAGCCGGTCGGCCTGGCTGATGATCGCGTCCTCGGGCTCGACGTCCTCGCTGACCAGGCAGTGGCCGAGATCGAGCGCCAGGCGCAGCGTGGGGAATTCGGCCGCCAGGGTGGCGAAAGTGGTGACCGTCCCGACGATCATCTCGGGCTCCGGCTCGAACGCCGCCGGCACGCCGAGCCGCTCCGCGTGACGCAGCACCTCCGCCACCCCGGCATACATCCAGTCGCGCGCCTGTGCGGGATCGACGTCCGGCGCCGGCCGGCCGGCCCAGAAGGTGAGCACCTCCGCGCCGGTGTCCGCCGCGACCTCGAACGAGCGGTTCAGGAAATCGAGCCGCCGCGCGCGGCCTTCCGGCTCCCTGGAGACCAGGGTCGGCTCGTGCTTCCGGCGCGGGTCGAGCAGGAAGCGCGCGCCGGTCTCGATCACCGCACCCAGGTTGCGCGCGCGCAGCAAGGCCGCGATCCGGCGGCATTCGGCGGCGTGGTTTTCGGCGAACGGGTCGAGATGCTGGATGTCGAGCGTGAGCGAGACGCCGTCGTAACCGGCATCGGCGATCATCGCGATCGCATCCTCCAGCCGGTGATGGGCGCAGCCGTTTGTGTTGTATGCGTAACGAAGCGTCATGAGGGGATGCCTTCTGCGAGGACTGCCGCTTCGGTCAGCACCAGGATCGGGACCGGCCGCGTCGAGGCCGGTCCCTCGATCATCATGTCGAGAAGCTCGAGCACGGCTGCCTTCGGTATGTCGGTCGCGTACTCGAACGGCGTGAACACGGTGTCGAAGTCGAGTGCGGCGAACACGCGCCGGTAGCGGCGGGCCTCGTCCGGCGAGAGCGGGATCTGCTTGTGGTAGGCCTTGTGGCTGGACAGCCCGACCGCGCGTCCGGAGGCATCGATCTCCAGCTTGAGCGCGTCGCCCACGAACACGGCTCGCCGGCGCGCGTCGTGCAGCACCGCGTGGCCCTCGTAGTGGCCGCCGGTGTGATGCAGCACCAGTCCGGGCAGGATCTCGTGCCGCTCATCCCAGGGCTGGTTGACCCGGAACGCCTTGGTCCATTGCAGGTCCTCCTTCTGGATCAGCAGGGTCGGCGAGAAATGCTGCTGGAGCTGCCAGAGCGCGCCGTAGCCGTGCGGATGCGAGGCCGCCAGGGTCCTGATGCCGCCGAGGTCGGTGATCGCATCCAGGCTCGCCTGGTCGTAGAACGGCGCTGCCTCGAAGGCGACGTTGCCGTCCGGCTCCAGCAGCAGCCAGCCGTGGCTGTCGAGGCCGAAGCGCGGCGTCGACCAGAACTCCCAGATGCCCGGCACGACCTCGCGCCGATGATGCGCCAGACGCGGCGCGAGGTCCTCCGGCGTGCGGAAATCCCAGCCATCCTCGGGCAGGTCGTTGCGCACGTCCGAGCAGATCGGACAGTTCGGCGGCACCGCGAAGTGGAACTGCCAGTGGCCGCAGTTGCTGCAGGCGAAGGGGGAAAGGGGCATGGTCAGTGTTGCTCCCGGCCGGATGCGACCGCGTCGCGCAGCCGCGCGAGCAGCGTCATCGTGTGCAGGTCCTGTGACGGGGTGAAGCCGAACCGCCCGGCGCCCAGCAGATGGTCGGCGAACGCCTCGACCTGGGCCACGAACGGCGACCGCTCGATCCCCGGCACCGTTATCTCGCGCGCCGGCCCGTCCGCCGTCTGCAGCACGAGGCTGCCGCCGGGCGTCTGGCCCATGGTGTCGGTCAGCGTGATCTGGCCGCGGTCGCCGACGACCTCCAGGCGGCGACGCGGCAGGAACTCGGGGCAGTTGTAGGCGACGTGAAGCTGGACCAGCACGCCCGCCGCGGTGCGCGCCGCCACGATCGCGCCGTCATCGACACCGCCGCCGGCGCGCGCATAGTCCTGCACGCGATGCTGGCCGAGGACGTGGGCGGTCTCGATCTCCTCGCCGAGCAGCATCGAGGCGAGATCGAGCCCATGCGGCGCGAGATCGAACAGGGCGCCGCCGCCGGCACGGGCGGGATCGATGCGCCAGTTGTCGTCCGACCAGGATGATCCGACCCAGCAGGCATACACGATGCGCAGTGCCGCCAGCCGGCCGATCGCGCCCTCGGCGATCATCCCGGCGGCGTGGCGGTGTGCTGCGTGGAAGCGCTGGTCGAAGGCGGTGGCGTAGAACACGCGATGCCGGTCGCAGGCTTCCACCATGGCGCGCGCGTCGGCGGCATCGAGCGCCATCGGCTTCTCGCAGAGCACCGCGCATCCCGCCGCGGCGGCGGCCTCCACCAGCCTGCGATGCACGTGGTTGGGTGCCGCGACATACACGGCATTCAGTCCGGGCGTGCGCAGGAAGGCGGCGAGCGAGGTCTCGCGCACGACGTCGCGGTCGCCGGTCGCGATGCTCTGCAGCGAAGTTGGATCGGGATCGTACAGCGCCAGCAGGCGGCCGTTGCCGCTGGCCATGATCGCGGGGGCGCCGTAATCGCGCGCGACCCAGCCGCAGCCGGCGATTCCCCAGCCAACCGTATCGGTTCGCATCGCTCTCACCATCGCGGCGGCAGGTCGACGTAGACGCGCCGCCGGATCAGCGCCTGCGTCGCGGCACTCCGGTCCGCCGCGATCTCGTCCGGACCATCCCAGGTCATCGGGTAGGTCGCGAGGGCGGCGTACTCCTGCTCGTAGCGCGGGCTCGGCCAGACGATGGCTGCTTCGCCGCCGTCGCGCCCGCCGTCGCGCCGGTAGAGCGGGTTGAGGCGCAACCTCGCATCATCCGCCTCGTCGCCGAACCGGCAGCAGGCGCCGCCGCCCGGCCGCCGATCTGGCCGCCCGGGGTCGCCGCCGTGCCAGACCAGCGAGAGCGCCGGCACGGTCGCGAGCGTCGCCAGCCCCGCCGCCTCCGGCGGGCGTCCCTCGGCGAAGGCGCGCGTCAGCTCGCGGTCGTCGAACAGTCGCGCACCCGGGAACAACGCGGCGTAGGCGTCGACGGTCAGCGGCTGGCCGGCGGAATGGTTGTCGGCCAAGGCATTGTGCGCGTGCCCGATCGCGATGCCGCCGCACTCGCCGACCGCGCGACGCATGCGCGCGGCGATCCCCGGCTTGTCGGGCAGGAAATAGAAGGCGTCGTGGCAGAAGGCCTCGGCAAACGCGTCCTCGGCCAGCGGCCAGGGCACGGCGGCATCGAAGCAGACCAGGCGGGCCTGCGGGCAGACGAAGCGGCGTGCCAGCCACAGCTTGGCGAACACGATGTCCGCCCCGACCACCTCGACGCCGGCGCGTGCCGCGGCGCGGAGGAAGTGCCCGACCCCCGCGGCGAGTTCCAGGACCGGCCGGCCGGTGTCGCGGGTCCTGGTCTCGCCGAGGAGGGCAAGGCCGGACAGGTAGGTGGGGTCGGTCCAGCGATGCGCGAAATAATCGGCGACCCGGCCGAAGGCGAGACGGCGCATCGCCTCGCGGAAGCCGCAGGCGTCGTCGCGTACCAGGCGCGCGCAGGTCTCGATGTCGGGCGGCGGGTCCGGGGCGTAGGGGTCCTGGTCGGTCAGCAGCAGCGCGGTCGCGGCGACGATGTCACCCGCCTCGATCAGGTCGACCGCCGCGCGCGCCATCCGGACCCGATCCGCGCGCAGGAACGGGATGCCCTCGATCACCGGCCAGACCTCGCCCCCGGCCGCCAGCACCGATGGCCCGCACGCTTGCAACGGCGCACCGGACAGCGGGCTGAACAGGGTGCCAGGCGGCCAGTCGCGCACCGCGGCGATGGTGCCATCCGCCGGAGCCGGCATCAGGCGAGACCGAGCACGGCGAGGACGCGCGCCTGGAACGGACGAAGCGGGCCTTCATGCACGAGTTCGAGGTCGTGCAGGGCCTGGTCGGCGGTAAAAGCGGCGGCGCGGGCGTGATGGTGCGCCTGCAGCACGCGGTCGATCACGTCGGCGGCATGGAAGGCGCGTCCCTCCGGTGTGTCCGCGTCGACGATCAGCAGGAGCGCGTCCTCGACGCGGCGCCGCGGCACCGGCGCGAGCGTGGTCAACTCGTGCGCGAACAGGCGCCGCATGATCGGTTCGAGGGAGTCGCCGAGCATGACCTCGCCGGCGAAGCCGGTATCGGGCAGCATCGCGTTGTGCAGGTGATGCGCCAGGCCGGCCAGGAACACGCGGCCGGGATCGGCACCGTCATGCAGCGCGATCAACGCCCCCAGCACGGCCACCACCAGGCAATGGTCGCCATGGCTCTCGGCCGGCTCCAGCGCCAGACGCGGCTTGCCCGGGGAGGTGGCTCCCGCGCGGGGCTGCCGGATCAGGGCGTCGGCGAAGGCCGGCGCGTGGGCCTCCGCCCCGCTGCGGTCGATCGTGCCGATCGCCGGGCGCACTGCCTCGATCGCGTCGGGATGCAACTGCGCCGTGGCGGCATCGAAGCTGCGGGCGAGGATGTCCATCCGGGCGTGCGCATCCAGCCCCAGCGCCTCCAGCAGCGTCGCGTCGATCCCCGCGAGGCGGGTTCCGACCAAGGCGTCCGCGACGATGCGCGGCCATACCTCCGAGGCGTCGGCGCCGTCGGCGATGCGTCCCCAGGCACGGCGGAACAACCGGTCCGCGATGCTGTCGGTCGTCGACTGGTCGCGCAGCCGCTTCAGCTCGGAGAGGTCGCGCGCGATCGCGGCAAAGCGGTGCAGGTCGGCGGCGGGAGTGTTGGTCTCAGGCATCACGCATGATCCCGACGTCAGCCGGGTCGGTGCAGACGGTCCATCGGCCCGCCCCGATCGGCGTCCCGATACCGGAACGCCATCGCATACCCGCTACCCGTGACCATGGTGTCGAGATGGCCGAAGCCACTCATCGGAGTATGCGCAACCGCCATCTCGAAGCCGATCTCATTGCCTTTGGGGTCACATAACTCCGGCCAGCACCCTTTCGTTTCCCTGAAAGATAATCGTCAAAACCTTTTGCACTCTCTTGAAATCGGCACACGCGCCTACCTCGGCAGCAGGGCCCAGCTATGCCGGGCGATCTGCTCGTCCTCCCGCGACACCAGGACGCGTATCGCGCAGCGTGACCCGGGAGCGTTGATGGGGTTGTCGGCGGCGCGGTTCCGGGCCCGATCCAGGCCGACGCCGATCCACGACAGGCCATCGCAGATCGCGGCACGGGTCTCCGCGTCATGCTCGCCGATGCCGCCGGTGAAGACGAGCAGGTCGAGCCCGTCGAGGGCGGCGACCATCGCGGCCAACTGCTTGCGCACCGAATAGCAGAACATCCGGACGGCCAGCCGCGCGTCGACGTCGGACGCGGCGGCCTCGTGCAGGCGCCGCATGTCGCTGCCGACGCCGGAGATCCCCAGCAGGCCGGAGCGGTGATCGACCAGGTCCTCCAGCATGGCCGCGTCGAACCTCTTCTCGCGCATCAGGTAGACCAGCACGCCCGGATCCAGGTCGCCGCTGCGCGTGCCCATGATCACGCCCCCGGTCGGGGTCAGGCCCATGCTGGTGTCGATCGACCGGCCCCTGCTGACCGCGGTGATGCTGGCGCCGTTGCCGAGATGGGCGATGATCAGGCGATCCGGCAGGTCCGCCCCGAGCTGGCGCACGATCGACTCGCACGAGAGACCGTGAAACCCGTAGCGCTGGATCCCTTCGGACCGTAGTTCGCGAGCGATCGGCAGGACCCGCGCGACGTCCGGCAGGTCCGCGTGGAAGCTGGTGTCGAAGCAGGCCACCTGCGGAAGCCCGGGGAAATGCTCCCGTGCGAAGCGGATGACCGACAGGGCGGGCGGCGTATGCAGCGGCGCGAACGCGGCGGCGGCCTCGAGCTGCTCGAGGACCGCGTCGTCGATCAGGCAGTGCCGCCGCAGCTTCGGGCCGCCATGCACGATCCGGTGCCCGATCACGGCCGGCGCGGGCATCCCGGCGCCGGCGAGCAGAGTGCCGATGCGCTCGATCGCCTCGCCCTGGCCGGGCAGGGGCCGCGTCTCCGAGGCCAGGGTCTTTCCGGATGCGTCCTGCGCCCGGAAAGCTGCCTCGCGGTCGCCGATCGACTCCGCCGCGCCCGAGAGCAGGACCTCCGTACCGGACGGTCCGACCCGGTACAGCCCGAACTTGAGCGAGGACGAGCCGCTGTTCAGCGCCAGCACATCGAGTTCGCGCCGGGATTGCGTCTCCAACGTCTGACTCATGCCTTCCAGCACCGGTCGCGCACCTTCGGCATGTCGTCGTCATGCCCGCCGAAATAGAGGTTGTAACGCTCCATCGTGGTCCGGTAGCGGTCGGTAGCGCGCTCCCCCTCGGCAGCGAGGCAGGGGATGCGCGTGATGGTCCCCTCCTCCTCGTAGCCGTGCACATGGACGTTGGCCTGGCGGCGGCGGCGGTAGACCAGCTTGTGGATCATCGCGGCGTAGCCGTGGAAGGCGAAGATCACCGGCTTGTCGGTGGTGTCGGGCATCGGGGTCTCCGCGATGAATGGTCGCTCTCGGGCCGCGTGGGTCGGGGGACATCCATCGAAGCCTGCGCTCGCAGGCCGCGTCGGCGCCATCGCCTCGTGGGCGGGTCCGCGAGGCTCCGGCAGCGCCGCCGACCGGTCGAACAACGCCGCTCGCGGGAGCGAAGCTACGTGATGGCGGATCACGACGGGCAGGATCGGAAACTACTCAGGTACGGGCGCGGCGAAGCCGGACAGGACATTGGCTGCAGCCGTTGGGACATGGCATCGATGCCTCGCGGAATTACCGCACGAATGCGATCGCTCTTATTGCAAAGCCTGTTGCGATCTGTGACGCTGCGAGGCTGCGGGTGGGAGAGGTCGGCCATGGATTCATCGACATTCGCGACTTGGTTCGGTGGCATTCGGCACCTGGACGCGTCGCA
>JAABUX010004752.1_pt1 | contig 17028 bp, 21 predicted proteins | sample 5561851 | NCBI WGS metagenome assembly JAABUX01 (sample SAMN10711883, study PRJNA513361) | rock metagenome | isolation source: Antarctica rocks | place: Antarctica: Victoria Land, Richard Nunatak red sandstone | collected 2016-01-03 | reverse complement strand
TCCAGCCGGCGATGCTGCTGCCGTCGAACATGATGCCGTCGCGGAAGGCATCCTCGTCGATGGTGGAGATGTGCTGCGCCGTGTGCTGCCACTTGCCGCGCGGGTCGGTGAAGCGCAGGTCCACGAATTCCACCGAGTTCTCACGGATCATCTCCATGACGTCAGCGGCGGTTTTACTCTCGGTTGCCATCCTAGCTCGTCCTCCTCGTCCGGGCCGCCCCGCGCGGCCCGGTGGTTTCGTGTAGTCCAGCCCCGGCAGTGCCGGAAGCCGCGTTGCTTGGTGTGATCAGCATGGGCGTGATCAGATCGCGTCCTGGCCGCGCTCGCCGGTGCGGATGCGGACCACCTCGTCGATGGTGCTGACGAAGATCTTGCCGTCGCCGATGCGGCCGGTGCGGGCGGCGTTGACGATGGCCTCCACCGCGCGCTCGGCCACGTCGTCCTCGCAGACGACCTCGATCTTCACCTTGGGCAGGAAATCGACCACGTACTCGGCGCCACGGTATAGCTCCGTGTGGCCCTTTTGGCGGCCGAAGCCCTTGGCCTCCACTACCGTGATCCCCTGCAGGCCGACCTCGTGCAGCGCCTCCTTCACCTCGTCCAGCTTGAACGGCTTGATGACCGCCTCGATCTTCTTCATGCGTTTTCCGCCGGACGGGCTGCCCGGCGTCCTCCTTTGATTGCTGGCCGTCGCCCGCAATGGCCGGGTGGACGGGGCGGGAGGTTTGCATGGGCTGTGCCAGCCGGCAACACGGCCCCATCCCGGACGGGCCAGCCGTGCCGGTTGGCGCCGACCTGCCCCAGCTTGTGCAAACCCCGCCCGGGACTGCCCAGGGCATGGGCACGTTGAAGCCATCCGGCGCTGCCTGCATAATGGCCGCCGTCGCGTCCGCCCCAGGAGGTCCCCGCCCGTGAAGCCCGCCAACCAGATGCTGTCCGCCATGGGTACGACCGTGTTCACCGTCATGTCCGCGCTGGCGGCGCAGCACGGGGCGATCAACCTGGGCCAGGGCTTCCCCGATACCGACGGACCCTCGGACGTGCTGCAAGCCGCGGCCGACGCCCTGCGGGACGGGCGCAACCAATACCCGCCGCTGACCGGCGTGCCCGAGTTGCGCCAGGCCGTCGCTGCGGCGAACCAGAGGTTCTACGGCCTGGACGTGGACCCGGCGACGCAGGTCGTCGTCACCTCCGGCGCGACGGAGGCGATCACCGCCAGCCTGATCGCCCTGCTCAACCCCGGCGACGAGGTCGTGCTGATCGAGCCGCTGTTCGACACCTACCTGCCCGTCGTCCGCCTGCTGGGCGCCATCCCGCGCCTGGTCCGCCTGCAGCCGCCGCGGTGGGAGCTGCCGCGGGCCGAGCTGGCTGCCGCCTTCGGACCCCGCACCAAGGCCATCCTGCTGAACACGCCGATGAACCCGACCGGCAAGGTGTTTACCGGCGCCGAGCTGGCCTTCATCGCCGACCTGGTTGCCAAGCACGACGCCTACGCCGTCTGCGACGAGGTGTACGAGCACCTGACGTTCGACGGCTGGCGGCACATCCCGCTGATGACCCTGCCAGGCATGGCGGACCGCTGCCTGCGGATCGGCAGCGCCGGCAAGACGTTCAGCCTGACTGGCTGGAAGATCGGCTACGTCACCGGCCCGGCCGCGCTGTGCGGCATCGTCGCCAAGGCGCACCAGAACCTGACGTTCACCACGCCGCCCAACCTGCAGCGCGCCGTGGCGGTCGGGCTGGCCAAGGGGGACGACTACTTCGCCGCGCTAGGGGCGGACCTGGGTGCCAAGCGGGACCGGCTCTCGGCAGGGCTGGCGGGCATTGGGTTTGGGGTGCTGCCGTCGATGGGCAGCTACTTCGTGACGGCGGATTTCAGCCCGTTGGGGTTCCATGGGGACGACGTGGCGTTCTGCCGGCATATCACCGAGCAGGCGGGGGTGACGGCCATTCCGGTCTCGGCGTTCTATGAGGGCGATGCGCCGGGCCATTATGCGCGGTTCGCGTTCTGCAAGCAGGATGCGGTGCTGGACGAGGCGGTGGTGCGGCTGTCCCAGCACTTCGCGGCGCGGGCGATGAAGCGGCGGGCCGCCGCGGGCAGCTAGCGCACCGGCGGTCAGCACGGTGGACCAGCCGAACGCCACCGGTGCACGGTTCTGAGAACCCAGCCTGCTCCCTCTCTCCGGGAGAGGGAGTCAAGCTAGGGCGGTTCTGATGCCGTCTGCGATTGCCCTACCGTAAGCGGGATGATGCCGCTGGTGATCCTACTCACCCGTTCGGGGCCGCTGCCGGCACATCTGATAGCCCCTGAACTGGCAGTGCCGGCTCAGCATAGCCTGGAGCGGCAGCGAAGCCGACCTCCGCACGGCTGAGTGGGCGGCCGTCGCCCGACCTCACCCGCAGCGTCTCGACCTCGCACCCAGTGGCAGCCTCAACCATGCGCGACAGCGGCTTCCCCGGCAGGGTGAGCCAGCGGTCCCCCCATTGCAGCATGGCTACCACCACGGTGATGAGGTCGTCCCCCATCCTGGTCAGCACATACTCCTCGCGCTTGGCCCCCGGGGTCACCGGCCGCCGGGTGAGCACGCCCCCGTCCACCAACTTCTTGAGCCGGTCGGTGAGCGCGTTCCGGGAGATGCCGAGCCGCTGCTGGAAGTCGTCATACCGGGTCACCCCGAGGAACGCCTCGCGGATGATCAGCAGGCTCCACCACTCGCCGACAAGGTCAAGGGTGCGGGCGATCGGGCAATGGGCTTGGGAGAAGTCTGTTCGCTGCATGACGCAGATATGGGGCAGGGGTTGCATCTTTGAACCTTCGTAATTAGTCTCATGATTGAACTTATGGAGCGTGCGATGATGAACACTCGTTTTGCTGTCTTGGCTGCTGCCTTGGCCCTGTCGTCCACCGGTGCGGCTATGGCCCAGCCGGCCGCCGGCCCAGCCTACGTTGCGGCGTCCCCAGTGACCGAAAGCGCGGTCGGGAAGTGGATCCGCGACCCGCAGGGCAACATCGTCGGCAGTGTCCGCAGCTTGAGGAGCGATGGCGGGACTGCGGAGATCATGGTCGGGTCGTATTTCCAGAACGGTAGCCATGTGGCCATGGTGCCCCTGAGCGCGCTGTCCGTCGTGGACGGCAGGGTCGTGCTGCGGCCCGACTCCCTCGTCGCGCTCAACGCCCCTCGCCGGTGAGGGATAGCCTTGCGGGTTCGGCGGCCGGGTCCTGGCCGTCAAACCTGCGAGGTGCCAAGCCAGGCGTAGGCGACTGGCAGCAGGATGCCGCCCGCGAAGCCGCCCAGCGCCATGCCGAGGCTGGAGAACGCGCCAGCCTCGGCGTCGATGGCCAGCATCCTAGCCGTGCCGATGCCGTGCGCGGTGATGCCGGTCGCCAGCCCTCTCGCGCGCTGGTCGTGCACGCCGGCGAGGTCCAGCACCCAGGTGCACATGACCGCCCCGGTGATCCCGGTCAGCACTGCCAGCCCGGCCGCGAGCGCCGGGTCGCCGCCGATGAGCGGGGCGACCGCCATGGCGATGGCGGCAGTGGTCGATTTCAACACGATGGAGTGCAGCACGATGCCAGGTGCGCCGAGCCAGCCTGCAATGACGACGGCTACGGCTGCCGCAGTGACAGCGCCTGCGCCGATCCCGGCGAGCACGGGAACCAGCGCTGCCCGGATGCGCGGCAGGCTGCGATGGAGCGGCACGGCGAGCGCCACGGTCGCCGGGCCGAGCAGCAAGGCCAGCGGCTTGACCCCGGCAGCATACTCCTCCGGTGAGCCGTCCAGCCCGGTGAGCACCACCGCGACCACGGCGACGCTGAACAGGACCGGGTTCGCCAGTGCGTTCCCGCGGCACAGGCGTTGCAGGCGCAACCCGGCCTCGTAGGCCAGCATCGTGCCGAGCAGCGGAAGGACAGGCCGCACCGCCGTCAGGGCCGGCCAGGCCGCGGCAGGGCCGGTCATGGCTGTTGTGCCTCCGGCCCGCAATTAGGTTGATGGGCGCCCCCGGCGGCACGTCTGGCGCCCCGCTGCTCCTGCCGGGTCAGCAACGCCTGCGTGACGCGGCCCGCAACGACGAGGGCCAGCGTGCTGGAGACGAGGATGGCGCACGCAACGGGCAGCCAAGCGCCTGAGAGATGGCTAAGGCGGCGCACGGCGGCCACGCCTGGCGGCACGAACAGCAGGCCGAGGCAGGGCAGCAGCAGGTCCGCCGCGGGCAGGGAGGCTGGCCGGTCCTGCCGCATGGCGAGGCTGGCCAGGAGCAGGCCGATGCCGAAGACGGCACCTGGGACTGGCAAGCCGGTTAGGCTGTGCAGCATCTCACCGATCGCTTGACAGGCAATCAGGGCGGAGAACGACCAGATCATCGCGGCCTCCTTTCGTTAGCCCAGCGATACCCCGGGGCGGCATGGCCGTTGCGTGATGCCTGTCACACCAGCATCGATGGGCCGGCCATACCCGCAGCCTGGCGCCGGCTGTCCAGGGACGACGAGCGCCTGCCCGAGGTGTCCGAGGCCATGATCCGCCTCATGCTCCACCACGCCGTCCACCCAAACCGCAAGCGACTGCCCGCCTTTATGACTTCCAAAACGGGCTTTTAGGCTCGCCGCAGTCGCAGCAGCGGGGAGCCGGCAGCGACGGAACCAGACGTTCGCCTCGGCAGGAACCGCAGCAGGCCGGGGCTGCCTAGCCCGGCTCGTCTGGGACCTGCCCCACCTCCCCCAGATATTCCGGGGCGCCGAACTCCTCGGCGTCGTCGTCGTGGTGCATCCGCACGATCCGCGCCCCGAGGATGGAGCCGCCGGCCAGCGCCTTCTCCGCCCGCCGCATCCCCTCCTCCGCGGTGCGGCAGACGACGGGGATGCCGGCCTTCAAGACGCCGCGGGCGCCGGCGACATAGGGTTGGTAAACGATTTGCGCCGAGACTGGCATGGTGCCTCCTTGTCGTGGTCTTCGCGGTCGCATGATAGGCGCCGGACTGCCGAGGCAGGATGGCGTTTTCACCTCGTTTGCCCGCGGATGGCGCAGGTGCAGCCATTCCAGGGTTGCTCGGCACGTTCAGGCTTGGCACCATGCCTGAACGCAAGCAGCGGGGGGTGCAACCATGCTGGTCGTCGCTGTAATCGCGCCCTGGGCCATGGGCGCCGCGGTCGGTCAGGTCCTGGCCTGCCATGGCGCGGAGGTGCGGACCTTGCCGGCCGGCCGCAGCCCTGCCAGTTCAGCACGCGCTTCGGCGGGCATGGAGGCCGTTGATCCAACAGGGATCGCAGCGCTGCACGAGCATCTGGCGCAGGACCAGGCTGGGCCGCAACGGGATACGGGAGCGTTGGATGCCTTCTTGCACGCGTGACCCGCGCCTTCCCCCATCCGCGGGCGGCCTGGCGCTGTTGCTGTTGCTGGCCGGCTGTGGGCAGCAAGGCCGGGGGTACGCCGGGAACGGCTTCGTCCCGTATGACGGCACCATCCCCGCCGCCGACCGGGCAGGACGGGCCAGGGGGATCGCGCCGTCGCGCTTCTACCCGCCGCCGGGTCCGTCCGACGATCCCTGGGGACCCTACGTCCGGGAGGCCGCAAGCCGGTTCCGCGTGCCCGAGCAGTGGGTGCGCGCCGTGATGCGGCAGGAGTCCGGCGGGCGGGAGCAGGCCGTGTCCTCTGCCGGGGCGATGGGCCTGATGCAAGTCATGCCCGCCACCTATGCCGGGCTGCGGTCGCGGCACGGCCTGGGCGACGACCCCTACAACCCGCACGACAACGTCCTGGCCGGCACCGCCTACATCCGCGAGATGTACGACCGCTACGGCTCGCCCGGCTTCCTGGCGGCCTACAACGCCGGGCCGGACCGGCTCGACAGCTACTTGGCGGGATCGGGCAGCCTGCCGGATGAGACCGTGAACTACCTGGCCGCGATCACCCCCAACCTTGGCCGCGATGTACCGATGTCCGGCCCGCTGGCGGCATACGCCGACGCGCGGGTGCCCTCATCCGCTCCAGGAGGCGGGACCCCCAGCACCGCAAGCCTCGCGTCGGGATGCGACGTGAATGCGGCCTACGATCCCGACCGGACCTGCGCCCGGCTGGAGCAGGCCGCGGCAACCCCGGTTCGGACGGCTGCGGCAGACGGCTGCAATCCGGATATCGCCTATGACCCCGACCGGCCCTGCACCGCCGCCTCATCTGCCGGCCAGGCGCCGTCCCGCCCCGTCGAGGTGCCGTCCCTGTCCGTCGAGGCGCCGTCCCGGCCGGCCGAGGCTCCGTTCCGGCCCAGGGCAGCCCGGCCGGCTTACGTCAAGGTCTCCGCCTCCGGCCCGTTCGCGGCAGCAGTCCCGCGGGGTTCGGCTGCTGCGCCGCCAGCAGCGTGGGCCATCCAGGTCGGCGCATTCGCCAACCCCGGCCTCGCCCGCGCCGTCGCGGAGGGCGCCCGTGCCGAGGCGCCGGACCAGCTCCGCCGCGCCCAGGTCGCGCTGCCGACGACGGCACCGTTCGGCGGCGCCCCGCTTTACCGCGCCCGCATCGAGCACCTGTCTGCCAGCGCCGCCGCGGCAGCCTGCCAGCGCCTCAACCAGCGCCAACTGCCGTGCATCGTCGTGCAGCCGGCCAAATCCTGAGCCTGAGTACACGGAGCCTGGCGCGCGCAAGCCCGCTCAGTCCTCGCCGCGGTAATGGGCCACGACGGTTTGCGTCACCTGAGCCTGCGGCATATCGGCAGGGAACGCCGGCGCCCGCCCGCCGCGGAGCATGGCCAGCGCCGCCTGGTCCAGCAGGTCCGCGCCGCTGCTGCGCACGACCTGCGCGTCCATAACCTGGCCGTCACGGCCGATGGTAACACGCAGGGCGACCTGACCCTCCAGGGCCTGCCGCCGGGCGGCCTCCGGATACCGCTGGCGCGACTGCACCCAGGCGGCCAACGCGCCCCGCCAAGCGCGGCTGATCGCCGCAGCGACAGGCGTCGGAGGCGCTGCGGAGGCCAACGGGGCAGTGCGCGGCAGGACCGACGGCATGCTTGCGGGCGCAGGCGCCGCCGCTGACGGCGCAACATTCGGCGTAGGCGGCGGACGGGCCGCAACCTTGGGGGCCGCAACCTTTGGGGCCGGACGCGGCGCAGCAGGATGCGGCAGCCCGGCCGGGACCAGGGGGCGGACGGGCAGTGGAGGCGGCGCCGGCACAGCCGCGGGCTGCGAGGGGACCGGCGCAGGCCGCACCATGTCTGGCCCAGCAGTGGGCGGCGTGGCAGTAGGCGGCGCGGCAGTTGATAGAACGGGCGGCGGCTCGGGCGCGGCGGTGACAACCGGCGGCGGGGTGGTCTCGGCCGCGGCCGGCGGCGGTTCGGGCTGCTCCATAGCGGGCGGCTCTGCTGGCGATGCAGGACGTGCCTCCCCAGGGGCCTCCTGGAGAACGGGCGCCAGGTCTGCCGCGGGCGCAGGCGGGGCAGGGGCCTCGAACACCACTGCCATCGTAGGCGGCGCCTCATCGGGCAGGCGGGCCGGCCGGATCGCGGCGGCGGCCAGCACCCCCCCGGCGACATGCAGCAGCAGCGATACAGCGGCCAGCACGGCAACCCGCCCGCCCTCGTTCCGGCCCGCCGTTGCTGGCCGTGCGGCGGGGACGGCAAGACTTGCCCGCACCTGGGCATCCGGCTGCTGCAACCAGCCAGTTTGGCCCAGGCAGGTTTGGCCCAGGCAGGTTTGGTCTGGGCAGGTTTGATCTGGGCCAGTTTGGCCTGGACCCATCTGGTCAAGAACGGGGGGATGCGGCGCCATGCGTCCTTATACCTGCCTGCGCCCCCGGCCTGAAATGGCCGGCCGATCCGGTTCCGGGCCACGCACCTTACGGCGCCGCTTCCATCATCGCCCAGCCGCTCCCTACGCCGGAGGCCGAGACGGTCCGCACGGCATAGCGGCGCCGCACCACCAGGAATGCTGGATCACCCGGTGCATCATCCACCCACATCGCGGACCGCAGCGGCGCCGGGGAGATCAGGGTGCCGTCCCGCAGGACTTCATAGCTGTAGAAGACCGGGTCGGTGCTGGGCGTCCAGCGTAGCCGAACGGTGGCGCCATCCCGCCGGGCCTCGATCCAGTGCGGCGGGGCAGGCGCCCGCGCCTGGAATGGCGACACCCACAGCAGGACGGTGCCGAACGGGGCCAGGGCAATCGTCTGCGCCGCCGGCGCCCTGTCGCGCCGGACCGGCTCCACGACCGCCAGTTCGGCCGCGCGCCGCATCGTCGGGGCAGCGAGGCCGGGCCGTGCGCCGGTGTGCCCGGCGTCGATGCAGAACTGCACGACATTGACGCGCCGCCACGGCAAGGCGTCCAGCCGGCAGGTGAAGCTGCGGCCATCCGGCCCGTAACGGCTGAACAGCGCCGCCATCCCAGCCTCGCCCATCGTGGCGAGGTGCGCGACGCCAGCGGGTGCCTCCGACGGCAGGCGGCGCCGTCCCATCAAGCGCAGCAGCTCATAGAACCCGAACACCGGCAGCTTCACCAGATCGGCCGGGTCGTCGGCCAGGGGCGTCATCAGCGTGCGTCGCCCGTCGAACGGACCCCGCGTCAGGTGTTGGTTCGCATTGTCCGACGCCGCCCGGAACCGGATGCCGTGCCCGGCATAGGCAACGCTGAGCCCATCATGCGCGGCCATCGAGGCAGCAAGCCACGCCGCCGACTGGCTGGTCATGCGCGGGGCATAGGGCCGGTCGAAACCCACCATCATGTCGGCCTCGTCGTTCACGACCGTCATGCCGCGGGCGCGGCCGGGTGTCAGCCGCAGGATGGCCTGCGCCGTGTCGTCCGCCGCCCGCACCAGGCGGTCCAGGTCCGGCTCGCCCTCCTCGTTGCTCCAGCTCCCCTTGCGGTGCAGCGAAACGAAGTCGCACCGGACGGCAGGCGACGCGGCCAGGAAGGCGAGGAAACGCTCCATCAGCGCCGGCCCTTCGCCGGGCACATAGGCCAGCACCGGGCCGCCCAGCCGGACCGGATGGCCGCTAGCAGCAACAGCGTCCGAGGTGATGCGGTAAAGCTCCAAGTACTGGTCGAAGCTGCCGGTCCAGAACGGCGGCATGTTCGGCTCGTTCCAGACCTCGAACCACCAGCGCGCGACCTCCGACGCCCCGAAGCGGCTGACGATGGCGTCCAGGAAGGCGCGCACCAGGCTGGTCCACCCGTCCCAAGCCGCGGGGGGCTGGGCCGGCGCCGGCGAGAGGCGGGGCGGGAAGAAGCTCAGCGGCAGGAACGGCGTCAGGCCGCGGCTGGTCAGCGTCTCCAGCGCCTGCAAGGTCCGGGAGAAGTCAGGCGGCCCCGCCCCGTCCCACACCCCGGCGCTGTGGAGCGGCGCCACCGTATCCCGTCCCAGGCTGAGCGCCCCGAACACCCGCACGGCCCGGACCCCGCCGGGCGACGCTGCCAGGGTATCCAGCAGACGTGTGAAGCGCGGGTCCAGCAGCCAGTCCAGGCCGAACACGCCGACCATGGCGAACTCGTCCGCCAGGAACGGCACCGCGTCCGGGGTAGCGGCGGCCCGGGCCATCCCCTGGCCGACCAGCCGCCTGCGTGTGATCCCGGATGGGGTGTTCATGGCCGGCATGATGCACCGGTGGCGCAGCCCGTCCAGGACCACCCGCCTGGAATTGGTGATGGCGCTACCTTGTTGTGTCAGAGTAGATTTTCGGCATGGAGCAGCCCGGCCCACGGCAGAAGACGTTCGCACCAATCCTGGCGGCAGCAGTCCTGGCCGCGGCCGTGCTGGCGCCCGCAGCTTCACCCGCGGCGGCGGCGGCCATGACGGTGCGGCAGGTGATCGCCGTGCTGCATGGGCCGCACCCCGCCGACCTGTCCGGCCAGGACCTGTCGCGGCTGGACCTGGCCGACATCGACCTCAGCGGCGCCAACCTGGCCGGGGCCAACCTGTTCGGCGCCGACCTGACCGGCGCCCGCCTGGTCGGCGCCAACCTGGCCGGGGCGGACCTGGACCGCGCCATCGTCATCCGTGCCGACTTCTCCGGCGCCAACCTGGCCGGGGCGACGATGTTCCTGCCGGCAGCGTCCTCCAAGGCCGGGGAGATGCCAGCCGAGGACGCGCCACGGTTCAGGGGCGCCAACCTGGCCGGGGCGCACCTGCTGGCCAAGCTCGGCAATGGCGACTGGACCGGCGCCAACCTGGCGGACGCCCATTTCGAGCTGGGACCGACGCAGTTCCTGGCCGCGCTGAAGTCGGACCTCAGCGGCTGCAACCTGGCTGGGGCGAACCTGGCCGGGGCCGATCTGTCGGGTGTCCGCATGAGGTTCGTGAAGCTGCAGGGTGCCAACCTCCGCGGCGCCAACCTGCAGGACGCGGACCTGGCCGGGGCGCGGCTGGACGGCGCGGACGTGACCGGCGCCAACCTGGCCGGGGCGGACGTGCGCCGCGCCTCGCTGCATGGCGTCATCGGGCTGGAGGCGGCCAAGGGCGTGGATGACCTCCGCAATGCCGACCTGGCCGAGCGGTAGTCATGCGGCGGTTTGCAGCCCTGCTGGCAGCCCTGTTGCTGTCTGGACCCGCCGTGGCGCAGCGGGAGAAGGTGGACCTGGCGCTCGTCCTAGCCGTCGATGTATCGGAGTCCATCGACTCGGCACGGTTCAGCTTGCAGATGCAGGGCATCGCGGCGGCGTTCGAGTCTGCGGACGTGCAGGCCAGCGTCCTGTCCGGCAAGCATAAGTCCATGCTGATCGCCATGGTGCAGTGGTCGAACCGGCCGTTCCTGGTCCTGCCATGGACCCTGCTGACCAGCGCCGACGACATCCGCGCCGTCGCCGCCCGGATACGGCGGGTGCGGCGGGCGGACAGCGGCTTCACCTGCATGTCGGTCGCCCTGCGCAGCATATCGGACAAGGTGTTGACGCAGCTTCCAGTCCCGGCCGAGCACCTAGTGGTGGACGTGTCCGGTGACGGCCGCGACAACTGCAACCCGCAGGAGACGGTCGATCAGGTTCGCGACAGCATGGTCGCCGACGAGATCACGGTGAACGGGTTGCCGATCCTGGAGGGCGACGAGGCGGAGACGCTGGAGGGATGGTACCGGGACCACGTCATCGGCGGCCCCGGTTCCTTCCTGTTGCCAGCCTCGGGCTTCGACGACTTCGAGCGGGCGATGCGCCGCAAGTTCGTCGTCGAAATCAGCGCCGCCACCTGCGGCGGCTGCGTGCGCGAGGTGCGGCGCTAGCCTAGTTCATGAGCTGCCGCGTGCGCTCCAGCGACGCATGGCAGGACTGGTCGTCCTTCTGGTCCAGCATCCGGGCCTTCTCCAGCTCCATCTTCGCCTGCGAGATGCGCTCGTTCGGCTCCGATGCGCCGCCCTGGCCCGGCGTCGTCTCGACCGACTTGCCCGACCCGGCGGAGGCGACGGCGGCGGCGGTCGGCAGGCCCTCCTGCTGACGGCGCACGTCCTGCGACGAGGTTGCGACCAGGTTGCCGACCGCGGCATTGGCCTCCTTCGTCCCCACGGTGCCGCCCACACGGTTGTCCGCCGACGTGCCGGTGAGCGCGGGTGCGCCGGGCTGCGGCGTCGCAGCAGGGACCGTGCCGGACACAGTGCCGGTGGTTACGGGTCCGAGGGCCGCGGTCGGCGTCAGCTTGCGGCCAAGCTCGGCGATACCGTCGGAACACGGACCGGCGTTGGCGGCTGGCGCGGCCAAGGCGCTGAGCCAAAGTGCAGACAGGCCAAGAACTAGATTGGATCGTATCGTCATTGCGTTTCCCCTTGCTTTGCTTTGGTTGCAAACACAACGGGGCAACCGCCCAGTCTTCCGCGCTGCCTGCAACACAGAGTCGTGATATTGTGCGCCCTGATACGCAGCCTGGTGCTTGACTTCGGAGAGACGGCCAGCATACTCCGTTACGGCTGAAACAAAAAACTGGAGGTTACGATGGCCTGGAAGAACCCGAAGATTGTCGAGATCGCTCTCGGCGCCGAAATCAACTCCTACGCCTGCGCCGACCTGAAGAAGTAGGCGCCCTAAGCGCCCGTCCTTAAAGGCGGCGCTGCTGGAACGCTCATCCCGGGCAATGGCCCAGGGATGAGCTGACCTACAGACACCTCTGCTGCCCTAATTCGGGTCATCGCCCCATGCGCGCTGTCGTGCTTGGCGCCGCTGCTGGTGGCGCGTTCCCACAATGGAACTCCAATGCCGAGGGCTGTCGCCGTGCACGGTCTGGCGACCTGGCCGCACGTCCGCGCACCCAGGCCTCCCTGGCTGTCACCGCCGACGACCGCAACTGGGTCGTGCTGAACGCCTCCCCTGACCTGCGCCAGCAAATCGAGCAGACTCCCGCCATGCAGCCGCAGGAGGGCCTACGCTCCTCCCCTATCGCCGCCGTCGTGCTCACAGGCGGCGACGTCGATGCCATCGCCGGGCTGCTGACCCTGCGCGAGCGCCAGGCGTTCACCGTCCTGGCCACGCCGCGGGTCCACGCCGTCCTGGACGCCAATCCGGTGTTCGAGGTGCTGTCGCGTGAGGTGGTCGCACGGCAGCTGGTCGGCCTGGACACGCCGCATCCAGTGCCGCTGCCGGATGGGCGCCCGAGCGGCCTGGCCATCACGCTGTTCGCAGTGCCGGGCAAGGTCCCACTGTATCTGGAGCAGCCGGGCACCGCGCCCGTGCTGGACGAGACCGACCAGACCGTCGGCTGCGCTGTCAGCGATGGCGCCGCGACACTGTTCTTCATCCCAAGCTGCGCCGCCATGACGCCTGCCTTGGCGGACCGCCTGCGCGGCGCGGCAGCGGTGTTCTTCGATGGCACGTTATGGACCGACGACGAGATGGTCCGCGCCGGGCTGGGTCCGAAAACCGGGCAGCGCATGGGCCACATGAGCGTTTCCGGCCCGGACGGCACCTTGGCCGCATTCGACGGGCTGGAAGTCCGGCAGCGCGTGTTGCTGCATATCAACAACTCGAACCCGATCCTGCTGGACGACTCGCCGGAACGCGCGGTGGTCGCCGCCGCCGGATGGGACGTGGCGTATGACGGCATGGAGCTGGCCCTATGAGCGACCGCCTGCTATCCCCCGCCGACCTGCGCGCCGCGCTGACGGCCATCGGCGATGAGCGTTACCACATCCACCACCCGTTCCACCGCATGTTGCACGACGGCAAGCTGAACCGCGGCCAGGTGCAGGCATGGGCGCTCAACCGCTTCTATTACCAAAGCCGCATCCCCGCCAAGGACGCCACCCTGCTGGCCCGCCTGCCGACCGCCGACCTGCGCCGTGCCTGGCGCAGCCGGCTGGACGACCATGACGGCACCGGTCCGGGCCTGGGCGGCGTGGCGCGCTGGCTGAAGCTGGCCGAGGGCGTCGGGCTGGACCGCGCCTATGTCGAGAGCACCGCCGGCATCCTGCCAGGCACCCGGTTCGCCGTGGACGCCTATGTCGCCTTCGTACGCGACCGCAGCATCCTTGACGCCATCGCGTCCTCGCTGACCGAGATGTTCTCGCCGACGATCATCGCCGAGCGCGTGTCGGGCATGTTGGCCCATTACGACTTCGTGACCCAGGACACCCTGGCCTACTTCGCCCCGCGCATGACGCAGGCGCCGAAGGACGTGGACTTCGCCCTGGCCTACATTGACGAGCACGCCCGCACCCGGGCGGCGCAGGAGGGCGTGCTGGCCGCGTTGCGCTTCAAGTGCGATGTGCTGTGGTCGCAGCTTGACGCACTGCATTATGCCTATGTCGAGCCGGGCCGGGTGCCGCCGGGCGCCTTCGTGCCGGCATGACAGACACCGGGATAGCAGACCCTGGGATGACAAACGCTGGTCTGACCGCCGTGCCAGCCTTCAACCGTGGCTTCCGGCTACGGCACGACCCGGTCCGCAACGCCTGGGTTGTGCTGGCGCCGGAGCGGCTGTTTCTGCTGGACGACACCGGGGTGGAAGTGCTCAAGCTGGTCGATGGCATACGGAGCGTGCCGGACATCATCGACGCCCTGGCGGAGCGGTTCGCGGCGCCGCGCGAGGTGATCGCCGTGGATGTCGAGGCGATGCTGCGGGACCTCGCGGACAAGGGAGCGATCCGGCTGTGAACCAAGTGCTGCCCATCCACGCCCCGCCGGCGACCCCGCGCATCGAGCCGCCCCTGGCCCTGCTGGCCGAGTTGACGCACCGCTGCCCGTTGCAGTGCCCCTACTGCGCCAATCCGCTGGAGTTGGAACGTGCCGCGGCCGAGCTGGACACCGCGACCTGGAAGCGCGTGCTGGATGAGGCGGCGGCATTGGGGGTGCTGCAGGTCCATTTCTCCGGTGGCGAGCCGACAGCGCGGCGCGACCTGCTGGACCTGGTGCGCCACGCCGCGGCGGCCGGGCTGTACAGCAACCTGATCACCTCGGGCGTCATACTGGACGCCGGGTCGCTGGGCGCCTTGGCCGAGGCGGGGCTGGACCATGTGCAGCTCAGCTTCCAGGACGCGGACGCGGCGCAGGCGGACCGCATCGGCGGCTACCGCAACGGCCATGCGCGCAAGCTGGTGGTGGCTCGGCTGATCCGCGAGGCCGGGCTGCCGCTGACGGCCAACTTCGTCGTTCACCGGCAGAACCTGGACCGCCTGCCGGAGATGCTGGCGTTGGGCGAGGAGATCGGCGCCAGCCGGATCGAGGTCGCGCACGTCCAGTATTACGGCTGGGGCCTAGTCAACCGCGCGGCCCTGATGCCGAGCCGCACGCAGTTGGAGCAGGCCAACGCCGCCGTCGCGCAGGCCCGCAGCGACCTGCGCGGGCGCATCACCATCGACTACGTCGTGCCGGACTACTACGCCGCCCGTCCGAAGGCGTGCATGGGCGGCTGGGCGCGGCGGATCATCAACATCACCCCGTCCGGCCTGGCGCTGCCCTGTCATGCCGCGGAGACCTTGACGGGCCTCCACTTCCCCTCGGTCCGCACTACCAGCCTGGCGGCAGTCTGGCACGACGACCCCGGCTTTGCCCGCTTCCGCGGCACCGGCTGGATGCCGGAGCCGTGCCGGTCCTGCGACCAGCGCGAGATCGATTGGGGCGGCTGCCGCTGCCAGGCGCTGGCGCTGACCGGCGACGCCTCCGCCACCGACCCGGCCTGCGCCCTGTCACCGCACCATGCCCTGATGGCGGATGCCGTTGCGGCGGCGGACGCGCTGGCGGATGGCCCGGCGCCGGACCTGGTATACCGGCGCATCCGCACAGCGGCGCTGGTCAGGTGAGGCGCCGGGACGCCCTGCTGCTGGCAACCGCCGCGGCGTTGCGTCCCTTTTCTGTGCTTGCCGCACCGGCCTTCGCGATGACCGAGGTAGCGCCCGGCAGCTTCGTGCGGCCGGGCGTGCACGAGGAGGCGACGGTCGCCAACCAGGACGGCATCGCCAACATCGGCTTCGTCATCGGCGGCAGCGCTGTCGCCGTGATCGACCCCGGCGGCAGCCTCGCTGACGGGAAGCGGCTGCGCGCCGCCATCCGCAGCCGGACCGACCTGCCGATCCGCTACGTCATCATGACCCACCTGCACCCGGACCACGTGTTCGGCGCCGTCGCCTTCGTGGACGACAAGCCGGCCTTCGTCGGCCACGCACGGATGGCGGGTATGCTGGTGCAACGCGGCGAGTTCTACCGCAACGCCCTGGTGGACGTGCTGGGATTGGAGGAGGCCGGCGACTACGCCAAGCCGACGCTGCTGGTGCAGGACACGGCGGCGCTGGACCTTGGCGGGCGCACCCTGCGGCTGCACGCCCATGCGACGGCGCACACCGACAACGACCTTTCGGTGCTGGACGAGGCGACGGGCACGTTATGGCTGGGTGACCTGCTGTTCGTGGACCGTGTCCCGGCGCTGGACGGCAGCATCCTGGGCTGGCTGGCGGCGGTGGCCGCGCTGCGTTCGATGCCAGCGGCGCGCGCCGTGCCGGGCCACGGCCCCGCAGCCGTGGCGTGGCCCGGCGCTGCCGCCGCGCAGGACCGCTACCTGGGTGGCCTGGTGCGGGACATCCGCGCCTGCATGGCGCATGGTGGCGACATCGAGCAGGCGGTGGCGACGGTCGGTCAGGCGGAGCGGGATCGCTGGTTGCTGTTCGACCAGTATAACGGCCGCAACGTCACCAGCGCGTTCAAGGAGCTGGAGTGGGAATAGTCCGATCTGGGAGCAACCGGATGGGCGCTGGCAGGGGATGGGTCTATGAAAGCAATCGCGGCGGCAATCGGCTTGATGACGTGCTTGGCGGCGCCAGCCCTGGCGGAGGAGGACCCGGCCGCCCAGGCGGAGCGGTGGCAGGATCTGAAGCACGCCGTGTTCGGGAACCGGGCCGTGGCGGAGGGCAGCGGCGTGATCGCCCTGGAGGCGCCGGCCCGGGCACAGGATGCCTCGCTCGTGCCGGTGACGGTCACGCTGTCGGCCGGGGGCGGTGCCGGTCCGGGCCGGGTAAAGGCGGTGTGGCTGATGGTGGACGGCAACCCGTCGCCGCTGGCCGGCACCTTCCACTTCGGACCCGCTGCCGACCCGCGCCAGCTCAAGACGCGCGTGCGGGTGGACCAGTATACCCTGGTGCACGCCGTCGCCGAGACGGAGGACGGACGGCTGTTCGCCGCCGAACGTTACGTGAAGGCGGCTGGCGGCTGCTCGGCGCCCTCCACCAAGGACCCGCAGGTGGCGCTGTCCCGCCTGGGCCAGATGCGGCTGCGGGTGGATGGCGAGGGACCGTTGCCCGACGGGGAGGCCGCGACGGCGCAACTGCTGATCAGCCACCCGAACAATAACGGGATGCAGGTGGACCAGCTCACCCATAACTTCGTCCCGCCGCGCTACATCCAGGATATTGCGATTCATTTTGGCGATGCGCTGGTGCTGGATGTGGATGCCGACATCTCGCTCACCGAGGACCCGGCGATCACCTTCGGCTTCGTCCCGCAGGGGCCTGGGCCGCTGCGGGTGGACGTGCTGGACAGCACCCGGGCGACGTTCCACCAGGAGTTCCCCTTGGCTGGCCGAAGCTAGAGGGCTGGCCGAAGCTAGAGGGCTGGCCGAAGCTAGAGGGCTGGCCGAAGCTAGAGGGCTG
>JAABUX010004751.1_pt1 | contig 17033 bp, 8 predicted proteins | sample 5561851 | NCBI WGS metagenome assembly JAABUX01 (sample SAMN10711883, study PRJNA513361) | rock metagenome | isolation source: Antarctica rocks | place: Antarctica: Victoria Land, Richard Nunatak red sandstone | collected 2016-01-03 | reverse complement strand
GCTGCCACCAATACCAGCACATGAGCAAAAGCTCTAGCTAAGAACATCGGAAGCTGGATGCACGGAAACGCGCACGTCCAGATTTAACAGAGAGGGGCGAGGCATAATAGCCTCCCTCGACTCTACCTGAAGCCAACATCATCCTCAGAGGTGTGCGCTGGCAAAAGCACCTACCCACTCAGCTACCGCCAAGTAGCAGAGATGGTGAATGAGCGTGTTACAGTATTCCCAAATATTTGAGATTCTATTACTTTCATCCCTCGAATATTGGTCTAGGGCAGTAGCTGAAAGCCCATTCCTATATGGGTGAAGTGAGTATCTTCGGTGAGGATTCTTGTAATATCTAATTCTCGCATAACGACCATTGAGGTCAGGTCGGTGAAAGAAATCAGAGGCTTGTCGAGAAATCTGGAACGGAGTGACTCAGTTTGGCTAAAGCGTTCTTCATTGATCTGGATTAGGTGAAAGTTGCTGGCTGAAAAGGCTGCTGTTAGCCTTTTCATAGATTGCTCTGCATGAGGTGCAGGGAGTCGCCGAAAGAAAAGTGTGAAGGTTTCATCGAGAACGTAATCGGTGGTGTAAATTTGTCCGCTTTGGGCGATCGCCTGCTGATAAACCTGAGTAGCTTGTTGGTGATAACGTTCGCCTTTGTCATGGAGAGTGAGCCAGCCCCAAGTATCAATGAAGAGCTTAGCTGCCATAGAGTTCGTCGTCTAAGTTGGCGGCAAGGGAGCCGTGCTCCACTGCGCCGATGAATTCTGCAAGGGGATCGCTAACTGGATTGGGTTCGGTGGGCAGAGTTGATTTCTGAGTATGAGAAAGGTGTTGAACATACTGCAACACCTCAATAAGTTGCTGCTCCGGCAGTTGCTCGATCGCGTTGAGGAGAGCTTGTTTAGTGGTCATGACAGTTGCTTAAGGTCGCTATGAGTATATTGTGCCTGGATTTGCTCCGCTCAACTCGTCCTGAAGTTCAGAGTTCCCCACGAAAGCTCAACGAACGCTAAGGGATACGAAATTATGAATATGATCAGAAAAGGTCAAATTAAAGGAGTTGCTAAAGGAGCAGTTATTGAACGGGTCAACTTCGTCAAGCAAATCTTTGGAGTGTTTGCATAACTGTCTCCTGGCAACAGAATTTCTCTGTCCTTATCAAGTTTTTGCAACACAGCCCAAGATGCAACTAACTTGACGAACCTCTATTGCCTTATAGAGTCCAGTTCAGCAACTTATGCAATAATTCCAAAAGTTTATATAAGCTAAACCGCGTAAGTCATGAGAGACTGTCCCTTGGCAGGCTGCATAAACTAATAGAATCAGCCCTATCAGTTGGATGAAGGGATACAGTTCCAACCTACTGTTCCCTCAAATCCTCATTGCTAATCAAGAAAAATTTCCTCAATGGCTACGACTACAAAGTTAAACCTGTCACTTTCCCAAAAAGAGGCTCTAGCTAGTTCCAGTTAACTGCCGTGCTTACTAAACATTCCCTGAGTCTCAATCAATGGTTGCTCCATCTGAGTCTGATTATGCTAACTCCTGTGCTAGTCATCGGCTGGAACTCTAAGCGGCTAAGAGCGCAGACTATTAACGCAGCTCAACCCCCTAATCCAACTCAGCCAACGCTGCCTCCACCAGGTCTGCTAAGGCCCCCTCCAACACTTCCACAACCCCAAACGCCTCCCGTACTGCCGCCTCCCCAAGATTTACTTCAACCCCCTCCAACTGCTCCCACTCCTACAAATCCCGAAGCAATCCCCGCTGGGCTTCCAGGAACTATCACGGTTAATCGGTTTGAGGTCGTCGGCAGCACAGTATTCAGCCGCAAAACATTGGCTGAAGCTACTGCTAAATTCACCAAAAAGCCCATCACTTTTGCCGATCTGTTTCAGGTCAGTGCTGCAATCACTAAACTTTACACCGACAAAGGGTACATTACCTCCGGTGCTTTCATTCCAGGCAATCAAACCTTCAAGACTCAGGGGAGTGTTGTCAAAATTCAGGTGGTTGAAGGGCGCTTGGAAGCTATCCGGGTGACTGGCACACGGCGGCTTAACCCTAACTACGTGAGAAGCCGCTTAGATGTAGCAACATCCAAGCCCTTAAACGCGAAAAGATTGCTAGAAGCACTGCAGCTGCTTCAGCTTAATCCTCTAATTAAAAATATCTCTGCCGATCTGGCGGCTGGACCACGTCCTGGTGTCAGTCTGCTGGATGTCAAGGTAGCAGAGGCAAATACTTTCAGTGCCCAAATTAATTTAAACAATAACCGAGAACCCAGCGTAGGCAGCTTTCAGCGCGGAATCCAACTTAATCAAGCCAACTTGCTAGGACAGGGAGATGACCTAAGAGTCGCTTATTCCAACACTGATGGCAGCGACGATGTGGATGCTAGCTATACTTTCCCTATTGATCCTCAAAATGGGACTATTCAGCTAAGCTATAGCAACATATCAAGTCAGATTATTGAGCCGCCCTTCAACAAGTTAAATATTCAGGGAACCTTCGAAGACTTTGATCTGACGCTGCGCCAACCTGTGATCCAAACCCCAACACAAGAATTCGCTTTAGGTCTAAGTGCGGATCGGCGGGTAAGTGATATTGGCTTCTTTCAAGCGCTAGTGGGAGGACGACTCCCATTTCCTGCACCCGGAGCTGATAACCATGGACTTACTCGCCTATCGGTACTGCGGTTTTTTCAAGAATGGACTCAGCGAAATAGCAAACAAGTGCTCGCGGCTCGGTCCCAGTTTAGTATCGGAGTAGGTGCATTCGATGCCACACTCAACAAAAATCCACCTGATGGTCGCTTTTTTTCCTGGCGAGGACAAGCGCAGTGGGTGCGCCTTCTGGCTCCGGATACCTTATTCTTAGTTCGTGCAGATGCTCAAGTATCAGACAGGGCACTTGTGCCTATAGAACAGATTGGCGTGGGGGGACAAGATACGGTACGGGGTTATCGCCAAGACTTTCTCTTGACCGATAATGCTTTTTTGGCTTCTGCCGAGTTACGGTTACCGATTCTTCGCGCACCAAAAGTGAGGGGTGTGCTGCAGTTTGCTCCGTTTATTGATTTAGGCACTGCCTGGAATAGCTCTGGTATTGCTGCTCAAACGAATAGCTCTGGTAGAGCAAATAGAACAAATACCCTCGCATCTGTTGGCCTTGGTTTACAGTGGCAACAGAGTGATCGTCTGACTGCCCGCTTCGACTGGGGCATTCCTTTAGTCTCTGTTCATTCGAGGAGAAGAACATTGCAAGAAAAGGGGCTTTACTTTACTGTCATTTATACTCTCTTCTCGTTTTAAAGTAATTTCATGTAGGATTGTTTGATCGTATGCCTGCACTCATCCTTCTAGCTGCATTGTCTCAAATTGCAACGTCCAGCATCCCTACTCTACCGGCGGCAACCGTTTCAAAAGCGTTGCTGAATCACTCTACTTCCTACTCCCTACTCCCTACTCCCTCCTCAAATGCTCTCCAACTATCGCAGCAGGGCTTGCAACTCTATCAAGCAGAACATTTCTCTGAGGCAGTACAGGTTCTGCAACAGGCAGCACAAGCATTTCAAACCCAAGGTGACGGACTAAGTCAGGCAAGATCATTGAACTATCTCGCATTGGCTGATCAACAGATGGGACAGTGGTCTGGGGCAACCAAAGCGATCGCAGACAGTTTGACGCTATTACAGAGTTCAAATACAGACAAATCCAAAGAACACTTATCAGTCCTTGCCCAAGCGCTCAACACCCAAGGTCGGTTACAACTGACTTTGGGGCAATCAGAAAAAGCTTTCACCAGTTGGGAACAGGCTGCCACTGCCTATACCCAAATCGGTGATGCTGCTGGAATTATCGGTAGTCAGATCAATCAAGCTCAAGCACTCCAGGCTTTGGGGCTTTACCGTCGAGCTTTAATAACGCTAACCCAGGCAAATCAGACGCTGCAACAGCAACCAGACTCCCCGCTCAAGGCTACTGGATTGCTCAGCCTTGGTAATGCCCTGCGAGTAGTCGGAGATTTAGATCAGAAAGACCCAAAGGTTACTGAAATACCGAACCTCGGTTCGCGGCAGGTTTTAGAGCAGAGTTTGACTGTGGCTAAACGGGTGCAATCTCCTGAAGCTGTTGCAGAAGTTCAGCTCAGTTTAGGTAACACTGCCCAAGCTCAGCAAAAGACTGAAGAAGCCTTAGAATTTTATCGACAAGCTGCTACCTCCTCTGCCTCACCCATGACGCAGCTCCAAGCCCAACTGAATCAACTGCAGCTGTTAGTACAGAAAAAGCAATGGTCAGATGCCGAGACTTTGTCACCCACCATACAGTCCGAGCTTACTAATTTGCCACCAAGTCGGAAGATGGTTTACGCTCGCATTAACTTTGCACAGAGTTTGATGAAGATGACGAGCAAGGGAGAACTTCCCCCCCTCACCCCTTCACCCCCTCCCCTTGTCTCTGCCCAGATCGTAGCCACCGCTGTCCAACAGGCTAAAACCTTGGGAGATCCACGCGCTCAAGCCTATGCCTTAGGTACTTTAGGTGGACTGTACGAGCAAACAAAGCAGTGGTCTACGGCTCAAGACCTGACTCAGCAAGCCTTGCTTCTAGCCGAAGGCATTGAGGCACCAGATATTGCCTATCGCTGGCAATGGCAGTTAGGTCGTATACTCAAGAACCCAGTTAATCCTCAAGGCAACACTCAAGAGGCGATCGCTGCCTACACCAAAGCAGTCAATATCCTCAAGTCTTTACGCAGTGATTTGGTTGCAGTCAATCCAGAGGTGCAGTTTTCTTTTCGAGATAGTATAGAGCCTATCTATCGGGAGCTAGTGAGTCTGCTCTTGCAGTCTGGAAATAACGAACCAAGTCAAAATAATCTGAAGCAAGCTCGGGATGTGATTGAATCACTTCAACTGGCTCAGTTGGACAACTTCTTCCGCAGAGCTTGTTTAAATGCCCAGCCCGTTCAAATCGACCAAGTTGATAAGACAGCAGCAGTCGTTTATCCAATTATATTGGCTGATCGCCTAGAGGTCATCCTATCGCTGCCGAACCATTCCCTGAGCCACTACGCAACTCATATACCCAAAGACCAAATTGAAAACACCGTTGATCAACTGCGTCAAAAACTTGTAACTCGCACTTCTCGGGAGTTTTTGCCCATTTCTCAAGAGGTGTATAACTGGTTAATTCGACCTGTCAAATCAGAGTTGGAAAAGAGCAAAGTCAAAAACCTTGTGTTTGTGTTGGATAGTTCGCTGCGGAATGTCCCGATGGCGGCGCTTTACGATGGGCAACATTATTTAGTTGAGAAGTATAACATTGCTCTGACACCGGGTTTACAGCTATTAAATCCCCAACCTTTGGCACGAAAACGACTGCGAGCCCTCATTGCTGGAATAACCAACGCCCGCCAAGACTTTTCTGCATTACCAGGTGTAAAAGTCGAGCTGAATGAAATCAAATCTGAAGTTCCAAGTCGAGAGCTTCTGAATCAGCAATTTACCACCACTACCCTAGAAAATGAAATTAGGTCGTTTTCTGCTCCTGTCGTACACCTGGCAACTCATGGTCAATTCAGTTCCAAAGCAGAAGATACATTTATTCTTACTTGGGATAGTCGCGTTAATGTGAACGCGTTAAATGCTTTATTACAAAATCGGGAGATAAACAGGAGTGGGGCGATTGAGCTGCTCGTCCTTAGTGCTTGCAAAACTGCTGCTGGAGACAAAGATGCCGCCTTAGGACTCGCTGGAGTAGCTGTACGATCTGGAGCACGTAGTACATTAGCAACACTTTGGATTGTAAGCGATGAAGCTACTACTGTACTTATGGGTCAGTTCTACAGAGAGTTTGCTGACACTACAGTGACTAAAGCAGAAGCCCTTCGGCGGGCTCAACTCACCCTCCTGAAAAATCCTAGTTTTAAGCATCCATACTTCTGGGCACCCTATGTTCTGGTAGGGAACTGGTTGTGATACTTCAAACAGATCTAAAGAAGGTGTCGTCAAGTTAACACAACTTGATAGAACTCCCTTAAAAAGTTTCTAAACATAACTTAGACATTTATACTTCTCAACTGTAGGAAAATATATGGTGTCAGAACGGTAGAATAATTATGAACAAAAGATTCTGCATAAGATACCTATCTACAATCTTAGTTTTTGCCCCCACAATATCTGTTATTGACATCAAGGCTTTACAAGCAGTTCCTACATACCTGGCTGAAGCGAAGCCTGCCTATGACCAATACATGCAGCTCGGTTACGATGACACCAGGCAAAGAAACTATTCAGTTGCTTTAACTTACTTCAAACAGGCACTGCAGCAACGCGCAGGAGATCGATATGCAGCTATAGCAGTTCGTAACATTGAAGGCTACATTGCTCGCGATCGCCAGACTGGTTCTCAAGGGAGAAACAGCCTGACTTACATACCTCCCAGCATTGGAATACCCAGTAGGCGGGTACCAGCAGCATCGCGGGGAGAAAGTTGCTTGCAGAGTTCCCAATCTCTAACTGCCCTGACACCAGAAAAGAATTCTGCATTAACGACAGCAGGCTATCCCACATTCTTTTTCTATATTCCTAAAACTTCGGCAAAAGCACTGGAGCTTGTTTTGCAGGATGCAAACGAAAAGCAGATTTACAAGGGGACCTTCAAACCTAGTAGTCAGCCTGGTGTTGTTAGCCTGAGCCTGCCTGCTAACTCAATGCCACCCCTCCAAATGGGTAAAGAGTATCATTGGAGTTTTTCAGCGATTTGCGATCGCCAGGATCGAAGTCAAGATCTGGTTGTGGAAGGATCGATCCAACGAATAGCTCCTGACCACAATCTAACCATTGAGTTAGAGAAAGCGCAACCTCGAGAGCGTGCGGCGCTGTATGCGACAACTGGATTTTGGCAAGATACGCTAGCAACTCTAGCTGAGTTACGCCGCTCCCGTCCTACTGATTCAGGAGCAAAAACTGATTGGGAAGATCTGTTGAAATCAGTAGGTTTAGAAGGAATTGCTCAAGAGCCTTTAGTGCAGTGTTGTACAGTGCGGAGATAAATTCTTTATTTGTATAGTAGAGGCGAAAAAATGCTTACTAAAGTTTCAGAAAAAAAGCTGCATATCGTCAGGTGGCTGCTTGCAGTTGGCTGGCTGACATTGATTTTTTCTTTACTTTACGACCCGATCTCACCTTGGTTTACAGATCCTAGCAACCTAAGTAGTCCCTTTCATCTCCATCCTGAGATTAATCTCGACCCCGAAAAATGCGTCAAAGTTCAGGGCGTGTGCCTACCACAACAGCCTTATGGCATGGGACCACGAATCTTCTGGGGGATGGTCCTTCCGATTGGAATTTTAACTCTGCTGGTGTTTGGTCATGAATCTTGGCGACGTATTTGTCCTTTGTATTTCTTTTCCCAAATTCCTCGGGCATTAGGGATTCAGCGTAAGCGCAAGGTGGCTAACCCAAGCACAGGAAGCATTCGCTACGAGTTGGCTGGAATTGACAAGGAGTCCTGGCTAGGACGTAACTATTTATATTTGCAGTTTGGTCTTTTCTATGTTGGTTTAAATATAATGCTCCTATTTGCTAACGGCGATCGCCTAGCAATGGCTGTTTTTCTACTCTTCACTATCTCGTCAGCAATAATAGTAGGTTTCCTATTCAAGGGTAGAAGTTGGTGCCAGTATTTCTGCCCCATGGCACCTGTACAGATGTTTTACACAGGACCACGGGGATTGTTGGGGAGCGATGCCCACCTGAGTCAGCCACAGAGCATTACCCAGTCCATGTGTAGAACTATAGATAGTTCTGGTCAGGAGAAAAGTGCTTGTGTTAGTTGCCAATCTCCTTGTATAGATATTGACGCAGAACGTTCCTATTGGGAGGGAATTACCAGAGCAGATCAGAAGTTAGTATTCTACGGTTATTTCGGTCTGATGTTGGGATACTATTTCTTTTTCTTCTTGTACGCCGGAAACTGGAACTATTACTATTCAGGTGCCTGGACACATGAAGGGTTGATAGGCACATTTCTTAATCCAGGATTTTATCTATTTAATCACCCAATTCACATCCCCAAATTAATTGCGGCTCCTCTAACTCTCGCTTTTTTTGTGGCAGCCAGCTATTTTATTTGCCTGACCTTGGAAAAGGCTTTTAGAGCTTATTTGAAACAGAAAAACAAATCTCTCAGTAACGAACAGACACTGCATATCTGTTTTGTATTATGCACATTTATATCCTTCAATGTCTACTTCATTTTCGCTGGTCGCCCCAATATTAATTTACTGCCTAACTGGGCAGTGTTAGTGTTCAATGGGTTCATAGTTTTGGTAAGCAGCTTGTGGCTTTATAGAAGCTTAGGTCGTAGCAAGGAGCTTTATTCACGAGAGAGCCTGGCAAATAGTCTACGTCGGCAGCTAAACAAGTTGACAATAGACTGGTCTAAGTTCCTTGAGGGGCGTTCACTCCAAGATCTGATACCAGACGAGGTGTATGTTCTAGCAAAAGTCCTGCCCGGTTTTAGCCGCGCAGACCGACTAAAGGTTTACAAGGGGGTACTACAGGAGGCGTTGGAAGATGGCGAAGTCCACTCTGCTAACAGCCTAGAGGTACTCAAGGATATACGCAAGGAATTGAGCATTGGTGATAAAGAGCATTATGCTGTCTTAACGGAACTTGGGATCGAAGACCCATCTCTGCTTGATCCCCAAAAGCAACTAACCCGCGAAAACAGATTACGAGTCGAGGGCTATCGGCGTGCACTAGAGTTACTGCTCCTGGAGTTAGTGGAAAGTGGTAAATCTCTTCAGGAAGCTACGAAGCGCAAGCAAAATCAAATTATGGCTTTGAGACAGGAGTATGCCATTACTGCAGACGAACAAGAACAGGTTTTAGCTGAGATGTTTAATGAAGATGGGGCTCTCTTGCACACAGCTGAAGTTCTATTGGCTCAGCTTCAAGACTTAGCTGTCTGCTGCCAAGCACTGAGCAAGTTAGTGCCTAACCCGCAAGCACCGGTTTATGTATTGTTGCGCTCAACTGTACAGCAGAAGCAACAACTCATCGCCACCCAACTACTGAGCATTATAGAAATTCTCGGAGATTCTCCTGAAGCTAGGAACATTGCTAGTTCCATAGCCATACTAGCGGCGAAAATAGTTCAAGAAATGTTGCAGTCTAATGATGAGCAGTCAAAATGGCAGGAGCGTCTGAGTCCTAGAGTTATAACTTTATTACAACAAGCAGAAGGTTCATCAACTCTACCCAACCTGCCGCGAACGAAGACAGGTCTAGAATCTCTAACTCATCTTGTGCAATCAACAAGCCTAGGTTCTTCAGGAAATTCAGCTCAAACAGATTTGTCAGTATTACGTCCAGAAGCAATCATTGATGTTTTAAGCGAACTCTTACAAGACTTAGATCCCCTAGTTCAAGCTGCAAGTCTTTATGCCCTACATCAGCTTGAGCCGAGTTTGGGGAGCGAGCATGCACACCAGTTAATGAATTCAAATCAAAGTATAGACTGGCTATTACGGGAAACTGCCGAAAATATTCTCGGTCAGGGTAAGAGCCAGGAAATATCTGCTGATGTGCCAATTCTAATTGTTCAGCTTAGAGCAATGGGGCGTACAGAACGACTGATCTTTCAGCAGCCAGTGATTCGAGTAGGACGAAGTCACGAGAACGAGATTGTCATTTCGGATAACCGCGTCTCGCGAGAGCATGCCATTTTTTATTTAGATGAGCAAGGAGTCAGTGTTAAAGATTTGGGTAGTACCAATGGTCTACGCATTGGTAGCGAACCTATTCACGACCAGCAAAAGCAGCTGAGTCAGGGGGATATAGTTCGGTTCAGCACTGGAGATGAATTAGCCATGCTTGTTCACTGGAAGATGCAACCAGTGCAGGCAGATCCAAGCACGGAAGCTTTGGGAACGCTGGAAAAGTTGTTGTGGCTTTATGAAAGCAGCTTTTTCCGGGGGCTGAAGGCAAATGCTCTGATTGAGCTGGCTTGGAACACCCAAGTGCGGGTCTACTGTCGAGGAGAGGAAATCTGCAAAATGGGAAAACCTGTTGACGAACTCCTAGTGCTGATTGATGGAGAAGCAAAGGTATGCTCAGCCATTGAAGGTAGAGATCAAATTATAGAAACTGTCTCGCCAGGGCAAACCATTGGTGAACTAGGAGTGCTGACGCATATGAATCGTGCTGCAACAGTGATAGCAACGGGGGAAAGGACTCGGACTTTGGTGATCAATGCCAAAAATTTTGAGTCTGTCCTGCGCCAGGACCCACTGTTAGCAAGGAATCTCTTAGTCATGGTAAGTACTCGCCTTCAGGAGACTTTAAGTCAGGGCTCTCCAGTTGCCCTAAGCTAATCGTCATTTAATTTACATATTTGTAAAGCTAGGAGTCAGAAGAGGGTAACGATGAAACCATTGCCTGGAGTGAATTCTAAATCTTCATTCGACTCCTGAACGCCAGTTTGCTCAAGTCGGGAAACCCGCCCACGCAACTGGCTCCTCCTGACTCCTGGCTCCTAATTTCAATGAGGAAGGCATGCTCAAAATCACAGTATTCAACTCACAAAGACCAAGCGAGCTCAAGCAACTAGGCTTAAAGCTGGAAACGATGCTCAACAGAGAGTGTCTTATTGGTCGCTTTCCTAACTGTGGCTTAGTTCTGGACAGTGCTGAAGTGAGCCGTCTACATGGCAAAATTTTCTTTCAGGATGGAAATTATTATTTTGCTGACCTCGCCAGTAGTAGTGGCTCCTGGTTCAACACTGAAAATGCCAAGGTTAATCAGGGCTATCTCCTGAAGGTTGGCGATGTTATTCGGATTGGTAGGTTCGTTCTGACGATCATAGGAGTAACGTCAGCGGACGAACCAACAACGGCGATGCCAATTGAAGAGAGGACGAGTATCCCTATAGCTAACGGTCAGGCTACACCAAAGGGAGCGCTGATTGCTCCCCCTGCTCCCAACCAATATATGCCGGTGGCGATGGTAGACCCGGCTCAGATCGAGCGGTGGACGAAGGGTGAGCTTACACTCCGCTGCATACGCGTGATCGATGAAACTGTTGATATGAAAACGTTTTGCTTTGTGGCAAATCCTCCGGTTCTGTTTACTTACAAGCCTGGTCAGTTTGTCATCCTCGATCTGGAAATTAACGGCGAGCAGGTGTTGCGCTCTTACTCTATTTCGTCTACTCCCTCACGACCCCACACCTTAGAAATCACTGTTAAACTCTCGCCGCCACCCGCTGATAAAAAAGCGGATACTCAACGAGGTTTAGTATCTAACTGGCTGCACGAAAACGTTACGGCAGGCAGTGAAATAAAGTTGAGCGGTCCCATGGGGAAATTTACCTGCTTCGCCAATCCCTCACAGAAAATGTTGATGCTCTCAGCAGGGAGCGGGATTACACCGATGATGTCGATGTCACGATGGCTCATTGACACGGGAGCCGACTGCGATATTATCTTTTTCCACAGCGCTCGTAGCCCCCGCGATATTATTTTCCGGCAGGAACTAGAGCTGCTGTCTGCCCGGCATCCTAATTTTAATTTAGCAATTACTACAACACGAAAACAGCCAGGTCAATCTTGGCTGGGTCTAACTGGCAGACTGACTGCAGCCATGCTACAAAGTGTTGCTCCTGACTTTATGGAACGTACTGTTTACCTTTGTGGACCCAACACTTTTATCAAAGGGGTAAAAGAGATACTAGAGGGTATGAGCTTCCCGATGCAGAACTATTACGAGGAGAGCTTTGCTCCCCCAAAACCGAAACCAGAAAACGCGCAACCTACCCTGAGCGACATGGAATCAAGTCATGGCGGCTTGAGGGAATGGCTAGGGAAATTACGGTCAACAGATCCTTCTCCTGCGGAGCTAGTTCCAGGCGAATATTCTACTTTCCCAAAGCCAGTAGTTACCCCGCAGACTCCGACTTCTTTGGTGTCAAATCCCTCCCAAGTTGCTGTGGTCTTCTCCAAGTCTGGGAAAGAGGTTCTTTGCAATGGAGAGGAACCAATCCTCAACTTGGCAGAACTTGAGGGAATCAAAATCCGCAGTAGTTGTCGCTCTGGTGTCTGTGGCACCTGCAAGAAGCGGAAACTGGAAGGAAAAGTGAATATGGAAGGCTATGACCCAGAAGCCCTTGAGGAGAGCGATCGGCAGGAGGGGTATATTCTGACCTGCATCTCCTACCCAGTTGGGCGAGTCGTGATTGATGCCTAACCGACTGCTGAAGCAGTTAAACATACTATTTTAGAGCTGAATTATGAAATGTAATATTCAATTTTTGATTTCTTGTGGAATTGCCCTGTACAGTCTAGCCGCTAGTCGCCCCGCCCAAGCGGTGCCTGTCCCGGATGCAACCCTGCCCGTCAATTCCATCGTCACAAATCAGGGCAACACCAGCACTATTACTGGAGGCACCAGAGCCGGTAAAAATCTGTTCCACAGCTTTAGTGAGTTTTCTGTTCCCACCAAGGGTGTAGCTTCCTTCAATAATGCCTTGGATATTCAAAACATTATTAGCCGAGTAACGGGCGCGTCTATCTCTAACATTGATGGTTTAATCCGAGCCCAGGGCAAAGCGAACCTATTTCTGCTCAATCCCAATGGGATTATTTTTGGCCCGAATGCCTCGCTGAACATCGGCGGCTCGTTTGTAGGAAGTACGGCAAATAGCCTGAAATTTGCTGATGGTACTCAGTTTAGTGCGACGGCTCCCCAAACCACACCCTTACTGACTATCAGTGTACCTATTGGTTTGCAATTCGGGGCGAATCCGGGCGGAATAGGAGTGCTTGGGGATGGACAGGGGCTCAGGACAACGTCCACTCCGATTGATACCACTGCTGGTTTACATGTGCTGTCAAACCAAACCTTAGCAATGGTGGGTGGGGATGTAGCGCTTACGGGTGGAACACTCAAGACCGCAGGAGGACGGATTGAATTAGGCAGTGTCGCTGGTCCTAGTCTAGTCAGCCTGACCCCGATAGACAAAGGCTGGGCTTTGGGCTATGAGGGTGTCCAGAACTTTGGGGAGATTAAACTGTCCCAGCAAGCGGCAGTCGATGCCAGCGGTAATGGTGGTGGTGATATCCAGGTGCAGGGTTCTCAGGTAACGCTCACTGGTGGTTCCCAGATCGAAGCCAGTACCTTGGGGTCGAAAGCGGGGGGAACTTTGAGCGTGAACGCCAAGGATACGGTGAATCTGAGTGGAACTTCAGCCAATGGTTATTCCAGCGGTTTGGCTGCTGAAGTCTATTCAGGAGCTACAGGCGCTGGGGGCAATCTAACTGTGAAAACAGGGCAGCTAAACGTCCGGGATGGGGCAAAGATAGCTACTGACACTGCAGGAGCAGGAGCAGGCGGAGACTTGACGATTGCCACAGGGAAGTTGATTGTCTCGGATGGGGCGCAAGTATCCGCTAGGACTTTTGACCAAGGAAAGGGGGGAAATTTATCGGTGAATGCCTCTGACTTGGTGGAACTGAGCGGAACAGCATCAAATGGTGGGTTTAATAGCGTCTTGGGTACTCAAGCCGAGCAAGGCTCTACGGGAGCAGGCGGAAACTTGACGATTACCACAGGGAAGTTGATTGTCCAGGACGGGGCGCAAGTATCCGCTGGTACTTTTGGTCAGGGGCAGGGAGGAAATTTATTTGTGAATGCCTCTGACTTGGTGGAACTGAGCGGAACAGCATTAAATGGTGCGTTTGTTAGCGCCTTGAGTACTACAGCCGAGCAAGGCTCTACGAGAGCAGGCGGAAACTTGACGATTACCACAGGGAAGTTGATTGTCCAGGATGGGGCGCAAGTATCCGCTGGCACTAGTGGTCAGGGACAGGGGGGAAATTTATCTGTGAATGCCTCTGACTCCGTGGAATTGATGGGAACCAGAAAAAACGCAGATGGTAGTCTGTCTAGCAGTGGCTTGTTTACTCAAGCCGCTCCAGGATCTACAGGAGCGGCTGGAAACTTGACGATTAACACTGGAAATTTAACGGTCCGCGACGGGGCAAGGGTGTCCGCTTCTACTTTGGGCACGGGAGCGGCTGGGAACTTGACGATTAAGACAAGTAAGTTGATCGTTAGCGATGGAGCAGAGGTACAAGCTATCACTAGTGGTCAGGGAAATGGGGGAAATTTATATGTGAGTGCCTCTGACTCGGTAGAACTGATGGGAACCGGGAAATTAGCAGACGGTAGACTGTTTACCAGTGGCTTGTCTACTGTGACTACCGGGGCTGGAACTGCCGGTGACTTGACTATTGCCACAAGGCAGTTAACGGTCAAGGGTGGGGCACAAGTATTCGCTGGCACTACTGGTCAGGGACAGGGGGGAAATTTATTTGTGAATGCCTCTGACTCGGTGGAACTGAGCGGAAGAGCACCAGATGGTGCATCTGCCAGCGCCTTGTCTACTCAGACTCAAGGTGCCGGAACTGCCAAGGACTTGACGATTGCTACAGTAAAATTGATTGTTAGCGATGGGGCACAAGTATCCGCTAGCACTACTGGTCAGGGACAGGGGGGAAATTTATTTGTGAATGCCTCTGACTCGGTGGAACTGATGGGAACCGGAAAATCAGCAGATGGTAGTCTGGTTGCCAGCGGCTTGTTTACCCAAGCCAATCGAGGAGCTACGGGAGCAGGCGGAAACTCGACGATTACCACAGGGAAGTTGATTGTCCAGGATGGGGCGCAAGTATCTGCTGGTACTTCTGGACTAGGAAATGGTGGGAATATTCAGGTTAATGCTTCTAATGGTTCTGTTGATCTCTCCGGGGACAGCCCCGATCATTTATTCGCCAGTGGATTATTTACGAGTACTTCTGGAGTTGGACAGGCAGGCAACATCACTGTTAATAGCAATACCTTCCGCTTAGCAGACGGTGCAGTTGTGAACGCTAGCACTACAGGTAAAGGTGACATCACTACTAACAGCAATGCCTTTCGGGGTGGCACTATCAATATCAACGCCAATACTTTTGATGTTGCTAATGGCGGAAGACTCGTTACCACTACTTCGGGGACGGGACTGGCAGGAGATATTAACTTGAAGGTGCTTAACAACATTTCCCTAGAAGGTCAGCGCAGCGGCCTATTTGCTAACACCACGGTTGGTTCAACAGGCGGTGGTGGCACAATTACTATTGACCCCAGCCGTTTAACGCTCACTAATGGTGCAGGCGTTGCCGTAAATAGCCAAGGAACCGGAATCGGTGGCAACTTAAACGTGCAAGCAGGTTCTCTCACCCTAGACAATCGGTCCTTCCTCTCAGCAACAACTAACAGCAGTACTGGTGGAAATATAAAGCTAACGGTACCATCTTTGATGCTGATGCGTCGCAACAGTCAGATATCCGCTAGTGCTGGCATTGCTGGCGGCAGTGGGAATGGCGGCAATATTGCTATTGACACCCCCTTCATCTTTGCATACCCTTCAGAAGATAGTGATATTAGAGCTAACGCCGCCACAGGTAATGGCGGCAAAGTACAAATCATTGGCTCTGGGAATGGCTCTGGGATCTTTGGCATTCAGTACCAGAAAGTTAATACCCCAGAGAGTGACATCACAGCCAATTCTACAGCGGGTGGTATCAATGGGACGGTCAACATCAACACATCGGGGATTGACCCCAGTCGTGGATTAGTTGCCTTGCCAACGGTGGTGGCTGATAATTCTCGGCTAATTGCCCAAGGCTGTGCCGCAGGGGATGGGACAACAGGCAGTAAATTTATCGTTACCGGACGCGGCGGCTTGCCCCCCAGCCCTGGCGAGCCACTCAGCAGTGATGCAGTATGGTCGGATGCCAGGCTGCCGACGGTAACTACTAAGAAGCATCGCGCTCAAATCACTGCCCCGAAGTCATCTTCCCCTGCTGTCGTTCCCATCGTGCCAGCCACTGGATGGGTGTTCAATGGTAAGGGTGAGGTGACTCTCACCGCCTCTGCGCCCACCGAGCCGCTCCAAATTCCTTGGATTACTCCAACTTCCTGTCATGCTCAATAAAGGCAAAGCGCATTGACTTTGCCTAGCCTAAAGAAGTCAACTACTGTGCCCACAGGGGACGCAGCTTGTAACTGGTCATCAACACATATCAGAACATAGCCTGCTCTAGCAGCATACTCCTATTGTTCGCGCTCCTGGCGATCGCAACTCTGATCAGATGTGGAGACGCGGCAATAAATCGCTACTTGCATGTTTATTTACTAAGTTTTTCTCGCAAAACTTTTTTCCATCGTTTTAATTCCAGCTTCATTTAAAAGTGCTGGATAAATTGTGGTATTAGTATCCATCTGCTTTATAAAAACGTTCCAAGCTTCAATGTTATTTTGGTTACTTTTTCTCACTCTAGGGCTAATTCAATCATGTTAAACTAAGTTTTTATCTGTAGAAATTATATTTTATGACACAGCTATATTTATTCAAAAGGTTGAAGGCAGCATCTCAGTTTTGCTGATTTAGCTGGGAAAGAGTCCAAAAAACGGGAAATGTAGTTGTGGTTTAGTGTAGTCCCGGCAAAAGTGAGATGTGTACAGGTTAAATGTACTCAAGTTGCAGCGAATTCAAAACTAGCCCAAACTTTTTTAGCGGAATAATAGCATGAAGAATAAATTCTTGGCTCTGAGTCTTCAACTTCTGGTGCTGCCAATGCTTGCATTGTTTGTTAGCCCAGACAAGGTTATCACTCAACTTGCTTGGCTTTATTCAGGAAGTACCTCCAGCGACTCCCCGCATAGTTTCAGCAAACAAGGTATTGGCAGGAATGACGTCAGCAAAGTAGAAGATGTTGCCCTGGGCAGTCTACCCGGTGGCATTAGCCCGGAGGGCTCCAACCTCACTTTGCCTTATTCGGGAACGACCTCCAATATCTCCCCTGCCTTTATGGCTACCAACACCGGTAGTGGCTATGGGATATTCGGCCAGAGCGATAATAACGTCGGCGTGTACGGCTACAGCAAAAGTGCCTTCGGCTTAATCGGTAACAGTGACAGTTCTATC
>JAABUX010004750.1_pt1 | contig 17035 bp, 31 predicted proteins | sample 5561851 | NCBI WGS metagenome assembly JAABUX01 (sample SAMN10711883, study PRJNA513361) | rock metagenome | isolation source: Antarctica rocks | place: Antarctica: Victoria Land, Richard Nunatak red sandstone | collected 2016-01-03 | reverse complement strand
TACAGATTAATGAACGACAGGTTCATCATCAGGTGTCAGTAAAGTGGTAGGGTTCGCGATTAGGATCAGGGCTGTCAACCTACCCTGTCTGGGTGATCATCGAACTGGCAAGTCATTGTCAGTGGAATCAATTAAGACAGGAGCGCTGCTGGGGCAGGTACCCATAACAAGCAAGGTAAAAGTCGCTGCAATGGCCTACTCCTGGACAGACAAATTATTAAAGAGCAACCACCGTCAATCCGGCTGATCCTGCTGCATCGAGGCAACTGTACCGATGAGCTGTTTGCTCCGAAACTGACAGACACACTGACGGTGCCATGTACGGTCGGTACACGACTGCGGCGCTGGCTCGCGGTGCGGGAGGTGGGGGACGCCGCGGATGCTGCAGCCGCAGGAGCTGCCACCAGCCGCTCCAGCGGCGTGGATCACGTCAGTGGAACAGTGTTTGGCAGGAGCAGCTCGGCGGGGACGCGCAGGCTGAGGCCGCTGCGGGCTGCATTGCAGACGATCCAGGCCGACAAACTCATGGCCGACGCGCCCACAGACTCCTGGCATCATGGCGCCTCTTGCGGTCGCGCCAACGACGATTTGAAGCGTCGCCGTGTAGTGCGTAGTTTCAACACCAGTGCAGCTGTGCCGGGTGCTGCACAGCTAAGTGGAAGAGGGGGCTGGGGCGCGGCCCGAGCGCAATGCTCTCCTCCATCTGCTCGACCACAGTACGATCGTGCAGGGAAGGCAACTGGCTCGCAACATAATGGAAGCGCTTTCGCCCGACGGCGCAGTGGAGCTTGCTCACGAGCTGAATGTCGTTAAAGTCTGCCGGGATACATTTGCCGGAATTGCACCCTATGACCCACTTGCGGAAAACTCCCTTCGAAACATTGTCATCCCGTGAATATGAAGAGTTCGATTATCGCTGAGATCAGCATTTCGCCTGCTGGGTCGCCAGTCACCGTCCGAGCGCCCGCGGCAGCGAGTGAGTGAGTGACTCTCAGTGAGTCAGGCACGCAAACTCGGTGCGGACTGCACTCGTGTCTGGTCGCCTGGATAGTGGCAAACAGTGCGGGCACCGACCACTGTCGCTGCTGCAGGTGGCGTGCATCCTGGCACAGAACACTACAGGTGCACCTCCCGCACTTGCTCACTACGCGCTCGACCCATCGCACCAGGGTGGCGCAGGCTTCCAGTAACATGTGACGAGTGGCCGTGACGCGGTGCTGATTGCGAAGTCCTGCTTTACAGGAGCCGGCGCTGGCGCGGAGGGCGCCAATACAAGGCCCATGGTGTGAGTCATGTCGTTGCCTGCCTGATTCTTGTTCTTGACTGTTTTACGATTGCTGATCGAGCCAGGGTGTGGCTTCTCGTGCAGAAAACAGGCAAGTGGGACGGCCACGAGCTGCAGTATTTGAAGCAGCTTATGAAGACCGCACCGGTCCGCGCCAGGGCCGTCAACATGCTGCCACAGAACTACCTGCTGGAGGTGCTTGCATGCTCCATGCCCATATGCCACGACATGCTGCTCTTTCTTTCTGCGCTTTCCGGTCGGTCTGTGCGCCTCGCTCCCGGCTCCTGCGGTGCATTCGATCTCACTCTGCATCAGCATCATTGCCTAAAGTGTTCGCCCCTGCACACCCAGCTGAATTGGTGCTGAGTTTAGCAAGGCTGTATGCAGGAAGTGGAAAAGGACGACTTCCTGCAGCGTGACCGTGTTACCGTCAGGTCCCAGTTCCACTATCTCGTCGACAAGATGCCGCCGAAGAAGCAGGGCGACTACCGGCAGGAGCGTCCCAGGGCAGGTACCCCCGTCACGTCTGCTGCCCCATCAGATCAGCCAACCATATTGTCGTCTACTGACGAGCATGGCAATCCTGAAGGGAGCGGTACAGTGCAGCGCCCTCGCCACTGTAGACAGTTGACAACAAGCAGACGCGACCTCTGCTGCCTGTTTTCTGCAGACGGTGTGGACCCTGTGGAAGCACGGCAGAAGAGGAAGAAGGAGACGGACAGGAACCGAAAGTGAGTCCACGTGAGGAATCATCGCGACTTTCTCAGCTGTGCCAGACAATTTGCGGGAAGACCCCGCTTGGTAGGGTCAGCTCGACCCTAGTGTTGCTGATGTGAGCCGGCGCGCTGCTCTGCAGGCGCAAGTCTGTCAGGCGACAATACTTGTGGACGCTGGAGGAAATGAAGCATTGAAAGCAGCGATGAGAAATGCACTGCTGCAAAACGATCGCCCGCCGCTGGACTGTGTGCGAGAGGTGTGCCCAAACCTTGCCTCATTGCCATGACCTGCAGCCGTTCCTCTTCTGCGCTATACAGCCAGTCTGTGCGCGGCTGTCTCGCACCGTGTCCATGAAGACCTCGTAGACTTCTGCCTTCAGTGATCACCCTGCGCGGATGAATTCATGCTTCAGTCGCCATTTGCAGTAAGATGAACCAGTGTCCATACTTGTGCGCAGGCAATGCGCAAGTTCAAGCACATCAGCCGGCCTCAGCTCTACCACAAGTATCGAGGTTTCGCCCGGAAGGAGCCGCGCGGCTCCTTCGCGCTTCGCGCTCTGACAGGCTCGCCTTCAGCGCCGCGAGAGCCCGCTGTCTGTCTGTCTGGGGCGCCGAAGCTCGCTTGACAAGCGGTTCCGGTATCTGCCGCTTTCCCGCCTCCCAGCTGCCGCAGCCGCCGACGTCATCGAGCTGTCATCGGACAGCGAAGACGACGAGGCCCCAGGCGAGAGCGGCAGCCGCGGCGGCACCGGCAGCGACGGCCATCAGCGCGCTTCGGCGCCCCAGACAGACAGACAGCGGGCTCTCGCGGCGCTGAAGGCGAGCCTGTCAGAGCGCGCCCCGGAACGGGGACTGCAGGTCCGTGCCCATGTCACCGTTGGTTCTGCAGTCCGCCTTCGCCACACAGGTCCCTTATGTGGACGCGTAAAGATGCCCCCGTCCTGAAGTCAGGATGGGGGCTGCGTGGGTTTGCTTTGTGACCTCTTGGCACATGACAGTGTCGTAGATAGCCCTTAGAGCAATACATGCAGTCCGTGGTCATTAAACCTGCGGTGTGTCTGTACGCATCTCATACTGGACATCTCACAAGCGAACCTGATGCCGTGCAGTTTGAGGAGGAGCGGGAGCGGGAGCGCTCGCCGTGGTCGGCGAGCGGGGCGGGCGACCAGCAGCCCGCGCAGCCTCCTGCCAAGCGGCACTCGACTGACTCGCCAGCAGCCGGTGCGCATGTTTGGCAGATGCTGCGACCTGCGTGCGGATGCTGTTTCGCTGTGACAAGGTCTTACACCCAGAGCATTTGCAGCGTCAGTGGTCAGAGGGCGTCCAACCAATCCCTTTGCATGGCATGGCAGGGCTGAGCATGTTGCAGCACCTAGCAGTCCCTGCTTCTTCCTTAGTCCGAGGGATGGCATTGCCTGCAGGAGGCCCGCGACCAAGCGTGGCCGGCAGGACGACGGCGCCCGCACCAACCGGGTGGCGGCGTTCAAGGCCATACTCCGGGTCGACGAGGCGCGGCCTGTGCAGGAGCAGCATGGAGGTGCGCAGTGCTGTTGGGCACAGCCTTGCAAGATGCGTTCAGTGGAATATGCTCAAGTCCCCTACTGCTCAACCTACAAATACTTTTAATGACCAGCCCTGTCCTTGATATGGTCGCATGATCCGAGTGCGGCACATTATCCCCTTGGTCTCACCAGCCGTACCTGTCCGACCATTGGTCTCGCGTAATTTGTTCACCCTGGCCAGCGGAGGCTGCTGTTCTGCCGGCAGGCCCGGGCGTTGGCTACCGCGGTGTGCTGGCCGAGGCGCTGCAGCAGCCTCAGGAGCTGGCGCCGATCGCAGTCGGTGCGCTGCGTCTCCTTCAGCACAGCTCGCTCGTCCATTGACCATCCTGGTTGTTGGGGTATGCCCTGTGATGTTCACTGGCGACCTAGGACCATGTCTGTTTCTTGCTGCTTACTCATCCGTCATGTCACGGCCCGCAGGGGAGCCAATGACGGGCGCGGCTGATTCCGTGTTCTGGTCCCAGCCTGCTCCGGCGTCCACGGCGGAGACTGCTGGCCTGACGACGGCGGCCTGTCCTTCGCAACCGGGAGGCGACAAACTCCCGCCGCTCCGCGACGCGCTGAGGAGCCTGAGGGCCGCCTTCCAGCCAAAACCGCCTGCTGACAGAACCACGTCGATCATGTCGTCCAGCGGCAGCGCCGCTGCTCCAGCGACTCCGCGTGCCGGCGGCGAGACGGCGCCGTCTGCCGCTCTGTATTGTCGTTTGCCTGAGCCGCCCAGCCCCGACAGGCTGCTGGACCGCCCAGGCCGAGCCAGTGAGGGGTTGTTCTATAAGGACTACGGCGCCTACTACGAGTGACGGGTCGTCAGCGGCAGACGGGCCAGGTTGCATTGGGGAGTCTAGCCCGTGTCGCGGTGGATTGGCTGCTGTTGGGGAGGCGAAATCATGTGGTGAAGTGCGTCACAGACTGTGTATGTTTGACTCGGCACATCGAGGTGCTTCAGGGCCTTGCGCGCTCTGGTCTGAAAGATGAGCACTCGGAACATTTGCCTGGGAACACGCAGCATTGTGTTGATAAGCCACGGCCTGCAGTCCCTGCGTCTCTGACGAAGCTTCGGCTAGCACACGCAGCGGCTGCTCGCTATCGCCGCGATGTTGAACCGAACCGGAGCGGTCATCTATGTCGGCAACCTCCCCGACGACATCCGCGAGCGAGAGCTGGACGACCTGTTTTATAAGGCGCGCCTCGAGGCGATGGAGGCGTGTCGGCATGCAGCCAAGGCGTCAGCATGTATTTGCCTGCGTTGCCGCCAGCGTATCCCTTCGGTCCCCCAGCCGACCTTCCGACTGCTGCGTGAGCATGCGAGCTAGGATCTTGCAGCGGTAAAGCGGCAGCACTTGGCACGCTCTGCTAGCGTCATGCAGGGCTTGCAACCGTGTCTCCGAGTGTGCTTGCCTCGTATGCTTGATATTCGCATGCACGCTCTACACTTACACCTTCACGTCGCATGCATTTTGTGCCCCCCCCCCCCGCCCCGGGGCGAGCCCGTGCGGCTGACATGCACTGCGTGCTTGCAGTTCGGCCGCATCGTCAGCGTCGACCTGAAGAGCCCGGCGGTACCGCCGCCGTTCGCGTTTGTCGAGTTCGATCACCCGAGGTGCGGAGCTGCTGCGGAGGCCAGGCAAGGGCCCGGCCGGACGCCCGGACCCCCTGGATTGCACGAGCTCGGGCAGCGTCTGCTCCACTGCATATGGTCGGGGTTGCCGTGCTCCGCTCGAAGCTAGGACTGCCCGGATGCGGCGTGCAGCGTCGCCGGCGCCCATATGGCGACAGTCGTTGAGGCCTCATACCTGCACCTATCACAATGTGCGGAGCTCAACGCCTGTGCAAGTGATTTGCTGAGAAGGGCTGCTAATTGATGTATCGGCAGCGCTTTGATGGCGCTGCCCGCAGCCCGACGCTGTATGCCTTGCTGTCACTTGAGCTTTGCTTTCATTACTGCTCATAATATCTCTGTGTGTGCTGCACATGTGGCTTATGAGTGACCGCCGTCAGCATAGTGTGCTGAAGCTTGCGCCTGTGCTGCACAGGGCGGCCGCGGACGCTGTGATCGCGCGCAACGGCTACGAGTTTGGCGGCGCGCGCCTGCGGGTCGAGCACGCGCACCGCGGCGCGGCAGGTGGCGGAGGCTTCGGTGGCGGCGGCGGCGGCTATGGAGGCGGCTACGGACCGCCCCCGTACGGCGGAGGCTACGGCGGGGGCTACGGCGGGCCCCCACCCCGCGGCGGGTGCGCACGCTTCTGCAGCGCGACACTGGTTTGCTGAGGTCAGCCGCAGTGCACAACTAGCCGCTGTTGTCATTGCGCGCAGTATCAGGTTTTAGTCTCAGGAACCTAATGATGGAGCAATACCGTATGCCGGTTTCGATTTCGTTTGGTTGCGACCAGTCCACATTATCTGTATGACAGCGATACATCCTGCTGTCTGCCGCGAGCATACGCCGAATACCTTAAACACACTGCGTCTGTTGTCTATCCGCGCAGGTATGGGCCGCCACCCCGCAACCCAGCACGCATCAGCAGCCACCGCTGCATCGTCAGCGGCCTGCCATCGTCGACGAGCTGGCAGGATCTGAAGGCGAGCGCAGTTACCCAATGTGGCTTCACCACAGCTCCCAATTGCATTGCATGCTGGTTGCATTCGGGCCGAGCGCAGCTAAGCTCCTTCAATGGTCTCTGAGGCATTTATCAGGGCATGTAAGCTCAGAGTCTTCAAGTTTGTTCTCAATATCGACCGTAGGTACAGTATAGCAGAGGGAGCCTGTGCCCGCCTTATTTCATGCCAGTAGAGGCATGTGCAACAGCAATTTGCTAGAAGAGGTATTGCACCTTGACCTAACCCTCTCATCGTGACCTCAAAACTTCCTCTATCATCTCAAACGCAGTGGTCTTTTTTCAGCTCAACCTCTGTGTGGCTGCGGTTCACAGCCTGACCGCATCTCGCGATGCTGCAGGACTTTTTCCGGAAGAGCATCACGCCGGAGTACACGGACATCCAGCGCGTCGACCGCGACCGCGTGCGCGGCATTGTCGAGTTCGCGACCCGCGAGGACCTCAAGCGTGCCATCCGCGATCTAGACGGTGCGCTCGGCGGCTGTCGGCAATCTCCCTGGCTTGGCTGTCAAGAATCATCATTTGATGCATGACCGTAACTGCATTTGTGTTTCAGGATTTTGAGGCCGCCTATACTACCTTGAGGTGTCACGTACTGGTCGTCCCTGAGAAGCTGCACTGAGGCTACTGCCGTGTGAGGGAGGTCAGCTGCCCTTGACATGAACCCCTGGCGTTATTGCGGGCTGTTTGCTTCTTGGACGTCCAGGCTCACTTTACAACGGTCGACCGCTGCAGACACGGAGTTCAGCAACCGCTTCGACAAGGCCTACGTGCGCATCACCGACGACTCGCAGCGCTCCCGGTCCCGTTCGCCCCGCGATCGGTCACCGCGCGGCCGGTCGCGCTCGCGCGACGCGCGCTCCATGTCTCGCAGCCGCAGGTGATTATCGACTCCTGCCGTAAATGCCTATGACGACTCCGGGCATTGCGTGCTCACGCTTTTTGTTGATCGGACTGGCCGCCCTGTGCCTCGCTGCACTATCTTCTCGCTACTGCCCGTGTCCTGACAGTAAGCTTGCGTTGGATGAACACAGTCTGCGTCCAGAAGGGCGCATATGGGCCCCTTACGTCCGTCGCCGTTCGCACCTTGTCGTTGACATGCTGCTTGCCGGCTCTGTGCGCAGCCCCCGGCGGCGGACGCTGAGCAGGTCCGTGTCCCGGTCGCGCAGCCCCGTTCGCCGCGACGACAGCCGCTCCAGGTGCGGCTTGCAGCCCGGCAGAGTGACGCAGGCCTGATGCCGGTTTATCCGGTATATGTGTGCGCTATGTGTCTGATTCGGATTGTCTCCTTGACTCGGCGTTTTCAGTCAGCCGTACGTCTGGTTGCAAGCGGTCCGTGACAACCATGCGCAGAGCACCATGGCTGGCATCAAAAATCACAAGACCCGCGCGCATGGCGGTACCGAATCGACTTTTTATCACGGCGCTGTCAGCGCTGACTACCTCATGAGCACCTGCAGGTCCCGAAGCCCGGTGAAGTCTGTCAGCCCGGCGCGCAGCCCGGAGAAGGAGGCTGACAAGGAGGCCGACAAGGACCTCGACAAGGATCTTGACGACAATGACCGAGAGAAGTCGGCGAGCCCGGCCAAGAGCGACGACTGAGGCCTGCCGGCGGAGCCCGCCGGCTCGCAGCGCCAATCAGCCTGGGGGTCGGCTGCAGCAGCGGCTCAGCGGTGCCGGGCAGTCCGTGGCGGGTCGGGCGGTTGGGCTGGACGGCGTAGGCAAGCGGCAGCTGTTCATTTACATGTGTTGAAGGTTCTGTTCACAGGCTGGTGTCCGAGCCGCACGGTCTCTGTGAGGTGTTTGCGAGGACGGCCACGGTCCGTTGCGCTGGGCCCGGCTGCCGGGCTGTCTGCTGGACCCCGGACCCTCGGTGTGGGCCAGGACGCGGTCGAGTCGGTGTTGCTTCGGCCGAGGACGTAGGGCAGAGGAAGCGTAGGGCAGTGTTCTCGGGCACGGACGGCAGCCGCAGGCCCCCCGTTACCCAAGCTGCGCTGTTCCCTTCCTCTGAAGCCCGCAAGTGCCATCGTTTGTTACCAGCCAATGTTTTTCAATGTGCAAGTGTCACCATCATCAGCCTGATGAGGCTTCACCACTGCAGCCCAGTCAACCCATGACGTGCTCTGCTCGTCCATCACCAGCTGGCCGGCCCTTCGTCAGCAGCAGGCGCCTGCACGGGCATGAAGCCGTGGCAAAGCGGATGCCGCACATGGTCATGGCGGACGGATGCGAGGGCAAATGTACTGCTGTGGCCGGTCGAGCAGACTCGCATGTTGTTGCATTACTAGGGCGTGTGCTGGGCGTGATGTAATGGCGCAGACTGTACTTTCCGCTGCATCCTCATTGTGTGCAGCAATGGCGAAGCAACAAGCATCCCGAATGAACAGTAGTCATGAAAGCAGACTCACCCTCACTGGCGTGTGTCTGATCTGAGCGACACGCGAACAACAAAAGCTATGCGCAAGCGGGTTTGCGTGGGCAACGCTGCAGCGCTTGCCTGACCGTGCACTTGAGGCACTGCGATACTTGACCTAAGGCAAGTGCTGCTCTCCACTATGCAATCCATGCACACCATGTTGCATGCCGCCTCTCCCGAGCCGCATGATTCTACAGCATCTACAGTGCGTCCAGACCACGTCCGCTGCCGCCTTCGCATATGCAGCATGACAAAAACACTGATGAAGCCAAGTGCATGCTGCGCCAGGGGTCTGGGACCTCGGCAGCACAGGAGATCCGGTTGCAGGACCGCATGCCTCTACAGGGTGCTGAACTGCAGTTGACACGCTTTTTCCCTCAGGACTCATTTTGTAGACATGGCCCGGCCGCCGTTTGTTCACCCCTCACGCGGCTGGGCTGTCGCTGCTGGCGGCAGGGCGGTGAGCCTGCAGACCCGCTGGCGCCGCCCCGGCTCTGGCGCCGCCCATCAGGCCCGCCAGGTGATACACTGTGTAGGAACGGGAGATGCTGATGAGCGCCTCTACAGGGCCGTCGGCAACAATTGCTGTGCAAGCGCAGCCTTGCAGGTGTTGATGAGCAAAGCAATCCCTGGTCCACCCTACGTGTGGGTGACGGCTATGCACATCCTTTCACACACATGTGGTGCAGAGCCAGGCTCCATCGCATATATTACCGGCTTTGCCGAGCGACATTTGACAAGGGAGAGATGGCAGAACCAGCCGGGGAAACGCACGAGAGGGGTCGACGAGCTCGCCGAGGCCACCCTGCCCCGGCATGAGCGTAGCGTCGGACGCTGGCCCCAGCTGCAGCCTGCGCAGCGGCATGGATCTCGTCAGTGGCATCTAGACTGGCGTGCCTGCCATGAAGCACGAACAATCAGTTGTGCAGCCGTATTATCAGTAGCTACTCCGCCGCAATCCACGGGACAGTCCTGACTTCCAAGCGTTGGGACAACTCATGTTCCTACGTGGACCGCAGCCTGCGTCACATCTGCGCGGTGACGAGGCACGGAGCGCAGGCGCTCACCCATTTGCAGCGGCACTTCCGGCTCCAAACCCTTGCAGTCCGCCGAAGCCCTGCAAGAGGCTCTGCTGCTGCTGGTGCGTCCCCTGCTGCGGCTGGGCCCCGTGCAGGCCTGCCGCTGCGCTCTGGAAGCCCTGAAACCCTGCCCCAGCGCCTGCAACCTCACGTCTTGTGTCATTCAGAGTGCGGCGATGTGGATGACTGGAAAGGGTGGGGTGACGCTTGGTACAGCCGTGAGAACTTGTAAGAGTAGTGGGAGGACCGGGAACGTCGGAAACGGAGCATGCAATCTCTCACAGCACAATCTAAGCTGCACACCTGGCAACTCGGCCATGTGAGCTCCGGCACCGCCATTGCCCCCCTGACCGCCGCCGGTCACGCCGTGCGTCGCCGCGTGCTGCTGCAGCCGTGACAGCTCACCGCGCAGGGCCTCGTTCAGGCTGTCCTGCAGGAGGTTATGGGCACACAACATTTGTTGCAACACTGCCTTGTGCGCATTGTGCGGCGCTGTCTGCAGGCGATGGTTGACCGAGTACAGGTTCAGTCCCCATTGCGTCACAGGGAGGCCGGTGGTGAGGTTGCCGCGCCCACGAGTTGTCGGGCTGCCTTAGGCTCAGAGCGCCCGGGAGCAAGTCAGTGACGCAGGGTCGCGGCCAGACACACCTTGTACTGCGTTTCCTGCAGCAGGGCTGCCACCTGCATCCGAAGCTGCTCGTTCTGCTGGGTCATGCCTGCATGCGCACCCACACTGCCTGTCAGCAGATGGGCTGCAGCACAGTCCCTTGCTATGTCGCTCTGATGATCTTAGACTGGCGAGTGCCAGGACGCAGCCACCCCCCTTCTTGTGAGTGGCGTGGGCTTGCAGGGCAGCGCATCCGGTGTCACAGGCACTGAAGCACCACAAACTCAGGATGTGCTGCCATCGGGAGGGGGTGACGCAAGCACGACCGTTTGTTTGCAGACTTTCAAAGGGAACAGAGCATCATCCACAAGGTCGTATATCAGAATCTCAGGCGAGGACTGCGTGCGCACTGGCGTGGCGGCTCTGGACCAGCGCCACCTGCGGCTGCATCTCGTTCAGGTCGGTCTGCAGGCCCGCCACGTTGGCCTCCAGGTCGCTGATGTACTGCAGCTTCCGCATCCGCGACCGCTGCGCGCTCTGCCGATTCGCGATCACCCGCCGATTGGTCTTTCTCCCGCCACCAGCGCCAGGACGGCCTGTGGCACCGGCGCACTGGTTGTGAGCATTTGTGTCAGACGTGCACTGCCCAAGCCGTCTCTACGCATGCCGAGGCCTCGTCGCTACCCAATTTTACATGTCATGACGATGCAAAACGTGGCTTCCGGTTTTGAGACCTGCCATTCAGCACTGTACTGACCCTGCAGTGTCTATTCAGCCGGTCAGGAGCATTGGAGCGCACCCTCCTCTTCCTCCTCGGACCCGCTCATGCTGCGCCCAGCGGACGTCGGGCGTCCGCCCTTGGCGGTGCCGGCCGACCCGCTGCCCCCGCCGCTGCCGGCACCGGTTGAACCGTAGCGCCTACAGAGTGTCGCTCAGGGTGTCAGGAACCTCCTCGACTGGCTGGCAGCTGCAGCTACAGCCACATTGCGCAGTCCAGACGCGGCTGTGGGCCACGGGCAAGCGCATAGGCTGTGCCATCGAGCAACAGCACATGTGCTCCCTGTTCAGAGGCAAGCTCGTCTTCACTTCATCCGCAGTCCTGATGGAAGGTCATCACGCTGTGGAATTGCGGACAGCACCCTGACCCTTGATCCTAATCCCAACCTCCGCGGACAATACCCTGACGCTTGGCCCTGAGCCCTAACCCTAGACCCTGCACCCCGCGGACCTGCGGGGTCCGGCGTCCATGTCCTCGTCGCTGTCGTCGGGCGGCTCCTCGGCCTCCTCGTCCTCCTCCAGCTCGTAGTCGGGGTCGTTGTCCTGCACCGCCGCGCGGGAGTCCACGAACTCCGACCGCCTGCGCGGCGACGGCATGGGCATGGTCAGTGCACGGCTGGGTCAGCTCTGGCTTCGGCGCTGAGGGTTCACGAACGACAAGATGGTGTGGACATTGGAGGCCCACAGCGCCGGCGGGATCGTGAGCGCCGCCGAAGGTGCAGCCTGAGGTTTTCCCTGCCTTGCAGTGCCCACAGGAACCAGGGTGTCACACCGTGGGAACGGCAATGGGCTGCGACGCGATTTCCAGCAGCTATGTGACGTCGGCGACCGCACTGAACGAGGCGGAACGTTGTCCCGAGTCATTTTTGGTGCAACCGATTGTCCTGAGGGATGAGCTGCCTCTGAGAGATTCCGGACCTGGTGGTCTTACGCGGCCGGGCCGTCCGCCGTCGGCCACCGCCGCCCCCGCCGCCTGCCTCTTCCGACGCCGCGGCGCCGCCGGCTTCCCGTCCCGCCGCGGGCTTGGCTTCGCCAACGCCGCCTGGGCGCGCCGCCACGGGCTGCTGGGGGAGGGGCACCTGGAAGGCCGATGACGGCTGCGGCTGACCGGACATCGAGGCGCTCTGCGCAAGCATGCACCACTGTGGCACATCGAGCTCCTACTGCATTCAATGCCGAGGCATAGTGGTCCATTGTTGCGGGCTTAACTGCTGCGAGTGCGTGGCAACGCTCCCATCAATGCTGTGATACAATGCCACAGGGATGTGTTGCTTAGGCATGGTAGTGTGAGCGCGATGGCGCGGTGCACGAGAAGCCCTCATAAAAGCGCAGCAGGTTGCACGGCCTCATGACGGCCTTTTGGCGGCATGTCCCAGCGCGCTTTTCAGGCTTGCACAGGCTGAGACCGTGTCGCTGTCCGGCCCCTGTTGCATAGAAATACGGCCGCCATGAAAACAAGATCGCCGCTGAATGGGCGCACACCTGCTGCTGCCAGCTGCTCAGGAACGCGTGCTGGCGCCCCAGCTGCGCGGCGTCTGCCTCGGCGGATGATCCCGCGGCCGCGGAGGTTGCTGTTGGCAGGTGCGGCATGCCTGCGGCCCCGCCATGCTCCATGCGCGCTGTGGTGCTGATCTAAGGCTCACAGTGCGGCATCACGGCGCTCGCAGCGCGCTGCGCGCTGGCACGGTCGGTCTGGGGTCCGAGAACCAGTGCGCGGCTGTCGCGGGGCAAAAAGGCCGCCTGCTTGCACTTTTTGCCGCCTGCGCGCACGTGAAAGGAGCTGACCCGACCGCACGGGGGGAAGGTACGCGGGACCTGCTGAGAGGACCACACTCGCCGTATGCGGATCCTCACAACGGCGCTCGACGGTCGCGGCATTGTGGCGGGGGTAACATGTCGAGCCTCATGACGTAGAGGCTACAGCAAAGCTGTCGTCGCCGCTGTCACTGCTGTCGCGTCGGCAACTGAAGGAGAAGGGGCCATCCGGTGCCAGCCAAGGCAACCAGCTGTCACCGTGCTGACGCTCGCCGCTCGAACGCTGCAATATCACACGAAGCTGTCCTCACCTGCGGATGTGTGGTGAAGGAGCACCTTCCTGGGAAGGCCACCTTTTTGGGTGTTAAAGCGCAGCCGCACCGGGGACTCACGGGTCCTGCTGCTCTGACAGGCCGTTCAAACTATGTTATGTTGACGCGTATTTTTGTAAGGCCCATTGCAACGGCAACCGGGCTTTGTGCTACCCGATCGGAGCATTTCGTCGTACTTGGGATCGTCGCTCAATCAAGCATTCTGCTGCGCGGTACCCCTCCCCTCCCGGCCGCCCGCTTCTTCGCAGTAGGGAGCTGCAGACGGCGATACTGAAGCATCGATCAAAGCATTGCTACAGCTAGCCGAAAGCTTTGTCAGTGTCAGCAAGAGCGTCAGCGCAACCTCGCCCCCCGTCAGCAGCCTGTGCATTGAGAGGCCGCTGCACGCCGCGCTTCGGTGCCAGCGCGCAGCGGTCGCGCCTATGGAGGCGCCTTGACTGAGCGCGGCCCCGCGCACTGCGCACGCCGGTGCCTTAGCACGCTGACGCAACAGCCTGCTTGAGCATGCCCCGCGCACTACGGCGGAGGGAATGTATAGCAGCGGCTCAGCGCAGTGTCCGCAAGCTGATTCAGATCAGCCTGCTGGCTCTCGCGTTTGCGCGCTGCGCCGCCGGCACCATGCGGGCTCTGGACGCCTCCCGTGTAGCCACTGCTGTTGGGACACAGCGGGATGCAGCCGAGTTTTCGTACCCAATACCTACTGGGCATAGGTGGGCAACACTCGCGCATGGCGGTATGGTTTCAGCAAAATGTGCCTTGCGTGCCGCAGCCAAGCGAGACTAACCGGCCTTGCCGTCGCATTTGCGTCATGCTGAGTCACCTCAATGGCAGGCTGCCCACCTGAGACCATAGGTTGTCGATACCCTCGAGGCTCTGAACGGCAGCCGCCTGTGTTACCTATGCACCGCATGCGCGCATGGAGCTTGTATCAATGCCCTCACAACCAGGCTCGCGGTGTGCCATGCGCATCGCCAAATGCAGCCTTTGTGAGCGGGTTGACGTGTCACGCGGCGCAGGGAGGCGTACGTGACGCTGCTGTACGGGGAGGAGTTCCTGCTCGGGGTCCGGGTGCTGGGCCAGTCGCTGCGGGAGACCGGCACCACGCGGTGAGCTCCTGATGGCCTGCCGGTTTGGGCATTGGCACTTGCTTTATCATCACGTCGGGCCGTCACTCTGGTGAAGCCTTTGATATCTGGTTCATCACATAAAAGACAGTGGGCCAACGGGACTGTTGACGCGTGCACAGCAAGCAGCCAGAGTGCGATAATTGTTCACCCTAGCCACTCAAAAGGCGATTATGTCTGCATCTGTGTCGGTGCCACACCATCCCTTGGACAGTCAACTACACCCTCAGCCGGTACCCCTGCGCAGCGACCTGGTTGTGCTGACGGCGGGGGAGCTGTCGGCGGACGGCGAGGACACGCTGGTGAACGAGGGGTGGGAGGTGCGGCGGGTGGCGCCGATCCGGAACCCGGGCACCTGGACCAGCACCGGCGCCAAGCGCTACCCGCCGCGCTTCTGGGCCGTGTACACCAAGCTCCTCATCTTCAACCTCACCAGCTACAACACCGGTGCGCGTCAGAGCTGCTACGCTCTTCGGCTGAAGTCTTTGGATAGTCCAAACTTTGCGGTATTGCTGGTGGGTGCCGCAGTCGCATGCACCCAGGAGGTGGCTGGTCTAGAACACGGTGTCGAGGGTCTGTGTCGTTTGTGACCTCCCCGACAGGAGATAGCCGCGGCGTGGGCTGCGCCTGTAGGACGTGGCAGACACGGCTGCAAGCGCCATTCCGCCGCTTCGCCACATTTGCTTTAGGGTTTCCAAAAGCGCGCCATTTGGCTGTATCCTGCGTGCGGGGTGCCCCAGCAGAAGCCGACCGGTGCATCATGGACTCCCCGCAGTGGTGTTCCTGGACGCGGACACGTTGGTGGTGCGCAACATGGACGAGGCTTTCCGGTGCCCGGGCTTCTGCGCCAGCCTGCGCCACTCGGAGCGCCTCAATTCCGGCGTCATGGTCCTGCACCCCTCCAAGGCGCTCTTCGCCGACATGATCAGCCAGGTCGACCGGCTGCCGTCCTACACGGGGTGCGCCGACACGCAGTCACTGTCACATGAACATGCGCATGAAGACCTTCCGTGAATGTGCTGCGTGCAGTGCAGAGCCGTGGGACCGCTCGTGCTCGGCTGGCATCGTCTGCAGGCTGTGAGCAGGATGGCTAAGAAATTATCGTCATTCGCATGCCTATCAATGCACAGCCGGTCGCCAGTGCAATGCCTGCAGCGCCGCTCCCCTCTCTGTGTATTTGCTTATGTCATAGCCCCTCTCGCAGGGGCGACCAGGGCTTCCTGAACAGCTACTTCGAGGGTTTTGCCAGCGCGCCGGTCTTTGACCCCGGCCTGGACGAGGCGTCGGCTGCAGAGCTGAAGTACATGCGCCTGCCAACGCGATACAATGCGGACATCGGCCTGTACGTGATCAACGGCAACAAATGGTCCATACCCACCAGTGAAATCAGGTGGGCACAAAGTCCGCCATGTCAAATGCATTGCCATCGGTGCAAAAGGCATGGAATTTTATGAGGGGAATCGTTAAGCAGTGCAGTTTGATATTTGGTGTCCTGCTGCGACGGCAGAGACTGCCCGGGCAATTGATGGTATTCTACTCCTGATCGCTGCGCGCAGGGTGATGCACTTCACGCTGGGCAACTTCAAGCCGTGGGCGTGGTACACGCTCTGGGTCATCGACCAGGTCTGCTGTCCTTCTCAGCCCTCCAGCCCGCTCATGTACTTGGCAATCTCTCCTGCGCTGCTCACTTTGACCACCGTTTCTTCCATGGTGCTGCCGGAGTCTGTGTCGGTGCTACCCATCAGCCGCTGGCAAACCCTGTGATGCACTCGTCTCCTCAGACCGTCGCATTCTTGTGGCCAAGCGCAGGTGCCGCAGTGGGTGGCGTTCAGGGAGCGGCTGCCGCCGACGCCGCGCGGGCTGAAGGCCGGCGACACGGTGGCGGACGTGCTGGCGCGCAACGTCCTGCTGCCGCTGCCGCTGCTGCTGACTGGCCTCTTCGTCTACAGCTGCTTCTGGCAGTGAGGCTTGATCCCTCATGCAGTGGATCACATTTTGCTTCGTCGACCTGCTAAACAATACTCATCAGCTGGCAGCAACACATCCGGCAGGCGCACGTGATTGTTGCTCGAATCTGGCGCAACGCTGCCTGAGGTGGTACGATACAGTATTGTCGCAGAGATGGTGGCGGCGCTGCGAAAGCTGTCCGTGCAGATCATGTATGCCATGGGCTCGCAGACGAAGTTCGCTCTTACCCATGGTTGCTCGCTCCGGCTGACCTCCAGGTGTGCGCTCGCAGCGGGGGCGATGTCTGGCCGCTGGTGAGGCGTTCGGTGAGCATCAAAGCCAACGGGTCGCACGCGAGGAGCGTGCCAGCGGCGTTCGGGTCGCCGCCCAGGAAACCGCACGGCGGCATGGCGCACATGGCGCTCCAGCGCACGGGCTCCATGCCGCCCGCCTGCTTCCCGCTGCCCCGCGGGTGCCCTAACCCCTAACCTTAACGCTAGCCCTAACCCTAACCCTAATCCTTGACCGGCGGGTGCTGCCCTGCCTCTGCAACGTTATGCATATAACCTATCAGCGAGTCGGCAGTCGGAGCTGCCCATTTATCTGTGGGAGGTGGGCTGGACGCATGCCCTCTGGCGTCGTCTGCTGGATGCTGCTTCTGAAGAATAGCATGGCACACACGCGCTCCTCTTGCAAGCCCTTGCGATACGTCATGCACAGGGATCCGAGCTAGGCGGAATATATGCAGCTAGCTTTCAGTTGGTGCCTCTATGCTCGATGTTGCGCTGGGTTCCGAGAGTGCGCACGTGTTGCGCAGGTT
>JAABUX010004749.1_pt1 | contig 17036 bp, 25 predicted proteins | sample 5561851 | NCBI WGS metagenome assembly JAABUX01 (sample SAMN10711883, study PRJNA513361) | rock metagenome | isolation source: Antarctica rocks | place: Antarctica: Victoria Land, Richard Nunatak red sandstone | collected 2016-01-03 | reverse complement strand
GAACGGCTGGTCGAGCGACGCGAGCAGCGGGGGCAGCCAGCCGAGCCGCTCCGCCTGCAGCTCGACGCGGAACCAGCGTTGGGTCTCCGGGTCTGCGCCGCCCGCGGATGGCAGCTCCTCAACGATCACGACGCTGGCGGGGAGTCGGGCCAGTGCCTCGTCGTCGCTGAGCATGAGCGGAGGCATGCGGTATCCGGAGACGAGCCGATACCCGCCGTAGCGGCCACGTATCGACTCATCCACAGGTGGACCGGATAGAGGGCACAGCACTTCCAGTTGTCGACGAGACGGCACGGTGTGCCGCACCGCCGGAGTGGGGCCGCGGACAGTTGCCGGCACCTACTCTCGGTCGATGTCTTTGCTCCTGCTCTTCAACCAAGGTCCTGTCTACGAATCGCTGTGGCGGTCGGCTTTGGAGCACCAAGGCCAAGGGCGCTACCAGGAGTGTGTGATCTTCGCGCAGATGGCCGCCGAGGTGGCCTCGGACTCTTGCCTCAACAGGCTCGTCGGGCGAGCCGAGCCCCCGGCCCTTCGAGCCTGGCTGGAGTCTCAGATCGACAGCAACGCCAACTTGGCCAGGCCTTCGGTGAGGAAGCTGTTCAACGCGTTGTCCGGGCAGGAGCTCGAAGGCGAGCCTTGGTGGACTGCCTACGTCGAGAACAACCGGCTGCGGAACGACGTCGCGCACCGAGGGAAGCACGCCCTCGAGGCCGAGGCGACCCGGGGGCTTCAGGCCGTGCGTGACCTCATTAACTATCTGGAGGGCCACGATGCTGTCGCCTAGTGCCGGCGGGAGTTCCCCGGCCTTCGGCTTGCGCACTCTGTGGGCGGTGCCCGGCGCCGCTGCACCGGACGCGGCGACCGTCACGAAGATGGAGGCATGATGTCGCTGAGCGGTCTGCCCGCCATCGGCCCGACCCTGGTCAGCGCGAGGTCCTTCGAGGAGTACCTCGCGATGTTCAACCTGGACGACGCTGACCTGACTGGGCGGGTGCTCGACTGTCCCGGGGGTGCCGCGTCGTTCGCCGCCGAGGCCGGTGCATGCGGCGTCGACGTTCTTGCCGTCGACCCGGTCTATGCCGCTGACCACACCTGGCTGGGCGAACATGGGAAGAGCGAGGCGTTGCGTGGCAACCGGCACACCGCCTCCTGCTTGGATGCCTTCTCCTGGACGTTCTTCACCGACATCGATGACCACCGGCGTCGACGCCTGCAGGCTGCGTGCGTCTTCGCCGACGACCTGGCACAGCGTCCGGAGCGCTACCTGGCCGCCGCGCTGCCGCAGCTGCCGCTGGCTGATCGCAGCATCGACCTGGTGTTGAGCTCGCACCTGCTGTTCATGTACGCCGACCGGCTCGACGCCGCGTTCCACGCCGCCGCTGCCGCTGAGATGCTGCGTGTGACCCGGCGAGAGGTACGGATCTTCCCGCTTGTCGCTGACTCGGGAGAGCCGGTCGAGCACCTGATCGAGGCCGTCGTCGAGGTGGCCACAGCCCGGGGAGCGAGCGCCGAGCGAGAGCCGAGCCGGTATGAGTTCCAGCGTGGCGGCGACGAGCTCCTCATCCTCACGCCGCCAACATCAGTAGACGTCCAGGGCCTTTAATCGATCTACGGGTCGCAGCTCGAGCGGCCCGCAGGATCCATGATCGTGACGGTTCACTCGGGCGGCACAGACTCCGGCGACAGCGAACGTCGGATGTCCCACTCGTGGTGGTGCGCGTCGTGGGCGTTGTTCCGCGCCACGTCCGCCGCTCGTTGCTCGCCCCGGTCAACGTGGATCAACACGACGTGACGTTCGAGAGCGAGCCTGAGTGCCTCCTGCCGGTCCTGGGCGGCGCGGTGCAGTGACCACAGCGCGCCGGTCACCGGGACGAACGGGTAGGCGCGCGCCCGCGCCAGCAGGTTCTCGTCATAACCGGCTACGTCAGTCCTGCCGCCGAGCGCCGCCCCAGCCAGTGGCTCGGCCCAGATGCGCAGGTTGTCGGTGACGTGGCAGACGTAGGCGCCGGCGGTCCACTCAAGATCGGGATGGCGCTGGGTGCCGTCGCGACCCTGCAGCAGCGCCGCGTACCGGCCGGGGATCGCTGCGACCAGCTGCGCCCACCCTCGGGTGAGACCGACCAGTCAAATCCGCACTCCCGGCACGGATCGCTACAGAGTCCGGCACCCCAGCTCTGCACCCGCACAGGCTTCCATACCGGCGGCCCCGCCTCGAGTGTGAACAGGCGCCCGAGAGCGTTCCTCGAGTTCAGACGTCCGCGGGCACCGCGGTTGACGAGAAGAGCGAAGATGCGTGGGTGCCTTTCCCGTCAGCTCCCGCTCCGCCCCTGCTGTGGGAGCAGCACTGCTGCCTGCCACTGGCGGCATCGGCACGGGTGGGTGAGCTGGTCCGCTACGCCCGTCCCGGCGGCGCTTTCGTTTCGGTGAACGTCGGCTACGCCCCACACACTGCGGCGGACGTGCGTGCCCTGGCCGGGGCGTGGCGCGCGCAGCTCGACCTTGCCCGAGGCCGGCAGCCCGACCATGACGTACATCGTCGGCCGGCTCCGGTGCTCGCCGGTGACCGGGTCGTTCGGCATCGGTCTCCTTGCGCGGACGGGGCGTCAGCACGTGCTGCCGCACGCCTGGCCAGACCGACGGGCGCCGCGCCGGGTTGCTCGGGCTCAGGCTGGCTGCTGGGAGGAGCGGGCGGTTCGGCGGCGGGGCTGGCCGTCCCACTCTGACAGCGGCGCGGACTGCCACCACCAGCGCGGGTCGCAGGCCAGCCCGTCGAGGTGGACGCGGCCGGTGGTGGCTAGCAGCAGCTGGTCGGCGGCGACGGTGCCGGCGCCAGTGCCGGCGACGGTGCCGGTGGGCATCCAGGGAAAGACGCGGGCGACGGTCCGGGCGCAGACCTGGGCGGGAAGGGGGAGTGTGACGCCGAGCGCGGTAGCGGTGTCGTATCCGTGGACGAGGATCTCGGTGACTGCCATGCCGGTCCAGCCGGCGGCGTCGGCTTGGCCGCTGGGGTGCCAGGCTCGCCCGGTGCCCAGGTCGCGCAGCAGCCCGGCGAGCACATGGGCGGCGGTCAGGACGTTGTCGAGCAGTTCCGATGGTGGCGCGAAGCTTTCGGTGCGAAGCGGCGGCACGCGCCGGTCGGCCCGGCGGGCGACATGACCGGCGTAGTACAGCAGCGCGTCGGTGATGTGCTGCAACGCCCGGTCGGCGGGCCACAGGGTTGGGACGGCCGGCTGCTCCCAGCGCGGGTCCTGGTCGGGTACTGCTGCCAGCGGGGTGAGCGCCTCCGCTGCCAGGACGACGTTCGCTGGTGCTGGGTCGAGCATGTGCCCATCCTTCTGGGTGCCTGCCGGGCAGGCGAACGGTTTGTCGGCGCCCCGGCGGCTGCAGGCCCGGGCGACTTAAGGCACTGAGGGGGCTGGCGGCAGGTCCTCAGCGGGATGGCTGCGCAGCCGGTTGCTGGGCGTGGTCGCGAGCGGCGACGAAGTCGGCGGCGCGCAGCCGGGGGGCGGTCGCGAGCGCGGTGACGGCGAGCAGGGTGGCGCTGGCGGCGAACACGGCGCGCAGGCCGGCGGCGTGGGCGAGCAGGCCGGCGCCCAGGGCGCCGGCGGGTTGGGCGCCCAGGCCGATGAACAGGTAGGCGCTGCCGACCCTGCCGAGCAGGCGATCGGGGATGATCGCTTGGCGCAGGGAGACGGTGACGACGTTCCAGACCAGGACGGCGACCCCGTTGACGGTCAGCAGGGCGCCTGCGACCAGCGGGCTGCGGGTGGCGGCCAGGCCGGCGGTAGCGACGGTGACGACGCCGACGGCCAGGCGGACGGCGCCGGCGGTGCCGAGCCGGGCGGCGAGGGGTTCGGCGAGCAGGCTGCCGGCCAGCGACCCGGCGGCGCAGACGGCGAGCAGGACCCCGAAGCCGGTGGGGCCAAGACCCAGGATGCTGGCGGCGTAGAGCGCAGCGACGGCCCAGAAGGCGCCGGACACCGCCGCCAGGACAGCGAGCAAGACACACAGGATGCGCAGCAGCCGGTGACCGGCGAGCCAACGCAACCCTTCGGCTGTCTCGGCGGGCAGCCGCCGCAGCGATGCTGCCGGCAGGGGGCGCCGGGTAGGGGTGCGCAGGGTGGAAACGAGTGCCGCGGACAGCAGGAACGTGGCGGCGTCGAGGGCGAACGGCAGCGCAAGGGCGAGCGCGAACAGCACCCCGCCCAGGCCCTGGCCGGCGAACTGGCCGGCGGTGACCTCACCGGCTTGCAGCCGGCCGTTGGCCCGCTCCAACTGCGAGGCGGCGACCAGCTGGGGGACCAGGGCGAGGGCGGCGCTTTCGGCGAAGAGCTCACCGGTGCCCAAAACGAAGGTGACCACAACCAGCAGGGCGACGCTCAGGGCGCCGGTAGCGGCGGCCCCGGCGAGGACCGCGACGGTGAGGGTGCGCAGCAGGTCAACAACCCAGACGGTGCGGCGCCGGTCCCACCGGTCGACCAGCGTCCCGACCGGCAGCCCGAACACCAGCCACGGGACGGTGCCGGCGGCGGCGACGAGCGCCACCTGGCGGGGGTCTGTGGTCAGATGCACGGCCAGCAGCGGCAGTGCGACCCGGCGCAGCCCGTCGCCGAGCGCGGAGGCGGTCGAGGCCGACCACAGCCGCCAGTAGCGGCGACCCAACGCTCGGCTGGCTAGTGCGGCGACTGACACCAGGCTCCCTCATCTTCTGTAAGGAATGTACAGAGATGACAGAACCTACAGTAGGGGGATGGGTGAGAAGATTCCGGTGACGCAGGCCCGGGCGGAGCTGGCGGAGCTGGTCAATCGGGTGGCCTACGCGGGGGAGCGGATCGAGCTGACCCGGCACGGCAAGCTTGTCGCCGCCCTGGTCAGCGCCGCCGACTATCAGCGGCTGCAAAACCCCGGCCCGGTGCGGACAGTCGGCTTCACCCCCGCAGCCGACCCTGGTCCGCCGGCGGCACTGCCGGTCGCGGCCGAGAGCCGGCCCCCGCTGGCACCAACCGACCCGGGCTTCGATCCCCAGGCATAGCCGTCCCGGGCAGATGACAGGAGCCCGTCGACCAGTCCCGCGTGCGGGATCCTGCTACGACGGCCACGCGGATTAGTTGTCGCAGGCAGGCTGACGTTGTGAGCAACGCTGTTGGCAGGGGACCGGGGGTGATCACAGATGACGGCTGCGCGGTCGAGGTCTACGCCCGGCTCCCTACCGCGGGCGACCCCGAGCGCATCCACACGCACACCCCGCCCGGATGCTCCATTCTGGAGCTCGGCTCGGGCACCGGCCGGATCGCAGATCCTCTGGCCCGACTCGGGCACCACGTGGTTGCCGTCGACAACTCGCCCGACATGCTCGCCCGGGTCCGCCGTGCGAAGGTCGTGCTCGCTAACATCGAGGACCTGCAGCTAGCCGAACGCTTCGACGTCGTCCTGCTGGCTAGCCACCTGATCAACACCCCGGATCACGGCCAGCGCGGGTCCCTGCTGGCGGCGGTTACCCGTCACCTTTCGCCGACCGGGCGAGCATTGATCGAGTGGCACCCGCCCGAATGGTTCGACCAGCTCGAGCCAGGCTGCACCTATGCCGGCACCATCGGCGACCTCGCCAGTGACCTGCGGGTTACCTCGCTCGAGGACGGGCTGCTAACCGCTGTCGTCACCTACCGGTCCGGCGTCCAGAGCTGGACCCACACGTTCGCCGCCCGCCGCCTCGACCTTGGCGGCCTGCGCGTTCAGATGCGTGGTGCCGGTCTGATCCTGTCCGGACCGCTTGCCGGTGCTCCTCAGTGGCTGCACGCCACCCTTGCAGCGCCGCAGTTGCCTGTCGAGGCCTGACGGCGCACTGGGCTTTCCGCAGCCGAACCCCAGCTGTGATCGTCAGCGTTGCCGCCGCCGCGGGCGCATGCCTGGCCCGGGTGGGCGGCCAGTTGAGTAAGAGGTACCGGTGGGTCTCAACCTTGTGGTGCTCGCGGGGATCTATGTAGGTGTGGGTAGCTGCGCCGGGCCCGGCGGTGACGGGTGAACGTGGCCAGGGACGCTGCGTTCACCGCGCTCGTCGACGCTCAGGGCACCAGCTTGCTGCGGCTGGCGACGCTGCTGGTCGGTGACCCGGTGTCCGCGGAGGACTTGGTGCAGGGCGTTCTGGAGCGGACCTATCGCCGTTGGTCCCAGGTGGGGCAGGCAGCCAGTCCGGAGGCGTACCTCCGGGCGGCTGTGGTCAACGCCGCCCGCCGCCGGTGGCGGCTGCGCAGCCAGGACCGCGAGCGCCTGGTCGCGCTGGTACCTGAGGTGCCCGTCACCGGCGGGCAGAGCGCCGCCATCGTGCGCCACGCGCTGCTCGAGGCGCTCCAGGAGCTGACCCGCCAGCAGCGGGCGGTGATCGTGCTGCGCTACTTCGCTGACCAAAGCGAAGCCGAGGTCGCGCGCCTGCTGGGATGCAGCACCGGCACGGTCAAGGCGCAGGCCTCACGCGGGCTGAGCCGGCTACGCACTGATCCACGCTTCGCCGTCAGCTTCGACGCCGCTCAGGAGAGCTCATGACAAACGACATCGCCGCACTGCTGGCCGCAGCGGTCGAGGACGTCCACGCCGATCAGGACCTCGCCGGCCAGGTGCTGCGCCGCCACCGCCAGCACCGCCGCCGGCGGCGGCTGGCAGCCGCCGCCGTAGCGGTCGCGGCGATCGGGACAGCCTCCGGCGCTGCCGGGCTTACGGCCGGGCCTATCCGATCGGCACCGCGACCGGCGCCGACGGCCGGCGGCTGACGGAAGTCGTCTTTGTTGCCAAGCTCAGGTTCGGGGCAGCTGGAGTGGACACCGGCGTGTACTCCAGACCGTGGCTGTGTACGGCGCAGTGGCAGCCAGGTTCTGCACTGAGCGCTGCCATGGTGGACGGCTGCGCGGCGCGGGCCACAGCCCAACTCACCGACGAGGTGAAGATCCTGGGCCCGGCCGCGCCACCAGCCGGCGGCGCGGCGGACCCGGGGGTGCACGCACAGCAGATCATGACCTTCCGGCGGGACGTGGCACGCGCCGACCTGCTCTACGCCCTACCGTCGGACCTGACCGCGACCGCCAGCACCGACGGCGGCCACCCGCCGGTGCGCCTGCGGCTGCCCGTCACGCTCCTGGGCGCCGACCAGCGGGCCATGCCCGTGCTGATCGGAACCGCCGACCCGCTTCCCACCGGTTACGACCTGGTGGGCGTCGACGCCTGGAACGCCGACGGGCAGCACATCCTCCACGAGATCGGCGGCCTGTACTGCGGACCGGACCCCAAGAGCGGCAAGACGTTTCTGGTCTGCCCAAGTAGGCAGCAGCCGCGAGCCGGTGTCAGGTTGTCAGCCCAAGGCCATGCAGCGTTTGCGGTCCGGCGGGTGTCATAGGAGGGTGTGACGTTGCGGCAGCAGGCCAGCAGAGGCCAGGAGCTGGAGTTTGAGGCTTTCGCTCGCGCCCGGCTGCCGGAGCTTCTTCGCTTGGGTGTGCTGCTCAGCGGTGACAGTCAGCAGTCGCAGGACCTGACCCAGACAGCGTTGACGAAGGCTTTCCTGCACTGGCGGGCGGTCTCACCGCCGACAACCCGGACGCCTATCTGTCCACGATCATGGTCAACACTTGGCGTTCCTGGCGCCGCCGACCCGGTTTCCGCCGGGAACGACCGCTGATGGAGCCGTACGAGCAGGGCGCCGCTTCGCCGTTTGCGGTGGTTGACGATCGCCGCGACCTGGTCGCGGCGTTGAGCGACCTTCCGCCTCGTCAGCGCCTGGCGGTGGTGCTGCGTTACTGCCTCGACCTGCCCGAACGAGAGGCCGCCGGCATCTTGGGCTGTTCGGGGCCGACTGTGCGCAGCCAGGCCTCCCGCGGCTTGGCCAAGCTGCGTGCCCACCCGGCGCTGGCAGCCCATCCTTCCGACCAGCAGGAACAGGACGTGCCATCGTGATCGAGCAACGCCTCCGGGAAGTGCTGCACGACCCTCCGGTCGACCTCGAGCAGCAGGACAGGCTGCTCGCTTCCGCGGTGGCGCGAGGTCGTCGAGCTAGAAGGCGCCGGCGCGCGGGCCTGCTTGCCGTTGCCGTTCCGGCGCTCGCCGCGGGGGCTGCGGGAACGGTGGTTGCGGTCCAACAGCTGCAACCAGGCGCCGGCGCCGACCAGATCAGCGCTCCCGTCGGCGGCGCCACCGCTGAACCCGTTCCGAGTCAGGCAGCTCCGAAACCCGGTCCCGACACGGTTACGGCGCCGCCGTTCCGGTACCAGGCGGTACCGGGTCTTTCCGGGACGCAGGCGGCCGCGGTGGTCGACCGCTGCGTCTCCTGGCAGCAGCTTGCCAGCCCCTATCTGGCGCCGGCCCAGGCTCGGCTGCGGGTAGTGGCCCGTGACCGGGTAGGCAGCACGGTGATCATCGATGGTCCCGTCCGTGCCAGCGCTCAGCCACCGGCCGGGTACCGGCCCCTGCCGACCCGCACCATGCTGGTGGAGTGCCAGCTGCTGCCGGACGGCAGGGTCGACACCATCGTGGTTCAGCAGCTGCACTACCGCGACGATGCGCTGCCCGCTCCGGTGCTCATCGAGTTCACCGGTGGCGGTATCACTCGGGCCGCGTACACCAAGGCGACAGGCGACTTCAACGTGCCGTGGCTGTGGACCATCGGCGGCCGAGTGTCGAGGAACGTCACGCGGGTCGTGTGGACCACCCCCGACGGGCAGCACGTACCTGCCAGCATCGGCAACGGCTCCTTCATCGCCCGTGCCGTCGCCACCGACCGCAACGCCAGCGCTGACGGCCTGCTCACCTCATACGACAAGGCCGGACATGTCCTCGACGCCCGGCCCTTGAACCGGAACAGCGACCTCCGGCGGGACTCCGGCCAGGACAGCACCGCCCAGCCGGCGACGTCGTGGCCGTGACGTGCCGTCAAACCCACGACCGGGCCTGCCCGCCGGCCCAGACGGGCCCCGGTACCCGCCGGGCTCCTCCCGGCAGGGGCGCCTGGGCCGGCTGCTGCTGGGTGTTCTCAGCAGCCTGGTGCTGATAGGCAGCGTCGGCGGCTACCTCGCAACGACCTACTTCGAGGGTACCGTCGCCCGGCTGCACGTCGACCTCGGCGGCGGTACCCCGGCGGCTCAGGGTGCCAGCAACTGGCTGCTCGTCGGCACCGACAGCCGGGCCGGAAGCGGCAGCCAGTACGGCAACGCGCCCGGCCAGCGCAGCGACACGACGCTGCTGGCGCACCTGGCCAAGGACGGCACCACCACGATGGTGTCCATCCCCCGGGACACCTACGTCACCGTCCCCGCCTACGACGCCGACGGCGTCCACCACCGGATCGGCAAGGACAAGTTCACCAACGTCATCACCGCCGGCGGGCCCTCGCTGCTGGTCGCCACGGTCGAGCAGCTCACCGGCCTGCAGGTCGACCACTACGTCTCGGTCGACCTCGCCGGCTTCAAGCGGATCACCGACGCCGCCGGCGGGGTCGACGTGTGCGTCAAGCGGTCCTCGTTCTCCAGCGACGACAGCAACGACGCCGGCACAGCCAAGGTCCACAGCATCAACACCGGCGACCCGTTCAGCGGCTGGCACGGCGGCCCAGGCACCCTGCACGTCAACGGCGAGCAGGCGCTCGCCTTCGTCCGCCAGCGCCACGGGCTGCCCGACGGCGACCTCAACCGGATCCAGCGCCAGCAGCAGTTCCTCGGGTCGGTTTTCCGCAGCGCCACCGGCTCGGGCACGCTGTTCAACCCCGCCCGGGTGGCCTCGCTGCTGTTCAGCGTGCGCGACGCGCTGAGCCTGGACCAGCACACCTCCACCTCCGACCTCGAAGCCCTCGCCGAACGGCTCAAGGGCACCGCCGCATCCAAGGTCGTGTTCGCCACCCTGCCCGTGCGCGAGCTCACGCCGAGCGACCCGCACGTGTTCACCAGCGGCGGTCTGCTGCAGCTGCCCGGCGTCGGGTCGGTGGTGGTCTACGACCAGAAGGCGTTGGACGCATTCCTTGCTCCGCTGCGCGGACAGTCACCCAGCCCGGCGCCCTCCACACCGCCACCGCAGCCCCGGTGGCGGCACTGGCACCGTTGCGCCGGCAGACGGTGCTGTTGCAGGACGCGATCCGCACGCGACGCGGCGCGGCCCGGCCGGTGGACCCGGTGGCTGCTCACGTGGCCCGTCGGCTGGCTGACGAGCAGGTCCCCGTCGTGGCGCTGGCACGGGAGGTCGGCTTGTCCGAGCGGCAGATGCACCGTCGGTGCATGACCGCCCTCGGCTACCCGCCGTCGCGGCTGTCCCGGCTGCTGCGGCTGCACCGCTTCCTCGTGCTCGCCCGGACAAGCCCCGTTCACGTGACGCTGGCGGAGCTCGCCGCTGCGGCCGGCTACGCCGACCAGGCCCACCTGAGCCGGGACAGCCGCGCCCTGACCGGACGGGCACCCTCTGCGTTCCGCAGCGCGGGCCCGGTGTCCGATCCGTGCAAGCCGAGCATGGCCAAGCGCTCCTAACGTCCAGGGCACACCCAGGCACGAGCGAGGAGGACCGTGAGCGAGCCCGATGCGGTGATGACTCGGATCGGACACGCCGTGGAGCTCGGTCAGCGCGGCGACCGCCAGGACGCGCGGCAGCTGTTCGCCGAGCTGGAGGCGCACATCGGACCAGACGGCGACGCACTGCATCGCGTCGCGCTGGCCCACGCGATGGCCGATGTGCAGGACGACCCGCGCGACGAGCTCGCCTGGGACCTGCGCGCCCTACAGGCCGCCGACGCCGTCACCGACGAGCGGGCCGCCCAGGCCGGCGTGCCCGGTCCGGTCGCGGGCCTCGACCCGTCGCTGCATCTCAACCTCGGTGAGGACTACCGCAAGCTCGGCGACCTGCCCGCCGCGCGCCGCCACCTTGAGCTCGGCCAGGTGGCCGCCACCGTCCTCGGCGACGACGGTTACAGCAGGATGATCAGAGTTGGCCTGGAGCGGCTTTCGGCTCGCCTCACGGATGCCTGACGAGCAGTCGACCCGCGACAGCCGCTACTACCGAGCCCTACCACTCGCAACCCGCAACTGCTTCCTGGGAGATGCTGATGTCCGACACCACCTGCCACATGTCGATCTCGCTCGACGGCTTCGTCGCCGGACCCGAGCAGAGCCGGGACAATCCGCTGGGCAAGCGGGGCCGCGAGCTGCACGGCTGGCATATCGGCGACCCGCGCGCGACCGAAGCCGACAAGACAGCCACCGGATGGCTCATGCGCCCTCGCGGCGCCTACGTCATGGGCCGAAACATGTTCGGGCCGATCCGCGGTGAGTGGAACGAGGCGTGGGACGGATGGTGGGGATCCGAGCCGCCCTACCACGCCCCGGTCTTCGTGCTCACGCACCACGCCCGCGAACCGATCGAGATGGAGGGCGGGACCACCTTCCACTTCGTCACCGAGGGCTTCGACGCCGCCTATGCGCAGGCGCTCGAAACGGCCGACGGCAACGGCGTGGACATCGCCGGCGGCGCTTCGACAGTTCGACAGGCACTCAACGCCGGCGTGATCGATGAACTCACCCTCGACATCGCACCCGTGCTACTCGGCAGCGGCGAGCGCATGTTCGACGGCGTCGAGACCTTCGGCTTCGAGCCCGTCGAGGTGCTCCACTCACCGCTAAGCACCCATATACGTTACCGAAGAGGCAGCGCCGGCTGAGCAGCAACTGCCTCGCGTGCGTCTCAATCGAGGATCGTCTACCGGACAGGACCCGTAGTCCCGCGGGAGGGGCGAGCGGCCAGATAGCGCTGGCAGAACCGCGCCAACTACCGCTGCAAGTCACACTCTTCTCGCCTTGATTGCTCGATGTTCTGTAGACGATCGTCCGTGAGATGCGTGAGTTCGACGTCACGAGGCCTGTCGGCCGGTCAGCCTTCGACGAGGTGTGCTTCCGGGACGGCCGACGAACCGAGAGGCCGGCGCACAGCGCCTGCGGCAGGAGTCCCCGCCTACGGGGTGGGGCTGCTCATGACGGGGTGGCGCCGCCCCGCGTCGGCAGCCCGGCGCTGGCGGTGAGCAGTTCTCCGAGGCCGACCAGGGCTTGGGGCACCAACTGGAAGTACGCCCAGACGCCGCGCTTGTCGCGGGTCACCAGCCCGGCGTCGAGCAGCACCTTCAGGTGATGGCTGACGGTGGGTTGAGACAGTCCGAGCGGCTCGGTCAGGTCGCACACGCACGCCTCTCCGCCCTCGTGCGCGGCGATCATCGACAGCAGCCGCAGCCGCGCGGGGTCGGCCAGTGCCTTGAGCACCCCCGCCAGCTGGGCGGCGCCGGCCACGGACAGCGGCTCGCGGACCAGCGGGGCGCAACACGCCACCGCGCGACCGGCAGGGCTGTCCGTCAACGGCAGTGTCGTGGTGACCATGGCGCCAGTTTGCCGTAGCCATTGACAGTTGTCCATGTCTGGGGCACGCTCAGACGCATCGACCACTGTCAATGCCGAGTCCTGGTGGCCCGGCGCAAGGAGGTGGGACCCATGTCCCCGAACAGCATGCACACCACCCTCGGGCAGCCCCGCCCGGCGGATTTGGCGCTCACCCCTTCAGGCGGGCGGGTGCAGCTCGCGCTCAACGTGCGCGACGTCGACGCCGCGGTGGATTTCTACAGCAAGCTGTTCGGCGCCCAGCCCGCCAAGCGGCGCCCGGGCTATGCGAACTTCGCGATCGCCTCACCGCCGCTGAAGCTGGTACTGATCGAGAACCCCGATGCCCGCGGCGACGGAGTCACCGGCGCCCTGAACCACCTTGGGGTGGAGGTCCCCGACACCGAGCAGGTCGGCGCGGCGACCCGCCGGCTGACCGGCCAGGGCCTGGACACCCTGACCGAGGACGCCACCACCTGCTGCTACGCGGTGCAGGACAAGGTGTGGGTGCACGACCCGGACGGCGCCCCGTGGGAGGTCTACACCGTGCTCGCCGACGCCCCCGCCGGCAGCTCCGCCGCCCAGACGCTGGCGGGCGACGGCGACTGCTGCACCGGCGGCGACGGCGGCTGCCAGCCGGCAGGGCAGTCCGCGACAGGCAGCAGCACCGCCAGCGCCGCAGACCAGACGGGCAGCCCAGCGGGGGGCACGCGGCAGATGACCGAGCACGGCGTCCCACTGCCGGCCAGCACCGGCTGCTGCTGATCCCGGCCTTCACGTTCGGCGGGCCGGCGATGGCAACGAGGCGAACCGGGCAGCCCAAGGCACACGCGGTGCTCGCGCGCAGAGCGTTCGCCGAGCTGCTGGGCAGCCTGCTGCTGGCCGCCACCGTCGTCGGGTCCGGGATCGCCGCTCAGCGCCTGAGCCCAAGCGATGCCGGGCTGCAGCTGCTGGAGAACGCGCTGATCACCGGCGCCGTCCTCGTCGCGCTGATCCTTGCGCTCGGTCCGGTCTCGGCGGCTTTCAACCCCGTCGTCACCCTCGCCGAACGCGCCTTCGGTGCGATCGGCAGTGCCGCCACAGTGGTGCTGATCGCCGCGCAGGTCGCCGGCTGCTGCCTCGGAGTGGTCCTCGCGAACCTGATGTTCGACCTGAACCCGGTCACCTTCTCCACCCACCGCCGCAGCTCCGGCGGCCTGTGGCTCGGCGAGGTCGTCGCAACCTTCGGCCTGCTGGTCGTCATCTTCGGGGTGGTGCGCTCCGGGCGCGCCGGCCAGGTCGGCTACGCCGTCGGCGGCTACATCACCGCCGCCTACTGGTTCACCAGCAGCACCAGCTTCGCCAACCCCGCCATCACCGTGGGCCGGCCCTGTCCGACACCTTCGCCGGCATCGCCCCCGCCTCAGTCGCCGGTTTCGTCCTCATGCAACTGCTCGGCGGCGCCCTCGCCGTCGGCGCTGTCCGGCTGCTCTACCCCGACGCCCGGCAGGTCGCCCAGCATGTGGCCGCCGGCGGCGAGGCGACCAGCCGGCCCGACGACGGTCACCTGCGCACCCCGCGCGACGACCGGCCAGCCGGTCACGACCCAAACCCCGACCGCACCCTGCGCAGCCCACCGGAAAGAAGAGCCCGGCCGTGACCGACAACGCCACCACACCCTCGACACCACATCCCGGCAGCAGCCGGCCCTCCGTACTGTTCGTCTGCGTCCACAACGCCGGCCGCTCACAGATGGCCGCCGGCTTCCTCACCGTCCTGGCAGGTGACGCCGTCGAGGTCCGGTCCGCCGGCAGCGTCCCCGCCGACGCTGTTAACCCCGCCGCGGTCCAGGCAATGAACGAGGTAGGGATCGACATCGCCGACCAGCGGCCCAAGATCCTGACCACTGACACCGTCGAGGCCAGCGATGTTGTGATCACCATGGGCTGCGGTGACGCCTGCCCGATCTTTCCCGGCAAGACCTACCTGGACTGGCAGCTCGACGACGCCGCCGGCGAAGGCGTCGAGGCCGTGCGGCCCATCCGCGACGAGATCCACCTCCGCGTCCAGGCACTGCTCGACCAGCTCCTCGCCGCCCCCGAACCCGCGAAGTAAGGCTGCCGGTCGCAATCGGGCGTGCTAAATAGCGCTGCCACACCGAGGCCAGATAGCGCTGCGATTCACACTCGTGTCCGGGGGAGGGGAGTCGCGTTCCCGTAGAGGGGTCGGCCTGCGGGACACAGATGAATATGAGCGCCATCAATCGTCCTACTCCTGGGGGCTGCCGTCCCACAGAGGAGGAGCACGTGGTCATCGTCGCCGGGCATTTCGTCGTGGACCCTTCGCAACGAGAGTCTTACCTCGCCAGCTGCGTGCCAGTGGTGGAGCAGGCCCGTCAGGCAACGGGCTGTCTCGGCTTCGCGATCAGCGCAGATCTGTTGGACGCCGGGCGCATCGACATTTTCGAACGCCGGGAGTCACAGGCGGCCGTCGAGGCGTTCCGTCGCAGCGGTCCCAGCGACGAGCAGAGCGCCGCGATGCTGGCCGCTTCCGTTGAGGAGTACGACGTCGCCGACGTCCGCCAGCTCATGTAGCGGACCTCCGACGCTCTGCGTCCCCTGAAGAATCCGCCTATGCCGCTGGGGGTTCGGCTACCGGGCCAGCGTCTTACGCTGCCACCGGCCGGCGCGGGCCGTCGCCGGGCCAGGGTGTTGGGAAACGTTCGATTCCCAACACCCCACCCGAAGCGCTCAGGCTGCCGGCACGTCGCGGCCGAGGAACGCGACCAACCTGACGATCGCCGGGGCGGCGTCGGCGACGTGTCGGGCCGGGCCGAAACAGCCGCCGCCGGGACGTACTGCTCGCCCATCCGCGCGGGCGAAGGCCAGCGACTCCTCAGCAGCATCCTCCGGCAGATTCGCCGGTCGCCCGAGAGCCTGGGCGAGGTCCCAGCCGTGGGCCAGCAGGTCGTACATGCGGATCTTCAGCCGCTCCGCGCCGGTGGCGGCACCGAGCGGGCCCTGATAGGAGCGATCGAGAACGCCTGGTTGCCCAAACGCGTCGAGCAACACGGCAGCCGATTCACGATAGGCGCGGGCGAGCTGGTCGCTCGGCACCCCGTCACCCCGCTGCGGCGGCGGTTGCTCAGCGAGCACCGCGTTGAACACCAGATTCTTGCCGACCAGATGCTCGACGAGCCGGTGCACGGTCCAGTCCATGCACTGAGTCGGCGCGGACCACTGGTCGGGCTGGATCGCATCGATCAGCTCGCCGACCGCGGCGAACGAACGAGCGAGTCGGTCGAGGGGGATTTCGTTGTCTACGGCCACGAGGCCAGCTCTCACAGGTGGCGCCACCGGGCAAGCTGCCCTCAGGTCAACAAACTCCAGGAGGCGCGGAAACGGTCATCGACACGGAACGTCGCACCTCCTTCCAACTCGAACGGTCGACCATGAGTCTGCCACATCAGCCGTGCGGTCGGGGCGAGATTCATTGATCTCGATGGGGGATCCTCTACTGAACAGGGCGCGACGTTCGTTGCTTCGTCCGTCGTACCCACAGGCCGACCCCGAGGCTCAATGTGCCAGTGACCAACCAGAGGGTCATCGTCCCCCAATGCTGCCGGTGAGAGGCGAGGACGTTGATGATCAGTTCTCCGACGCCGAGCACCAACCAGATAATCCCGAGGCTGATGGCCGCCCACGGGTTGCCGCGGTGCAGCCGTGCTTCCAGCCGCTTACGCCACGTCACCTAGCGTCCGTACCCGGGTTGGATGTGGTGGTCACCTGTACTTCCGAAGACGTGTCTAAGACTCAGGCGAAGCCGTTCCACGCTCGAGGTCGAGAGGAGCTAGCGTGACGCAGCCTGTCAGCGCGCGGGTCCTGTTGGCCTGGGCCGCATCTGTCGCGTCGGTTGTACTGGGCGCTGTATCCACCGCGTGGCTGCAGATGAGGAGGATCCTAGCTAGCGGCTTCCGAGACTCGAGACACTCCTGCACGACCTCCGAGCGTGACCTAGCCTGAAAGGAGAGTCAGCAGGTGAAACTCGATACGCGAATGATTCTACTGTCCCTACTGCTCCTATTCGTCGGTTCCTGCTAATGCTCACCGTGACTCGAACGCGGGGAGCCGCCGTCATCCTGCTCGGGTCGGCCAGCGGGCTCGTCTTGATTCTCAGACAACGGAGACGAACCTGAACCGCTGGACCCGCACCACGGGAAGCACAGTACGAACGTACGGGCCCAGGGATTCTCAGTCAGGGATGGTCATCCGGGCCCCCGGAACGGCGGCGCTCCTGCCAGCCGCCGGGGCCGGCTCGCAGGCCGAAGTGTCCGGTCACCTGGTGGCGCCAGTGGCCCGGTCGGGGAAGACCGGGGCGTACTTCATGTGCGCGGCCAGGACATGCAGTTCCCGGCAGGCGGCAGCGGGAGCACGGCGTCGTCGTCGGGCATGGCAGCGCTCATGCCTGTAGGGCGGCCCGCCGCTCGCCCGGGCCGCGCCCGAATCAACGGACGCCCTCTGTGGGCACTGTGGGCCCCCAGCGGTGGGCCCTTGTTTCCGATTCGGCGTACTTGGGGGCGGGCACGGCCGGTCCGCCGGCCCGGGCTTGCCGCCCACCGGCGTGATGGGTAATCCTCGGGAGAGGACACACCTGGGAGGATCCATGGCCGATTCAATCCGA